>Ga0247778_1000080_pt1 | contig 159312 bp, 152 predicted proteins | sample UWRJL049202B5_FD_179939 | JGI IMG/M metagenome (GOLD analysis project Ga0247778, IMG submission 179939) | Plant litter microbial communities from Arlington Agricultural Research Station in Wisconsin, United States - UWRJ-L049-202B-5 | ecosystem: Environmental > Terrestrial > Plant litter >... | reverse complement strand
CAAATACAACGGCGACCCAGGATGGAGCACGCTTGCCTACGGTCTACAAGAACTTCAAAACCTCACTACGGGTTGGCTGGCCGCAAAATTACAGCTCCGTAGTGATCAATCATGAGCGAATTCGAACCGCGTTTTCAATCCGCGAGCGGTGCGAGTCCTGCGCATTCGAACGATGGACTGGTTGGTTGCCGAGCGGCCGAACGGCGGAGCGCGACCAGCCCCTCAGCCGACGCGGGCGGGCTTCGGTGTGGCGTGGCGCAGCTCGAGCGCATTCAAAATTTGTAACGAGACGCGCTTGCGAATGCCATCTTCGGCAGGGCCGACGCACGCGGGGCAGCCGCCATTTTTGCACGGACAGGTCTCGATCAACAGCCGCGCTTGGTCGAGCAGCTCTGGCGCGCGCTCGAACAGGCGCTCCGCGAGGCCCACCCCACCGGGGTGCGCGTCGAACAAAAATACCGTTGGGTCGAAGCCACCGGTGCGGCCGGCATGGAAATCCCGGCCTGGCGCGGCGAGCGCGCCATCACCGCCCGGTAAGCCGCCATCGCCCAGGGTTTGCCCGAGATCCCGCGGGTCGCACATCATGGCCAGCGTCGACACGGTCTCGAGCGCGCCGCCCACGCCGCGCAAGCCATCGATCACCGTGGCGCGCGGGTAGGGTAGGGTTGCGAGCACGACCTCGGGCAGCGTCAACCAAAAGCTGGTGGTGTGCATTTGCATCTCCGGCAAATGCACATCCCCATAACCCGCGTTTTCGTGGGTGAAGAACTTGATCTTCTTGTAGCCCGTGACCTTCTCCACCACTTTCACGTCGCCGAAGCCGAGCATGGCGCGGCCGAGCTCATGCTTCGTGCGCTCCTCGATCACCGCGACGGTGCGGTAGGTGAGGGCGGTCGTGAAGTAATCGGGGGCGACTTTACGCACGAACGCTTTGTGATTCTCGAAATCCAGCCGCTCCACTTGATACTGCTCGGCGTCGTGCTGATAGATGGCTTGCTCGTGGAGCATCGTGTGCGTGGCGCGGAAATCCAGCTCGGCGATCGATTGATTGTTGGCTAAATCCACGATCACGAAGTTGTCCCAGCCGATGTTGCGCAGGGACACGTTGTTGGCCGGAAAAGCTTCGCCAGACCAGTGATAACGGCCGCCCGCCGCATGCACGAGGCCATGGCTGGCCAAATACTCGAGCGCGTCGCGCGTCGCGTTCGGGTCGAGCGTGAGGTAATTCTCGCCGACGGCGGGCTCGGGGCTGGCCACCCGCTCGCCACGCGCCGAGATTTCGAACGGCGCTTCGAACGCCGCGCACTTCAGGTGTTGAATCAACACCTCCACGTTGCTCGGATCGATGCGCGCTTCTTCGGCGTTCGAATCCAGCAAATATTGCGGCTCGCGCGCCAAGTACTGATCGAGCGAATCACTCGAACAAACCAACACGGCGATGCTCGTGTCTCCGCGCCGCCCGGCGCGCCCGAAACGCTGCCAGGTGCCCGCGACCGAGCCCGGGTAACCCGCGCACACCACCGCGTCCAGATCCCCGATGTCGATGCCCAGCTCGAGCGCGTTGGTTGCCACCACGCACAGCACTTCGCCATTGCGTAGCCCGGCTTCGATCGCGCGCCGCCGTTCGGGCAAATAGCCGCCGCGATAGGCCATGATCGCCTCGCTGCCCGCGACGTCGCCGACGCGCGCGCGCAGGTATTTGAGCATGATTTCGACCGAGTTCCGCGATGGCCCGAAGACAATCGTGGGCACCCGCGCGCGCACCAAATCGGCCGCTAAGTTGACGCTCTGTTTGAGCGTGCTGGCGCGGATCCCCAGCTCTTCGTTCACGACCGGCGGATTGTAGATGTACACCTCCCGCGTGGAGCGCGGCGCGCCCGAGCGATCCACCAGCTTCACGTCCTCCGGCACGGCGCCGATCAAGCGCGCGGCGTGCTCGCGCGGATTGCCGATGGTGGCGGTCGCCGAGATGAACACTGGGTTCGAGCCGTGGAAGCGTGCCACCCGGCGCAGGCGCGCCATGACGTGCGCCATGTGCGAGCCGAACACGCCGCGGTAGGTGTGCAGCTCATCCAGCACGACGTAACGCAGGCCCTGAAATAGGCTGGCCCAGCGCGCATGGTTGGGCAAAATGCCCGCGTGCAGCATATCCGGATTGGTGAGCACCACGCGGCAGCGCTCACGCGCGGCGCGCCGTGCATCCGCCGGCGTGTCGCCGTCGTAGACCATCGCCCCCGAGTGCAGCTCGCTGTCTTTCATCAGCTCGCGCAGGTTGTGCTCCTGATCGCGAGACAGCGCCTTGGTCGGATAAATGAAGAGCGCGGTCGCCTCCGGATCCTCAATCAGCGCGTTCAGCACCGGCAGGTGAAAGCACAGGCTCTTGCCGCTGGCGGTGGGGGTCGCGACGACCACGTGCTGGCCGCTGAGGGCTGCATCGACCGCCTCGACCTGGTGCGTGTAGAGCTGCGCGATGCCGCGCTTCTCGAGGGCTCGATGGAGGGCTTGATGGAGCCGCGTGGGCACCGCTGCAAACGACGGCTCGGCCGGGGGCAAGGCGCGTTCGGCCGTGAAGCAGCGGCGGATGCTGCCCGAAGCCCGCCAGGCTTCGACCACGCTGCGAACACCGTTGTTTTGGGTCCAAGGCGCTTCCGGCACCAGCAAACACTAAACGGATGTGCGGTGCCTGTAAACCGTTTCCGGAATGCGAATGGCCAGGCGGCCGTTCATACTGAACAAGCTGGCCGCTTGGCGTCAGCTAGCGTAGGAACTCGGCCCCAATCATGAGTAGCGACCCGACCGACCCGATCCCGGCGCCCGCAAGCAGCGACGCCCCCGCGCTCGAAGCACGCCAGGCATCTGAGGCGCCCTTGCCCGCCGCGGCGTCGGTTGCACCCCTCTCGCCCGCCTTGCCTGTGTCGCCAGAGCGGTTCAGTTCAGCCCCTGCTTCGAGTTCGCTGCGTCCGTCGCAATTGCCTCAAGCACGCCCCACATTCCTGTTCCTCGGCGTGGTCGCGGCGATCTCGCTCGTGGCCGACGTCACCAGCAAAGCCTGGGCCGAGATCGTGCTTTCCAAGCGCACGCTCGTCGACCCAGCAATCGTGCTGATCCCCGACCATTTGAGCTTCACCTTGGCCCGCAACCGCGGCGGCGCTTGGGGTTTGCTCGAGAATGCGAGCGAGCTGGTGCGCCGACCATTTTTCCTCTTGGTCAGCGGCTTGGCGATCGCGTTCATCGTCTCGCTTTATGGTCGCCTCGGCTCTGGGCAGCGCGCGTTGAAGTGGGGGCTTCCCCTGGTGCTCGGCGGCGCGCTCGGCAACCTGAGTGACCGCATCATTCGCAGCAGCGTGATCGACTTCATCGATTTTCGAGCGAATTGGATCGAATCGATGAATCGCGCGATTTTCAAGGTCGTCCACGGCTGGGGCATCACCGATCATTGGCCCACGTTCAACGTGGCCGACGTGTCCATCTGCGTCGGTGTGGGCTTGATGGCGGTCGATATGTTCGTCTCCAAGCGTGGCCAGCACGCTCCCGTATCGGGTCGCATTGCGCACGAGCCCGCGCTGTCGACCGGTCCGAGCAGCAAACCGCCCAGCGTGTAGCCACTCGATGCAAGGTCGGCTGTTCACACTCGATCTGTCGCTGTTCGGCGGGAGCTACGCGATCCCGGCGCCGAGCTACTTCGTGCTCTTGCTCACGGGGTTCGTGTTTGCGACGCTGATGGGAGCGATCTGGGCCAAGCGTATCGGCCAAGATCCGGACGTGATCGTCGACCTCGGTTTGGCCATGTTGCTGGCCGGCATCGCGGGCGGGCGCTTGCTGCACGTCTTCGCGGACGGTTACTTTTGGGATTACGTGCACCTGTGCACGGATCCGAGCAAGGTCGATTGGCACCTCGATCGCGCGCAATGTCTGAGCGCGGACTATTCGGGCGTGTGGGACGCCGCCCGCTCGGTGTGCAAGCCGCAGGGGCGGGATTGCTTCGCGTGGGCCCGTTTTTATGCAGGCGGCCTGGCCTACTATGGGGGCTTCCTCGGGGCATCGCTGGCGGCATGGTACCTGCTCCGCGCCGATCGCTTTCCGTTTTGGAAGGCCGCCGACATGGCCGGTATGGTGGTGCCGCTCGGCCTAGGCTTCGGGCGCATGGGCTGCTTACTTGCGGGCTGCTGCTTCGGTTCACCGACAAGCTCGAGCTTGGGCTTGGTGTTCCCGCCCAATAGCCCCGCCAGCGAGTCCGAATTCAAGGCCGGGCTGCTGCACTCGATGAGTGAATCCTCGCTCTCGATTCACCCCACCCAAATCTACGAATCGGGCGCCTCTTTCGCGATCTCGGCGCTGCTGATTCTGTATTTGCACGGCCGAAAGCGCTACGACGGTCAGGTCTTTTTGGCCTTCACCGCGCTCTACGCAGCGGTACGCTTCGGGCTCGAGTTCCTGCGCCGTGACGACCGCGGCGAGCTCTTCGGGCTGAGCACGTCTCAGCTGATTGGCGTGTTGCTGATCGCGGCGGCCCTGGCCGGCCACCGGCTGCTCTCGGCTCGAGTCGGGAGATTGGCCCAAGCGCCTTCCGCCGCGTAGACTATTCGGCGTGAGTGCCCTCCGTTCGTCGCTGCTCGCCGCCGTCCCGGCTCTGGTTTTCCTGCTACCCGGCTGTCAAAAGTCAGAGGACCACCCGCCCTTCGCGGCGGCCTGCCAAATGAACTGCCCATTATTGCCGGTCATTTCCGTGGGCAATGGCAGCTCCGGGGGTTCGTCGGGCCCGGATTCCGATGCCGGGACGGGGACGCTCGAGGGCCAAGTCTTCCTGCTCACGGACGCCACGTTTGCTCACGGTTCGCTATACAATTTGGGGGCAACGGTCAGCGCCGACGGCGCCAATGGCTCCGCGGTCACCGCCACTTGGTCGGGGGTGGATCCGTTCGAGCCCTTCGTGCTGAACGGCGTGGCGCGGGTGGCCACCAATTGGCTGAGCGTCCAGCCCGACCAAATCGGCGGGGACGCGCTGCCGACCTATCAGGCGCTGCAAACCTACCAAATCACGTCTGCGAATCTCTACCTGGCTTCGGCAACGACGTTGGATGGGATTTTCAATGCCGTTGCGTCGTTGCGTAGCCCCAACTCTGGCCAGGTCGTGGTGTTTTTTCACAGCGCGGCCACGGGCGCGCCGTTGGCGGGCTTGCACGTGAGTATGACCAACGCGCAAGGGGGGATTTACGCGACCACGACCGGCTGGCTACTGGACGACGGCACCGCGGTCACCAACCAAAGCGGCCTGGTGGTGTTCGGCAATGTCGAGCCGAGCTCCTCGGGCAGCACGCAGCTCGTTACCGTGACCCGCGCGGCCACGGGCACCACGCCCGCCGCCGCCGCCGGGCAGTTCCCGGTCAAAGTCGTACAAGGCGCGGTGTCCATTGCCGTGCTCGGTGTTCAGCTCTGACACGGAAAGCGGGCCTGCGAGCCGCACTGGCGCCTCGGGCGCCGCTCTGATAAGCGTCCGCGGTGGCGACCATCATCGACGGCAAAGCAATTTCGAAGATCGTCCGCGAAGAGGTGGCGCGCGGCGTCGTGGCCTTCAAGGCCAAATACAGTCGCGTCCCCGGCTTGCACGTGGTGCTCGTGGGTGAAGATCCTGCGTCCGCCGTGTACGTGCGCAACAAAGAGAAGGCAGCGCTGGAGGTCGGCATGGCCGGCCACGTGCATCGCTTGCCCGCCTCGACCAGCGAAGAGGCGCTGCTCGGGCTGGTCAAAGAGCTCAACCAATCCGGTGAAGTCGACGGCATTTTGGTGCAATTTCCGGTTCCACCGGGGATCCGTCAGCAAAAAGTGATCGAAGGCACTGCGCCCTCGAAAGACGTCGATGGCCTGCATCCAGAGAGTACGGGCGCGCTCTGGGCCGGCATCAAGGGTCTCGTCCCGTGCACACCGCGCGGGTGTATGCGCTTGATCGCGGAGACGGGCGTCCAGGTCGATGGCGCTCAGGCGGTGGTGGTCGGGCGCAGCAATCTGGTCGGCAAACCGGTTGCCGGCCTGCTCTTGGCAGCCAATGCCACGGTCACGTTGGCGCACTCGAAAACGCGGGATTTACCGGCCGTTTGCCGCACCGCAGAGATCTTGGTCGCGGCCGTGGGGCGCAGCAAAATGATCCCCGGTTCGTGGCTCAAGCCAGGCGCGGTGGTGATCGACGTGGGCATGAACCGCGACGACGCAGGAAAGCTGTGCGGTGATGTCGACTTCGAATCCGCCGCCACAGTGGCTTCGGCGATCACCCCCGTGCCCGGCGGGGTCGGGCCCATGACTATCGCCATGTTGCTGGAAAACACGCTATTGGCCGCACACGCCCGCATCTCGCGCGCGTCGCGCACGCTAGTCAGCTGAGGCCGGGCGCTCGGGCCGCGGGTAACGCGCCACGGGTACGGCCAGCTGGTCGCACAACGCGCTGAGCACCGCGTCCGTGGCTTCCGAAAGCTCTGCCAGCGTGCCCGCATTGTCGATCACGTAGTCGGCGCGGCGCACCTTCTCTTCCAGCGGCATTTGGGCCGCTATCCGGGCTGCGATCTGCTCGGGACCGAAGCCATCCCGCTGGGCGATGCGTTGCTGCCGAAGCGCGAGTGGTGCGCTCACGACCAACACCGGGTGGTACGTGCGATCTAGGCCGCCTTCGAACAAAAGCGGCACTTCGTAGCAGGCCAGCGGCTCGCCTCGTTCGCCGATCGCTTGAAAACGCTGCGCCGCGAGCTGGCGCACGATCGGATGGACCAGCGAATCGAGCATGCGCCGCGCTTCCGGATCGCTGAACACGATTTGGCCGAGCGCGGCGCGGTCGAGATCGCCCTGGGCGGTGAGCACCTCGGGCCCGAAGTAGCCGGCAACTGCCTCGAGGCCGGCGCTGCCGCGCGCGACCGCCTCTCGCGCCAAGTCATCCGCATTCACGACGGGCAGCCCGCGCGCGCGCAGGCGCTGGGCGACCACGCTTTTTCCCGAGCCGATGCCACCTGTCAGTCCGAACACGCGCAGCGCCACGCCCCCTAGGGTAGCGAAAGCGTCCCCGGTTGCGGGCGGGAAAGCGGAGCTCGCGGCTCGCCCCTGGTGCTTTTCCACGAGCCGGCTAAAACCAGGGCCGTGAACCTCCGCGCCCGATCATTCGCGCCAATTTTCGGCCTGCTTTGGCTGTCGTTGGCCTCTCCGGCGGCGTTAGCGGCGTCGGCTTCCGGCGGCCTGACTGCGCCCTTGCCGCGTTTCCGCTTCGATGCGGGAGCCCCACTGGCCGCGCCCGCCGGGGTTGCCGCCGATGGCAGCATGTGCGTTGGCACGGTCGATGGCTACGTGCACGGCCTTGCCCCGGACGGCAGCTTTCGCTGGAGCCGCAGCGTGCGCGGTGCGGTCACGCATCGCCCGCACTTCATGGCAGAGCACTGGTTCATCGCCAGCAGTGTTCAACGCATGTACGCGCTCAACCGCGACGGCAGCCTAGCCTGGGTGTTCCAGCTGTACAGCGCGATCGAGAGTGAGCTGACTTCGGACGCGAGCGGTACGCTCTATTTCGTGACCGCCGATCACTTGCTGTACGGCATGAACGCGCGCGGCGTGGTCTCGCTGCGGACGCGTTTTCGGCCCGGAATCAAGCCCGAGCTTTCGTTCAGCGAGCCCGAAGCGCTGCGCGATCCCGAGGGCAACTCCTGGCTGGGGCGCAGCGACGGCGTGCTCGAATTCCGCCCGGTTTCCGGGGAAAAAACCAGTCTGCTCCCACTCGCCAGCTCTGCGCTCTTGCTGCCGGCGTGGTCTCGCGCTTCCCGCTTTGCGGTCGTCAGCGCGCGCAGCGGCTTGATCTTCGGGCTCGACCCCGCGCGCATTCGGCCGAGCCGCTGACCATGGACTTCAAGAGCAAGCTGGCCACGCTGGCTCGGCCAAAGCCGAGCGATGTGAGCTTGCCCGAGGCATCCAGCAAGGCCTCCACTCTGCTCGAGTTGCGCCAGAAAATGGCCGAAATATTGGCGCCGTCGGGATCCGAGTCGCGCGCCGCTCGCGCCCCCTACGAGCCGCCGACACTCGGCGAGTTGCTGCCTTTCGAACGCGAAGAGCGGCCGAGCGGTCCGCTCTTCCGCCGTCACCAGCTGTTGCCGCCATCACACCACGTGGGGCGCATGCCCGTCGACGCGGCCGCCAGCTCGCGCGCCGAGCTGCTCGGTTTGCTCGCACTCGACCCGCGCATCTCTGGCGTCGATCCCAAACGCGCGCTGTATTTCGATACAGAAACCACCGGTCTCGGTGGCGGCGCGGGCGTGTTGGCGTTTTTGGTCGGCATCGCCTGGTTCGACGATCAGCTACAGCTACACGCCGAGCAATTCCTGCTGCGCAGCCCAGCCGAAGAAGCGCCGCTGCTGGAGGCATTTGCCGAGCGCTTGGAGGCCTGCGAACTGCTCGTCTCATACAACGGGAAAGCCTTCGATTTGCCGCTGCTCAATGGCCGCATGGTCATGAATCGCCGGGCAAAATTGCCCGATCGCGCCCACCTGGACCTGCTGCACATCGCGCGCCGCTTGCACAAAAGCCGGCTCGGCCCATGCCGGTTGATTGGCCTCGAAGCCGACGTGCTCGGCTTCGAGCGCGGTCCGGACATCGCCGGTATCGACATTGCCCCGCGCTACGCGCATTTCCTTCGCTCCGGTGACGAGAGCGCGCTCGAGCAAGTGGTCGAGCACAATGCTTGGGACGTCGTGTCGATGGCCGCGCTGGTCGGACTCTATGGCGAGCCGTTCGACTTGCTCCACGAGCAAGATTTGGTGGGGCTCGCGCGCACACTCAAGCGCGCCCGCGCTTTCGACGAAGCGGAACGCGCCGCGAGCGTCGCGCTCGAGCGCGGCGCAGGGCCCGAGGCGCGCCGCGCGCACGGTGAGATCGCCAAGGCCCGCGGAGATCGCGCACGAGCGCTGGCGCATTTCGAAGCCTTCGCCGCCGAAGTGCACGATCCGCAGATCCGCTTGGAACTCGCCAAGCTCTACGAACACCACGTGAAAGAGCCGATCAGCGCGCTCAGCTGGGCGGAGGGCACGAGCGAGGGCGCGGAAATGGCCGAAAAACGCCGTACTCGGCTCAGCCAAAAAATCTCGAAGGCCGAGCGCGCGTCCGCGAGCCCAAAAAAAGCCGGCAAAAAGCCGGGCAAAAACCCGACTTGAGTGGGCTCTCCGTGCTAAACCTGCCGGCCCCAGATGGCCTACGACCACAAACAGATCGAGCCCCGTTGGCAGACGTATTGGGCGGAGCAGCAGACCTTCAAGGCGGAGCGCCGCCCCGGCCACGCGAAGTACTACGTGCTCGATATGTTCCCGTACCCGTCGGGCACGGGGCTACACGTGGGGCATCCGGAGGGGTACACCGCGTCCGACATCGTTGCCCGCTACAAGCGCATGAACGGCTTCGACGTGATGCACCCGATGGGCTGGGACGCCTTTGGTTTGCCCGCCGAGCAATACGCGATCGAGACCGGCACGCCGCCCGCGAAGACCACCGTGCGCAATATCGATACCTTCCGGCGCCAGCTCAAAGCCCTGGGCTTCGCCTACGATTGGTCGCGCGAGCTCAACACGACCGACCCCGGTTATTTTCGTTGGACGCAGTGGATCTTTCTGCAGCTGTTCAAGCGCGGTCTGGCGTTTCAAGCTGAAATCCCGGTCAATTGGTGCCAAGAGCTGGGCACCGTGCTGGCCAACGAAGAGGTCATCGACGGTCGCAGCGAGCGCGGGAATTATCCCGTGGTGCGCACGCCGCTGCGCCAATGGCAGCTGAAAATCACGGCCTACGCCGATCGGTTAGCCGCCGAGTTGGAAAATCTGGCCTGGCCCGAGACCAAGCAAAAGCAACGGGATTGGATCGGCCGCAGTGAAGGCGCAGAGGTCGACTTTCCACTCGTGGGTCGCGCGGAGAAGCTGACCGTGTACACCACGCGCCCGGACACCTTGTTCGGCGCGACATACATGGTGATTGCTCCCGATCATCCCCTGACGACCAGCATTGCCGGCGCCGAGCAGCGCGCGGCCGTCGCCGCCTACGCGGAGGCGGCCGCGCGCAAGAGCGATATGGAGCGCACCGCGCTGAACAAGGAAAAATCCGGCGTTTTCCTGGGCGCTTACGCCAAGAACCCACTCACTGGCAGAGACATCCCGATCTATACGGCTGATTACGTGCTGGGCGCCTACGGCACCGGCGCGATCATGGCCGTGCCTGCCCACGACGAACGCGATTTCGAGTTCGCGCAGAAGTTCCAGCTGCCGATCGTGCAAGTCGTCAGCAAAGATGGGTCTCTCGTGGAGCGCGTCGAGCAAGTCTTCAGCGATGACGGCATCGCCGTGCGTTCCGGCCAATTCGATGGCCAACGCACGCCGCAAATGAAGTCGAACGTGATCGCGTACTTGGAGGCCCAGGGCATCGGTCGCCGGCGCGTGAACTACAAGCTGCGCGATTGGGTATTTAGCCGGCAACGCTACTGGGGCGAGCCGATTCCGATCTATTTCCCGGTCAGCACCGAGGGCGATCCGCGCCGCGGGGACGCCTACGAAATCGATTACAACACGCCGATCGCGGTGGACGACAGCGAGCTGCCGCTGCTCTTGCCCGCGCTCGAGGATTACCGCCCTGGCGACCCACAAGGTCCGCTCGTGCGCGCGACCGATTGGCGCTTCTTCCAAAAAGACGGAAAGTGGTTCGCGCGCGAGACGAACACCATGCCGCAATGGGCAGGTTCTTGTTGGTACTACCTGCGCTTCCTCGATCCCGCGAACACCACCGAGCTCGTCTCGAAACAGGCGTACGACGCGTGGATGCCGGTGGATCTGTACGTGGGCGGGTCCGAGCACGCGGTATTGCACCTGCTTTACGCGCGCTTTTGGCACAAGGTACTGTTCGACGTCGGCGTCGTCACGCACCCAGAGCCGTTCCTCAAGCTGGTCCATCAGGGCATCATTTTGGGCATGGCGTACCGCTACTACGCGGTGCTGAGCGAGGGCGGGGAAGTGGCCCGCGTACTGCCCGGCGACGAGCCGGGCATCGCTCCGGATGCGGACGGCGAGCTGCGGCTCTCGGCTACGGGCGAGAAAGTGCAAGTGCGTTGGGCTAAGGAAGCCGAAATCGAGATCCGGGAAGGCAAACCCGTGCACCGAGAGCTGGGCGTTCGGTTGCTCGGTATCGCCGAGAAAATGGCTAAGTCGCGCGGCAATTCCGTGAGCCCAGACTTGGTGGTCGAGGAATTCGGCGCTGACAGCCTGCGCCTGTACGAGATGTTCATGGGTCCGCTGGAGCAGGCCAAGCCGTGGCAAGCGAGCGGCATTCAGGGCGTCCGCCGCTTCCTGGATCGCACCGACGCGGTGGCACGGCGTCCGCTGAGCGATCGGCCGCTGGATCTGGAAACCGCGAAGCTCGTGCACCGCACGGTGCAGAAGATCGGGCGCGATATCGAGTCGCTCTCGCTGAACACCGCCGTCAGCACGATGATGATCCTGGTGAACCACCTGAACGGCATGGAGCAGCCCCCGCGCGAGGCCGTCGAGAAGCTTTTGCTGTGCCTCTCACCGTTCGCCCCCCACTTGGCGGAGGAGCTGTGGGCGCATCTGGGCCACGCGCCCTCGATCGCGAACGTGCCCTGGCCGAAATTCGACGAGGCCCTGACGGTGGACGATGAGCTCGAGATTGCCGTACAAGTGAACGGTAAGGTACGCGGTCGCGCGCTGCTCGCGCGCGATGCGGACGAGGCAGCGGCGCAAGCGGCCGCCCTGGCGGATCCGAACGTGAGCAAGTTCATCGAGGGCAGGTTGATCAAGAAGCTGGTCTACGTACCCGGGAAAATCCTCAACTTCATCGTGGGTTGAACGAAAGGGGCGGGCGAAAATTTGGCCGAACGAGCCCACCTCTCGTACAAAGCTCTCCGAGACACTCAACCCGCGGCGCTCGCTTTTGTCCTGCACACTTGGCACCGTACCGGTACCAGTGTGCTGAACGAGCGAAGCGTTGTGGATAGCCTGTTGTTTCCCGTGAAACTTGCGCTCTAAGTCTCGCCGCCGCCTATGCTTTTGGTCACTCGCCGGGCTGTGGGTAGCGCTGCTCACGGGCTGCGGGTATCACTCCGTTTACGGACAGCCGAGTGCGGAGCGTCTCTCAGTGCAAGTCGGCCAAGTTCTGATCCCGGAAGCGATCGCAGCCCAGGCGGCGGCCAGCGGCGTCCGCTCGGAGTTGGCCGCGGCAGGGTTGCTCGCCGACAGCGGACAGTTCCCCAAACTCGTCCTCGACGTGCTCAGGGTGGACCAGGTGTCACGTGGGATTCACGTGCAAGCGGGACAACCTCGCGCCGCGGGCATGAGCATCGCACTCACGGTTCGAGGCCGGGTCTTTCAGGCCGATGACCAAGAGCCCCGCTTCGACAGTGGGGATGTTCGCCGTTCCGTCCAACTGAGCGGAGACTCCGATCCACGGACGGACAGCGCCGCCTACGACGTTGCCCTGCGCTCAGCCGCCGAACATGCGGGTCGTGCAGTTGCGAGGATGGCCCTAGGCATCCCTGAACCCAACGACGAGACTCCCTAGGGGCGCTTCCCTTGGCGCCGAGACGAGCGGCCACTGCGCTCGCCGACGAGCTCGCGCAGCCCCTGCAACTTGCACGCTAATCGACTGAGAACGCTCAACAAATCAGACGAGGCCGACCGCGCGCTTGAAGCGCTTCGCGTCAGCGAACATGTCGACGTTGGTGAAGACGTAGGTAGCCGCCTGCTCGCCTCCGGCGAGCGCGATCTCCGCCAGCTTTTCGATGGCTGGATCTTCGTAGCGGGACTTGTGACCAGCTGGGCCGGGGAGGCGGTAGTAGGCGCCCTTACGCTTGGACAGCCCGTGGTGCAGCGGATCGCGGGCGCACAAGGTCTGCGTTTCTTCTGCCAAGTCGTCCGCCTCTTCCGGATTCCAAGCGGGGCCTGGCTCGAAGACGATCGTCTCGAACTGCTTTTTGACGTTCTTGAGAAAATCCCGGAGGGCCGCGCGATTGGCGCGGGAACTCGGGAAATCAGACGGGGCGACGAACACGGCGGTCTTGGCGGCCAGCTCTTTGGCGACCTCACCGAGCGTCTTCAACGCGGTTTCGATCACTTTCCCATCCCGAAAGCCTTCTTGGCCGATCTCTCGGGGGCCGAGCAGGGCGAATTCGAAGCCGGGCGGGGCTTCACGACGCCAGCGGCGCACCGTGCCCGGCCCGGGGACCGCCAAGTGGGTCTCCTGTACTTCGACGAAAAGGTATTCTTTGAAATAGCGAGTCGCGGGTACCGCGAAACCAGCGCAACCAACGACCATCATGCGGTCGCAACCGTAACACAGCCCACTCGTCACCGCCCGCATCAGGCCAAAAAAAGCACTTTCAGTTGCGATTACAGCTGCGGCGCCCGGCAAGCGTCACAAAACGAAAACGGCGCCGAGCCTTGCTCAGCGCCGTTTTCTGCTATTGGCGACGAGGTCGGCTTAGGCGCCGAAGCACTCCACGGAGCAATTATCGCGGAGGCAACCGACCGCATCGCTGGTCTGGATGCCGAGCACCGAGCCACATTCCTTCGTGGCACCGCTACTGATGGTAGTCGCGCAGTTGTTGCCGCACGTCTGGACCTGCGAATCGTCGGGTGCCGTCCCGCTGTCCACGACGGCCTTTTGGAGACACGCTTGGACGCAATACAATTCGCCGCCCGGATTTTCGTCGCCGTCCACCTTGGCGGGGCCGCCCCAGCCACATTGATTTCCGGGGTCAGTCGCGTAACAGGCGCTGTACTCTGCACAGCACTTGGCCTGAATGCACTTCTGGCAGATGTCGTTCGGATCGGTGGGAGCGCAAGTGTTGCCAATGCCCTGGGCGCCGCCATCGCCAGCGGGATCACACTGAAACGGAACCGGACCCTCGCCCGCGGTGCCCGCGCCCGCGGCGCCTGCGCCTGCCGCAGCTGCGCCGGCGGTCCCTGCGCCTGCCGTCGACGAACCAGCCGTGCCAGCACCTGCCGTGCCCGAGCCGCCCGCGCCCGCCGTATCGTCGTCGTCCACGTCAGTGCTCGTGGTCACGGTGCATGCCCCGGCAACGAACGCGCTCACGACACCCGCTACCGCGACCAACCGCCAATAAGACTTAGTCTGTTGCATCTTCATCTCCCGATAATGAGTGCCAGGGTTTTCTCATCCTTCGCCTGACACAGGAAAGCAAGCGGCCATCACGGCATCGCCCGAGTAGATATACGTTAGCTGATCGCCGAATATTCGTTTGTGTCGCCAAACGCCGGATGTATGCATTTGCACACCCCGGAACTGACGGGTAAGATATTGAATTTATTGTTATTATCGGCGTTATGCCGAGGCTGTGAATGCGTTCCGGAGGGGTTCGAAACGTTAGCCACCGAGCGCTTTCTTTACGCGCGTCACCAAGTCGTCGATCTTGAATGGCTTGGTGATGTAGTGGCGGGCGCCCGATTGGATCCCTTTGATCACTTCTGCGGGACCGGTCTTGGCGGTCAGGAAAATGATCGGTACTGATTTCAGACCGGGCAACAGGCGCACGGCGGCGGCCACGGCGTGTCCGTCCATGCCCGGCATCATGACGTCGAGCAGGAGCAGATCAGGGGGCGGCAGTTTGCGGGCCGCGGCGACCGCCGAAGCGCCATCGCTCGTCGCCACCACGTCGTAAAACTGCGACAGGACCTTGACCAGCATGGTTCCGATCGCTGGATCGTCCTCGGCGATCACGATGCGTTTGAGGGGGGTGTCCGGCACGGGCTACTCCGTTCGTTTGATGATGTGGAAGCCAGAGGCCGTTTCTACGGGTTCCCGCGTCACTTCCTTCACCATCAGGTTGAAGGCGGCGTCCGTGAAGGGCTTTGCCATTTGGGTACGGGAAATCTGACCGAGCCGGCCGTCGTCGGCTTTTGTCTTGAGATCGTCGCTATACTTGCTGACCAGCTCGCCGAAGTTGGCCCCCGCGTGCGCTTCCAAGGCCACCCGTTCGGCCAGCCTTTGGGCTGCGTCCTTGTCGCGGGTGACGCTCGGGGGAGCGTCTTGTGCGCCCAGATAAGCGATCAGGATCTGGGACGCTCGGATCAGTTTCGCGTTGTCGGAGGGCGGGCGCGGCGGAGGCTTATCGGGCATGTCGCGATCGTGCGGCGACAGCGGACGGTTGGGGGTCGAATGGGGCTCTTCGGCCCCCGCGGCGACCGACGACGAGCTGGCCTGCACCGACGGCGTGATTACGCCAGGACCGGGCGGTGGCTCGCTCTGGCGCTTGCAAGCGCACAGCGCGAGCGCACAAGTGAGCGATGAAACGAGGCGAACGGAGGGCATGCGCGAGTGTTAGCTAATTGGTAAGCGCTGACGAATTCAAGAGCCTTGCGCAGCAGAACACGGCGCGGGCCTGACAAGTTGCCATGCCGCGCGAGAAAAAGCCCACGCGGCGCGCGCCAGCGGAGGGCGTTTGCTTGCCGCCAGGCACATTGCTGGCCCATAGTCCGGGGCTATGCCGAAAATCCTCCACATTGAGGACGATCCCGCAAACCGCTTGCTGGTGAGGAAGTTGCTCACTCCGGCCGGTTTCGAAGTCACGGACGCCGCCGACGGCCTCGAAGGGATTCGCCTCGCGCTCCAACAGCGCCCGGACCTGGTCTTGGTCGACATCTCGATTCCCGGTCTAGACGGCTATGAGGTGACGTTGCGCCTGCGCTCGGAGCCCAAGCTGCGCGGCGTCCCGATCGTCGCCATCACCGCCGAGGGTGATCGCGATACGAGCCTGGCCGTTGGTTGTGATGGGTTTTTGCAGAAGCCGATCGACGCGCGCTCCTTTGCGGACAAGGTGCGCGGCTACCTCGACGGGCGGCGTGAGAGCACGTCGCCAGATGCGACGGGGCAACACCTTCGTCTGCAAAGCCAGCGCATCGTTTCCCACCTCGAGGAGAAGATCGCCGAGCTCTCTGCGGCCAACCAGCGCCTGCTCGGTGCGGATCAGGCCAAAAAGGAGTTTTATCGCAATATTTCGCACGAACTGGCCACCCCCATGACCCCCATCGTCGGCTACTTGAAGCTGTTGATCGACGGTGAACTGGGCGATTTGGCGACGCCCCAAGTGAAGGCGTTGCGCGCCATGTCCGACTGCGTGCAGCGGCTACGCCGGTTGATCGACAATCTGCTGGATGTGACCGCGCTCGAGACCGGTCGCATGCGCTTTGCCCAGCGGGAATTCGATCTTGCGGAGCTCGTACGCCAGGCCATCACACGCCACGACGGATTGAACGACGGGCGCTTACGTCTGGTGACCGATCTGCCTAAGCGCGGGGCGCTGGTGAGTTATGGCGATGTCGAGCGTTTGGGCCGCGCCATCGATCAAATGTTGGACAATGCGGCCAAGTTCACGCCTGCGGGGGGCACCGTGGGCGTGCGCGCGCGGCAGCTCTCCTCCGGTCATCTCGAGCTCTGCATCGCTGATACCGGTCCGGGCGTGCCCACCGAGAAAGCTTCGCGGCTCTTCGAGCCATTTTATCAGGTCGATGGTTCGCCGACGCGCTCCTTTGGCGGCACGGGTGTAGGGCTGGCCGTCGTCCGTGGGGTCGCGCTCGGCCACGGCGGCGACGTACGGCTCGCCCCGCCCGGCATTGAAGAAATCGTCGGTGTGCCGATGAACGGCGCGGCATTTTACTTCGTTTTGCCGCCCGGTCGGCGCTCGATGAGCGAACCGCCGTCTCGCCCGTGGAGCGAGCCGCCGTCTCGCCCGACATGAGCCGCGCCAGCGTCTATCTCGATTGGAACGCGACCACGCCTCCGCACCCGGCGGTGCTGGCGGCGATGGCGCGCGCCGCCGAGGAGGCCTGGGGGAACCCATCGAGCACTCATCGGGTGGGGCGAACCGCTCGCGCTCGAGTCGAGGACGCTCGCGAAAAACTCGCCGAAATCTGCGCCGTTCACGCGCGCGACGTGCTGTTTACGTCCGGCGGGACGGAGGCCAACAACCTGGCCTTGGCGGGCGCAAGCGGGCTTGCGTTGAGCCGAATTGAGCACCCGTCGGTCACCCGCGTCGCCGAACAGCTCGAGCAGCGCGGGGTGCCGGTGGTTTGGCTGAGCGTGCCCGAGAGTGGCCGGGTCGACCCGGAGTCCTACCGCGGCGCGCTCGAACGCCTGCCTCGCGGTTCGGTCGCCGTGCTGATGGCAGCCAATCACGAAACCGGGGTGCTCCAGCCCCTCGAGCAAGTCGCGCTAGTCGCGCACGAGTTGGGCGCGACGCTGCACGTCGACGCGGTGCAGGCGCTCGGCAAGCTTCCGCCCGAGACCTGGCGCTTCGCTGACAGTTTGGCGGTTGCGGCGCACAAGATCCGCGGACCGAAGGGCGTGGGAGCACTGGCTTTTCGAGGGAGCAAGACTCCCCATCCAGTGCTGCTCGGGGGCAGCCAGGAGCGGGGGCTGCGTCCGGGAACCGTCGATCCCGTTGCCGCTGCGGGGTTCTTGGCCGCCCTCGAGCGGGCGGAGCAAGGTCCGGTTCGCTATGCCGAACTCGCTGCACTGCGCGATGACTTCGAGCGCGCCTTCGCGGCAGTGGCCGCGCTGAATGGGGGACAGGTTGCTCGGCTCCCCCACGTCTCGAACCTTTCCTTCCCCGACGTATCCGGGGACGAGCTCGTGGCTGCGCTCGATCTGCTCGGCGTGTGCGTATCGAGCGGCAGCGCGTGCGGTGCTGGCACCACGGAGCCCTCGACGGTGATCACCGCCATGTTGGGACGAGAGCGGGCCCGAGCTGCGGTCCGCGTCAGCCTCGGGGAAGAGACCACGATCGCCGAGATTCAGGCTGCAAAGGCCGCTTTTCGACGGGTGCTGAACCAGCCCGCAGACCGCCCTTGAAGTGATGGATGATCCAGGTGGCGCATTGTTCGCCCATGGACTGCATTGCCGATACGTAAGTGCTTAAGATAGTTGGCGATTCGTAACAGGTGCCGGAGCGCGGTCCGCAGTCCATTGAATGGAGTTCGATCCCTCTGCTACTGAGCGCTCATTCAGTGTCCAGAATCGAGCTCGTGTAGCACATGACGTTTTGTGGCTAAATTTTCGTTTTTAAACGACAAATTGCTGCTTCGTGCAGTGCGAGAGCGGCCGCGACCGAGGCATTGAGCGAATCGATTCGGCCGCTTGCGGTGAGCCTTCCGACGGCGCTGCAGGCGCGGCGCACGGCGCGGCCCATGCCCTCATGCTCATTGCCGACAACCAAGATTGTGGGGCCGGAGAGATCGAGCTCGCCCACCCGCTGCGGTGCGTGAGCGTCCAAGCCGACGACCGAGACGCCGCGTTCGCGAGCTGCGGTGAGAGCTCCGACCAGCGAGGGCACACGGCAGAGCCGCGCGTGTTCGATCGCTCCAGCCGAAGCACGGCCCGTTGCCGGACTGAGCGGCGCCGAAGAATGCTCTCCCCAGATCACCGCGGCATCGGCGACACCGACCGCGGAGCGGATCACCGCGCCGAAGTTTTGCGGGTCCTGGATGCCGTCGAGCGCGAGGGCGAGCAGCTCGGGATCTGCGAGCAGCGGCTCGAGCGGCAGCAGGCTGAGTTCGGGCCCCCAAGCGACGACGCCTTGGTGTTGAGCGCCTTCGGTCCAGCGCTCGAGCTCGCTGCGAGGCACTCGGACCACTTCTCCGACCCCTTGATCGGTCGCGAAGCGGGCGAGGGCGTCGAGGGTAGGGCTGGGCTTTTCCTCGAGCGCCACGCGAGCAAGCCCAAAGCGGCGGACCCGAATCGCCTCCCGCACCGGCTGCAGACCGGCGATCAGGCGCAAGCCCTCCATGCCCGGAGCGGTCGGTGCCCCGCGCGGGGCGCGTTCAGGCCAGCGCCGACGCACGCTGGATCTCGTCGCCAATGGCGGAGGCGGCCGCGGCGGGGTCAGCTGCGTCGCGAATGGGGCGGCCCACCACGAGCAAGCTCGCCCCCGCGGCAATTGCTCCCGCGGGGCTGCCGGTTCGCTTTTGGTCATCCGCCCCGGCTGCGGCGTTCGCGGGGCGAATGCCGGGCGTCACCAAGACCGCCGCGGGACCCAAAGCGGCGCGCAACGCGGATACCTCGGCGACGGAGCAGACCATGCCCGGAATGCCTTGCTCGTGAGCGAGCTTGGCTAAGCGCAAGGCGTGGGCGGCAGGGTCGGCCGCGACGCCGGTGGCCGTCAGATCGGCGGCGTCGAGCGAAGTGAGCACGGTGATGGCGAGCAGCACCAAACCGGTGTTTTCGCGCTCCGCGCGCCGCGCGGCGGCGGCCAACATTTTCGGACCACCCGAGGCGTGAAGGGTCAGGTAGCGCACGCCATGCGCGGCGGCCGCGGCGACCGCCCGCTCCACGGTTTCCGGGATATCATGCAGCTTCAGATCGAGAAAAACGTCACAGCCGAGCTTTTGTCCGAGGCCAACCGCGCGCGGCCCCTCGCTGACGAACAGCTCGAGCCCGACCTTCAGCACGCCCACGGCGTGCGCGACCCGCGCCGCTCCTTCCTCCGCTAGCGCAAAGGAAGGAAAATCTAGCGCGTAGGCGAGCTTGCCGCGCGCCGGATGTCGCTCGCTGCGAGCACTCACAGACACGAGCACAACGGATCGCCGGGCGGGCAGCTGCAGGGTTTGGCCCCGCCTCCCGCGGGCTTACTGCCGCCGCCACCCGCGCGCTGAACCGCTGCGCCAACGACAGCGCTGGCCTTCGCGGTGTCTTGCTTGGCTTTCGATAGCTCAGCTTCTAGACGGGCGCGCGTCGCTTCGTCTTTGGCGCTGTCGCGTTGACGCTCGAGCTCCTCTTGGTGCTTTTGGGCGTCTTCGAATTGCGACTTCAGGGCCGAAAGCTGCTTTTCGGTCTCGGCCTTTTCTGCGGCCGCGATGCGGTCTTTTTCCTGCTGCTCTTTGGCATTGCTCGACATCTTGAAGGCGATGCCGATGCCACCGATCACCAGCACGGCCGAGATGATGCCGACCATGACCTTGAGGCGTTTTTTACCTTGATCGCTATTGAGCGCGGCGATTTGCTGCTCGTGCGCTTGCTGGGCCGCGAGCGCCTCCATGCGGGCACGGTGCTCGGTTTCGGCGCGGGCTTTTTCGAGCTCACCGTGCCGGATCGCTTCGAGGCGGGCCGCCTCCTCCTTGCGACGCTGTTCTTCGACGCGGCGCGCTTCTTCCTCAGCGCGGAGGCGACGCTCTTCGGCTTCGCGCGCGGCGCGCTCCGCGGCCGCCTTCGCCTCGGCCTCGGCGCGGGCGACGGCCTCTTTGTCGGCCTCTTCTTCTTTGATTCGATTCTCTTCCAGGCTCATCAATTCTTTGAGCGAGAAGAGAACCGAGCTTTCCTTCTGTTCGGCCATTTTTCGAGTGTCCTCAATCCGTCGCGCAGAGTCAGCGATTCACTTTACACGATGCGCATACCAATCCAGTAAGAGCTTCGTCAAGCATTCGCAGGGGTTGCCCGTAGGGGTCAGAAATCTAAAACAGATGAGCGGTTTCGCCCAGGCATTCTCACGAGAAACGTAGGCCCCGGGCGGATTCGGGAGTTCGACTCTGAATATCCGCGAATCCTTGGCTCCAGTCGCGAAACTTCCGTGTGTGCGGGTGTGGGTTCTGGGGTGGGAAGGTGTGATTGGCGGCGAGGACCGTCGACCCGAGGCGCGAGGAGGAAGAACGTTCACTTCACACGTTCACGTCAGGCGCGCTCGAAGAGGGAAGAGGATAGAGTGCGGGCATGGCGGAACGGGTTTTGGCGCACATTACTGGGACGGTTTGGAAGGTTTTGGTGCAGGTGGGAGATGCGGTCGCGGCGGAACAGGAGCTCTTGATCTTGGAGTCGATGAAGATGGAGATGCCCGTCGAGGCGCCGTCGGCCGGGCGCGTCACGAGCCTCGCGGTGAGCCCAGGACAGGCGGTGGAAGAGGGCGATCTACTGCTAGAATTGGAGTGAATGTGGGAGTGGCGTCGACTTGACCGGGGGGGAGATTCCGGTAGCTTCGATTCAGCATGTCTCGTGCTCGAAACAGCCGTCTGCCCGTCCTACGTGTGCTGGCTTTGCTCGGCTTGGGCGGCGTTTGGGCGGTCGCTTGCGGGGGGCCGCAGCCGCTCGGTGGGGCGGGGTCGGTTTGCTTCCGAGCGGATGAGTGTCAGGCAGGGTTGGCCTGTGTTGCGGAGTCGCCCGGCGCGACGAAGCACGTCTGCAGCGCCGACTTGAGCGGGATTGTGTCGATGGTGGACGGCGCGCCCTTCGAAGGCGGTGAGCAACCCGACGCTACGGCCGGCGCCCCCGCCACATCCCAAGCGGGGGCGCCGGCCTCCGCAGGTGCGGAGCCCAGCGGCACGGCTGGCAAACCTGCAGCAGCAGGTGGGTCGCCCGCCGCTAGTGGCGGCACCACCGCGGCCGGGGGCCGGGGGGGTGGTTCGGCGAGCGCCGGCGCTCCTGCCGGAGGCGCGCCGGCGGGCGGAGCCCCGGCGGGTGGTGCAGGCGCGGCGGCGGCTGGCAGCAGCGCAGGTGGCGGTGCCGATAGCGGCGGCGCAAGCGCGGGAACCGGCGGCTAACCGCCGCGCCCGTTTCAGCGGAAGCTCACTGCTTCCAAAAGAACTTCCACGGGTTGTGCTTGAGGTCGCGCAGCATCTCTTGCAGGTCGTCGTAGAGCGCTTCGTCCATCAGCAGCGCGCCCACGGTGCCCTTGCCCGATTTCACGCGATCGACCAGCACTTGCGCATCGCCTGCGATTGCTTTGGCTTGGCTGCTCGCGTCGTTCAGGTTGGAGGTGATGCGCTGGTAGCGCTGCACCTGCTCGTCGCTGGCGAGCGCGTGGCTGAGCTTCTTGGCGTCGGCCAGCGTCGCTCGCCCGTCGCTCAAAATCGGTTCTAGGTTTTGATCGATGGTTGTCGTCGTACGCTCCACATTGTTGAAAATGCGCGCAATTTGCGGGTTGTCCACGTAGCGCTCGCGGGCCGCCTTGAGCGTGTCGCTGGCAGTGCCGGAGAGCGAGTCGACATTGTCGACGATGTGATCGAGCTTGCTTTGGTTGTGCTCGAAGAACTGACCACTGGCCTGCAAGGTTCGGTGCAGACCGTCGAACGTCTCGCTGATCTTTTGTTCGTTGTTGGTGATGCCGAGGTAAGCCTTATGCAAAAGCTCGTAGCTTTCGCTGAGCAAGAGATCCAAGCGGGGGGGGCTGATGCCGGTGACGGTGGCCTCGTCGTTCAGCAGCGGGCGGTCGCTCGAACCGGGTTCGATGGCCAAAAACATTTCCCCGAGCACCCCTTGGCTGGTCACGAACCAGCGGGAATTATCGTGGATCGCCGTTTTGTAGCGGCGCTCGATCTTGGCCACCGCGCGGATCGTCGGTTCCGGTTGGTGGGTCACGGGGTCGACCATACCGCCCCGGAACTCCAGCTCACTGACCCGCCCGACTTTGACGCCCGCGATCCGAATCGGTGCACCCGACTGCAGACCGCCCGGGTTCTGGAAGCTGACGTAAACTGTGAAGGTCGGCTGCAGGCTGAGCCCGCCCATCACCACCACGAAGCCGGCGAGTAGCCCGAGCGCGACCAGGATCAAAAAACCGACTTTGACTTCGATCGACCGCTGGCTCATTTCCCGCTCACGCTTCCATCGGCCCTTCGGCGCGGCCGTTGATGAATTGCTGGATCACGCCGTCGCCGCTGTCACGAAAATCAGCCGGTGTGCCCACTAATTTCACCTTCCCTTTGTACAGCATGACGATGCGGTCGGCGATGCTGAAGATTGAGGTCAAATCGTGGGAAACGACGATGCTGGTCACACCCAGAGTATCGGACAGCTCGCGGATTAGCTGGTCGACCCGTCTCGCGCTGACCGGATCCAGGCTGGTGGTGGGCTCGTCGAAAAGGACGTAGCGGGGGGACAAGGTCAGCGCACGGGCGATCGCCACGCGTTTCTTCATCCCGTCACCGAGCTCACTCGGAAAGCGACCGGCGAAGTCGCGCATTTTGACTTTTTCGAGCAAACGATGCGCTTCGGCCAGGGCTTCGCTCGCGCTCAGGGCCTGGTGCTTACGCAGCGGAAGCGCGACATTTTCCGCGCAAGTCATGGAATCGAACAGCGTAGAGTGCTGAAATACCATCGCGCACTTCTTGCGCACCGGGTACATCCGGGCTTCGCCGAAGCGGCTGACTTCTTCTCCCTCCAGCCAGATCTCGCCGGAATCCGGACGAAGCAGGCCAATCAGGTGTTTGATCAGCACGCTCTTGCCGACACCTGATGCGCCGATGATGAAGAACACCTCGCCCGCGTTCACGTCGAAGCTGACTTCGCGCAGCACTTGCTTGTCCCCGAAGGACTTGGACACCGCGCGAAAGGAGATCATCCTGCGCTTAGACTAGAGCGCGTCTTCCGCGAACGGATCAAGATAGCGTCAGTATGGCTCGAGCAATTGACTTCCAGCCGAAAAACGGTGTACGCGCTGTGAAAATGGCTCGGTTTGGCCTGGTGGCACCCCGGCTTCGGGGCGCGGGGTGGTTCGCGGTGGGTTTGGCATTGCTCTCGGCCTGTCATAGTTCGAGCGGCGTGCCAGCGACCGCTTCCGCTCGGCAGCAGGACCCGAGTTTGCCGTGCCGCGAAGACGAAGTGCGGGAGTACTTCTGCGACGACCTCTTGCCGCTGTCTTCGTCGCGCCCGGCGCCCGAGCCGTACGACAATTGCCCGGCCACGACGGACATCCGCCATGGCTCGTTCCAGGCCGTTGGCCGCGTCGCTGCGTTCGACCAAAGCTTCACTGATTATACGCGGAAGCGCGTGCCGCCGGGCCATAGCTGCTGCTACGGTTGGTGTGCAAAGGTCAAGATCGCAGACCCGGGCCTGGCCTCGCCGGCCGCGTGCCGGGACGCCAATGGGCTGCGCGAGAGCTTTTGCATGCGCGAGCTCGAAGGCGGCACCTCGCGGCCCGCGCAATCCCCCTTCGATCGTTGCCCGGCCGCGCTGAAACCGCCGGAAGTCGTGGCGTTCGCGGCCCCTAGCTCGGCCTTGTTCGATGCCTCACGAACGGCTCAGCGGCGCCGCGACATGCAGCTCGCGGACTGTTGCTATGGCTGGTGCTCGATTACGCCCGCGGGTACCGTGCTGAAGAGCGCTCAGCCGAAGAGCAAGTAACCCGCGCCGCTGATCACGAAGTTCAGCATGATCACGGCCAATGACGAATTGACCACCGCGCGCGTGGTGGCCGCTCCTACGCCTTCGGAACCGCCGAAGGCGGTCAGCCCGCAATAACCGCTGATCACCGGGATGGCCGCGCCGTAGGCGACGCACTTGGTCAGGCCAATCGCGAGATCGCCGACGCTGACCATGCTGACGTTGGCGAAGGTGCGCGGGTTGATGCCGAAGAATGCATGTGCGGTCCACATTCCGGCCAGAAACGCCACGGTTGCCGCGATCACCACCAGCGCGGCGAACATCGATAAACACGCCAAAAATCGAGGTCGAATCAGGTAATCGATCGGATCGGTCGCGCACATGCGCAAGGCGTCCACCTGCTCGGTCACGACCATCGAGCCAATCTCGGCGGCGATGCCCGCGCCCACGCGCGTGGCGAGCATCAACGCGCAAATGCTGGCTGCCAAATCGCGCACCAGCAACTGCAGGAAGGTGGCGCCGAGTAGCGACAGGTCTGGCACTACACGCTGCGTTTGCAGCCCGCCTTGGTAGACCAAGATCATGCCGATGAAGCCCATCACGATCGACAGAAAGACGAACGAGCGGTTGCCGATTTCGTACATTTGTCGGAAAAAGGCAGGCCGGTTCGACTCGCCCCGTACCGAGTAATAAAGCGTGAGCACGAACACGCGATAAAGATCGCGCACGGTCTGGAGCAGATCCAAAAACAACCGCCCGAGCGCGCCGGCGAGCGCCGAGCGCGTGTTGTTCAGGGTTGCCCGCGAAGGTTCGGTAGACGCGCTCATGCCAATGCAAAGGAGAGCAAGTAGTCGAGCACGAAGATCCCGGCCGCGCTGGCCACGACCGTGGAATTCACTGAACGCCCCACACCGGGTGCGCCGCCCTTGGTCGAGAGCCCGTAGTGGCAGCTAGAAAGGCCGATCACGATGCCGAACACGATGCTCTTTTCCAAGCCGTGCGCGACGTCGCCGAAACCCAACAGGCCGGTCGTCAGCCCGCGATAGAACACCGCGGGTTCGACACCCAAAAAGCCGAGGCCCGCGTAGGCAGCGCCCAAGAGCGCCAGCGCGTCCGAGAAAATCGTCGACAAGAACAGGGTAATGACGATGGCCAGGAACCGCGGCGCGACCAAGAAGCCGACCGGGTCGATCGCCAGCGCGCGCAGGGCATCGATCTGCTCGGTGACGGCCATGGTGCCGAGCTCGGCCGTGTTATTGGCGCCTACCCGGCCGTTGATCATCAAGGCGGTCAAGAGCGGCGCAATTTCGCGCAGCGTGCCGAAGCCGGCGCCCCAACCGAGCAGCCCGTAGGCGCCGTAGCGCTGGACAATCGGCGCGGCCTGAATGACCATGATTCCGCCTGTAAAAAGCGCGGTCACGGTGACGATGGGCATCGATTTGATGCCCATGCGGTACAAATTTCGCAAAAACTCGCTGCGATCGAAATCCCGCCGCAATGTGCGCCGCACGATCTCGGCCAACAAGACGCCAAAGCCACCGATCAAGGTGAGCCATTCGTTGGCCTTCTGAGCCAGGCCTGCGAACGCGGGGCTCGACCCAGAGCTGGTCTCGGCGGACATGCGACGGGAGTCTACAGCGGGCCGTCGACCTTGCCGTGGACGAATTGGTAGACGCGCGGATCGCTCGCGTTTTTAGCCTCTTCCGTGGTGCCTTCGAAGATCAATCGCCCATCGAGCATCATGCCCACGCGATCGGTCACCGTCAGCAGTCGGTCGAGATCACTCGAGACCATCAGCACCGTCGAATTGGCGGCGCGCTGTTCGGCGCGCAGCAGGTCGAAGATCTTCTGGCTCGTCACGGGATCGAGACCGGCGGCGGGTTCGTCGTACAGCACGATCGGCGCGCGCGTGACGGTGGCGCGTGCGACGCCGACGCGTTTCTTCTGGCCGCCGCTCAGGCCGGCCGGCACGCGAGCCTCGAAACCAGGTAAATCCACGCGCGAAAGTCGTTCCGCGACGCGCTCGGCGATCTCCGCTTCCGGCAGCTGGAACAGCCGACGCAGGGGGAACGCGATGTTGTCGGCCACGGTCATGAAGTCGAACAGGGCGTTGTTTTGGAACAACATGCCGATGCCCTTTCGGTATTCGTGGAGCTGCATGTCGCCCATTGCCAGCACATCGTTGCCGCCGACGGTGACTTTGCCGCGGTCGGGGCGCATGAGGCCGGTGATCATTCGCAGCAGTAGGCTTTTGCCGGACGCGCCTGGACCGATCAGACCGAACAAGCAGCTCTTGGGCACGTTCAGATCGACGTCGCTGAGCACGGCGCGGTCGAAGCTCTTGCTGACGCCTTCCAGGCGAATCAACGCGCGCCCTGAGCCCCTTCGGCTCGGTGTTCTGCGAGGTTCGACTCGGCTTTGCGTGCCCGCGTCCAAATCAGAATCAGCGCGCCGAGTAGACCGAGATTCAAAAACAAAGCCGCGCCGAAGATGGTCCGCAGGGGGAATACCGAAGCGCGCGTCACCGTGACTGGGCCGAAACGCGACAACTCGCGCTCGGGCAGGCGAGTCGGCACGGGCACCGGCGAGGCCACGACCGACACTTGGGCAGGAGTCAAACCGGGGACCGCGCCGGCCACCAAGCGCTGGATATCGTTAATCGCGATCGGTGGCGCCGATCCGCGGTGGCGCAACAAAACCGATGCCGAGGCAGGCAGGGGAGCTTCGTCCGGCGCAAACGCGTCTTTTTCAGGAATGGCCAAGTGCACGCGCACCGAGACCACCCCGTCCAAAGTGCGCAGGGACCGCTCCAACTCGCCCGAGATCCCCGCCACGAATTTCGCCTGTTCCGAGGCATGACTGGGCACGATCGACCCCTGACCCAGAGTCTCGAGCAAACCGGGGCTGGCGGCGGGCGGCAGGCTCTCCGAGCTCAAAATGCCCGCAGCGCTCGAGGCATCGTCACGGGCTACGCTGATCCGCCAACGCCCCTCACTGTCGGGATCGCGATCCTTTTCCGCGGCCACGCCGCTCTTCTCCAGCGCGACCACCGCGTGGTTGGCGTCGGTTTCGTCCAAACCGGCCGCGATTGGGACGTTGCAGGCTAGGAGCAATGTGGCGCTGCCTACCAGGCCGAACCACGCGCGATCCCTAATTTGCCCTCGGTGCTTCATCTTCTCGCTCCGCCCTCCCCGCCGACACGGCCTCAGAAGTTCGTGTGCGTGACGTCGAGCTTGGGGTTACTAGGGAAGCTCAAGCCGCGCACGCCGGCCGCGATACACGACGATGCGCCGGGATTGCGGGGAGTGACGACCACCGTGACACCCACCGCGCGACCGTTCTGAACCGCCGCGCAGATGCTGATCTTTGCGCTGTCGGGCACGCTGCAATGAGCGAAATAACTGCCGCGATTCAAGATCGCGGCGTACTGGCCACCGGTAATGTCGGCTTGACCTCGTGGGCCGCCGACGCTCATCTCCTCGACGTACGAGGCTTGCGCGGATTCGCAGCTCTGCCCGCCACCGAGGATCGGAAAGCCGCCGCTATGACCGACGACCCGGCCGCCGCCTCCGCCGCCCTTCTTCTTCGTCGAGTTGAGGCCGGCGTCCACCTCGACGTTGGACTGCGACTCCACCTGGACCGCGACCTCGTCGTTACGATTGGCGCGCGCTTTGAGAAACCACAGCCCGGCCACGAGCAACAGCGCGCCCACGCCCAGTACGCCGATCAGCGTCTTGCCTCGCGTGCTGCGCGACTCCTGGACCACGACTCGCTCGATGGCCGCTTTTTCTGCGGTAATGTCCCGAGAGAGGCGGGCGTTTTCGGCGAACGGGGCGAATTCCTCCCAGTCCTTGATCGCGCGCTCGTCTTGACTCAGCGAGTCACGCACGACGTCCGCGTCTAGGAAGGTGTGAGTTGCAATTTGTTGCAGCAGCTCGACCGCGCTGAACGGGCCGTGATCCATGCCGTCTTTGACGACGACATAACGTGGCCGAGGATCGCTCTCGAGGCGCGCCTTGAGCGTGGCCAACTCGCTCGTCGCATCTCCTGGGATCCGCGCGCGCTGCTCGACCACGCCCAGGTTATAGGGGCTGTTCCCGCTGGGCACGGGCGGCAACATCGACATCGAAACGTCGACGTCGAAGCCCACGTCATGGTCGAGGTGCGAGGTGTCCGCGGGGGGCGGGGGAACCACGCTCCCAGGTGGAGCGAAACTGTGCAGTGCCTGTGCCAATGCGTTCAGGTCATCTGGACGGTGCGCGGGATCGGAGACCAACGCTTTGGCCAGCATCGCCTCGAAATCAGGGCCCAATCCAGGAACCACCTCACTCGGTCGGCGCATCCCGGGACCGACGGCGAGACCGGTCAACAGCTCGTAGAGAATCGCACCCAAAGCGTACACGCTGGCGCGAGCGGTACCCGGCGCGCCGGCGCGCTCTTCGGGAGCCATGCACGCCTTGTCGCGGGGCAAGACCGGAGGTTTGCTCGCGTGGGGCACAGAGATCTGAAAAAAACCGTAGTCATCCTCGATCAGACTCGAGGCGTGGAGGTACAGCCGATGCCCGGCGCGGTGCAGCTCCGCGGCTTGCACGCACAGCGGGACGACAATGCCGACGGCTTGTTTGAGGTTCAGCCGAGAGCCGCGTGCCCGCAGCTCCTCGAGCCGTGCACGGAGGGTACCGGGGGCAACGGAAGCACCAACGGGCAGGGGCGTGATCAAATGTTGAACGCTCGTCATTCAGGGCCGCAGATAGTATCAAAAATCCACGGTCCGCGAGCGCGACCCGCTCACAGCGGCGTTTCGTCGTCGCGGATTGGCCCGCGCCAGGGGTGGCGACGTTTGCTGTACCCGCCGCGCGCGAATTTCCCCAATACTGGCGCGATGTTGGCCGCGATATCGGCGTCCCATTCCCCGCCGTGAATGAAGTCTCGCGCGTGACTACGCGAGTCGAGAAGCGCGAACCCCGGGATTTTTTCAGTGGGGATACCCAAGCGATCGAGCTCCGGTTGGAAGTCGTCGCGATCGACTCGTACGAGGCGTACCTTGGCGAGCGCCTTCTGAGCCTCCTTGCTGGTCAACGCGGCGGCGACTCCGTCACACGGTTTGCAGTTGGGCACGACCAACCAGAGCACGAGCGTCTCGCCGGAAGCGGCCGCGAGTGTGCGCTGATTGGCCAGTTCGGTCTCGAGGTCGCCAGAGATATCGGCCAACGTGATCTCGCCCAAGGTCGTCACCTGATTGCCCGATTCGCGCGAGGCGCGTGCCGGGGGCGCCGCTTTTGCTGGGGATTTTGCGACGCGGGGGGCCACACTAGGCGCCCCCCAAACCGGAGCGGTGACGGCGGGCGCGCTGCGTGAGACGCGGACCGAGCTGGGTCGTGCGAGATAGGTAATGCCCACCGCGACGCCAATCACCGTCAGGCACACGTTCAGCAGTCCCAGCACAATCGCGGCTGTGGCCAGCCCCCGGCCACGTTCGCGGCCGGCTGCACGCGAAATCTCGTTACGCGCGATCAAGCCCAGCACCACCCCGAGCGCACCACCGACACCCACGAAGCAGACGAAGCCCGATAGGCTGGCGATGAACGCAAACACCGAGGTGCCGTTGGTCTTCGCGTGGTCCGGCCAAGGCGCGAGCGGCGTCGGGGTCGGCGGCTCGCGATGCATGCATGGAGTATAGCCCGCCGCGCGCCGGCCGACTTAGGCTATGCTCGCGCCGGTATGCGCTTGGGCTTGTTTCCAGCTGTAATTGGCCTGCTGATTGCCACCCGCGCCGAGGCTCAGAGCGCCGCTCCCGCCGTGCCGGTTGCCCTTGCACCGGCTGCGCTCGCGCCGGCCGCGCCGGTCAGCCCGGCGCCGCCCAGCCCGCGCGTACTGACCGACGGTCGCGCGGCCCCTGCGCAGGCCGCCGAGCATTTCGAGCGTGCGCTGGCCTGGTACCGCGCGGGCAAATACCGGAGCGCGGTGGTGGAGCTCGACGCCGCTCTCGAACGCGACCCGGGCGGCAAAGATTTGCTGTTCAACCTGGCTTTGGTCCAAGAAAAGCTCGGCGATCTGGCGGGCGCGATTGCCTCGCTGCAACGTTTCCAAACATTGGAGAAGGATCCGAAGGAGCTCGAACGAGCGAGCCAGACGATCGAGCGGCTCAAGGGCGCGCAGGCAGAATTGCTGCCGGCGCCCTCGGGCACGTCGCCTCCGATCCCGACTTCGGTGGACTGCCCCCGGCCCTTAACCCGCGGGAAGTTCGACGCTTGGGTGATTGGTTCCGGCAGTCTCGCGTTGGCCTCGTTACTGGTGGGCACCGTGTTCGGCGTGCGCGCGCTGACGCTCGACGCGGACACCGATCAGTCTCGCGCGCGCGACGCGGCCATCGTCGCTGACATCGCGCTCGCGACGGGCTTGCTGGCGGGGGCGGGGAGCGTGGCGCTGTACTTCGGTCGCTCGGGGGATCCCCCGCCGTCGCCGGCGGCACGGGCCGTGACCCAGCCGGCGCTGCGCGCCACGCTCGCTCGGCTCGAATTTCGGTTCTGATGTCGGTGCTTCGCATACCCCGGCGGTTCTCGCCGGGCTAACGGCGAACCGTTGGAAGGGCGCTTGCCAGACGCGCGCTCTTGCGCGATGTAAGATGTCGCGCGCGGTCTTCGAAAATCCGCGCTCACCCCAATGCCCGCCGTGGCCGCTGAAGCGACTATCCCGCCCTCGAGCCGCTCGACCGAGCGGGCTTGTCCGCGCTGTCGCAAGCCAAGGTCCGCATTCCCGGATCTGGTGGTGAGCGGGGGCGAGTTGCCGCGTTGTCCGGATCACTCACTCCCTTTCGTCGATCTGCGTGATGGCTCCGATCCCTTGCTCGGTACGACCATCGCCGGGCGCTTCACGATCCTGGGTCGGTTGGGCCGTGGATCGATGGGGGCCGTGTATCGAGCGCGGCAAGAGGCCATGGGGCGGGACGTCGCGCTCAAGCTCGTGCGTCAAGATCGCGCCCATGATCCGGAGACCAAGGGTCGCTTCGAGCGCGAGGCCCGCGCCATCAGTGCGCTGGTCAGCCCGCACACCGTGACCGCCTTCGATTTCGGTGAGGCGGAAGATGGGTCCTGGTTTTTGGCCATGGAAATGCTGGAGGGCGAAACGGTGGGCGACCGCTTGCGGCGGGTCGGTCGGCTCGATTGGTTCGACGCCCTTCGCTTCACGCGGGATGCCCTGCATTCGTTGGCCGAAGCCCACGAAAAAGGCATCATTCATCGGGATTTGAAGCCCGATAATCTGTTCCTGTCACGGGTCCTGAGCAGCGGTGGAGGCGTCGCACAAGAGGCGTGTAAAGTTCTCGATTTCGGGATCGCGAAGTGGTCGCGGGACGAGGCCGCGAGCAAAATCGATCAGCTCGAGACCCAAGCCGGTACGGTATTTGGCACCCCACGTTATATGTCGCCCGAGCAGGCCCAGGGGTCGCCACTCGACGCACGCAGCGATCTCTATTCCTTGGGGGTGCTCCTCTATCAAATGCTGAGCGGCCGGGCACCGTTCGTCGATGATGACGCGGTCGTGGTGATGGCGCGGCACATCAAAGATCCGCCGCCGCGCTTCGAAACGATGACCCCGGAAGTAAAGGTGCCCGAGAGCATCGAAGCCCTCTTGTGGCGCGTGCTGGCGAAATCGCCCGCCGAGCGGCCTGCAACGGCGGAGCAAATGATCGCCGAGCTGGACGCGGCTGAAATCAGCGTGCGGGCACTCGAGAGTGGCCCGCGGCTTACCCTGGGCAGCCGAGAAAAGGGACTCTTTCGCCGCTATGCGGGGTGGTTCGTGGCGGCCGCCTTGGCATTTTTGTCGCTCGGGTTGCTGATCGCATTCGGACCGCACAAGTCGAATCCTCGAACCGCCATCGCGAGTGCGCAAGGAACCGTCAGCTCCGGGGCGGAGCTGCAGAGTCGCGTTCGAGACCCCGAGCCTTTGCCGGCGGCAACTCTCAACACAGCGGAAAATTCCGCGCAGGAAGCGGCAGCTGAGCCGTCGCCGAGCGCGTCGAGCCAACCTGCGGCGAAGAAGCTCAGCCACCCGCACAACTCAGCGAAGCCACCACTGCAGAAGAAGGGCAACGAGCGCTACGGTCGCTTCGAGTAAGGTTTGTCTGGTCCGCGCCCTTTGTCGACTCGGACGAAATTTTGGCAAAATTCTGACCCAACGCTGACGCGTTCAGAGCACTCCGCTCAGATGCGAACGAGTGCCGGAATGCGCGTTGCAGCGCGTTCTTTCCACGTGTTAGCGTGATCGCAACAAATATGGACCCTCGTGAAATGGAGACGCTCGTCCAGCGTCTGGTCCAAAACCCGCACGACCAAGAGACAATCACGTTTGCCCACCAAGCGGGCCAAAGTGATCCGAAGTCGTATGCGATGTTACTGGAAAAAGTCGGGACCGCGACCAGTGAACCCGCCGTGGCGTGTCATTGGTTGACTGAGGCTGCCAACGTTTGGTCGACCACCCTCGGCGATGCGCATCGCGCGGCGCGCGCGTTGATGATCGCGATCGATCGCGATCCGACGCAAGCCACGCCTGCCGAGCGCTTGGCCGAGCTGTACCGCGAGAAGGGCGATACCAAGGCCCTCGTGGCGTTGCTCGAGCGGCGTTCGAAGGCGCTCACCCTGCTCGCGCTCCAAGAACCCGAGCTCCGTGGTCAGCTTGCGATCTTGCATGAAGAGCTGGGCCAGCTCTGGCAAAATCCGCCGCTGGATCAGCCCAAGAAAGCGATCGAGAACTACAAGCGCGCGATCGACTTCGATCCGGCGAGCCAATTTTCGATCTACGCGATTCGCGAGCTGTACAAGAACGCGAGTCAGTGGAACGACGCGCTCCCGTTCTTCGCGTTGGAGCAAGCGCTCGTCGCCGATCCGGAGCGTAAGATCGCCCTCTATCAAGACGAGGGCGACGTGCGCAAGAACGCGCTCGACTTCGCGGGCTCTGCACTCGCGTACCGCCGCGCGCGCGAGCTCGAGGGTGGGCAAGATCCGACGCTCAAGCAACAACTCGCGAGTGTCTTGCTCGAACGGGCGCAAGCCGGCCAGAACGTTTCTGCACAAGAGCGCGAAGAGGGCGCGGCGCTGTTCGTGGAGTTGGCCGAAGAGTACGCGGGCGAACACGGGCTGTCGTACTCGTTGTGCGCGCTCGAGCTAGTGCCTGAGCACGATCGCGCGGTGCAGTTGGCGATGTTCTACGGACAACAGCTGAATCGCACCGCAGAAGTCGCGCCACGCGCGGCGGCTTACCTCAAATCGAACCCGAGCGGCGCACTCGCGGCCGAAGCACGCAAGCTGATCAGCGAGTCGATGGCCGCCGGCGGCGATGACGCGCTGCTCGACGCGCTCGCTCCCCCGCCGAACGCCGACAACGCGGCACGTGTCGTGGCGCTGGTCGAACATGCGCAGGCCTTGGCGCGCAAGGTCAAGAAGAACGAGGCGGCCGCCAAGTTCCGCGAGGTCTTGGCGCTCGACCCGGCCAACCTCGAGGCCATCGGCTACTTGGAGCCGTTCCTGCGGCAGACGCGAAAGTACGTCGATTTGCGGGATATTTTGTTGGCGGCGGGCTCGGACGCGAACGCCGACACCGACCAACGCCAGAGCTGGCTGCGCGAGGTCGCTGCGTTGTGCGACACCCAGTTGCGTGACGTCGACGGTGCGATCATCGCGCTCAAGGAGTTGCTCGCGCTCGATTCTGACGACGAACCGGCGCGCAGCCAACTCAAGCGCATGTTCGAGAAGCAGTCGCGCTGGGACGAGCTCGCCAGCTTGCTGGGCGACGAGGCCGAACAAACGATCGACATCGAAGCGCGCATCTCGCTGGAGAAAGCGCTGGCCAAGCTGCACGAACAAAAGCGGAAAGATCCAGTCGCTACCGGTGAGGCGTGGGCACGTATCGCGGCCCTTGCCACGGGCGACGAGGAAGCCATTCGCAGTGCCGTGAACTTCTTCGAAGAAGCGGCCCGGATCGACCTCGCGATTCAAGTGATCGCCGAGAACGTCGAGGCGGTGACCGACGACGCGCAGCGCGGGCCGCTTTTGCAGAAGCTCGGTGAATTGCGGGAAGCGGACTCGCAACCGTTGGCCGCCGGCGAGGCATTCGCGGAAGCCGCCAAGTTGCTGAAGAGCAGCGCGCTGTGGGCTTCTGCCGAACGTTGCTTGGCTGCTGCCGAAGCTTGGGATCAAGCCGCTGTGGCGGCGAACGAGCGCGCGCACGCAACGGAGGTTGCGGCGGACAAGGCGGCCTTGTTCGCGACCGAAGCCGAGTATCTGTCACGCGCCGGTGACGAATCGAGTTCGGTGCTGCGTTTGGAACAAGCGACCGAGCTCGATCCCACTAGCGATCGCTATGCAGCGGACCTCGAAGCGCGCTATCAGGCCGCCGAACGCTACGAAGATCTGGTCGCGTTCTTGTTGCGCCGCGCGGAGAAATTGCCCACTGTCGAGCAACGTGCGGGGCTTCGTAAGCGAGCCGCGCAGTTGCAGCGCGACACGCTGGCCAAGCCAGACGCCGCCCGTCAAACCCTGCAAGAACTGCTGCAAGACGGCGACGACATCGAGGCCCTCGTGATCTTGGCCGACGACGCCGAGCAGCGCTCTGAGTTCAACGAAGCAGTCGCATTGCTCGATCGTTTGGAGAAGGCATCGCCCGGTCCGGAAGAGCAGATCCCGGTGCTACTGCGTCGCGCGCAAATCGTCGCCGACGGTCTCGATGACGCTCGGTCGGCGATCGCGGTCTACGAACGCTTGCTGAAAGACTTCGACGCCACGAACGACGGCGCGCTGTCGAAGATCGCCGAGCTCTACCAACGCTTGGACGAACCCAAAGGCGTGGCCGCCGCGTTGGAGCGTCGCCTGCAAGTGCTGCAGGACCCTGCGGAAAAGCTCAAAGTCGCGGACGACCTGGCGCGCTTGTACGAGGGCGTGCTGGACGACGCCGTCTCGGCCGTCGTCGCGCTCGACTTGGTGCGTGAACTCGAGCCCGAGAACTTCGACGCCGTGAGCCGGCTCGCGATTTTGTGCGAAAAGTTGGAAGATTGGCCGCGCTTTGCCAAGCACTTGGCCGAGCTGATCGAGGTCGAGGGCGATGAGCAAGAGGTGAGCCGCATGACCCGGCGGCTGGCCGAGGTCCTGCACGAGAAGGTCAACAAGAGCGACGAAGCGCTGGCGGTGTTGATGAACGTCGCTGACGCAGGCGATGAGCCGTGCCGCGAGGAATACGTGCGGCTCGGCGATGCGCTGGGCTGGAAGGGCGTCGTCGCGAGCAAGCTCGTCGAGTGGTATGTGGAGCTGGCGCCGAGCCCGGCACGCAACGCCGCGCTGCGCGGTGCCTTCGAGCGCTTCGTCGAGGTTGGCCGCGACGCAGATGCCGCCAGCGTGGCCAAGGAACTGGCACGGACTCGCAGTACCGATCCGGAGATCGCCCAAGAACTCGAACGAATTGCGGTCAAGCTCAAGGATCTCGACGCGCTGAGCATCGCCCACGAGCTGATCATTCTTGCGCTCAGCGGCCCGGCCCGCGCCGAAGAGATGGTGCGCCAGGCGGAGGTGCTCGCGAGCTTGGGCGTGGAATCCGCGGAAGCGATCAGCCACGGCGAGCAGGCGCTGACCAGCGTGCCTGCCGCGGACGTCGAACCGCTGCTCGCGCGTCTCGCCAAGTTGACGGATCAAGCCCCACGCGTGATCGAAATCTACGAGCGGCAAGTGACCCGCTGCAAGGCGCCCGCTGACAAGCTCGCCGCCTTGGGCCGCGCCGCAAGCGTTGCTGCCAGCTTGGGCGCTTACGACAAGGCGCGCGCGTTTTTCGACTTGGCGCTCGCCGGTGCGCTTCAGGAAGATACGCTCAATAGCTTGGTGGTCGTCGCGCGCGCGACGGACGCCGAGCAAAAGACCGAAAAATTGCGGCGTACGTTGGCTGAGGCGCTGGCCAACGGTGGCCAAGGTTCGCGCGATGGGGGGCGGACACGTGGCATGCTGCTCGGTCGCGCGGCGGAGCTTGCCTATAGCGAGTTGAAGGACACCGAGCAGGCGTTCACGTGGCTGGGTGACGCCATCGTCAGTCACGTCGATGATGAACCGTTGGCCGCGCTCGAGCGTTTGGCGGACGAAGTGGGCGAACCGCGACGCGCCGAGGTCGTGCTCACGCGCGCGCTGGAAGAGGTGTTCGACGGTCCTTTGGTGCGTAAGCTGCTCGCGCGGCGGGCCGCCGTGCGCCGCGAGAAGCTCGCCGATGCCCCGGGGGCCGCAACCGACTTGAAGCGGCTGCACGATCTTTCTCCGGCCGATACGGCGGTGATGGATCAGCTGTCGCTGCTGTACGTCGAACTCGAAGACTACCGAGGGATGGTCCAGCTGTACGAGGACCAGATCTTGCGCGGCAAAGAGCCCGCGGCCCGCGCTGAGCTCGCTCGCAGCGTGGCCCGATTGTGGCAGGAAAAGCTCGACGATCCGCGGGAAGCCGCCGACGCTTGGCGCCGCGTCTTGCGCATGAAGCCAGGAGACGCAGAAGCAGCGGCCGGCCTCGACTTGGCGAAGGCCAATATGCTGAAGCGCTCGTCTCAGTCGCCAGTCGAGCCACCGCCTGTCCAACCGCTAGCTGCCGAGCCTGCCGCTTCGGAGCCTGCTGTGGCGGAGCCCGCAGTCGTCGAGCCGGCTGTGGCCGAGGAGCCAGCTGCAGCCGAGGAGCCAGCTGCAGCCGATCAGCCAGCTGCAGCCGATCAGCCAGCTGCAGCCGAGCCCGTGGCTGCGGCTGCGGATACGCCGCCTACGGAAGCCGTCGAGCCGAGCGTAGCGGAGGCGCCCGCGGCCGAAGCTGCGCCCGCGGCCGAAGCTGCGCCCGCGGCCACGCCGGCCAAGGCCACGCGGCCGTCCAAACGCAAGCCCGCCGCCGAACCTAGCGAGGCCCGCGAAGTGGCTGCGGCTGAGGTTGCGCCGAGCGCGCCCACGACACCAGCTGAAGCCGCTGCAGATCGCGTTGCGTCTGCTGAAGCCGCCGTGCCCGAAGCAGCGGCGGTCGACACGCCGGCTGAAAGTGGGATCACCGCTGAGCCACTCGCGCCCGAAGTGCCGCACACTGGGCTACCCGAAGCGCCGGCAGGGGAGTCGTTGTCCGCCGAGCCCGCAGCCGCTGCCAGCGATCCGGTGGAGAGCGCCCCGACAGCGGCGCCCGACGCAATCACCGAAGGGGCAGCGCCTGCGGAGGCAGAACCGCCGCCATTGCCCGCGATCGCCTCGAGCGACGTCGATCTCGACGAGCCGCGGTTCCCGCCGCCCTTATCGCGCCCGCGGCCAACGCCGCCTCCGCTGCCACCGAGCGCGATCCCGCCCGCGCCAGACGCGGCGCTCATCAACGGTGCGGCCAAGAGCGACACGGGCGACGACCTGCCACTTGCTCCGACTCACAAGGGGCCACCCCCCAAGCCCGCGGCAAAACGCCCACCGCCACCGCCGCCTTCATCGACACGTCCGCCGTCGCGCACGGGAGCAACCACGGCTGGCAATCGTCCGCCACCGCCACCGATGGCCGGCGCGTCGCGCCCTCCCGCGCCACCGCTGCCGCCGGGCACGCGCACGTCCGCCAAACCACCGCTGCCGCCGTTGCCTGGCCTGATGGATGTCGATGATCAGGATGAATTGACGGTCACCGTCGACGAAGCCGAGCTATTCGATGACAAGAGCCGCTAATCCGGGCTGAGCCGCAGCTCACCGGCACTAGCGTCGAGCTCGGCGACGACGCCGAGCGGCACGAACTCGTTGTACCGCTCATGGCCGAAGCGGAGGCCGCTCAGCAGGGGCACGCCAAGGCCAGCGAGCCGCTCTTCGAGCACCTCGGCCACCGACACACGGTGCGAGTCGGGGCAGTCGCTGAAATCGCCGATCACGACGCCGCTGATGCCATCGAGCGCGCCGGACGCGAGCAGTGCGCTCAGCATGCGGTCGACGCGGTAGGCCGACTCGGTGACGTCCTCGAGCAGTAAGATTGCGCCGGCCGGTAAACGCAGCCGTCCGCTCGCCTGACACGCAAAGAGCAGGCTCAAATTACCGCCCGCCAAGAGGCCCCGCGCGAGCCCGGCGCAGAGCGTGCGTAGGCCCTCGAAGCGCGTCTTTGCGTGCGGCGTTTCGAGCGCGCGCAGGAAGCGCTGCTGCGTCCAATCGTCGCCCCGGCCGAGTGCGGCCGCGTTGGGACCATGCATGGAAGCAATACCCAACGCGCTGGCTTCCACGTGGAGCGCCGTGATGTCCGAGAAGCCCACGATCCATTTCGGATGGCGCAGCAGCGGCGCGTACTCGGCCAGATGCGCAATCCGCGTCAGCCCATAACCCCCGCGGCCCGCGATGATCGCGCCCAACCCTGGGTCGGCTAGGGCTTGATTTAGCTCGTTGAGCCGGCGTTCGTCATTGCCCGCCAAAAATCCGGTGCGCTCGAAGATCGACCAATCGAACTCCACGCGGTAGCGCTTTCCCAGCCAGGCCATGCCGCGCAGCACGAGCGTGCGATCGAACGGCCCGGAGGGTGCGATGACGCGGATCCGGGAGCCAGGCTGAAGCGGGGCTGGAATCACGCTCTGCGGGGACATGGCGGGCAACGTAACGCGTTTTTCGACTCTGGCCGAGATTGCGGATCTGCACTGGCGGGGGCAAAAGCTGCGAAAGCGATTGCAGTGGCGGCGGGAGGCGGCAAGACTCCGCTCGGAGATGGAGTCTCGGAACGCACTAGCGCGACTGGCGGACGTGGCGGAAAGCGCAATGCCGCTCTTGGAGCGCTTGCGGGCCACGGCCCGTCACGCTGCGGACGAGCTCAAAACGCGCCTGCTCGGTCGCGACTTCCAGCAGCGCGTCGATGTATTGAAGGCGCGCTACATCGACCTGGGCGGCGATCCTTTCGGCTTCGACGTCGGCACGGCCAGTAACGCGGCGATGATGCTGGCATTTTTTCACCGCATGTATTTTCGGACCGAGGTCTTCGGGATCGAAAACGTGCCGCCCGGCCGAGTGCTTTTGATCGCGAATCACTCGGGGCAAGTGCCGATCGACGCCGCCATCGTCGGCTCGTCGATGTTCTTCGATGCCAACCCACCGCGCGTGGTGCGGGCGATGGTCGAAAAATGGACGGCCACTTTGCCGTTCGTGTCGGCCTTCTTCAACCGCGTGGGGCAGGTGGTGGGCGTGCCCGAGAACGCCCGCCGCTTGTTGGAGATGGGTGAAGTCCTGCTCGCCTTCCCGGAGGGCATTCGCGGCGTATCGAAGCCCTTCGAACGCCGCTATCAGCTGGAGTCGTTCGGTCTTGGCTTCATGCGCCTAGCGATTGAAACCAACACGCCCATCGTCCCCGTGGCAGTGATTGGTGCCGAGGAGCAATACGTGAGTCTCGGCAACCTGCGTTGGGCCGCGCGTTTGCTCGATATCCCGGTTTTCCCGCTGATTCCGCAGATGTTCGTGCCCGGCGCGCAAATGCCGCTGCCCACCAAATATCGAATTCATTTCGGTGAGCCGATGCGCTTCGCGGGCGATCCCGACGACGACGACGCGGTAGTGGGCGAGAAGGTGTGGCTCGTGCGCCAGACCATCTCGGACATGCTCCGTCGTGGGCTTGCCAGTCGGCGGAGTGTGTTTCTTTGATGCTGGCTACGGACGCGGCGGACGACCGAGCGGTCGTCATCACGGGCATTTGCGGGCGACTGGGTCGGCGACTTTCGCGCGTGCTGCATCGCCAGGTCAAGGTGATCGGCCTCGATCGGCGCGCGTTCCCCGACCGTCCGAGGGACATCGAGCACCACGAGATCGACATCCGCAGCAAACGCACGAAAGACATTTTTCGCGCGGGCAACGTGCGCGCCTTGGTGCATCTGGGCGTGATGCACAATCTGCGTGATAGCGTCGAAGATCATCATTCCTGGAACGTGGTCGCGTTCCAGCATTTGCTCGAGTACGCCGAGCGCTACAAGGTGCCCAAAGTGGTGCTGCTGTCGAGCGCCAACGTGTACGGACCACGGCCGGACAACCCGGTGTTTTTGGACGAAGACGCGCCGCTCTTGGGCGCGGGCCCGTTCAGTGAGATTCGTGATTTGGTCGGCCTCGACATGGGCGCGCAATCGTATTTGTGGCGCTATCCGCAGACCGAGGCCGTCATTTTGCGGCCCTCGCACATTTTGGGCACGGTGCACAATGCGCCCAGCAATTACCTACGTTTGAAGGTCGTGCCCACCTTGCTCGGCTTCGATCCGATGATGCAAGTCGTGCATCAAGACGACGTGGTGTGGGCGCTCTGTGCAGCGCTCGTGCCGGGCGTGCGCGGGATCTTCAACATCGGCGGCCCGCCCCCCGTGTCGCTGTCGCGCGCGCTCTCGTTGCTCGAACGCACTGCCGTGGGTGTCCCGCACGGCGTCGCTCGCGCTGCGGTCGATCGGCTGTTTCGCTGGCGCGTAACGTCGTTTCCCGCTCCCGAGCTCGATTTCATTCGCTACGTGTGCATGGTCGACGATGCGCGCGCTCGCTCGGTGCTCGGCTATCGCCCGCGCCATAATCTGCTCGAGACGCTGCGCGCGGTCGACGAGGAACGTTGGCAATGATGCTGCACATCTCGCATCCGTCGCGGCTGGCACCGCTGGTTTCGCTGCTCGCCCTCGAGCTTGCGTCGTGCCACTCGCCCGTGCCCGACCCAGCGCCGCCACCGGCGAGTTACGAGCTCGTGCCAGCGCCACCCGGGGCTCGCGGGGCGCGCGCCGCGGGGACCGACGCGGCGCCTCCGCCGCCCAGTGAGGGCGTGCTCGGCGAACCGGAGACCGACGCAGACGACGAAGACGAGCCCGAGCCGGACGCTGGCTCAGAGAGCGACGCGGGCCACGCGCCCGACGCCGCAGGTGGAGTCGCATTGTGAAGATCGCGCTAGGCCTGAGCTTGATCACGTTGGCATTTGCCGCTTGTTCGGGCCGGCGCTTGCCCCCCGGCACGCCTCCCCCCGAGTACGAAGCGCCGATTGTTCCGCCTTGGGCCCCGGAAAGCGCAGACGCGGGCCGCGATTCAGCTCCGCCGAGTACGCACGACGGCGCGCGCGAGCCGAGCCCGTCGGCCGCTGAACCCGAGCTTTCCCTGGATGCCGGCCCGAGGTGAGGTAAACTACGCGCAGGGCTTGCCGGCGATCAGGCAGGGTAAGCCAAAGTAGGTGGAGTGTTGGCGGTGCCGACGAGGTTTTACATCTGTGACGAAAAAGGCGACGACTAAAGTTTTCAAAAAGCCCGTAAGGGCAGTAGCTCCCCCGCGCGCCGCCCGCATGCCCGGCCCGTCGATGGACGCCCAAAAGATGGCGCTCGCCGCTGCTGGTGCTGGTCTCGACAAGAAAGCGATCGACGTCGAGATCATCGATGTCACCGGCAAGGTCGATTACGCGGACTACTTGGTGCTCATGACCGGCCAAAGCGATCGCCACGTGGCGAGCATCGCAGACGGCGTAGACGGTGCGCTGTCCAAGCTCGGCTGGAACGCAATCTCGGTCGAGGGTCTACCCAAGGGTCACTGGGTGCTGCTCGATTTCGTGGACATCGTGGTGCACGTGTTCTCGGCCGACACGCGCTCGCTGTACGACATCGACGGTTTGTGGATGGACGCGCGTCGTTTGCAAGTGCCGGACGCGACGCCTGACGCCGGGTGAAGCTATTTGTCATCGCCGAAGGGCGGATCAAAGAGCGCGAGCTGCGGGCTGTCGCCAACGACTACCTCGGGCGCCTCTCGCGCTACGTAAAATGCGATGAAATCGAGACCAAAGACGCCGCGGGTTTGGCCAAAGCCATCCCCGACGGCGCCTTCGTGGTCGCGCTCGAGGTCAACGGAGAGCGCATCAGCAGCAGTGAGCTCTCGACCCGACTCGAACGCTGGGGCGCACGCGGCAAAGGCCACGTGGCATTCGTGATCGGCGGGGCGGAGGGCATCCCCAATGCGCTTTCGGCCAAAGCCGACGTCCGCCTGAGCCTCTCGACCTTCACTTTTCCCCACCGCCTCGCGCGCGTGATGCTCTTCGAACAGCTCTACCGCTCGATGACTCTCCTCCGCGGCGAACCCTACGCGCGCGAAGACTGACTTCACCTGCCACCGCTTCGCGTGCTCCCAAGAGCAACGCTACAGGGTGACGATGCAGGAGAGAAGAGTGGGCGCTCGCGAGCCAGCCTCGCACCTCTCGTCTCGCCCTGTTCTCGGCCGTGCACGCCGCAAAATGAGCGGGCCAATTGCGGCGCCGAATCGGACCGGGCGGCTTAGGGCCCGCGGATGGCTAAAGTCGATCGATCTCGCGCCCGATGCATCCGGCTGGCTTCGTTGCTCCTCAGTTACATCCTGGCAGGATGCGCATTCGTCGCGGCTCGCCGAACCGGGCGCCTCGACCGCGATCTTCGACCGACTTTAGCCATTCGCGGGCCCTTGGAGCCAGCTAGAACCCCGGACCGAGCCCGCCAAGGAGACGCGAGCAAGCCAACGCAGGATTGCGAAGCGTATCCGCAGGCGGGCGACGGGAGGGGTTTTAGGACTGGCTCTTAGGTCGCTCCCGGATGACCACCAAGGGAGAGGAGGGAGAGGAGGGCGCCAAGAGCGTTTTCCGACCCAGCCACCGGGCACCGCACCTCAGCAACACCCTGGATCTGGGTTAACGCGTGTGGCTCTCGGCGGAAACGTGTACCGCAGGATGCGCCCAATTCCCGGCTTGGCTCTGCAACGTCACGGCGCTGAGCCAGGCTGAGCCCGCTTCGCGACGCTGAGCCCGCTTTGCGACGCTGAGCCCGCTTCGCGACGCGGAGCCCTCGTACGTTGCGCCGCGCTGGGCCACTGCAACTAAGAAGCTGCGCTTCGCTCGGTGCCACTCAAATCGCGTTCGTCTTCCAGAGCGCTCGACCACGCGGGCACTGACTTCATCGCTAACCCCAAAATTCCGCGCCCTCTGGGGTGTGGTGCATTGTTGTTTCGACGCCCTAGGCTCTTGGCGCCCTCTTCTTCCTCCTCTCCCTTGGCGAATCTCCGGGAGCCGCTACCCAAGCGCTGGGCCTTTTCCGCGCGGGGATAGAAGCGCTTCGAATTCGGCAACAGACCGCCCTTTCAAGCGTGGTTTGCGCGTTCCGGGCTCCGGTATGAGACGCCGAAGGTTGTGACGGTCGCGCTGTGAAACGTGACCATCAACCAACTCTCTCTCGATGCGTTACGCGGGCGTGGCGTCGTCGGGAGGCGGCGGTTTGCGGCCGAAGAAGTAGGCGACGAGGATCGAGATGCCGTACAGGCCGCAGAGGGGGATGGCCAAGAGCAGTTGGCTCAAGGGATCCGGAGGCGTGAGGACGGCGGAGATGACGAAGGCCACTACGATGAAGTAGCGGAAGAAGCGGATCAGTTGCTTGTAGTCGATCAGGCCCGCGATGGACAGAAAGAAGGCCAGCACGGGCAGCTCGAAGGCGACGCCGAACGCGATCAACATGTGCGTCACGAAGTCGATGTACTTGCCGACGGTGACGTTGGCTTCGATGTCGATGCCGCTCCCGCCACCGAGCTTGCCGGTGAAGCCGAGCAAGAAATCGAAGGCTTTCGGGAACGCAAACCGAAAACCAAAGTAGCCGCCGCCGACGAACAAGCCGCACGACGAGAACACGAATGGAATCGCCAGCCGCTTCTCGCGCGAATACAAGCCGGGCGCGATGAAGGCCCAGATTTGATAGAGCACGATCGGCAACGCGAACACCGCGCCCGCCATGGCCGAGAGTTGCACGTAGGCCATGAACGCGTCGGCCGGGGCCAAGACCGTGAATTTGGCCTGCCCTTCGTGGTGGCCCTTGGTCCAGGATTCGACGAACGGCCTGGCCAGCACGTTCATCAGCTCTTCCTTGAAATACCAGGCGGTGCCGCCACCGAGGAGGAACGCAATGATCATGCGTACCATCCGCGATCGGAGCTCCTCGAGGTGCTCCCAGAACGTCATTACGTGTTCTTCTGGATTGTCGCTCATGCGCTGGGTGTCGTCGTTTCGGCGGTCGCTGCTACAGCTGCTTCGGTTGATTCTTCGGGCTTCGCGGCCTGTTCAGGCTTCGCAGCTTCTTCGGACTTCGCGGCGGCGGCCGGCTCGTACGGGAGCAGATCGTCGGGCAGCGCGCCGTAGGCGTCTGCGCCTTCGGGCGGATACTCGCGCGTGCTGTCGATGTCGATGTGCGCGTACGGATCGTTGAGCGGCGCGTGCAGCGCGGACGCGCTCAGCCCGTTGGGCTCGGCGTTGACGACGGGTTCACTGCTCGGAACCGCCGCTGGCGTGGACACGTGCGGTGGGTCGAACGAGATGCCGTGGTTGATCCGCAGCAGGCCGCGTAGCTCGTTCAGCCCGCCGTGCAGACCCTCGGCGCGCAGCAGCTGGTCGATGCCAGTCTGGTTGCGGACGTCGTTGGTCATGTTGCGCATCTTGCGCAAAAACTGCCCCAAGCTGTGGAGCATGCCCGGGAGCTTCTTGGGGCCCACGAAGATCAGCGCGACGACGCAGATCATGAGCAGTTCGCTGAAGGAGAATCCGAACACGGGCGCAACTTAGCGCATCGTGCCGAAAGCTCAACCTTTGCCTGGGTTTCCGCCGGCTCGGCTTTTCTATTCTCGTAGCGCGGGGTTCGGCTAGGCTCGGAGCGTGTTCGTCCTTTGGTTTCTGGCGTTCCTGGTCATTGCGCCGACCGTGTTCGTCTATTTTTTGATCATCAAGGGCATGGATCGCTACGAGCCGGAGCCGATTTGGCTTCTGTCAGCGGTATTTTTCTGGGGCGCTGTGGTCGCCACGCTGATCTCGATCGTGATGAACGGGGTCGGCGAGGGCGTGCTCAGTGCCGCGCTCAGCGCGCCCGAAAATAGCCAGCTCGTGCAATCTTCCACTGCTTCGTTCGTGGCGCCGTTCGTCGAGGAAAGCTCGAAGGGTTCGGGCTTACTCGTGCTCTGGCTGTTGTCCGCTCTTTGGCTACATGAAATCGACGGGCCACTGGATGGGGCAATCTACGGCGGGGTGATCGGCCTCGGCTTCACCTTGACGGAAGACGTGCTGTACGTGGGCTCCGCGGCCGCGCACGGGGGCACACAGGCGTTCGCGCTGTACCTCGTGCGGACGGTGGCGGCCGGGCTGAGTCACGCCTCCTTTACGGCGATGACCGGGCTGGGCATCGGCGTGGCCTCGGAAACCAAGAGCTCGGCCCTCAAGCTGTTCGCGCCGATTGCGGGCTGGATGTCGGCGGTGGCTCTGCATTTCCTGCACAATTTCCTGGTTACGTTTTTGTACGACGGCGGCGTCGGGCTGCTGCTGAAGTTCCTCGTGTTCTGGACCTTCGATCTGCTGTTCTTCACGCTGATCGTGACGCTTGCCGTGCGCGATCGCTCGATCGTGCTGCGCGGCTTGATCGATGAGGTGGGCCGGCTACTGCACCCGAAGGAGCTGGCGCGTACGGCCAGCTATTGGATGCTCGTGCCGCTCTGGAACCTGACGAACCTGATGGGTAGCCCCGGTGGCTACGGCGCGAGCCGCAAAAAGCAGCTGGCCCTGATTGAACTCGCGTTCTTGAAGCGCCGCCGAGCGCGCGGCGACCAGGGAGCCGAGATCGACCAAAACGAGGGCGAGCTCCGCGCGCGCGTGACCCGCGCCAACAACGCGGGCGTGTTCATCGGCGCGCGCTAAGCGCGACTGGTAGCCCCTTCGCTCACTTCACGAGCGCGCGGGCGATCACCAAGCGCTGGATCTGACTCGTCCCTTCGTAGATTTGCAGTACCTTCGCGTCGCGCATCAGCTTCTCGGGGGGGTAATCTTTGACGTAGCCGTTGCCGCCGAAGACTTGCACGGCGTCGATCGCCGATTGCATGGCCTTGTCCGCGCCGTAGGCTTTGGCGTAGCTCGAGACAATCGGATCGCGCACGCCGTTGTCCAGGTTCCAAGCCGCCTTTTGGTACAAGAGCCGAGTGGCTTCCGCGCCGATGGCCATCTCCGCGAGCATGGCCTGAACCAGCTGGTGCTCAGAGATGGGCACACCGAAAGTGACGCGCTCTTTGGCGTAAGCGACCGAGATATCCAGGCAGCGTTGCATCAGGCCGGTGGCCATGGCGCCGATGTCGGGGCGTGTTTGGTTGAAGGTCTCCATCGCCAGCTTGAAGCCGACCCCTTCGGGGGCAAGCAGGTTGGCCTTCGGTACCTTCACGTCTTCGAAGTGCACGGCAGCGGTGTCGCTCGCGCGTTGGCCGAGCTTGTCTTCGTGCTTACCGACGCGAAGCCCGGGAGTATCGCGATCGACGATGAACGCGGCGATGCCTTTGTGTCGCTTGCTGGCGTCCGAGGTCGCGAACACGACGTAAAAGCTGGCGAAGCTGGCATTGGTAATCCAGCATTTTTCACCGTTCAGAACGTACTCGTCGCCGTGGGCCTTGAAGCTCGTTTTGAGCCCCGCGACGTCACTTCCGCCGCTCGGTTCCGTCGTGCAATAGCTGGCGAACAGCGGTTCGGCCGTGAGCATGCCCAGGTACTTTTTCTTCTGTTCCTCATTACCGCCGAGCTTGATCGGTGTGAGGGCCAGGGTATTGGCCAGCATGCTGGTTTGAATGCCGGTACAGCCATAAGCAAGCTGCTCGGCGATCAGTGCGTTCTCGAGCTCGCCCATGCCCGGCCCGCCATATTCGGTGGGAACCGAGGCATTCACCAAGCCGAGTTCATGTGCGGCCACGAACACGTCTTTGGGGAAGCGGCTCTCGCGGTCGCACTCGGCGGCGATCGGAATGATACGTTCCTTCGTGAAACGCTTGGCGACGTCGATCAAGGCGCGTTGGTCGTCCGAGAGTCCGAAATTCAACATGCACTTACTCCTTGGTGCGGCGACGCATTCGAGACATCTCGGCGCGCACCGCCCGCGCACCGAATGAATAGCCGAGGGCGATCCCCACCAGTAGCACGCCCGGGATGAAAATGAAGTGCGCAGCGGTCATCGAGAAACGAGCTTATTGTCCCGCGCGGCCGTCGCCACCGCCAGCTGCGATCGCCTTTTCTAGCTCTGCAATGCGGGTTTCGACGCGGGCCTGGCGACGCCAGCTGAGGAGCACGAACGCGAACAGCAGCCCCCACATGACCAGGTAAGCGGCGATCAGTAGGGAAGCGGCGCTAGTGGTTTCACCACCTCCTTGCACCGCTACGAACTCCGTGGAGCGCGAGTTCGGGTCGGCGAGGGTGGCGGAAGTGGGTTCTGGTTGAGCTTGCGTCATGAGCGGGGTCTCAATAGTCGATCTGGCCGGTAGCGATGGCTTGTTCTTCGAGCCGGGCCACGCGCGAAAGGGAGAGCGAGAGGCGTGTTCGGCACCACAAGAGCAGGCCCGCGAGCAGCGTCATGGCCACGAAGCCGACCAGGAGCGCGTGCGTCATCGCCGGGTGGCGCAACCCGCCGCCGGTCTTGGTGATGACCGTGGGGTGATTTCCGCCCCACATCACCACCGCATAGTGGATGATCGGCAGCGTGACCGTTCCGAGCACGCCGAGCGCCGATGCGAATTTGCGTTCGGCTTCGCCGTTTCCGGCGAACGCGCGTAGCATCACCACCGACACGAACACCAGCACGCTGAGCAGCGTAGTCGTGAGCCGCGGATCCCAGGTCCAATAGACGCCCCAGGCCTTCTTCGCCCAGAGCGGCCCGCTGCCTAAGACCATTGCACCGAAGATCACGGCGCAATCCGCGCCCGCTCGGGCCGCCGCGTCGCGCGCATCAGTCGGGTTGTACAGATACATCGCGCTCGCGATGCAGCAAACCGCGCCGCACAGGTACATGGCGTACGCCGCGGGCACGTGGAAATAGAATATCTTCTGCGCCAGCCCGCCGGCTTGCAGCTGAGCAAGGGGGGTGACGAGAAAGATGTATCCGATCAGGTACGTGAAGATCGCTGCCGTGGCAGCGAGCAGGGCATAGAACAGCTTGTCTTTCGTGCCGGTCACGAGCGAGAACCTAGTGCTCGGACAGTACGGTTGCAAATCGGCATGATTTCTGGCCTCCCGGCCTCGCGACGAACCCGCAGGGCGGATGAACCGTGAATAACCCGTAAATCCGCCGCGCATTCCCCAAGGCGTTCGCTTTTTGCGCGTATTTCTGGCTGTGGGGTGAGGCCGCCCGGGACCGAAAGCCCGGCTTGGGGCAAGCGCCCTCAGGGGAGGCTGCAAGTCGAGAGCGCGAGCAAGGCGGCAATCTTGGCCTGTAACACGGAAAACTCACTCACTGCCAAGTCGGCCTCCGACACCCGCAATTGCCGTTCGGTCAGCACCAAATCGAAGCTGGTCCCGCTGCCATTGAGGAAGCTGATCTTGGATAGCCGCACGGTCTCCGCGTTGATCTCGCGCGTTTTGGCGCTGACCGCGTAGTCCGCCTCGGCCACGTGCACGTTGCGCAAGGCCTGCGTCAATTCGAGTGAGGCGCTGCGGCGGGTCTCGGCCAGCTCGGCCTGGGAGCCTGCCACCTCAGCTGCTGCTGACATGCGCTGCCCACCGCGCAGGCCGCCATCGTAAATGTTCCAGGTCAAGAGCGCGCCAATGGTCCAATTGACGTGGCGATTGTTGACGGCAAAATTCGGATCTTGGACGCCCAGCGCCGACACGCCGTCGAGCGTCGGCAGGTAGCTGTAATCGATAGCCTTCAAGCGGCGCTCGTTGACGCCCAGGTTGGCGTTGGCCGCGCGTACGTCGGTGCGGGTCGAGATGTCCTGCTCCGGGCGGCAGATCTTTTGCGCATCAGTGACCAGCGAATCGAGCTGAATATCCGGCATGACGCCCCAAGACTCGGAGGAACCGAGGGCCGTGCCCAGCGCTTCGCGCGCTCGCATCAGCGCCTCGGTCGCGGTCACGACCTGCGCGCGAGCGAGCGAAGCTTCGCCCTCGACGCGCAGCACGTCGAGCGTATTCGACGCGCCCAGCGCGGCTCGGCGCTTGGTCAAATCGAGCGTCGACAAAGACGCGCGCAACGAGGTACGGCTGACCTCGGCCAAGCGCTCGGCAGTGACGACGGTCACGATCACGCTGGCGAAGCCGGCCACGACCTGACGCTCGGTTTCCTTCGCCGATAGCTTGCTGGCTTCCACCGCGTCTTTGGCGCTGCCGTAGTTCGACCACGCGAACGGCCGAAAGATTGGCACCGTCAGCGCGAGCTGCGCGTTCCAATATGTCGACGGATCGGGAATGCTGGCGGTGCCGCCGTTTGCGGCCGCCACTTCGCCCTTGATCAGGTACTTGGTCACGCCCGCGGTGCCCAAGAGCTGCGGCAATGCAGGCGCCAAAGCGGACCGCACCTGAGCCTCAGCGCGCTGCACGTTCACGCGCGCCAAACGCATGCTGACCGATTGATCGCGGACCAACTGCAGCGCCTGCTGCCATGATTGCAGCACGTGGGTTGGAGGCGGGGGCGTCTCCAGCAGGGGATCAGAAACGTCCGGCATTGGCGGTTCGGCCAAGGTTGCCGGAGCTGTGGGCGCGGGTGCGGGTGCAGCGACCTGAGCCGGCTTCGTTTGTGCGCGGACCGCGGTAGGGGCGAGCAGCGAAACCAAAGCAAGAGCCGAAACGAAGGGGAGGGCAGTGAGCGAGCGGCGATGAGGCATGGCGCGAATCCAGATAGTTCCGGAGGCCGCCCACGCAAAGGGCTCAAACGCGAGAAATGCCGTTTTCAGGCCGATCGGCGAGAAAAACTAGAGCCCGTGACCGGTACCCGACGTGTTTCCGTTTGCGTATTGCCAGGCTTTGAAGATTTCTTCCGCTTCTTGGGGGTCTTTCACGGCCAGCAGCAGCAGTTTGCGCGCTTTGTCCAGCTGGCCGCTGCGGAGCAGGGCATGCGCGTACGAGCTAGTGATTTCGCTCTCTTCTGGCAAGGCGCGGTGGGCACGCTGCAGGTGGGGCAGGGCGTCTTGGGGGCGATTGAGCGCGACGTCGAGGACGTGGCCCAGGTTGTGTTCGTACACGCCGCAATCCGGCAAAAGCGCGAGCGCGCGTCGGTAAGAGCGGGCGGCGACGCGGTAATTGCCGAGCAACGTGTGCGCGAGCCCCAGCACGGCCCAGGCGCGGTCGCTCTCGCCACGCACCAAGACGTCCCGCGCGAGGCGCGCCGCGCGAAAGGGCGCGTCCCCGACGATCAGCTCCGAGAGTCGGAGCTTGGCGAAGTACGCGGCTTCCGAGGCTGCCGGGGCTGCCCGCACTAGGTTTTCCAGCATCGGTACGAGATCGCGGGCCGCAAACTGCTTGGACATCGCCCACTCCACGTCGGTGAGCATGCGCTCAAGGTCGGGGGAGGGGCGTTCGGGCATTCTCTAGATGCTGCCAAATCCGTTCGCGCGTGCAAGCTCAATCGCGAGCGGAGGGCTCGACAATTCGACGTTAGTCGCGCTGTCGAGCTGGCTCGGCAAATGCAGGCTTGCCCGCAATGGCTGCGCCATTCAAGGCGGCGACGGCCTTTTCCAAATACTCTGTCTTGACTCCGACAAAAGTATTGCGCTGACGAACACGGATATAGTCCGTTTGTTCGGCGAGTAAGCCGCTCTGCTCCAAGATTGTCTGAATGTCGCTCGGGCGCGCGCCGTCACGGCGACCGATGCTGACGTAGATCTCGGCGATGCCATCGCGGGCCGCCGCAAAATCACCTTCGTCAGCGCGCTCTCGGTTTGGCTCCGCCTGGCTCGCTTCGCTCGCGAGCGGTTTCGATGCGGTTTCCACGGGCGCCGCAGGAGCGGCGGCAGGTGCCGACGCGGGGACCGCCGCGCTGGCTTCGCTCACCGTGTAACGCGGCAGATCGTCGAAGTCGTGATCGTGGTTGCGCCCGTTGCTGCGTGGCGCAGCATCACGGCGCGGCCGATCGCGCTCGCGGCTTCGTTCGCGCTCGGGCGTCGTCACGGGCGCCGCAGGTAGGTTTTCGCGCGCAGGCGCGGCTTCGACCGGCTTGCTGGCAATGGCCGCGGCGGCCGGGCGCGGTACCGGCGCGGGTCGGGCCGCGGGCGCCGGGACACGCGGCGCACGCGCTGCGGGCGCCGGAATTGGCGCGGGTGCTTCGGCGGCGCGCGGCGGCTTCGCGCGGCGTGCCGCGGTGGCCTCTTCGGGCGCCTCGGGACGAGCACCCAAATGGTCGCGCAGCAAGCCGGCGATCACCTTGTCGGCTTGGGGGTGGCTCAGCAGGCGGCGCGCGAGCGCCAGATCGTCGGGGTGCGTTTTACGCTTCTCGAAGGCAGAGACGAACAGATTGAGCAGATCGGCCTCGGCGCGCGTCTTCATCTCGCGGGCCGACGGCAACTGTCGCTCGACCGGCTTCAACTTGTAGGTGAGCCGTAGCAGGTACAAATTGCCGATGTCGCCCGGCTCGATCAGCGCAATCGCTTTGCCGGTGCGGCCCGCTCGACCCGTGCGGCCGGTGCGGTGCACGTAGTTCTCGGCCGACTCGGGGAAGTCGTAGTTGATGACATGCGTCAGGTGCGAGATATCGATCCCGCGCGCGGCCACGTCCGTGCAAACCAAGAAGCGCAGTTCGCTGTTGCGCGTCGCCGCCATCACTTTTTCGCGATCATTTTGGGCCAAGTCGGCGTTCAACCAACCCGCGGCGAAGCCCTGCTGCTGGAGCGCCTCGGCGACGCGCTTGGTCTCGTCGCGCGTGTTGCAGAACACGATCGCGCTCTCGGGGTTTTCGACTTCGATCACTTGCATCAGCTCGCCGAGCTTGTCGCCACGGCTCAAGTAAATGGTGTGTTCGATCGAGAGCGCGCCGATGTGATCGCCGCTGAGCGTGATGAACTGGGGCGATTTGAGGTGCCGCTCGGCGTAGCGGCGAATGTCCGGCGGCAGCGTGGCGCTGAACAACAGCGTTTGGAGCGTCTTCGGCAAAAAGCCGAGGATCTCGGTGATCTGCGGCAAAAAGCCCATCGAGAGCATCTCGTCGCTCTCGTCCAAGATGAAGGTGCGGATGGCAGTCGGGTCGAGCGTGCCGCGTCGCAGGTGGTCGAGCACACGACCGGGCGTGCCGACCACGACCTGCGCGCCGTCTTGGATGGCTTCTACCTGGCGCGGCATCGGTGCGCCGCCGTACACCGCGGTGCACTTGATGTTGCGATGCTTGCCGAGCGCTTCGACCTCGCGGTTGACCTGCAGCGCGAGCTCACGCGTCGGACACAAAATCAGCGCCTGGACGACGTTGACGCTGCGCTTGACCAGAGAATCCACCAGCGGCATTGCGAACGACGCGGTCTTGCCGGTGCCCGTCTGGGCTTGCACGACCAAGTCAGCGCCCCGCACCGCGGGTTCGAACACTGCACGCTGCACCGGCGTGGGGTGGGTGTAGCCGAGGTCGTCGATTGCGCGCCGTAACTCCGCGGACAACGGCAGACTGTCGAAGGTCGGGGCCGGGGCTTCAGCTTCTGTAGTCGTTTCAGTGCTCATCGAGCAAAACCTCAAGGGGGCGCGGGGCGCTGGGGCCGATCGCTTTCGAACTGGTAAAGGGCTTGTACTCGCCGTCTTTGTGGAGCGAGCCCCACTGCCTCATAGCGCACGGCGTGCTCTTCGGCATAGCGAAGCGCGTCGATCTCCGCTAACGCGGCTTGGGCTTGGCGGTCTTTCGCGCACATCGCGTCGAGACTGGCGCGACTGCTCCACTCCGGCTCCAGCGCGGCGCGGAAGCGCCCGAGGGCAGCTCGCTCGTCACCGCTCTCCGCAGCTGCCGCCAGGCTCGCTCGGCGCACGGCCGTCAGTAGATCGCGCGTTCCGCCGCGGCACTCTTTGGCTACCGCAAGGACCGGCGGCGCGAACACCGCGTACAGGATTTGCACCGACCAATTGGCGGTCGCCCCGCCGACAATCAGCCCAAAAACCGCGATCCCGATGCGACGGCCCAGGCGTTGGCCCGGGCTCAGGCTGGGTTTTGTGGTGACGACGACCATGGGCGGCGCGGAGCTTGTGCATGCGCTTCACGGTCACGTCAATTCCGCTTTCCCGACAACCTGCACCTGACAAAATTCGGCCGGACGGCCGCCCCCTCTGCCGTTGACCGCCGACGGCGGCTGCCCCATAGTGGTTTCACAAAGATTTGAAAACTCAGAAACTCGAAGAGGTTCCCGACATGCCCGCCGCCGCAGCCGCGGAAATCCTCGGTCGCGCAGCCGAAAGTCAGGTCACCGACCCGCGTGTGACGGACCGCATCGCCAACGTCCAAGACCTGCTGGCAGACGATCTGCGCTGGATCGAGTCGGCTTTGTCGGGCGCAGTGGATGAAGGGGAAACCCCGGCCACGCTCGCGGCACGTCATTTGGTGACTCGCGGTGGCAAGCGCGTTCGCCCGATGGCGCTGATGCTGAGCGCGGCTTGCTTCGGAAAGGTGACGCCCGCGGTTCGCGAATTAGCGGTGGTTTCGGAGTTGGTCCATTCCGCAACGTTGCTCCACGACGACGTCGTGGACGAGGGCATGGAGCGGCGGGGTGTGCATACTTCGCGTTTGGCTTGGGGCAATGCGATCAGCGTCTTGGGCGGCGACCTGCTCTTGGTGCACGCGCTGCAACGCACTCAGCAACACGCGCCCGAGATCATGCCCGACCTGATCACGACCCTGCGTCGTTTGGTCGACGGTGAGATCGTTCAGTTGCGTGGCCGCAGCGAGCTGGATGTTTCGGAGACGACCTACGAACGCATTTTGCGCGACAAGACCGCGTCGCTGTTCGCTTGGTCCACTCGTACCGGCGCGCGCTTGGCAGGCGCCAGTCTCGAAGATCAAGAGCGCTTGGCCGGCTTCGGCGAGCGACTCGGCATCGCCTTCCAACTGGTCGACGACGTGCTCGATTACTCCGGCGCCAACACGGGCAAGACGCTGCTCACCGACCTCCGCGAAGGCAAGCTCACCCTACCGCTCGTGCTGGCAGTCGCGCGTATGCCAGAGCTGGTGCAACCGCTGCGCCGCATTTACGCCGGTGACGGTGAGTCGGTGACGCTCGTGAGTCGCGCGGTGATCGAGAGCGGCGCCTGCGACGAAGTCCGGCGCCGCGCGAGCGACCACACCCGCTCTGCGGTCGAAGCGTTGCGCAGCGTGCAGCCGGGCCCGGCGCGCGTGCTGCTCGAATCCGTCGCTCAGCAACTGGCGGCGCGCGCGGCTTAACGCGCTCAGTTCAGCGTTTTCTGCGAGACGGCAAGGGGGCCGTCCGGTTCCAGGAAGGTGGCGCTGATCTCGCGCTCGAGGGCGGCGCGGATTTCGGCGGCCACGTGTTCGATCGAGCCCGCGAGGCGCTCGACGTTGCGCTGATAGACGAACACGCGCGCGGTCATGGTGGCGATCGTGGCTCCCGCGTTCACGCCATCGAGCAGCAGTAGCGCGCGTGGATCGACGCCGTCGACCACCACCTCCACGCCGGGCACGTCCGCCGCGTACAGCTCGTCTTCCCGGACGAAGCGCCGTAGCTCTTCAGGCAGCGAGGCGAGCGCGCCCCGTGCGGTCATCTCGAAGGTCTCGCGGGAGAGCGACCACGGCGGCGTGCCGAGCTCCAAGTCCAAATCCCGCGAGGCCAGGAATGCGGCGGTCGCACCATGCGAATCCCCGCGCTCGTCGCGTAGGAGGCCGAGGTAGTACCAAGCTTCCGCGTTCTTGACGTTGCGCTTCACCGCGTCGTCGATCAGCGGGAAGGCGCGATCGAGATCGCCGATTTCGTACAGCGCGCGACCGACCAAGAAGGTGTGATTCGGGTTTTCGAACGGGCCTTCGGGGAACCTGCGGCACAATTCACTGGCCGCATCGGCTTCACCCTTGCCGAGGAGTGCGTCGAACTTGAGCAGCAAAGCATCGACCACTTCGTCGTCCGTCTCGGCCAAATCCAGCGCCTGATCACAGAGCGAGAGCGCCTCTTCGAAATCGCCGAGAGGATGCACGTACACCTCGGCCGCGTTCAACATCGCTTCGAGGTACGTGTCGTCGAGCGTGATCGCCTGACGGTAGTGCTCGGTGGCCTCGTCGAACTCACCCTTGAGCGCCGCGACGTAGCCGAGCAAGTTGTACGCCTCGGGCGATTGGCTGTCGATCTCCAGCGCGCGGCGTGCGGATAGCTCCGCTCCACGTGGGTCCCCGCGCTGCACGAGGTCCCATCCGCGATCGAGGTGAGCCGAAAACTGATCCATGGCCGCGTGGTGATGGTCCTGTCACAGGGACGCGTCAATTCGATCCGACCGGTTTGTCGGAAAGTTTAGGGCTGCTCCGCCGTCCGCGCGTTTGTGCCCGAAAAGTGGCCGGACTATTTCACAAATGAACGACGACGCGGCTCCCCGGGTTGGCTTCGCTGGCGTGCACCCCGTGCCACCCTTTGGGTAGGGGCGGGTCGGCAAAGAAGAACAGGTATTTAGCGTCCAAAGGCGACAGGTTGACGCAACCGTGGCTCATCTGCGAGCCGAAGTTCTGGTGCCAGAACGCGCCGTGCGTCGCGTAGGAGCGGAAGAAGTACATCACGTACGGCACGTCTTCGATGCTGTACGGCAGGTCACCCGCCGCGCTGCCGTCACCGTCCATCGTGGTGGTGATGTGTTTCTCTCGGATGCGCCACTCACCGGTGGGGGTGCGATGGTCCTTGTCCTTGATTTTCGACTCGCGGCCGCTCGAGATCAAGGTGGCATAAATGGCCTTGTCCCCCTGGAAAGCGACGACGGTTTGGGTGCTCAAATTGACGTCGATCCAGCGCTCGTTGGGCTTCAGGTCGACGGGCAGGGGGCCGGGGATCGTACTCCGGATCTGTGACCGTTTGACCCAATTGCCGTCGCCGGTCTCTGCGTAATTGGTGCCGTGAAACTCTTGCTCTTTGCCGGTCAGTTGCACGGGCGCAAAGTGCTCGTAAGTCTTGGCGGGTTTGATCTTGTCGCCCTCGATGCTGTAGCTCGAGATGCTCTTGTTTGCGCCGAACACGAAGCCGATGGGTAGCTTCCATTCGCCGGTCAGCTCCACACCTTTGAACTTCGAACCGGCCGTCTGCCAAAAGCGATCGCTCGGGGTGACGAGCCCGCGGGTGGTCTTGTACCAAGAGCGGTTGTTCCAGCGGAAGGTCTTGTCGACCGCGACGTAGAAGCCGGCCACCATGCGCTTGGCGAGGATCGCGTCGGCGTCTTCGGACAGCTGATCGAGCTTCAGCTCGTGCATCCGATCTTTCATGTCATCGCGCTGCCACCAGGGCTTTTCGGGCTCTGGATCCGCGGTTTCTGACGCGGTGGGTAAGGCCACGCCGGCATCGGCCAGGGCCGCGTCGAGGCGCGCGGGCAGCGCGCTCGGAGCGCCCGCATCCGCTCCGGTGTCTTTCGCTTTCTTCTTCGCGCTGCGCTCGTCCTCGCTGGCGTTGTCGTCTTCCTTGGCCTTCAAGTACGGCTCGTACTTTTCCATCTGTTCGCGCGAGGGTACGGACTTGTACAACGGAGTTCCGTTCTTGCCGTTGCGCGCATACGGGTAGGGCAGTACTTCGTCGAGGTTCGGCGCTTGCGTAGCGAACTTCACGTCGGGGTGATTGAGATCGGTCGTGCCCAGGTTGCCGCACACGAAGCCGCCGCCGAGTAGCTTGTACCAACCGCTCGTGCAGTTCTTCTTGGATACCGGGCTGGCTTCGACCGCGACGCGGCCACCATTTCGGATGTAGCCGAGCTTCTTGGCTTCGAAGCTGGCCTCGGCGTAGACGCCGGCCGCGCTGGCGGTGATCGCGAGCCACGGTCCCTTGTAGTCAGCGGGTGGCACCTCCGGCGCGACTCCCGGCGCGCCTTCGGTGCCCGATGGTGCGGGCGGAGCGGCGGCCAGACCGCTCGCCTTGGGCGCTGGCACCAGCTCCTTGGGCAGGGTCGGCGAACCGGCTTGGGGCTGGGTGGGCAGATTGCTGGGCGCGCTTGGGGCGCCCTCGGCTCCTGGCGGCGGCGTGCGGTCGCAACCGGCCAGCGAGGCGAGCAGCAACGCCGACGCGAGGGCGCGGCCAGTTCGGGGTCGTGCGGCAGATCGTGGCATCAGGGACAAGGCTTTCCCCGGGTTCTTTCCACAGCCGGCCGGTGCGATCCACTTCTCGGTGATTTTCATGTGACTACCCGGCCGGTATTGCCAGCGGCGTGCCAGCGTAAATGCCTACGGATTCGCCGCTCGAGCGCGCTTTAGCTATGTTCCGCGCGTGGAACAGAAGACGCAGCGGCGCGGCCCGACCGACACGAGCGCAGGTCGCTTTGCCAAGCTGCTGGTGGTCTCCGTATTGCTGCACGTTCCGCTCACGCCCTGGGCGGCGCTGGTCGGCTTGCTCAGCCTGTGGTCGCCGCCGACCGATGACAGCGAGGCGCCGCCGATTACCGGCATTCCGATCGACGTGATCGAAGACGAACCGCCACCGGCGAAAGCCCCCGAGCAACCCGCCGCGGCGGACCCTGCGGGCCCTGGCGAGCCACTCGTGGTCACCAAGCCGAAGAAGAAGCCGGAGCCTGCCAAAGTCGTGGTCGACGCGGGCGCGCCGGACGCCGAGAGTGCGGACGCAGAAGCCGATGCGGGCGACGCCGGGCTGAGCGATGCGGGCAAGCCAAGCAGCGACGCGGGCGCGGTGGCGGACGCGAAGGACGCCGGCGCGCCCGCGGATGCGGGGCTCGCCGCCAGCGATGCCGGGGCCAAGCCGCTCTCGGATCCTTCGGTGGTGGCCGGCGTGAAGCGTGTCGCAGACCCGAACGCGAACGTTCGCATCACGCTTTATACCGACAAGATTCGTGCAAATCCGCTGGGCGCGCGGATCGGGCCCCTGCTCGGCTCGCTCTACCAGTGGCGTGACTTCTTCGGTCCTTCCGGTGTCGATCCGATCAAGGACATCGATCAAATTTATATCGTGGGACCGCAGCTCCGCAATTCGAGCAACGTCGTCGCGATCCTGCGCCACCACTTGCCGCCGGCCAAGATGCACGCGGCGCTCGATCTGTTGGTGCGGGCAGACAAGCAGGGCGGAGAATGGCTCGATGCCGGCGTGCCCGTGGCCAGCGCGCACGCCGACGGCGCAGAGCGGCGGTTCGTGATCGCCAACGCACAGACCGTAGTCGTCACGCCGCCAAGCGCGTTTGCGGCCGCCGCGGCGGCTGGCAAACAGCTGACGTTACGCCCCAGCAAGGGCCCAGAAGCCGCGCTGATCTACCTGGCGACGCCGTCGCGTGCGTTTCTGGGTCTGCCGATCAAGGTCCCTGATTCGATCAAATGGGCGCGAATTCGAATCACGCCGACGCCCGACGGCGGCGCTACCGCGGAGATTGAGGCAGAAGACGAGAATGCGGACACCGCGAGTGAAGATGCGGCGTACCTGACGCGCACCGCGAACGCTCTCTCGCAGCTCAACTTGGGCTTCCTGGGTTCGCTCTTGGGTCAGTCATCGCATCGTTTCATCGAGCATGTGGGCTTCACGTCCGAGGGCAACATGATTCACGGCACCGCGAGCGTCACCGCCGATCAGCTGCAGACGGGTCTCGATATGGCTGGCGCGTTCTTGTCGGATCGCAATACGCGGCGCGCGCACCCCGCTGGCTCCGCTAGGGCCGGGGGTGCTGGTGCTGCGAGCCGCTGATCAAGCGTGCGCTTGTTCGGCGATGCTGTTCAGCATCGCGTCAGCGCTGATCGGATCCAGCGAACCGACGCACAGGTGCTTGCCGGTTTGCGGAACGATCACGATCCGACACTTGCCCCGGGCGCTATCGGCGGCGGTCGACAGCAAGAAGTCCAAACCCAGGCCGACGATGATGCAGGTGACGGCCATGCCCAGTAGCGGGGGCGAACCGCCCGGCACGCGCACGCCATCGACAATCAGGCCAACGCCGAAATAGGTGCCGATCACCAGCGCGGCGAGGCCAGCGTACAACCCGACCCGCGCGTAGCGCACTTCACGCGTCACGCGCGAGAGGTTCGTCAGCGGCACGAGCGTGGCGCGATCACGCAAGACCCGCCCCATGAGCTCGATGCGATGCGTGAGTTCCAGGCCCTTCGGACCGATGCGCAGCGTGGCCGGGCGGCGATAGGCCAGGGCGAGCCGTGCGATCAGTGACAAGCCGCGGCCAATGAACAGTAACAACGACAACGCTAGCAGCGTGGTGACTACGGGACCGAGCGGCGCGCTGCGCAGCTCCCCCGAAAGCTCGGTGCGCGTAGTGCTCCCCGAAAGGATCGCGCGCAGCACGGGGTCGGTCGTGTTTTGGCCCAAGTGCAAGCGAGCGCGGTGCGCGACCTCTGATTCGCTGCGACACAGCGCAGCGGCCGCTACCAACGCCTCGGTATGGCCGAAGTCTGGCGAGCTCAAACCGGGGTTGCGGGCCACGCGCGCGATCGCTTCCCAGATCACACCGGCGCGATCTTTGAGCGCGTCATCCAAGAACTCGAGCGCGCTGCAGGGCGTGTGAGCCGCCAGCCAAACCAAATTGGCGGCCATGGTTTGGAGCGCCTCGGCCTCCTCCGGCAAGGAGCGCGCAACGCCCAATGCCAGTAAGGCGCCCAACAAGTTCTGCTCGTCGGGATTTTCGATGCCGCGTTCCATCGCCGCGCGCGCGTTTCCGAGCGGCGTGTTCGCGTCTTCCATCGTGACTTCGACGCTACCGCCGGTGAAGGGGGGGGCGGTGTGGAAGCGCGACGCGAAGTCCGAGCGGCGGGCAGCGGCTGCGTCGAACGCGACGGAGCGCACGAGTTCAGCCAAGGCGTCGACGTGCGGGTGCTCGGAAAGCGTAGTGACCGCGTTGGGAGGGATCGGCGCGTCAGGCATCGTTCAGGGCTCGAAACAGCCCCTTCTTAGTCGAATGCTCGGCTCAACGCCAAGCAAGCAGCGACGCTCGCGCGCGCTTCTCGAGGTGGTGAGCGGCGGCGCTCAGGAAAAGCCGAGGGAATTGAGCACAGGGCCCGGCTTTTCTTCACTCATGTCGGAAAGCGGGCGATTGTGCGCATCCACGCGGACCACGGTCGGCTTGTGCACGCGCGCCTCTTCCGGAGTCATTTCCGCGAAAGTCGCGAGGATCACCAGATCTCCCGGCTTGTTCAGGTGGGCAGCCGCGCCGTTGACGCAGATCGCACCGGAGCCACGCGGGCCTTCCAGCGCATAGGTCATCAGCCGAGTGCCCTGGGTGGCGTTCCAGATGTGCACGGCTTCGAAGGGGAGAATGCCCGCGGCGTCGAGTAGGTCTGCGTCGATGGTGACGCTGCCTTCGTAAGCCAAGTCCGCATGCGTGACCGTCGCACGGTGGATCTTCGACTTGAACATGGAGAGTTTCATGGCTGGCTCCTGATGCGTCGCGTCATGGAGGCCCACGATTTGCGGGTCCTCCTGTCGGACCCCTTCAGCATAGTGCTTGAAAACGCAGTCGACAACTTGGCCGTCGCTCGAAAACCTAGCTACCCAATGACCCAGGCAGCGAGCTCGACTTGGAGCTCTGCGCCGAAGGGAGTCATTTCCACATGGCGAACGCGTCGAAGACCGAAATGCTCGAAAATCTCCGCGGAATGTTGCGGGATGTCCTGCGCTTACGCACCGAGGGGGTGGCTTACGGCAAGCTCGCGCGCGCCCATGGCTACCTCGACGGTTACATGCGGGTCTTGCTCGAGACTGGTTTGTTCAGCCAAAAAGAGCTTTTGGCGTTGATCTCCGAAGAGCGCAATCTGCACGACGGCCCCGCCACGCGCGTCGTGACCGAGGAAGCGCGCGCCGAGGCAGCAGCGCCCGCTGCCGCCCCGGTCACCGTTCGCTCGAGCCGCGCGCACGCGGCTTGAGGCCAAATCAGCCGAACTGAACCAGGCTGCGCAGCTCTTCCAAACGCTGCAAAACCGCTTGCTGCGTGAGCATCGAGGTCCGGCGCGCGCCGACATCTTCCACGCAGAACGAGGCCACGCAGCCCGCCATCATCAGCGCGCGTCGGAAGGCGCCCGCGTCGAGCTCCCCGACGTTCGCCAGGTAGCCCATCAGCGCGCCGGCGAAGGTATCGCCCGCGCCGGTCGGGTCGACTTCGTTTTCCAGCGGGTAGGCCGGGGCGAAGAAGCAGCCGTGATCGTCGAATAGCATCGCGCCACACTCGCCGCGCTTCACCACCAAGCGCTTCGGGCCCATGGCGAGCACCTTCTTGGCGGCGCGCTTCACGTTGTGATCCTGGGCCAGCTGGCGCAGCTCTTCGTCGTTGATGATCAACAGATCGATCTTGGCCAGAACGTCACCCAGCGCCTTGCGTTCGCCCTCGATCCAGAAGTTCATCGTGTCGGCGGCGACCAGGCGCGGCTTTTGAGCCTGCGCGAGCACGTCCAGCTGCAACGCGGGGTGGATGTTGCCGAGCAGCACGAACGGCGTCGTGGTGAAGCTCGACGGCAGCTTGGGCTGAAAATCCGCGAAAACGTTGAGCTGCGTGTCGAGCGTAGTGCGGCTCGCCAGATTCGCGGCGTAGCGGCCCGCCCAGCGGAAGGTCTTGCCGTTGGCTCGCTCCACGCCCGCGCAATCGACGCCCGCGCGAGCGAGGTCGGTCAAAGTGGCCTGCGGAAAGTCGGAACCGACGACCGCGACGATCTGCACCGGGGCGAATAGCGCGGCCGAGTAGGCCGCGTACGTCGCCGAGCCACCCACGACGTCCTTCTCGTTGCCGCTCGGCAAATCGAGATCATCGAAGGCCATCGATCCGACAATCAGAACTGGGGACGCTTGCTCGCGGGGCTTGTTGGTCATCATGCTGCTGCTTTCTCTCGTAAAAAAGGAACTCTTTTGGGGTCGGGCCCCAAAAGTCTGGGGCAAGGCCACGCTGAATTCACTTCAGCGGGTGCGGGGGCGAGGCCCCCAGCGACGCGGGCGGTTTGCTGCCGCCGAAACCGCGACCTTCGGCGAGGAGGCGTTCGGCGTGGCGGGCCGCGCGGTGGCGGCGGCACTCTTCGGCGCGGAAGATCGATACGAGTTGCTTGGTGGCTTCTTCGAGCTCTTCATTCACGAGCACGTAGTCGAACAAGCCATAGTGCTCGATTTCGCGCAGAGCGACGCCGAAGCGCTTTTGCACGGTCTCTTCGTCTTCACTCGCGCGGCCGCGCAGGCGCTGTTCGAGGATGGCCATGCTGGGCGGCAAGATGAAGACCGCGACGGCGTTGGGCTCGGCGCTCTTGATCTGGCGAGCGCCCTGGTGGTCGATATCGAAGATGATACCGCGAGGCCGGTCTCCGCGCTCGAGCTCGGCTTTGCCGGTGCCATACAAGTTGCCGTGAACTTCCGCCCACTCGAGAAACGCGCCCTGCTCGATCAAGCTCAGAAACTGCTGGCGATCGACGAAGTGATACTCGCGTCCGTTTTGTTCGTTCTGGCGTGGCTTGCGCGTGGTGTGCGACACGCTGAAGCGGAGCTGCGGGATCTCCTTGAGCAAGCGAGCGGTCAGCGTAGTCTTGCCCGCGCCCGAGGGCGAAGACACGATCAGCGGTAGGGGACCTTCACTCGACATTCTGGACCTGCTCCCGAATCCGCTCGAGCTCTGCCTTCATCTCCACGACCAAATGGGCAATTGGCGCATCTTGGCTCTTAGCGCCAATGGTATTCGATTCTCGACCGATTTCCTGCAGCAGAAAATCGAGACGACGACCGACGGGGCCATCGGTGGCCAAGAGGTGTGCAAATTGGTCAAAGTGAGAATCGAGGCGCACGAGCTCCTCGGTGACGTCGCTGCGGTCTGCCAAGATCACTATTTCCGCCTCTAGCCTGCAGGGATCGAGCTGGATCCCGGATTCGGAGAGTAACCGTTCCAGGCGCTCGCGCAGCCGGGCTCGGTAGCCATCCAACATTTCTCCGCCGCGGGCGGAGATGGTCGCGCGCAAACGACGCGCCGAGTCGAGCCGCGCGTGGAGCTCACGCGATAGGGCCAAGCCCTCTTGCACGCGCATTTCGTCGAGCCGCGCCAGGGCGGTCTCGAATGCCGCTTTGAGTGCCGCTCGCGCGCCCTCTGAGTCCGCGCTGGTGGGCGTGGTCACCAGATCCGGCATGCCGGTGAGCGCGGTGATTGGCAAATCCGTCCCAGGAGCCAGCTCGTCCCGGAGCTGGCACAGGCCGCGGTATAGGGCCCGTGCGCGCTCGATCGAAAACAACGGCGGTGGCAGCGCCGCGCCCTCGAGCCGCACACCGATGTCGAAACGACCGCGCGCCAGGTTCTCGCGCGCCAGTTGTTCGATGAAGAAATTCTGCTCGAGCAGCTCTTCCGGCAAGCGCACCCGCACGTCCAAAAAACGGTGATTCAGCGCGCGAAGCTCGACCGTGATCCGCCCGTCACCGAGCGGCGCGTCGCCGACGCCGAACCCCGTCATGCTTCGCACGCGGTCTCACAACCCCTTGCGGCGCTTGATTTCCTCGGTCATGCGTCGGTATTCGACCTCCCAGACCGCGCTGCCTTCTTGCACGTGCTTCAGCTGGCCGCGGATCTGCTGCTCGATCTCTTCATCTTCGACGAACTGGCGGCGGAGGGGATCGCGCATTTTACGGCGCAGCACGAAGTCCTCGGCAAAGATTTCGTCGACGTTGGCGGAGTGCATCAGCATTTCGACCAACTGATCGAGCAGGTAGTCGATCGCGTCTTCGCCCAGCTTGATCTTGCGCTCTTCGGCGACCAGCTTGCGAATGCGGTTGTACTCCGTCTGCGGCAGGCCGCGGGCGGCGAGCATTTCCTTCGCCTGGTTGCTGACCTCTTGCTCGTCGCGAATGTATTGGTTGAGCACCGACGCGACGTCGAGGCTGACCTCCTTCGGGGAGTCGCTCTCGACATCGCCCCCTGAGAGGAGCGCACCGACCATTTCGGCCGCAATCTGGGGCACCTTCGCGCTGTGAAGCCGCATGCGCCCCTCCTATCCCATTTTGAGCGCGAGCTCAGCCGCTTTCGGCTCAAATCTCGTTCAGCACGTCGAATTTTGGCGGCGCGCGTGGCCTGACCACGCCGGGCACTGGAATTTAGGGCTTCGGCGCTGCTCGAGACCCGCGGCGCAAGCGCCGAAACACGGCCTGCCGCTGGCGCTGCTTGTACGCGTCGTGGCTGGCTTCCCCCGTCTCGTTGGCGGCTTCGCTCTCCGCGTCCAGCACTTGAAACTCACACAACATGTACACGATTGGACCCAGGTTTTCCGAGCCGGGCGGCGCCAGCTCCATCAGGTGCGGGGGCACCCGGACCGGCACGTCGGTCACGAACTGGATCACTCGGTAGGTCGGCGCGCTGAAGCGATTGTCCGTGGGTAGCAGCGCGTCGTCGAGATGGCCCTGGAAATCCTTGACCATATTGGCCAAGTGCGGATTTTGGTCGCAGTAGCTGCGGAAATGGAAAATCGTGTTCGTGCTCTGCTTGGGCACGACATAATTGAACGGGAACAGCTGCTCGGTCAGATAGTGCAGCACGGGCAAGACGTGCTCGGGGGTGCGAGTGACGATTCGAAAGCGCAGCTTGTCGTACAGGGCCGCGGCGGTGGCCTCGGGTTTTGACAGCAGCTTGGTGTACGTCGAGTCCAAGTTCTTGCGACCACCGATGAACTCGGTGATCGGAAAGCCCTCGCTCAGCATCGTGCCCACGACGCGGTACACCTTCTCCTCCACCAAGTGGAACAGATCTCGATCGCTGACGGGCAGACGGAAGAGCAGCTCGCGCCCCGCCATGTGGTTGATGATCTGCACGGTCTTCAAGATCGTACAGGCGCACAATTGGCGGTGGCCCGAGCTCGAAGCCAGGAGCATCAACTCGACAATTCCAGCGGCCTCTACCGGCTTTGGGATCGCAAACTTGAAGTGACGCCTGAGGTAACTCACGGCGTCTTTCTTCACGTGTTCGATGAACGCTCGGTCGCCCGGGAGCTCGAGGTTCAGCTCGTGATTCTCGAGGAAACGTCGGCCCGCCTCCGGGCTCGGCAAATTGAGCCGGTGCCAGTCGATGACGGAGCTACCACTCAGAATGAGCCGCAACGCCTCGACGTCATGCAACGAGAGATCTTCGATGCGCTTCAGGCGTAGCGGGCGTTCACCCGAGCCCGAGCGCGGCGGTTCGCTGTCCGGCTGAGTCAGTGGTTCGTCGTGGTGGCGTTACCCGGCGTCGGGCGACCCAAGGCCAAGGTGCCGAAAAAGATGCCGATCGTAACTCCCAGTACTGCGAGTTGCGCGCCGAATGGGCCATTGGCGGCCATCAGTGCAACCGGGATCGGGGCGACGAGGTACCACGGATTCAACTTCATTCTCGGGTCTCCGACGGATAGGCGCGGGGCGCTGTTATAGAAGCTCAGCGGGGGATTAAGACGTCGAGTTAAGTACTTCAGTGCACAAAGGTAAGTTGATGTAGGTTAGGGTGCCACAACTACGGCGCAAGGGGCAAACTGTTACCGGGCTAAGCCTCCGCGTTCAAGCCTTTCCGACTCAGGCGGGTTATTTATGTGGGTGTGAGGCCTCCCTAAATGCGGGCCGACTCAGTGGCCAAGGGGATCGCATGCCCCTGAGTGTGGGAGTTTTGTTAGCGTGCGAGAGGTGGAATCTCGTCTCAGTCGGGTGTCCGTCGCGTGAGGGGCCGAGCGTTGCCGGCGATCCTCGGTCTTCTTTCGGCCGCGCTACTTGCCGGCTGCGGCGACCAAGGGTTTCTGCCGACGACGGTGGACCCGGGCGCTGATTTTGCGGTCGCCGACATCGTGTTCGATCAGAACTATTTCTATTGCAAGGTCGAGCCAGTGCTGTTCGTGAACGGGTGTGGCACGGGCGATGCGAGCCAAGGGGACACGCCGGGCGCTTGTCACTTCAGCGCGACGGCCTACCGCTTGACCGATTACATGCCGCGAGTCGGCGATAGTTGCGGCGGTGGCGCCGTGCCTGGCACGAACAACATTCCGGACTCGGCGCAGCACAACTATCAAACCTCGCAGGCGCGCATGAAACGCGATCCCGATCTCGCGCCGCTCTTGCAACGGCCCACGCAGAATCAGTTTCATCCGCGCAAGATTTTCGATCTCAATTCGATGGACGCGGACGCGATTCGTCAGTGGGCCACGGCGTTCTCGCAACAATGAGAGCCTTAGCGAAAGCCGTGGCCATGGCCGTCGTGCTGGCGCCCGCCGCCGCGCGCGCGGCCGAAGAAGAAGAGGAAGACGCTTTCGCTCGGGTAATCGTGGCAGAAACAGAACTGCGCGCGGGCCCGGGGGTGTCGCATCGCGTGATCTATCGCGCGCACCGCGGCGAGACATTCTTGATTCAGACTCGCGAAACGAGCGGCTTCTGGCTTCAAGTTTTGCTACCCGATGGGCGCACCGTCTACGTCTTGGGCGACACGGTGGAGGCCGTCGCAGTCAGCGAAGGCGCGACCGACGCGCCGTCCAAGCCGGGGTTCTTCGCCCCGCCCGCACTGCAAGAAGCACGCGCCGGCTTTGCGCTGATGGGCGGGGTGTACGATCGCGAGGCATACGTCGAGCTGAAGCCCGCCTACGTGCTCGCGCCGGCGATTGCCATCGAGCCGTTCATCGGCTTGTCCCTGAAGTCCGACAGTCGCCGTGTGGTCTATGGGCTTGCGGGGACGCTGAACCTCGCGCCCGATTGGGCGATCGCACCGTTCGTGACCATGGGGTTCGGCGGGATGCACGAAACGCCGAAGGATGAGCAAGACGTCCGTACCACTCGCAACTGGTTTCAAGCGCGCGCTGGTGGCGGCTTGCTGGTGTCGCTGCGCTGGCGTGTGCTGCTCCGGCTCGAAGCTTCGAACATGGTGTTGTACTCGGAAGACGCCTATCAAAATGTGCAGACTTACATCGCAGGGCTCGGAACCTATTTCTGAGGAATGTCGACGATGAAATACCTGGAACCGCGCGTCCTTTCCAAGGCTTTCGGCCTCATGATCGCAGCAGTGGGCCTGATGACCAGCGCTGGCTGCGCCACGGTCCGGCCCGAGCAGCGCGCCATCTTGGCCGATCCGACCATGCAGTTCGACCAAAAGTCGGCGGACCGAGCCGCCCTCGAGCACGTCCTCGACAACCGTGAAGGCTCGACCGGCGGCGGCTCGGTGCGCGGAGGCGGCTGCGGCTGCAATTGAGGGTGCGCGGCTCGATGCTTTCGCGGATCAAGCCACTCTTGGCTGAACGGCTCGTCGCGCGGCACTGCCTGGGCGCCCTGCTCGGCGTGTCCGTCCTGTTCGGCGCGGCCTCCGCTCGGGCCCAAGTCGCGGCCTTGGATCTGAATTCGGCGCTGTTCGTCGAGCCCTCCAAACGCAGCGGGCTCACGGTCTGGAACCCGAGCGCGGTGTTGGCGGTTACGCCCACCAATTGGCTAACGGTCCAGGGCGGCTACGAAGCCGATATCGTGTCTGGAGCGAGCGAGTCAGTGAAGGGCGGCCGGCTGAGCAGCGTCGATATCGTGACTTCGGCCACGCATTTTTCGGACACGCGCCACGCGCTGACCGGTGGCTTCACCGTGACCCGCGCGACCACGCACCTGAGCGGCAGCTACACCTACGGCACCGAGCACGACTACCGCTCGAACTCCTTCGCCGTCTCCGCTGGTACCGATTTTCTCCAGAAAAATACTCAAATCGAACTGTCGTACGGGCGCGGCTTCGACCAAGTGTGCACCACCGCCTACGCCGCGAGTGACGCTCCGTCGAGCCGCCTCGCGCTCGACAACTCACGAGGGTGCTTCACCAACGACAAAAAGCGGGCCTCCCGCGACATCAGTCTCAACAACTTTCAAGTGGGTTGGACGCAAACCTGGACGCCCGTGTTCACCACGCAGATGGTGCTCAGCGCGGCGCTGCAGCACGGGTTTCTTGCCAACCCCTATCGCTCGGTGGTGATTGCGTCGGCGGGCGACCAAGCACTGGAGAATCACCCGGAAGACCGCGCGCGCGGCGCGATTGGGCTGCGCGGCAAGTACTACGCACGCGGCCTTCAGACCGCGTTTTCCGCCAGTGCGCGGCTGTATCGCGATACCTGGGACATCTTCGGTCAAACCTACGAAGTCGACGCCGAGCGCTACCTGGTGCCCTGGCTGCGCGTGCTGGTGCGGGGGCGCTACTACACCCAAACCAAGGCGCTCTTCTGGAGTGACGACTACACCGGCGGTGAGCCCGAGACGGGGCCCCGCGGCAAATATTGGAGTGGTGATCGCGAACTATCGCCGCTATCGAGCTACCTGGTCGGCGCGCGCGCATTGGCGACGCGCGAGGGCAAACCCGGCCAGCGCGTGCTGGGGCTGTTCCTGAGCTTCTCCGGCTCGGTCAGCTTCGACCTACTCAAGACGAACCTGCGTGACTTCACGCTCGGCGGTCACGCCCCGGACGATACGCTCGCGCTGCTTTGGTCGCTCGGCTTCCGCGGCGAGTTCTAGCGCCTCCGCACCGCAGAAAAAAGCCTGCCCGTGCTCGAAAAATCGCAGCACGAAACCGTCCGCCGTCGCGCACCTGTGCACGCGGGCTGCTGAGAGGCAGCCCCCGATGAAGAAGAGAGGGGGCGATCGCGAGCCAGCAGCGCACCTCGCTGGGCGTCGAGTTCGCGACGCGGGCGTGGTTCGAAGAGCGCTCACGGGGAACGGGCACGTGAGTCGAGGGCGCGGGCCGCTCAGCGATCGCCGCGCAGCCCGCGCTTGCGCGCGAGATCGTACAAATGCTTGCGGTCCATTTTGGCCTCGCGGGCCGCGGCGCTGATGTTGCCGCTGTGGCGATCGAGCAGCCAGGCCACATAGCGCCGTTCGAACTCGGACTCGAAGTCCGAGCGGATCTCGCGGTAGCTCTTTTCGGCGTCGAAGGCAGGGTAGCCGGCGTTCGCGGCGGACGGCTGGCTACCCGAGATCGAGCCCGGTGAGACCGGCAGATCGACCAAGCGGATCTCGCGTTCGCCGCCTGCGGCCGCAATGTAGATGGCGCGGTCCAGCACATTGCGTAATTCTCGCACGTTGCCGGGCCAATCATGGGCGGCCAGAGCGCTCACGGTCTCGCGCGTGAGCGAGATCGCGGAGGCGCCCGGATCGCGCTTGCGGGCCAGCTCCAAGAATTGATCGACCAACGCGGGCACGTCTTCACGACGGGTGCGCAAGGGGGGCACGGTGATCGGCACCACCGACAGACGGAAGTACAGATCTTCTCGAAACTTCCCGCGCTCGACCTCTTCCTTCAGGTTGCGCTTGGTGGCGGCCACGATACGCGCCTCGGCGTGCAGCGGCTTGTTGCCACCAACGCGCCGAAATTCTCCGGATTCCAAAACGCGCAGCAGCTTCGGCTGGACATCGAGCGGCAGCTCGCCCACCTCGTCCAAGAACACGGTGCCGCGTCCGGCGATTTCGAACGCACCTTGGCGGGCCGCCACCGCGCCCGTGAACGCGCCGCGCTCGTGACCGAATAGCTCGCTCTCGATCAAATTGTAGCTGACCGCGCCGCAGTCGACGACCACGAAGGGTTGATCTTTGCGCGCGCTGATCTGATGAATGGAACGCGCCAGCACGTCTTTGCCAGTGCCGGTCTCGCCCTCGAGCAGCACCGAGGCGTCGGTCGGCGCGATGCGCTCGAGCACGCCGAAGATCTGACGCATCGACAAGCTCGTGCCGAGAGCCTCACCGAAGCTAGTCGCCTCACTGGGCAGAACCTGTGTGCGATTCGGCTCGCCGCGCAGCAAGAGCTCGACACTGCCGACCACGATCGTCGAACCGGACTCGATGACGGCTTCGCGCACCGCAGTGCGGCCGACGCGGGTATGGTTGGTCGACCCGAGATCGCGCACGACGATGCCGAGGGGCGTGCGTTCGAGCTCACAGTGGTGTCGGGACACGGTGTCGTCAGGCAGCACCAAGTCATTGTCGGGGGCTTTGCCGACGGTGAGGCGCTCGCCGAGCTTGACGCGCTTGCCGCGCGCGCTGCCGGAAACCACGACCAAGAGCAGCTCATCAGCTTGAGCACCCACCAGCGGCTGGGCGCGGGTGGCGATTTCGGAGGAAGGAACGGGGTGAGTCACTCAGAATCGCTCGGCTCGCGAGGGGCGACGGCGAGTGCAATCAGCGCCTCACCACCTCCCAGGCTAACGCGGCGTTCGATGTTTGTCTGTAGTCCTTCACGACTACCTGAAGTTTCGCCGGCTTGCGGCGCTTGTAGGATATCGATGGAGACGATGTAGTCGCCGTCGGGTAGCTTCGTTCGCTCTCGAATCTGCAAAGGGGGCGCTCGATCGAAGGTGAGGCTGACGCCGCCGCGCGGTTCGTCGTCCCCCGCCTGCTTCCAGGAGGCGGCAAAGCGAGTCGCGTTGGGGAACACGGAGCCGATCGGAAAGATCAACGTTTGCTCGCGCGGTACGGAGCGCATCAGCTGACCGCCGACCACGACCGCACCGAGCACGACCACGGCGCGAGTGATCAAGCGTCGGGCCGAGGCGCCGCGAGCGAGCGAACTGCCGATCAACGCCCGCCCTGTTTGGGCACTGACGCTGAGCCGGCGGCGGGAGCTGCGGCATGCGCGGGCGGCGCCGCGCTGCTCGCCTGCGCGGCTCGCTGCTGCATCTTGTTCAGATCGAGCATGCGGATCAGCGCGACGAGGCGCGTCACCGTGGCGTCGGGCAGATTGAAGGCGGGCATACGACCACGGCCCTGACGAATGGTGGCGGCGATGGCGTCGTTCGCGACCGACGCTTGCCAATCCGGACGCGACAAATCAGCCGCGTGCACGAGCTGCCCTTGCGGGCCGTCACCGCGCCCGATTGGACCGTGACAGCTCGTGCAGTTTTGCTGCCAAGCGACGATGGTCACGTCGTCGAGCCCGTGGTTTTGCGCTTCGCTACCGGCGTCGGTGACCTGAACCTGGTCCGCGTTCGGGTTGGTCGTGTGATCGTGATCAGTGGCTTTCCATTGCCTCAGATCGGCGGGCGCGTTGTTGCAGGCAAGCGCAAATGCGCCGAGCAAGAGTGAAAACGCGACGACGGGGCTCGTGATCCGACCAGACATTGGCTCCCTGCCATAGCATGCCTTGCGCCCACAAAACACGAGCGGCCGGTGAATCACCGGCCGCTCGTTCGTCGTTTTCAGCGAGCGCGTTGCTCGCTCGACACGCTCACTCGAAGACTTTGCCGCCGCCGGTGGGGTCGAGGCCCAAGTACTTCTTGCCGCCGATTTCGGCGATGCGGAACTCGGTGCGACGATTCTTGGCGCGCCCCTCTTCCGTGGTGTTGTCGCCGATCGGCTTGTTCTGACCGAAGCCCACCGCGAGCAAGCGCTCTTTCTTGACGCCCTTGGCGATCGCGGCGTTCTTCACGGTCAGCGCGCGCTGGCCGGACAGGGTCTGGTTGGCATCGGGGGTGCCGACATTGTCGGTGTGACCTTCGATGCGGAGCTTGGTCACCTTGGGGTTCGAATCGAGGAAGGTCTTGAGCTGATCGACTACGGCGTCGCTGCCGCCGCCGGCCTTGAAGGTGGCCTTGCCGGTGTCGAACTCGATCTGACCCGGGATCTGCACGCTGTCGCCTTTGACGACGACGGCCGCGGGGGCGGGCGCAGGGGCCGGCGCGGGGGCAGCCGTTTCCGCGGGAGGCGGCGGAGGCGGCGGCGGGGGCGGGGGCGCAGGCGCAGGGGCCGGCGCGGCAGCCGGTTCGGAACCCGCCTGGAACGAAGCGTGGCAGCCATTAAGCGCGGGCACCACGACGGCGCTAGCGAGTGCAATCACGAACGCAGATTTACCAAACATGTTTGAAATTCCTCCACAGACTCTAGGTGAGGTCGTTCGCCAAGCGCGGGCGGTTCCCCTGACTATGGGCAAAACCGGTAATCCAAGTCCCGGGCGACGCGCAAGCGCACGCCAGGAGCCAGCCGCAAACCTGGGCGATAGACGAAGCCGAGCGCGGTTCTGTTCAACCAGGAATGTTTCGACGTGCGACTGTCTGTTGCCGGTCCCTTGGCCGGCAGGCGAGCGGCTTGGCACGCGCTGTCCGCCACGCCCCGGCGCTGAAGTGGTAAGGCACGGGTTCGTGGCGCGCGAGTTCGTTCATTTACATGTCCACTCCCAGTACTCGTTTCTGACGAGCGCGGTGAAGCTCGACTCGCTCGCCAAACGAGCCAAGGCGCAGGGCATGCGCGCGATCGCGCTGACGGACCACGCCAACATGTACGGCGCCATCCGTCACTACAACTCCGCGCGCGCCCAGGGCCTCACGCCGATCCTCGGCTGCGAAGTGAACGTGGTGCGCAAGGACGCCTCGGCGGCCTTCGACCACTTGGTGCTGCTGGCCGCGACCAACGAGGGCTATCAAAACCTGATTGGGCTGGTCTCCGAAGGCCACCTGCGGTCCGCGAGCCAACACGGCGCCGCCATTACCACCGCGCAAATCGCCGAGCGCAGTCAGGGGTTGATCGGACTCACGGGCTGCTTGGGCGGCGTCGCCGCGCAACGCATCCTGGAATACGGCCCGGATAGCGGAGAGACGATCCTCGGTGAGTTGAAGGACATGTTCCAGCCCGGACATGTGTTCGTCGAGCTCCAGGATCATGGCTTCCCCGAGCAAAGCGTCGTCAACGACACTTTGGTCAAGGCGGCGGCGCGCTTGGATCTTCCGCTCGTGGCCAGCAACGACGTCCACTTCATGAGCAAGGAGGACGGGCAAGCGCACATCTATCTGGAATGCGTGCGTCAGGGACGCACCTTCGCCGAGGCCGAGCCGCTCCATCACGGCAGCTTCGAGATGTACCTCAAGAGCCAAGAAGAGATGGTGTCGACCTTCTCGGCCTTGCCGCAGGCGATCGACAACACCCTGCTCGTGACCGAGATGTGCTCGGGGCTGAAGCTGAACTTGGGGCAGCCCATGCTGCCGCGCTTCGCCGTGCCCGAGGGCTATGACACCGACGGTTACTTCCGGCACGTGTCGCTGCTCGGCCTCGAACAACGCTTGAAGGAGTTCGAGGCGCTGGGCAAGGTGGTCGACGTAGCCGTCTACCATCAGCGGCTGCAGCGGGAACTGGATGTGATCGTGGGCATGAAGTACCCCGGGTACTTCCTGATCGTGTGGGATTTCATCCGCGAAGCGAAGGCGCGCGGGATCCCGGTCGGGCCCGGCCGCGGTTCCGGCGCGGGCTCGATCGTCGCCTACGCGCTCGGTATCACCGATCTCGATCCACTGCCGTACAACTTGCTGTTCGAGCGCTTCTTGAACCCCGAGCGCGTCAGCATGCCCGACTTCGACGTCGATTTTTGCATGGCTCGGCGAGACGAGGTGATCAAGTACGTCTCGCAGCGCTACGGGGAGCAGAGCGTCGGTCAGATCGCGACCTTCCAAAATCTGAAGGCGCGCAGCGTGATCAAAGACGTGGCGCGGGCCATGGGCATGCCCGCGCCCGAAGCGCAACGCATCGCCAGCTTGGTTCCCGACAAGGGCCAAGGCAAAACCTACACCATCGAAGAAGCGCTCGAAGTCGAGCCCAAGTTGAAGGCCCTGCACGACAGCGATCCGCGGATCGCCGAGTTGGTGCGGCAAGCCAAGAAGCTCGAGGGCCTGACCCGCCACGCCGGCATGCACGCGGCCGGTGTCGTGATCAGCGAGGGCCCGCTCTCCGATCACGTGCCGTGTTTCAAGAGCGACGACACGATCGTCACCCAATACGACAAAGACGACGTAGAGGCGGCGGGCCTCGTCAAGTTCGATTTTTTGGGCCTGAAAACGCTGACGGTGATCGACATCGCCGAGAAGCTGGTGAACGCGCGGCCCGATCGCAAAGGCAATCCGCTCTCGCTGTCCAAGATCTCGCTCGACGACAAGGAGTCGTACGCGCTGATTGCCAGCGGTGAAACGACGGGCGTGTTCCAGCTCGAATCGAGCGGCATGCAGCAGCTCCTGCGCGGGCTGAAGCCGGACTGTTTCGAAGACATCGTGGCGGCGGTGGCCCTGTATCGCCCGGGCCCGCTCGGCACGGGCATGATCGACGACTTCATCCAGAGCAAGCACGGCAAAAAAGCGATCCGCAAGCTGCACCCGCTGATCGACGACGTGCTCGCGCCGACCTACGGCGTGCCCGTGTATCAAGAGCAGGTGATGCAAATCGCCCAGCAGCTGGCCGGCTTTTCGCTTGGCGGCGCTGATCTGCTGCGCCGCGCGATGGGCAAGAAGAAGGCCGAAGAGATGCAAAAGCAGCTCAAGGCATTCACCGAAGGTGCGCTCGCGCGCGGCGTGAGCGAAGAGCAATCGACTGCGATCTTCAACGAGATCGAGGGCTTTGCTTCGTACGGCTTCAACAAGAGCCACTCGGCCGCTTACGCGCTGATCACGTATCAAACCGCGTATCTCAAAGCACACTATCCGTGTGAGTTCTTCGCCGCGGTGATGACCGCGGACAAGGACAAGATCGAAAAAGTCGTGCGCACGATCGCCGAGGCGCGCGCTTGGGGTGTGGCCGTGCTACCGCCCGACATCAATTTGAGCGAGACCGATTTCTCGGTGGTGTACACGCACCCCAAAGGGGATGGTTCGATGCGCTCGGCCGGACGTTTGCGCGATCGCTACGGCCCGCAGGTCCGCTTTGGGTTGGGCGCCGTGCGCGGCGTAGGCGAGGCGGCGCTGGAAACCATGTTCGACGTTCGCAAAAACTCCGGAATGTTCCGGGATTTGTTCGATTTTGCGACGCGCTTGGACGCCAAGCGCTTGAACAAGGGCGTGCTCGAGGCGCTCGTGCAATGCGGCGCGTTCGACTCCGCGCTCGAACCCATGGGCATCACGCGCTCCCGCGCGTACGCCGCGATCGATCGCGCGCTCGAGCGTTCGCGCAGCGCGAGCCGCGATCGCGAGCGCGGGCAGGCGACCATGTTCGGTCTGTTCGAGCAGGGCGCGTCGCGCTCCAACGGCAATGGGCACAAGCCCGCGACGCCGATGGACGACTACCCCCCCACCGCCAACGAGTGGGACAAGATCGAGCTGCTCAAGCGCGAGCGCGAAGCGCTGGGCTGCTACGTCTCGGGGCACCCGCTGTTCCGCTACCAGAGCAAGCTCGGCCGCTTGGGCGTGGTGTTCTCGACCAAGGTCAACGGCCAAGATCCCTGGTCGATGGTGTGCGTCGCGGGGATCGTCGAGAACTACCAAGAAAAGGTGTTCAAGAGCGGCAGCGGCAAAGCCGCGTTCCTCGAGATCGAAGACATGTACGGGCGCGTGCACGCCAAAGTACGCGGCGATCGCATCGACACCTATTCGCACTTGCTCACCTGTGGCGACCCGGTCTTGATCACGGGCAAGGTCAGCTTTCCGATGACCGAAGAGCCCGACGACGAACGCGAAGCAACGATCTTGGTCGATAGTGTCGAGCTTTTATCGGATGCCGCGCTCAAGGCGACCCGCTCGGTGTCGATCAAGCTCGACGCCGATCGCACGATGCGCCGCGACTTCGAAGCCCTGAAAGTGTTGATCCACGCCTCGCCCGGGCCGTGCCCGGTAGAGCTCGTGTTGTCACTGGGCGAGGGCACCGAAGCCGTGCTCGATTTGGAGGGCTCGCGGGTGACGCCCAACGACACCTTCCTCGGCGGGCTCGAACGCATGTTCGGCACGACGGTCGCCGAGCTGCGCTGAAAGACTGCGCCTCGCGGGACCCGCGTAGCGCACGAAAGGCAGGAAGTGGGCGCTCCCAATCCAGCCGCGCAGCTCGGATTTTGGCATTTTACCCGGCAATTCCCGGTCGGCGGCGGCGCGGAGCCGCGGTCGGGCTGACGCGTGTTGCCGGCCCTGATACGCTGAAAGCTCCATGGCAGATGTGCGTTCGGAGCTGGTTCGCATCGATTCGCAGGGGCAAGCGCACCCGATCGGGAACGTGGCCAGCCAACGAATGCGAGCGCGGGCGGGGGCGTATCGTCTGCTACCCGCGCCGAGCCACGTCGTCTTCATGCGCTACACGGGGGAAGACGGCCGGCGTGACGCGGAGGATGGCGCGATCGTCCGCCTGGCGGGTGAGGTGACCGCAGTCGGCACCCTGTGCGACATCTTGGCTCTGGTCGCGCAGGCGGGCTGGCGCGGTGAGTTGGTCGTCGCCGACGGGCACGCCGAGCGCTCGGTGTTTCTCGAGCAAGGCAACGTGGTGGGCGCGATCACCAACGTGGAGAGCGAGCGCTTGGGTTCGGTACTGTACCGCTTCGGCGCCATCACCAAGGAACAGCACGCGGAGATCGCGTCACGGACTCAGCCCGGCAAGCGCTTCGGCGAATCCGCGATTGCACTCGGGGTGCTCAAACACGACCAGATCTACTCTTACATTGCCCGTCAGATCGAACAGATCGTGTTCGCGACGATGACCGTGGGCGATGGGACCTTCTTCTTCCTCGATGGCTTCGACGAATCGCGGCTCGTCTCCCGCCACACGGTGAGCGCCAATGCGCTGCTCATGGATGGCGTGACGCGCATGGATGAATTGCGCTATTTCCAGCAAAAGATCCCGTCCGCGGAGCACATTCCCGTTCGCGTCGAAAACCGCGGCACGCCTCCACTCGAGTTCCACGCCCTGTACTCGGCAATCGACGGCAAGCAGAGCGTGGGGGAGCTCGGTCGACAAACCGGCCTCGGCGAATTCGACACCACCAAGGCGCTCTATGCGCTCGTGCAATCGCAGCACGTGGCCATCCATCAGCCGCGCGTGAGCGGGGGCCCAACCGCGCTGGTTTCGGCCGCCAACGGCGCCTTGCGCACCGTGTTCGCGGCCGCCCAGCGTGGCGGCAAGGCCGAACAAGTCCGGTCCAATTTGGCCTCCTTCACGGTCGGGGCGGGGGTGTATGACATTCTGTTCCGCGGAGCAGGCCCGGACCCGAGCGGCGCGCTCGATCCGGAAACGGTCGCGGCCAACTCGGTGGCCGTCGCCGGAGACGCCGATCAAGACAACCTGCTCAAGCAGATGCTGCACGAATACGTCAGCTTCGCCCTGTTTAGCGCGGGCGCTGCCCTCGGCTCGAGCGCCGAAGGCGAGCTGGTCAAGCAGGTCGCCCCCGCATTGGCGGGCCTCAGGCCGCAGGGCTGATTTACGCCCAAAAAGCGCTCCGCCGGCCCCCGATGGCCGGCTCGGTACGAAGGCGTAAGAAACAGTGGGCAAGCGCTCGGCTTCGCGCTAAGTACGCCGCCCACGAGCGGTCCTTCGGGCCCGCCCGGGTCGATAGCTCAGCCGGTAGAGCAGTGGATTTTTAATCCATTGGTCCGGGGTTCGATCCCCCGTCGACCCACAAAATTTGTCCCCGATGCTGTCCCGGCTTCAACGCCGAGTGCAGCATTTGGTGGCGCCCCTTGGGCGCGATTCTTCCCAACTGCGAGCACACTCGCTAAAGCTCGAGCATGAACTCGAAGCTGAAAAGCGTGGCGGTTGCAGGAGTGTTCTTGGTCGGGTGCGCGGTGGGAGGCGCGTCGAGTCGGCTTGCGGTGCCAACCGCGAACGCTCAGCAGGCTGCGGTTGCGCCTCCCAACGTGCCGCGCTGGGAGCATCTCTGCATCACGTCTTCTCTTCAATCGGAAGAGGTAAACGGTCATGCCAACCTGCTCGGTGCACAATATTGGGAACTGACGGCGATCGCCGCTACACCGAGCGGCCACTCGGTGCTGTGCTTCAAACGGCCGAAGTTGGGGGCGTGACCCTGATTGCTGCCCGTGCCTGAGCAGATGGCAGCCGTGCCGAGCCTTCTCGCCCGAGCGCGACTCGGCGCGCTGGGCGCGCTGCTGCTGGTTGCGGGGTGCGATCGGAGTCACGCTGCGCCGCGCGGGGCTGGCCCTCGACCGACTCCGTCGCCCTCGGCGGCCGCCACGCTTGGCGACGTGCCGGAACGCACTGGTGCACGCGACGTCGCTTCGGGGCAGCCCCCGACATGGGCAACGACGCCGAGCGCGACGGTTGCGGCGCGCGCGTTGCCGGCGAGGCCGCGGGTCTACATCAAGAATCGCTTCGTGTTCGTTCGGCCGCGGCCAGACGTGAACGCAGATTGGTTGGGGTTCTTGTGGTTCGGCGCTTCGGTCGAGTTACGCGGTGAGCCGCGGCCAGTGCACGGTCCGGGCTGCGCGACATTTTATGCCATCGAGCCGGTGGGCTTCGTGTGCGTGGACGAGAAGCAGGCCACGCTTGCTGCTGACGATCCGGTCTTCCAGGCCGTTCTGCGCTATGCGCCGCACTTGGAGCGTGCGTCACCCCATCGCTATGCGGAGTCGCTCGGCGCCGAACTGCGCTCGCAGGTTGCAGGAGCCCCAGCAGAGTGGCCGACGCTGCCCGTGCTGCCCGCGCTATTTCATGAACCGCGGCGGCGGCTCTTGCCGTTGTCCACGCTCGCGTACGTGGATGAGCAAAACAATCAGGGCCAGAGCTGGCTGCTGAGCGCGGACCTGCTCTGGCTAAAGAAGGAGCAAGTGTCGCTCTATCCCGAGATCCGCTTTCACGGGGTCGAGCTCGGGGCCGAGTGGCATTTGCCGTTGGCATTTTTTCGGCGCGCCCGTGCGCGCAAATTTCGGCGCACCGGGCCGGGCAAGTTCGAGCGCACGGACTCTGAGTTCGCGTTGCACGAGGTCGCGCAGCTCACGGATCAAAGCGAGCTTCAGCGCGGCGTTCGCTATGTTCGAACCGCAGGCGGCGATTGGCTGCGAGAGCAAGATGCGGTGTTGCCCGTGCCGCGATCGCTGACCCCGTGGGGCGCGCGCGTGGGCCAGGAGGATCATACCGGGCGTGGACCGAAGGAACCGCGTCAGACGTGGCTCGAAGTCAGCGTACTGGGAGGCTGGCTGTTGGCCTTCGAAGGCACGAAACCGGTATTCGCGACGCTCATTTCTGGAGGGCGCGGCGGAATCCCGCAGGAAGGGAAAAACACACTGGAGATATCCGCGACGCCGGTGGGCACCTTTCCCATCTCTGGCAAGTTGGCCACGGTCACGCTGGAGGCACCCGGTGAATACGTGCATTCAGATGTGCCCTGGACACAAAATTTTCAAAAGCCGTATGCGATTCACACCGCCTATTGGCACGACAATTGGGGCAACTTGGCCAGCGGCGGTTGCATCAATGTGTCGCCAATCGACGGCAAATGGTTGTTCGATTTCACGGAACCGAAGCTACCGAGCGGCTGGCACGCGGTGCGTTGGCAACCCGCCACTGGCGCGCCCACCTTGCTCGTCGTGCACGAATGATTTTCTGACCTATTCGGCCTTGTTTCGGTTTGAAGAGTCGCCCCGCCCGCTCGCAGATGGCGACGAAATCCGCGCCGGCAATGAGTAACTTTTCGCCTTGCGCTGTAGGTGCAATCGGGTGAAACCTTACGTAGTGTTCCCCTGCGCTGCATTGCGGCGCGCTTAGGAGGCTTCGTGGTCAAAGCTCGTACCTGGTTCGCGCTCTTCATTGTCTCGCTCGGCACCATCGCGGCTACCGCGAGTTGCGGGAGCGATGAAGCGACGGGAGGAGGCACTGGCGGCGGGAACATCATCTCCGGCGGCGGGCGCTCTGGCGGAGCAGGGCGCGCCGGTAGCGGCGGAGGGGCCAGCGTGGTCAGCGCGCTCGGCGCCGAGTGCGCGGCCGATGCGGACTGCGGCGCGGGCCTGATCTGCGCCAAACCGAACGGGACGACGTTCGGCGGCGGCGGTCCCTCGAATGGCATGTGCACCATGCCCTGCGAGCCCGGGGGCACTGAGTGCGACAGCCTCAAGGCCGGCGCCGAGTGCTTCGACTTCAGCACCACGGATACACCGAAGGGTTATTGCCTGGATTCGTGCGAGCTCGGGCCTCCCTTGGACGTGACCAGCAAATGCGCCGGCCGTTCTGACTTCGTGTGCGTCGATCTCGGTGACACCGTGACTCTACCGTTCTGCGTGCCGCATTGCCGGTCGGACGCGGAGTGCGGTTCGGGCTTGTTCTGCGACAAGACCGGCCTGCTCGGTTTGTGCTCGAAAACCAAGCACACAGGCGATCCGGTCGGCTCGCCCTGCACGCCTGGAGCCGATACCCCGACCTGCGAGGCCTATTGCCTGCGCACGAGTGCGGATGGCGTCATGCCGGTGACGGGTCAATGCGCCGAGCTCTGCTCGGGCGGTTCCGAGTGCATGTACGGGTCGGGCACGAAGCCCGCCCCGGGCGGCTTCTGTGGCGGCGCATTGTCCGACAACTTCGGCGCGGTGGATCTGGCCTATTGCCTGCCCAATTGCTCGTGCACGGGGGACTGTGCGCTCGAGGGCGATCTTTGCCGCAAGTGGCCAGACGCGGATCAGGATACTGCCACCGCGCTGGGCGCACCCGGTGTGTGCTACCCGGTGGTGGCCCAAAGCGTCGAGCTCAGCTGCGGTGAGGGCGGCGCGGGAGGGGCCGGCGGGGCCGGAGGTGACGGTGCGGGCGGCGCGGCTGGTGACAGCTCGGGCATCCCGGTCGAAACGGCGGGCACGTCGGGCAGCGCGAACTAATCGCTGCTGGAGTCGTCGCTGACTTCGGACGGGCTCGGATTTTCATCCGGGCCCGTTTTCGTTGGGGCGAGTGACGAGTTCGGGCTGAGCCGAAGCGGGACCACGAAGCTGAACGGCTTGCCATTGACGCTCGGAAAAACCAGCGCCGAGAGCAACACCTGAGCGCAGCGCGTCGCGGCCGCGCTCGGAAAGCGGCTCTCGACTTCGGTCACGCGGTGCACGCTGCCGTCCATCTCCAAAATCACCGACAGCGCGAGGCGTCCCCAGAGCGCAGGATCGGCGGATCGCGCCTCGGCGAAGCAGGCGTCGAGCTCCGCTTGCTTGGCTGTCACTCGCGCGCGCATCGCTTCGGGATCGAACTCACCTCGGGGCAATGCCGCGGCGATGGCCGCGTCTGGGGCGGGCGGCAGCTCGGCATCACCCGGATAGACTCGGATCGAAGCGACCATGTGCAGCTTGCTCGCGGGCCTGGGCGTGAACTCGAGCTTCATCATTTCACGTACCATGCAGCTGCTCGCGCTGTTCCCCAGCTTGGAATCGAGTAGCCGGGCCGCGCTGACTTTGCCGCGCGTGCTGATCGAGAACGCGACGCGCGTTTCGCCGCCAGTGCCCTTTTTTTCGCGCTGCCCGAGTTCGAAGCAGATTCGGAAGGGCCAATAGCCGCGGCTGCGCGCTTGTGCTTGCACGCGGTCGTACGTGAGCCCGCGCGGTGGGGGCAGGGCAGGCGCTCCCGCGCGACGCTTGGCGGGGCGCGTGTCGACGACCACACGCGTGCCCGGGTGATACGAGGCCTGACTCGATACCGAGTTCGGATCGGAGCTGCCGCCCAGATCCCAGCGCGCGAGCTGCTCGTCTTCAGCGGCAGCCTGCGCGGGATCTGGCGAGCGCGGCCGCGCCTCGAGCGGATAGGGTAGATCGACGCTGATCAGCGGCAGGGGCGTGGAACTCGCGCTGCTCTGCGAGTCGGCAGCCGACGGCAGGGCTTGCGCGGCGATTGCGCTATGCATTGCGGGTGCATCGAGCTGTCGTGTGCCGCTCGCACTCGCCGGCCGCAGCGGTCCTGTTGCCGGACCCGGCGCGCTGCTCGATGTGGCTGAAGGTAGGCAATTCGCGCCTAAACCGACGATCAGCGCGCAAACTACGATGCTCGCGGAGGGCGTCTTTACCGCGCGTGGAAAGGGGAGGAAAGTGGGCATTCTACGGAGGTAGCTGAATGAGTGACGGTAACGTGGCGCTCGGCTTCGAGCATGGCTCAGGTTTCGTGGCAGGTGAAGTCTCGGGTGGGTTTGGACTCGGCCCGCTCGAGACACAATACGAAGAGCTGTTCGCGGAAGCGCTGGCCGATGGCGTGATCACGCCCGACGAGCGCCTGCGCCTGGAGAAGGCAGCGGACAACCTCGGGCTCGATCCACAGCGTTTATTGCGCTTGGAGCAAGCCATGGTGGCGGCTTACCAGACTCGGCACCGCGTGCAGATCATCGAGCAGTACGAGGAATCAGCGCCATCGCTTTCGCCGCTGCGCGTACAAGCCGACGGCGACGCGGGTCGCACGTTGCTCTTGAAGCAGATCGAACAGCTTCAAGCCAGGGTCAAGCAACTGGAGAGTGAGCTGCGCAAAGCGCAAGCGTCGATCAACGTGGAAGTCGACCTGTCGGAAGTGGAGAGCGCCGCCCACGACGCCAGTGAAGACGCCGATGAGATCTGGCGTCGCGTGCGTCGGGATCCGAAGAACGCGGACGGTTATCGCGCGCTCTCCCGCATCTACGCCGCGCGCCACGAGCAAGATCGACGGTTTTGCGTGGCGCAGGTTTTGTGCGCCTTGTCCGCCGCGAACCCCGAAGAGCGCGCGTTGGTCGAACAATTCAAGCGTCCAGGCCTGATCGCCCCTCGGGCCAGCATTACGCCCAACGCCTGGGTCGATCTGCTGTTTCACCCGGAAGAAGAAGTACTCACCGGTCAGATCTTCAGTCTGATCGCGCCGGCCGTATTGGTCGGTCGCGTGACCTCGCTGCGCCGCGACAAGAAACTGCATCAACCCATTCCGCCCACCAAGCAAGACCCCGCGAAGGCAACGGTCACGGCGGTCCGAGCGGTGCCTTGGGCGGCTGCGATTTTGGGCTTGGCGACGCCGCCGATCTACCTCGAGAAAGAGCGCGACGCGGGCTTCTCTTTGATGCCCGGTGTGCCGCCGTTCACGGTCATCGGTAAGCAGGTGCTCACGGGCCGCACCCAGCTCGAGCTGGCGTTCCTAGTCGGCCGTCACCTGTCCTGGTACCGCCAAGAGCATTACCTCAAGACGCTCTTTAGCGGTGTGCCGGACCTCGAAGATCTGTTTTTGGCGGCCTTGACCATCGGCAATCCAGGCTTGCCGATCGCTGAAGATATGAAGCGGCGTGTGGCCCCGATCGCGCACGCGATTCAACCGATGCTCGAAGCTCAACACGTGGACGCGCTGCGCGGCTGCTTCTTGCGCTTCGTGGAAGAGGGCGGCCGCACCAACCTCCAGCGCTGGAGTCTGGCGACCGAGAAGACCGCCTGTCGCGCGGGCTTTGTGCTCAGCAACGACATTGCCAGCGCGCTCGGCGTGCTCGCGGCCGAGGAAGGGCCGGACGGGGAGCTCGGCAAAGATCTCTTGGCGTTCGCGGCCAGCGAGCGATATTTCAAGCTGCGCCGTCAGCTTGGGATCGCCATCGACCAGAACTGAGCCGAATGGCTGAAGACGTCTTTGGGATCGTCGGGAGCGTGATCGCTTCCGCCTACCACGTGGAGAGCGTGGTCGCCGAAGGCAGCTTCGGGGTGGTGTACCGCGCGCATCATGGTGGCTTTCGCGCACCCGTGGCGCTCAAGTTACTCAAAGTGCCGCCGCAAGATCCCCAACAGCAAGCGCAGTTCCTGCAGCTATTCCGGGCGGAGGCCGAACTCCTGTCTCGGCTCTCCGCCAGCTTGCCGAACCTGGTGCGGGCGCTGCACGTCGATGCCTTGACCAGCAAAGACGGCCGCTTCGTGCCTTACTTGGTGCTGGAGTGGCTGGATGGCATGACGCTCGAGGCGCTGATTGTACAGCGCCACCGCGCGAACCTCCCGCCCGTCGCCCTGCGCAAGATCGTGCGCCTGTTGACGCCTATGGCGCGCGCCCTGGAGCGCGCTCACCAGTTTGCTGGCGCGGACGGTCCGATTCCGATCGTGCATCGCGATCTCAAACCCGAGAACATCTTCATCGCGCAGGTCGCGGGTGAAGAGCTGGTCAAGATCTTGAATTTCGGCAACTGCAAATTGAAAAGCGCGGCCTGCCAAGTCGCCGGTCGCATGAGCCAAGACGGGGGGACGCCCCTGGCATTCACGCCGGCCTACGGCGCTCCCGAACAGTGGGCACCCCGTCACTACGGCCAAACCGGGCCGTGGACAGACGTGTGGGGGCTCGCGCGGTGTCTGGTCGAGGTCATGCTCGGCCGCGCGCTGATGGGCGGTGACACGGCGGCGCTGATGGGCATCGCGCTCGATCCCAAGCGTCGTCCCACGCCGCGCACCGAGGGCATCGATTTGCCGGACCCGGTCGAGGCTGTATTCGCCCGCGCGCTCGCGCTGGATCCGCGCGCGCGCCAGCGGCACGCGGGAATATTTTGGAACGAGTTGGTCGCGGCGCTCGATCAGCCCGAACCCGCCCGAGCGCTCGAGCTAGCCGACGATCTCGAATTCGATCCCTCGAGCGTGCGCCAAGTCGCCGTGGCTCCGGTGCGCGTCAGTGCGCCGTACAGCATTCCGCTTTCTGTTCCGGCACGCGCGTCGCAGAGCCCGCGCGCGCCCGCGCCCGGGCCTGGCGCGATGCGCGCTGCGGCCGCCTCCGCACCGCATTTCGTGCCCGATCTCGAGCTGGCGCCGCCCTCGGTCTCCCGTCAACCGAGCGGCGAGCGACCGATCGCGCCGCCCCAGCCGGTAGCCAGCGAAACAAATGAGCTCGATCTCGATTCGACCTCGATGCCTGCCGCGCTGGCGCTCGATCTCGACCTGCCAGCCGACGAACCGCGCGCACAGCGCAGTGTCAGCTCGCAAAGCTTGGCGGCGGTGCGGCCAAGTGCGCAATCTCCAAGCCATCCGCCGCCTCGCAGCCTGTCCGGCTCGCTGCATTCGGTGCGCGAGCCGCAGCCCGATTTACCCGTCAGCGGCGTCATGTCGACGCGCAGCTCGAATCCGGAGCTACAAGTGAGTGCGACCGAGCTGGGACGCGCGGCCAACCGTTCGCGGCCGCCGCCGTCAGCCGACATGAGCGCTCCGTTCGAGGCCAGCTTCGTCGCCAAAATCGAGCCCAAACTGCTCGAGGAACGCACCTTGATGCAGCGTTTGCGGCCGGCGATCGCGCTGCTTTGCGCAGCGATCCTGGTTGCGCTATTCGACCCGATCTATGCCGCCGCGAGCGGCGAACGATTGGAGATCCTCGGGCTACGCCTCAGTGGATTCGCGGGTGCGTTGCTCGCGCTTGCGCTGGTTGCCGCAGTGCGTGAACTGGTCCGCGAACAGTGACGGATCCTTGACGCACATCCCGGTCACGGTGACGGATCCCTGGCGGCCTGTGACGCGTCTGCCGAGGCGTGACGCTGACGTCGCGCTGAACCGCTGATTTCCAGTGCCCCGCGGCGGGTAAACCCCTGAAAAGACGTGAACTGCGTGTGTGCCTGTTGCGCCCTTGCGGCGCCAGGTTCTGGCACGCGCTTCGCATGATGCCGGACAATTGTCATGAGCACGCACTCGACCCACCCCGGTTTCCCGTCGCGCATCGAGCAGCTGCTGAGCCGCGCTCGCCGTGCGCAGCAACGTGGGGAACGCCGTCAGTCACTGGTCGCCCTGCGTGAAGCCACACTGTTGGCCGAAAACGACGCGAAGCTTTGGGCGCTCTACGCTTCTGCCTGTGCCAAAGCCAACCGCGTGGAGGAAGCGCAACGCGCCTTTGCGCAAGCGGTCTACCTGCGCCAACGTCAGCACGACGCGCGGCGCGCCAACTCGCTGCGCCACCTGATCGAGCGTCTCGGCTTCGGCAAGGCGGCCTGATCAGCTCGCTTTGGCGGGCTGATCGCGAAACACGAGCGCCGAGCCAGTGAACGAACGCAGCGTATTCCGGGTGCAAAAGGGGCACGCCCAACCGACATCGAAGCGCTCGCGCTCGGCGCCGATCGAATTGGCCGGGGCCGCCAACTGTAGCTTGCGCGCGTCGATCGCCCAGCCGCGGAGCGCCACGCGCTGCTCGTCGAGCTCCGCGCTCAAATGGACTTGGCACTCGCACCTGGAATGAACTGTCGCGACCTTCATCAAGCGCATTCACTACCGGCTGCGCTGGATCGGGTCAAGGCCCCCGAGCCGCAGCCCGCCCCGCCCCGCTCACCGCGCTGGCGCCGAGCCCGAAGACGCCGCCATTTACCGGCAATTTGACTGAAAATCCGTGCTCACGGGGACCATTTTTCTCTCGCATCACGCGCGGAAGCGACTACAGTGACCCGAGTCCACGCGGGACTAGCTCAGTTGGTAGAGCACGAGCTTCCCAAGCTTGAGGTCGTCGGTTCGAACCCGATGTCCCGCTCCAGAAAAGTCGCTGGATTCGAGAGAATCACCCGAGGCCCGTCGAAGAGTTTCTGCATAGTCGATGCTGAAACTCGGGATGGCGGCCTCGGGGACAGCGCGCTCGAGGCCCTGTAGGTAGCGCTGGTGCACCTTGCTGTCTGAGTGACCGGTGAGCGCCATCGCGGTCTGCTCGTTGGCGCCGACCCGCGCGAGTGCTGTTGCGTAGGCGCGCCGGGTCGAGTGGAAGTCGACCGGTTGCGTCGTCGGCGTGGGATGGTGCAGCTCGTGCCGACGGACGCCCGCCACCAAGAGGGCGCGGCGCAGCCGATCGGCGTAGGACATCGACGTCCGAGCCTTGCTCTGACCGGCCCGCGGCCCGCGGCGAACCGGGAAGACCGGGCCCGCCTCGGGGCAGCGCTGGTTCTGCCACCAGACCTCGATGAACGGCCGCACGCGTTCGGGCACGATGAACACCTGGGGCGCCGGCTTCTTCTTGCGGGTCTTGCGGCGAACGAAGGTGCACGTGCCGAAGCCCGGCGAGAAGGCGGTCCAGTCGAGCGCGTTCAGATCGCCCGCGCGCAGCCCGCCGATGGTGCGTGAGAGCAGCACGAGTAGCTTGATCTCGGCATCGACATCGCGATGCGCGAGCAGCTGCGCGACTTCGACATCGATGAGCACCGCGCGCGGCCGCTCGACCTCTTGGAGTTCCGGCACCTCGGCGAGCGCGGCCCGGTTGACCTCGATCAGCCCGAGCTTCTTCGCCGATTCGAACAGGCGAACCAGTGTCGCCCGCATGTGGGCGATGCTCTGCCGCGAGAAGGGCTTGGGAGCGTCCTTTCGACCCTTTCGCTGCTTCGGCATGATCTTGCCGATGCCAGCGTCGTCGAGGACCTCCTGCACCATGCTCGCGTTGACCTCGGGGAAGGGGAGGCGCCCGAGCGTCGGGATCCAAACGCTGGTCATGAACCGGCGCTCGTACTCGACCGCGGCGATTCCCTGTGCCTCGCGCCGCTCGATCCAGGTTTTGGAGAACTCCGCGATCGTGATCTGCGCCTTCGCTTCCTGCGCAGCTGGCGCTACGTTTGCCTCCGCGATGCGCTTCATCTTGATGCGAGCGACGCGCTTGTCGGTCGTCTCGAGGTCGAAGCTCTTCTGCAGAGAGACGCCGTCGACGTGCACGGTGATCCGCGCACGCCACCCGGATTTGGTCCAGTAGAGCGATCCGCTGCGGGGGCGGCCGCCGGGGTGCTTTGCGTCGGTCATTCGCCCTCAAGCGCCTGCTTCACCGCGGCAGCATTGTGTTTGGCAAATTTGGGATCGTCGTCGGTGGTGATCACGATCGCAAAGGGCTCGTCTCCGCTCTGATGAAAGGCCACGCCGGTGACCTGCAGGACCAATGGCGTTTTCGACGGAATTGACGGGAACTTGCACGTGACCCGATCACCCTTGCGCGGAAGGGCGTGCATCTGGGTGTGAAGCACGTGATTGCCGTTTTCGACTCGTACTGGGAATGTCATCGTGATTTGCCTTTCTTCTCCATTTGAAGCGCACGCACGTCGGCGACGTGCTCGGAGTGCAGCTCAGACAATGGGCCGATAAATGCACTCAGGAACTCGCGGAAGTCAGCGACGAGTGACGGGTCAACCGCCTTCAGCTTCTCGATGAACTTTGCGCGCGCCAACAACGCACGGCTCGTTGCTGCTGCGGCGCGCCGCTCGAACGCATCGAGATCATCATCGGCCGCGGGGCTCGTCGCGAGCGTCTTGGTTTTAGCCATTCGCCCCTCGCTTCCAGTCGTACGCCCCGAAGCGATGCCCGCATGCTTGGTACTCGAAAGCCGGATCCTTTTCCACGCTATCCGGGCCGTGCACCATGCAGCCTCCCAACGCGACTTCGCCGCGCCTGCTGCTCTCCTCGGTCTCTGCCGTTGGAGAGCCATATGCGATCGGTCGCACGCTCGTCGAGCCGCACTGCGGGCACGCTTCGGGGCTCGTGCTCATGGTTCGCCTTCGGCGAGCATGTTGGCCACCTGCACGCGTACAGCGTTGCTCTGCCGCCTGAGCGTGCCGATCTCGAGCTTCCAGGCGCTGCTCGCCAGTGCGTCCAGCTCTGTAGCGGCCAAGCGGAACTGCTCTGCCAGGGTGGTGATATCGGTGACTGCTTCGGCTTTCGGGAAGTTCATGGCGCGACCTCCGCCCTCGACTCAGCCATGATTCTCGCGAGTCGCCCTTTCATGGCCATTCTACACCGCATGGGCGCTGAAAATGCTGGCTCCGCCGAACCGGTGTCGTTCGCGATGGGGGCCCGCGTCAGCTTCCTCCACCGCCGTCGCCGATCTTCGTAGCGCAGATCCGCGATGCCGCTCGGGGACAATACTATGGCGCACAGACTTTGACCGGCCCGAATTCGCCCGTGTTCCTCGCTATGCTCGTAGGGAAGGCACAGCTGGATCACGTTCGTTGATCCCTCGTGATAGATCTCGATCTTCGGCCGCGCGTTGCGCATCAAAGCGATCCATTCCGATGTACATCGCGATGTTCTCAAGCATCGACGGCCCCACTCGAGTGAGTCCGGGAATCACCGCATCACCGACTTGTGCGAAGTCGTAGTGGGGAAGATCGTGCTTGCCGTGCATCGCGCTGGCGAGCGCCTCGTCGAACCCCGGCAAGTCCTTGAGCGGCTTTGGCGCTTTCATTCGGCGGCCTCGTCGCGAGCGACCCGATAGCAGATCATGGCGACCTCCTTCAGCTGCAGAGAGATGCGCAGAACCACCTGCGCGGCGACTTCAGAATTGTCTTCGCCGTGCTGGAGCGCGCAGCTGACCATGTCGAGATCGCGAGATGCCGCGGTCATGACGTCGAGCGCCGTGGCCAGGCCGAGGCCGTACTTGCCGCTGAAACCGTCGCCGCCGGGCAGCACTGCGCGGAGGTCGGCTAAGGTGATCGGCTCAGTCGGTGCCGCCCCGAGGGGCGCCGCAGACCGGAGCACTCGCTCGCTTGCGGGCTCCTCATGATCCGCGCTCGGAGCCATCCCTTTGCCCTTCCCAGTCTTCTTCGCTACACTGTTCATGTTCGATTCCCTCACAGGTTTTGGACCAGGCCCTCGGGTGTTCCACCACCGCGAGGGCTTTCTTGTTTCGTGTCAGCGTTTCGGTTTCTTCTTCTCCGAGGCTTTCGCCTCGCGAGCGTCAACCAGACTGTCGTGCTCTCGCTTCACCAACATCCGCAGTACCGCGGCAGCGCTGAGGCTGTAGTGCTCTGCGACAGCCTCGAGGCGCGCCGCCTCCTCGGGGCTCAAGCGGATGTTCAGCTGCTTCTCTCTCATCGAATTGTCGGCAGCGTAACGCGGCATTGATATCTCCTGCTAGCACCCCAATGTATAGCAGTCGATAGCTTCTGCAAGCGCCAATCGACGTCGCCTCAAGCGTTCGTTTGCAAAACCCTGTTTTCGTTGAAGATCGACCGACGGGGCGCTCCTTCCGGACCCATCTTTCCACTTTGAGACGTTTCGCGTCGCGGATAGGCTCCGCACCATGCCAGTACTGGGGCCGCAAAAGGCACGACAACTAGCCGAGGATGCGCTCTCCGCTAGTTTCGGCGAGTCAGCCAAGACCGCGGCGATTGTCTGGGGCGGAGTGTTCACCGTCGTGGCCGCGTTCGTCGGAGTCGCCGCGAGCCAGCATTGGATCGACAAGTCGTCGTTTTGGCTCTTGGTGGTGTTTGTCATCGTCCTGTTCCCGGTGACCCTGGGGATGTTGGAGTTTTCGCGGCAGGTCAAGTGCCGCAATGCACTTGACCGTCTGCTGCAGACCGAAGTCATCTACGAAGATTTGTTACGAGATGCGCGTGCCGAGCGCGATGCGGCCAAAGCTGAGGTCGACAATGTCGCCGCTCAGAGCGAAGTTCGGATGAGCCTCATGCAAGCGCACTACGTTCGAGAGATTGCTGCATTGAACGAGAAGAAAAATGAGTGATGTAAACGTGCTGCGTGTTGCCCAAATCCTCGACAAGCACACCATCGTTGCGACTGGCAATGCGAGCGATATCAACGATGGTGTCCAGATGCTTGTCCTTGGGGAAGGGGGCGAGCTGCCGGATGGCACGCCCCTCGTGATCCCGAAAGCGAAACTCCGCACTCGGGCAAACGCCGGGTCGTACGTAGTCCTAGAGAATGAAGCAAAGACCGAGGAGAAGGAGGTCGATATCCCAACATTTCAGACTTTCCGTTTTTCACGAACAGAGCGAATAAAGATCGAGGTCAGACAGGGACTGAACGTTAACGAAGGTGACTTGTCAGGTAACCCTGGCTCGCGAGCGATCGGCATCGGCGACCCCGTCATACGCGCCGTAGACTTCGCTCGGTATGTCGCGGAACGTGCTGACGCCAAGTTCAAAGCGAAAGAGGGCTAGCGGGGGGCAGAGTGCACGCCTCGGTTATCGAGCGCGCCAAGGAACGCCTCACGCTCCGGCCCAACAAGCCGCACCGGGCCTTCGTCCAGCTCGCCCGACTGCTCGCACTTCTTCGGCCTGTCCGGATCCCGCCGGTAGTCCGCGTCTCGGCAGTCGAGGTCAAAGGGCATCGCGTTCGGCCTCCACGGTTTGCTCTGCCACCTCTGCGAGATCGCCCGGCTGCGCGCGCACGCCACCGCCAAGTAGTTCGATCGAATGCACTGCGCAGCCCAGGAAGGGGCGCCCCACGTCTGTGACGAGGCACAGCTCGCCACTGCAGAGCACGCGCTTGCCCGCCACGAGATACTGATGCAGCGACTCCGCCTTCGGACCTCGAAGCCGACACCGTACGTAGCTTCGAGCGTGCGCGGGACCTGTGAACACGCTGAAGCTGACTAGCGCTTGGTGCGCTGGACGCGGCGGCTGAAAGATCGCCTGACCGCTGACGTTGCCGAAAAATGTGGCTTGAATGGTCATCCTCTGGATCTCCTCATTGGGGCACAGGCAGCCCGGCCGCGGTGAAGAACCGCGCCCGCTCGGCACGCTGTGATGCGTCCTCGAACGCGCGCAGCATTCGGTTCTTCGGCTTCTCGAACTCGGCGAGCGCCACGATCAGCGCCGCCGCAAGGTCACCATGCGAGCCGCGCCGCCGCGCCTGCGTGATCTGTGTCCCGCCGCCCGGCTGGGGCTTTGCCACGATATCGCCGAGCTGCGCGATCACGCGCGCGAACACGCCAGGGATGCGCACGCGCCGATCCTTGAACGTAGCTCGAGCGCGCACGTGGCGCGCCACTTTGGCATCCTGTCCGCCGGCGATCGGCCTTAGAATAAAGCCGGGCGGCAAGTGCTGGCGCGCCTCGGTGAGCAAGTGATGGTCAGCAAGGATGAGCTTCTGACCGTGCATCGACGCGAACAGCGCGATCTTTGGCATGATTTCGGCGAGCCGTAGCGCCTTGCTCTTGGTCGGCCTGAACTCGAGCGCGTCCGCCATGATTCGCCGCCCGTCGCGGTGGGAATGAACGGCGACCACGGCAGAGCTGTCGCGCACGAGGCCAAGGTCAGCGCCGATTGTAGCGGTCCAGCCCGGCTCGATCGCTGGAGTCGCAGCAAGTCCACGATCAAGGGCTCCCTCGAGCTCCTTAGCGCCAAAGAACTGTGCCGCGCCCGCGCCGCCAGCCTCACAATCGAACTCTCGGCGCGCGTTGTCGGGGTCGAGCTCTCGCTGGTTTTCGACGACCTGGCGAGTGTGCTCGTCGTCGCGCATGAGGAGCGTAGGCGCGATCGCAGCGATGCACGTGGTCGGGTCCGCGTGGTTCTTCTCGACGAGATCCCAGAGCAACCCCGTGTCGATCCACGCGGTGCTGATGATGCCCATCTTGCCGCCGGGCACGATGCGGGGACTGATCGCACGGTAGATTTCGGAGTCGTTCACGACGCCCGCGGCCTCGTCGAAAAAGAACGACGCCTCATCCATTAGTGCCGCGACCATTGATCGCCCGCGGATCGAAGCGCCTCCTCGCGATGCAGCGATGCATTCGATGCTCACCAATTGACCGTCGCGACGACGAAGCGTGAACCCGTCGACACCGTCTGACTCGATCAGTTCCGCAATCTCGGGGGTGCTGTTGGCGGCACCTAGCGCGAAGCGCATCCCCTGCCGCGCGGTCTTCATGTTTGGCGCGACGATCGGCGCGAACGCCATTTCGCCCGGCTGCAGGCGCAGCTCAACGGTGAGCGCGGCGTACAGCAGGTAAAGCGACCAGAGCCAGGTGCCACCCATGCGAGCGCCCTTGAGCCACGCGATGACGTGCCGCGCCTTCGACGGGATCGTCTCGATGTCCCCGAACAGCAAGCGTGCGATCTCTCGGTCGGCCTCGTTGAGGTCGACCGGGTCCACGTCGTCGAAGCAGACGGCGCAGAGCACGCGTTGCGCTGGCGTGATCTGTACCCGTAGAACCGTGTACAGAAACTCGACGAAGCAGATCAAACGTCCCCCTCGGCACTGAGCGTCGTGCTTGCAACGCTCTCCGGCCAGCCCTCGAGTGCGCCAAGGATAGCCGCCTTGAGCGCCGCACCGCCGTCGTTCGCGACCGGCGCTGCATCGCTGATAGCCTGCTTGAGCGCGGTGAGCTGAGCCGCGACCTTCTCGGCGAGGGCGACCGGTTCGACGTGGGCCGGGTTTGCGGTGCTGACACGCAAGCGGCCACCCTCGGGGACGATGCTCACGGCCTCGCCCGAGGCTGGGGCGTCGGGCATTGCGTCGTTATCGGCCCATGCTCCCGGCAAAAAGAACGGATAGGAGAGCGAATGCCGGGCGAGGTCGCCGGCGTTGAACACGTGCTCTGCAGTTGGCGACGGTGCCTGCCCGTCGGTTCGCCACAACGCCGTGGCATCCTCGCTGAACACCAGCCAGCCGCACTCGCCGGCCGTGAGCGGCTTGTGATCGTAGTACCCGCCCGCGCGCTCCCAGCGCACGGGGACGTTTTGGATAACCGGGCGCGCCTCGTAAACGTTGGCGCCGTCTTCGTCTTGGTGGGCGCCTCGAATAAGCGGCTGCACGTCCGCGGTTTGAGTCGTCGCGTCGTAGCGTCGCACGCGCCCCGGGAGGCACGTATGCAGGTCGAGCATGAAGCTGCGGTGGACGGTCTCGAGCAACTCGGCCAGTGTCGGCTCGATCGGCATGCTCAGCGAGCTCCTGTTCCTATGGCGAGCGCGCGCTGCGTGCGTAGGAGCTCGCCGCCATCGGTCAGTCCGTCCTTGGCGCCGTCACGGGTGGCGCGCTTCAACTCGGCCGGAGTCTCGGCGGTAATATTCTGTGTGACATTCTGCGTCAGGTTTTGATTGACCACAGGCGGCGGGGGCGGAGGCGCGTAGCTTGCGATCGGTGCGCTGGCCACGTTCTGTGCCGCCAGCATTTGGCGCGGGTCCGCCGACACGAGCTCACTCACGCGCTCTCGTAGATTGACCGGTGCGGTGGCTGAACGCTGGTTTTCCGGCGCAAAACCAGCCTGCTTCTTAAGCTGAGTCCACCACGAGTCATTGTCGTCGCGCGCTGGCATCAAACGGCCGTGGAACTCATTGCGCCAATCGAGGTGCCCACCGTCTGCGACGATCCGTCTTTTTTTTTGCATCGGAATTCTCCAGCGCGTCACCGGTTTCGAACATCGACTTGAGCGTGTGCGAAGCAATCCAGCCCATCACGTCTTTGACCTTTGTAAGAACGTCGAGCACCATCGCCAGCACCGACGTCCACGTGGCAATCGTGTCGCCAACATCGCCGAAGTCTTTCTTCATCGCTGGGCGCCAAGTGCTTTCGATGTATTGGAAAAAGTCCTCAAAATTCTTGGCCAAAGGCTTATCCCCAAAGAAGACGGCGAGCCCCTTGGCGAGCAATTCAAAGTCGGCGGCAACCGCACCGACGAAAGCTCTAACCTTACCGGGCGCGTCCTTGCCGAAGTTCTTTTCGATCCAATCGCCGAGCACGGACTCGCCCCCGTCGAGGAACGTGAGGGCATCTTCGAGTAGCAGAAAACCCGCTGCGAGCGCGGCGAGCGGAATCAGCAGCGGCGCAAGTGCCACCAAGGCGGCCGCACCAAAGGCGACGAGAGCGGCCTTTCCAGCGTTCGAGTTCTTGATGATCGGAACGATCGCCTTGACCACTTCAACCGCGCCGTGGCTCCACTGCACCAACATCGGTAGCAGGGGTTTGAGGGCCTGAGTCGCGAATCCCTTCACGCCCATCTTCAATCGGTCGATGTTGTCGTTGACCTCCTGTGCGTCTTCCAAAAACGCTTCGTCGAAGCTCATGCCGAGCTCGTCGACTTCGGCGCGCAGCTTCTTGATGCCTTCCTTTCCTTCCAGGAACAGCGGCAGGAGCTTGGCGCCCGACTTGCCGAACAAGGCCATGAAGCCCGCCGTTCGTTTCGCGGGATCCTGGACTCCTTCCATACCGGCCGCGAGATCGTCGAGTAACTCGATCGGAGTCTTCTTTTTGACCTGCTCTGCGGTGATGCCGAAGTCCTTGAGTGCGTCGACGGCCGGGCCCGTTCCTTTGGCCGCCTCCGCCATGTTCCGGTTGAACTTCGTGAACGCCGCGGTGAACTCCTCGGCGCTCGATCCCGACAGCTGAGCCGCCCACTGCCAGCCTTGCAGGTCGGCAGCCGAGACGCCGAGCGCCTGCGATTGTTTGGCTAGAGCATCGGCTGTCTCCAAGATCTCCTGACCAAACTCGGCGACCTTGTGCAGACCGAAGTAGGTGCCGGCGGTGACTGCGAGTTGTGTCAGCGTCTGCTTGAACGACTCGACGCCCTTCTCGCCCTTTTTTAGGCCAGAATCGTCAAATTCTGTGCTAAAAATTGCAATTATTTCGCGAAGTGCTGAGCTCATTGCTTGCCTGCCTTGCTGTTACGCGCGGCGACGGCTGCCGCGGCGAGCTCCTTCAATGCTTCCAGCCGCTGCTCCGACGACATTGCCTTGAGCATCTCGTTCAGCTTGCTCATTGTCGCGCGCTGTTGCGGAGTGGCGGTTGCGAGAAACTCCGTCGCGTCTGCCTCTGACATTTCGAGCTGTGGCAAGAGTGCGGCTGACTGCACGGCCAGCGCGCGGAGCTCGGTCTCGCGGGCGAGTAGCGATTCGTATTTGGTGGGGATCATTGGTTTCCTACTGTGAAAACTTTGGGGAGCGCTCGAAGGAAACCTGTCAACACGGATCGCGTTGCCTCCTGACGCTCGGCCGACACAGGCTTCGCGCTCTGCGAGCCCCTGTTCACCATGCCGTTGCCGCGCGGCTCGGCCGGCTTCGGCGCTGTGACCGATTGCGAGCTGACCGTGCGGATCTGCTTGAGGTCCAGCTGGAACTTCGCCGTGGTTCCGTCGGCCGACGTCTGAGGCTTCGCGAGCCGCTCGATCATCATGTCGTGGTAGTCGCGATGCTTGCTCAGGATCGTGATCAACGCGTGCTGGTCTTTGACCTTGAGCAGCGTTTCGTACATGTCGCGCACGCGGTTGCGCGGCGTGTCTTGCTGGATCGCCTGGGCGCTTACGGTAGTCCGATCGAGTGCGCCGCTGAGTTCGCTCACGTTGATCTTGGGCGCTCCGAAAAATAGGCCGGTGATAGCTCCGACGCCCGCCTGCAGCAGTCCCGACTCGCTGATCTGGATAGGCGGCTTGGGGACGTCGAGCGTGAGAGTCTTGCTCTGGCGCATGCGCCCGTAGACGCGGAGGTCGAGCGGCGCGAGCCGGGCATCCTTGTCGAGCTTGGGATTTGGTGTGAGTGACACCATCCCCTCGATCGACAGATGCGTGGGTTGGCTGCGCGCTCCGTCAGTGACCGGGAAACCCTGCTCGACCGGGTGATCGGTGATGGTCACCAGGTCTTCGGGATTGAGCCCCGTCACCGCATCGAAGAAGACCGTGACGATCTCGCCGCTGACCGTGTCCGTCCAGTAGAGCTTGGTGGTGGCCATCAGCGCTCGGTCCCCCCGTCGTCCGGCGCCGTCGCTGATGCCGGCGTCGACGATTCAGCCGTGTCTTCGCCGGCGTCGACGACGTCCTCGCCCTCGAGTCCCTCCGCTTCTTCCTCCTGCTCCTGCTCCGGCTCCTCGAACTCGACGTCTTCGTCGTCCTCGAATCGGTAGCCGAGTTCGTCTAGCCGCTTCTCGAGCACCAGCGCGAAGACCTCGTAGATCCCGCCGTCGTTCTCTTGCGCCGCGTCGAGCCACATGGCGAGCGTGTTGGTGTCGTCGCAGCCGGTGACGGCAGCTGCGGCAACGCTCAGCAGGCGTTCGTAGTCAGGCGCGGGCGTGGTTTCGGTTCCGACGATCTCTTCGTCGGGTCCGCTTCGCCGGAGGTGCCGATTGACTTCGTGCGGGGTGAAGCCGCCGGAACCAAGCAGTGCTGCGAGAAGGTCACGCGGCACCGAGTTCCACGTCCGCCCGGGTAGCCTGCGGTTGCCCTTGCTCAGCTCGATCGCAATGTCACGCGGCACGAAGTGGCAGACCAAGCCTGATCCGCGAAACACGAAGCAGCGCCCATCATTGAGTTCGCGTTCCGCTTCGTTCGGGTTGCCGGCTGCGTTCCAGATCGACAAATGGTCGTCCGGTCCGCTCGGCGCGGCGGTGGAAAAGATCCGGCGCTCCGCTTCTGCGGCTTCACGTTCGTCCTGCTTCTGCGCGTCGAGCTGCGCGAAGATGTCGCGCCATTCGTCGACCCCGCCCGCGTGCTCCTGCTCGTCTAGCAGGCGCTGGAAGATGCGCTTCTCGGCCGCGGTGAAGCTTTCGGTGTAGCCCTCGCGCTCGAGGCGCTTGAACTCAGAGAGGGTGAGCGAGGCTGGCGCTTGTCCGCTCGCTCGGGTCATGTCCTCGGGGGATTCGATCATTCGGGTCATCTGGTGCATGGGGATCTCCTGGAAGAGGGCCGGGCGTCAGTCCTCGCGGGCCAGTCGAGCGATGTTGAGTTGCTCCTGGCCCTCCTTGTTGAGCGGCTCGCGCCACGCGTTCTGCGCACGGCGATTCATTCGCTGGCGGGCCATGTCAGCGGGATCATCTTTCTCGCGCGCGTCGGTGCGACCGCTACCAATCTTCGCTGCAGGCAGTCCGGACTCGTCTTCCTCGACGGCGCCGTGCAGGTCGGCCAACTTTGTCAGCAAGCCGGACGCTTCGGTCGCCCGCTCCGAGGTGAGCTCGCCCTCGGTGGCCTCGTCCAGGATCTCCGCGAGCCGAGCGAGGACCCGCTGCTCGCCGGAGCCGCCTTTCGCATCCGAGCGCGCGACGGTTCGGTAGGCGCGCAGGTAGACCTCGCGCCGCTGGCCGTTGTCGTAACGCTCCTCGGCTACATCGAGGCGCGTCTTCTGCTCGGTATCGGTGAGCGACGTGTCTTCCCCGAAGGTCGGTGCGTGCGCTGTGTGAGAGGTGCGCCGGGCGTCACTGCGTGCCTCGTCGGCGTCCGTGCGTGTGGCGGATGCAGCCGCAGTGGGCTGGGTGTGCTTGTCGCCCAGCGGCTGCCGCCAAGCATCGCGGCTACGCTGGATCATATGGTCGCGGGCTTGGTCGGCTTCGTCTCTGTGGGCCATGTCGGTTCTGCTTTCTTTTGCTGGGGAGTTGATCGAGGGGAGCGGCAGCGCAGCGAATTGCGAACGCAGCCAGGTGGTGGTCTCGAGGCGTGCGCGCGCGGCGAGATCCGGATGCGCCGCGGCAATCGTCTCGGCGAGGACCCGGTTGTAGGTGCCCGAGTTCGGTACGCCAGGCGTTGCTTTGCGCTGCTGCTCTGCCTCGCGTTCGCCGTCTGCGCGAAGCTCCTTGCAGCGCACGGGGCCGAGCCAGCGCAGCGCCTTCTCGTAGTTGGTGTCTTCGCTGCCGAAGGTGAAGAACAAGCCGTCGTCGGCGAAGTCGGTATTTACTGCGCGTGTCGCTTGTTGCTCGAGCCGACGGTCCGAAGTGTCGAGGCGCCGGCATTCGCACGCCCCGTTCGAAGAGCAATCGCCGCACGCCAGGTGCGTGCTGCCGGTGTGCATCAAACGCTCGCCATCAACGAGCTGGTCGAGCGGTCGACCCTGAGAGTCGAGGCGCTGAACACCGCCGACTCCAGCCATGCGCGAACCTCGGCGAGCGTGACGCCGCTTGCGTCGCACCTCGCCTGAAGGTCCGCGGTCTCGCCGTCGACCTGAAACTGGCTGACGAGCTCGGCGCGCGCGCGCTCGTGGGCAGTGACCATCAACGGACCTCCGTGACGCACACGAGTGGCGCGTAGATGTCCTTGAGCTGCGCCAGCACGTCGCTTGGGATTGCCTCGTGGCGGCTCTCCCCGGCGGGCAACTCGAAGACGCCACGGCGCACCCCGCCGCCAATCACGGGCGATAGGATTGGCAGCTCGAGCGGCTCCGCTTCGTTGACGATGATGTAGGGCATTTCGCTTTCTCCGGCGCGGTGCTTGTGGTTCAGGCCGCGGTCTTGCCGCCACTCGGGCGTCGGGGGCGCGGTCGCGGTTGGTTCGGCGTGGCGGTCCGGCCCTCATCGTCGGTGACGGTGATCTTCAGCAGGCCAATCAGCACTTGGTCGCCATCGGGCTGCTTCGCGTCCACCGGGCGCTGCTCGTAGTGGTACTTGAGGCGCGCCAGGGTGAGCGCGTCGAGCTCGGGCAGCACCAACACGCCGGGCTTTGCCGCCTCACCTGGCGTCGTTGCGGTCGCGTGCACAGGCTGCGACGCGGGCGGGATAGTGAAGTGGCGCGGCTTGCGGCCAGGTGCGGACGCGTACGGAACGGTGAGGCCGTGGGGCAGGTTCGATTCAATTCGAATGGGCATTGGTCACTCCTTGGGTTTGGTTAGAATTCCGGTTGCTGTGGGTGGGTGGTGCTCCGCAGACTCGAACTGCGGTCGCGAGGAAGGGGGCACGCGTTAAGGGACCCTTCGTTCGCTGTCCGTGTGCCCCGCCAATGACTCGGGGCAGCACCAAAAGGTCTCTTGGAGGTCATTTGCTCGGTCGCTCCCAGGACGCGGGTTCGCGTCTGGCTGGGTTCTGTTTGCGCGACTTGGCCTCGAGCACGGTGAGCTCTCGCGCTCCAAGCAAGTTGCTGCGGACCTCGGCGCCAAGGCGCGCACCGCCAAGCGCATCGCCCCTCGAGTAGGCCTCGCGGCTGCCGGCCATCGCGAGCGCTGCTGACTGGACGAGTGCGGCCGCATTCTGTGGGCACACGCCACCGCCGCACTCACGCGCGAGGCGCTCGACCTCGGCCTCGGCGAATTGGTTCGCGGCTTCGAGGAATGGCTTGAGCGATTCAGGTGTCGCACCAAGTAGGCCGAGGCCCGTCAACGCGCGCAGCTGCTTGGCCTTTGCTGCGCGCGCGAGGCCTCCAAGGCGTCCGAGCTCGGAGGCAAGCGAGCGGTCCGTTATTCGCCCGCTGGAGCGGCCTAGCGCGCTTGCCTGAGGCGGTGCCTGGATCGCGGCTGGTGCGGGCACGCCGACCGGCTGCTCGTCGGCGGGGCACACCTCGACGCGAGGCAGGCCGGCGCCGTTGCCATGGCCCGAGCGGATCATGATGCCACCTCGCAAGTACGCGGAAGCATTGGCGCCGCTGCGCGCTGCTGGAACTCGAATGCAGAAACTCGGCGAGCACCGCTGCGTTGCAGCCTAAATCGCCTGGATTCAGCAGTAGCGCACTGGCTCAGGTAGCCGAAGGTCTGCGGCTTCGGCCTGCTTACCAGGGCGAGGGGGCTCCGATTCCGGGCGCTGAACCACCTGAGGGTCAGGCTGCACCCCAAAGTGGATCGCGAGTGGATCTGGTTCCCCCTTGAGAGGGGGTGAACCACTGAACCACTTTCGCTAGCGCGGTTCAGAACCACCACTGAACCACCACTGAACCAGTGAACCATTTCAGTCCTCCCCGCTGGCAGCGGCATTGCCGCGGAAGTACCAGGCAGCCTTCTTGCCGTTCTGCTTCTCCACCACGACGCCGTTGCGCTCGAGGTACTCCAGGGCGTCGCGGATGGTGTTCGGGTTGGCCTTCACGGGCAGGCGCAGGAAACGAGCGCTGCACCCAGGGTTCGCCTTCAGGGCCTCGACAACGCGGTCGCAAACCTGGTCGAAGTGCTCGGACCTCCCGGCCTCCTCGGTCTTCGAGGCCTGGGCCAACACGCAAACACCCTCAGAAACGTCCTCGATTGTGACGTCGAACGGCGCGATCGTCCGGCCCGTGCGCGCCTTGGTCTGCGTCACGTGCATTGGCTCGTCCTTTTCGTAGATGACGTGCAGCACCGAATCGGCGGCGTCAAAAATGGCAGAGCTTCCGCGCCCTGCCTCTCGAGGGTCGATGGTCATGGTCGAGCCGCTGACCTTCTTGGAGTGAACCAGCACGAGGAAGGCGCACCCTGTGGCTTCGCCGACGCGTCGGAGCTGGTCGAGTCCGTTACGCATCCGCGAGTCGTTTTCGTCAACGCCCGGGTTCGCCGCCTTCAGAGTGTCGATGATGACCAGGTCTCGCCCCTTCGCTTGGGTCATCATGCGGGCTCCAAACGAGTCGTCGGACATGTAGCCGTTGGGCATGCTGGCGAGTTCGATGCCGCGAACCGGGAAGGGGAGGCCCCGCCCGCGAGCGATCTTTTGGAACCGCCGCCGCATTTCGTAGCGGCCGTTTTCGTAGTCGACGTACGTAACGAGGCCTGTTTTGCAGGAAAACCGTCCGAGCCACGGGACGCCAGCAGCCACCGAGAGCGCGGCGTCGACCGCGAGCCAGGTCTTACCGCTCGAGCCGTACGCGACGCACTGGACGAGTGACCCGCGCCGAATCACTTCGTCGATCAGGTCATCAGGCTTAGCGAGCTCGGCAAAAATCTCGTCGCTGTCGAGCACCGCAAAGGACCTTGCCGGGGTGCTCTCGGCGATCGCTCGCATCGATGCACTGGCCCGTTCGGCGAAGCTCTGCACGTCGCCGCAATCTCCGTAGCCCTCCGCTGCAGTGAGCTGACACGTTGCGATCAGTTGGCGCAGGCGCAACTTCTCGTGAACGCGTTGCGCGTGCGTGGCCACGTTGGCGACCGACGGTGTCGCATCCGCTATCTGAAAGAGGTAGGGCGTGCCGCCGATCTGTTCGATGCGCCCGGTGTCGCGTAGCAGGCCGGCAACCGACACGACGTCCGCCGGTTGCCCAGCTTCAGTCAGCTCGATAATTGCCTCAAAAATGCGCCTATTTGCGTCGGCGTAGAAGTGCTCCGCGGACACAATCGACCGCGCCACTTCGATCGTTGTCGAGTCGAGCAGCGCCGCGCTGAGTACGGCCGCCTCAGCGTCGAGATCGCTCGGTGGGATACGTCCCGGTTTTGGCTCGAGCGTCAGGAGTTTCAAGGTCGTCATCGGCGATTCAGAAGATTGCGCGGTCGACTTCAAGATCGCGTTCGATCTCGGCGCGTGACCGCTCAGCGGAGACGGTGCGGTGTCTCGGGCGCGCCTTCGTTGCGTCGAGGGTCTGCGCGGCTAACTTCAGCGCGGAGATCACTTGGTCGAGTTCGCGAGGGCGCAATGGCGCGCGCGGACCGCCGCTTCCGTCGGCGCGGACGTGCCCAAGGACGACAATGCTTTCGCCAGTGCGCGGGTGAGGCTCGAGTGTGACGCGGAGTTCGCCGGCGTCGCCGCGCGCAATGGTCGCGAGCGTCACGGCTGCGGTCATTTGCTGGCCGCCTTTACCCACGCGAGGATCTCATCGCGGACGAAGCGTTTGCAGTCGCCGACCCGATGAAAGGGGAGGGCTTTTTCTCGGCAGAATTTGTCAATCTGCGCAACGCTCACCCGCAGGAACTTCGCCGCACCAGCGCGGTCGAGGAGCGCAGCGTCGTTCGCTGGCTCCGTCGTCGGGCCCTCGAGGTACGCCTCGATCCGACTGTCGAGCAGCGCCGCGAGCTCGCCCGCGGTCATCATTGCGAGGGGCTTGTTCGGGTCGACTTTCGTGCTATCAGCCATCTGATTCGTTCCTTCGAATGCCGTGCGCCTTTGGTCGGGTGAGCACGGCATTCGTGTTTTCAGGCCGCTTTCGGCTCCTCGGAGTCTGTCCAGCCCAACTCGAGCGCGGCGCGGCGCAGGCGCTCAGCGACGGCGGGCTTCATCTTCGGGCGCAGGCTCGGCTTGAGCCAACGGCGCGAGGTCTTGATGTCGCACAGTGCCTTCGCGGCGAGATCGACTGGTCGAATTTGCATAGCGGGTCCCTCTTGGGGTCCGTTATGACCAGTGACCCTCGCGAGGTCACACGTAGTTCAGGACATCAATTCAGCAGCGGGGTCTGAGCACACTGAGAATGGTGTCCAAACTCACGCCCGTCGCGAGCTCAAGAACTAAGACTTCGGGGGCCGCCAAGCGCCCCACGCGCTCGGGAAAAGCGGCCTCTTTGCAGGCCTCAATGATCGCCCAGAGCGCGCGTTTGCTTCGAGGATTGCCCCACGTGTCGGCCGCTTCGTTGCAGGACAATTGAGCATTCTTGTAAAGCTTCGACTCGGGGTCGATGCTTTCGCCGGGGTCGACGGACGCGCGGAGCGCTCTCAGGTCAGCCAGTGCAAGCCGCAGCGCCAGGTGTCGAGCAGCGACCGGGTCGTAGGTTCCGGCGTGAATCATCCCGCGGCCTCGCTGCGCCCACATTTCGAGCGGTTTGTCACCCCGCCACTTGCGGCCGATGATCGCCCGTAGCTCGGCTATCTCGGATTCCACCAACGGGAGCAAGGCAGAGCCGATCGTTCGAAAATGCGCGGCTTCGTTCTCGAGCTGCGCTAGTTCGCCTGCCCACCACTCCTGGTCGGGTTTCGGTACTTTGGGCCGGCCTCTCGCTGCCACGTTGGTCAGCCTACCAGGAGACCTTCGAGCCGCGCTCATGGCGACACCGGCCGGACGGTACCCATGCAGACGAGGCCCCGCGGCAGGGTAAACACCGGCGCCACGATCCGCCGCCAACGGGATGATTTCACGGGCTTTTGCAGAATTCCCGCGCGGTAGACCCGGGGCCCGAGTTTCTGCACGGAGTTTAAGCAGGGGCTCCGACTCGACGCGGAAAGTGACGGGTTCGACGTATGGTCATCGGCGAGCAGGGAGCCGCCGGCCATCGGCGATTCTTCACTAAAGTTCGCCTTCCCAAGCTTGAGGTCGTCGGTTCGAACCCGATGTCCCGCTCAGAGAACCAGGGGTTTCGCAGTCGGCGAGCCCCGGGGAAGTGGGCCGTGCTCAGTGAACGAGCGGCTCGGCGCGGACGGCCTTGGAGGCGACGGGGGCCCCGTCCTTGTGCGCATGATGGCTCGCCACCGCTGCGCCTTCCGCGTGCCGATGGGAGTGAGCTGAATGAGTTTTAGCGGCGCTGCGCTCGCCTGGAGCGGAAGCACGCGCCGCGATGGCCTTGTCGTCGCTCGATGGGTGCCCCGGGTGCTTCGCCTTCTTCGTCTTGGGCTCCTTCTTGGCCAGCAATGCATGCGAATGGCTGTGCTTCGCCTTGTCGGCCTTGTCGGCCTTGCCGGCCTTGGTGGAGGCGAGGGCGGACGCGGGCAGGGCGACGAGGGTCAGGGCGACCAGGGCACGAGCAAAAACGGTGTTCATAGGGAGCTCCTTGGCTTCGAGCCTTAGCGCACCGGCGCCGAAGTGAGCAAATTCTGCGCGCTCTGCCTGCAGAGTGAAACGCCGGCCAGTTTGCGGGGCGGTTTCGTGATTTGATGGGCGTGGATGCTTGGCTCTTTCGCGCGTTGGCCGTGCCTGCTGCTACTGCTGGTGGCGGCTGCGGACTGCAAACCACCTCGCCCCTATCGCAGCCGAGCGAAGACTGCCAAATCTGCCCTGCACGCCGTGAAGGCCGCGTCATCGATGGCACCGGCATTCACGCCGGTACCCGTGCCCCTGCCCGTCCCCGTGGCCACGGCGGTCGGTAGCGCTCAGGGTGCGTTGCACAAAGGCCTCACGGCGCTCCAGCGACGTGAGGCTTGCGAGTTCAAGCAGGGGGCGATGCCGGAGCAAACTTTGGATTCCGGGGACCCGATTGGGCAGCGGATCCCGATCGATCACTTCGTGATCGTGATGCAGGAAAATCGCTCGTTCGATCACTATTTCCATGACCTGGCGAAGTTCGGGCAACCGGACGCCGATGTCACTCCTCCGGGTTACGTGAATGCGGATCCGCACGACAAGCTAGACGTTGCGCCGTACCACGCGACGCAACTGTGCGGCAAAGACACGCGCCACGATTGGAACTCCGCGCACAAGCAGTTCAACGAAGGCAAGATGGACGGCTTCGTCGCGACCAGCAACCCGAAGGGCCGGCGCGCGCTCGGCTACTACGACGCGACGGACCTCGGCTATTACTACGCGCTCGCCAACACCTTCAGCATCGGCGATCGCTACTTCGCTTCTATCCTCGGCCCGACTTGGCCCAACCGAATGTTTTTTCACTCGGCGTCGACTTTCGGGCACATCGGCAATACGGCGCCACGCGCGATCCCCGAGGAACAATCATTGTTCCATCAGCTCTCGCAGAAGGGCATCGAATGGATCGTGTATGCCGAGGGTTTGACCTTCGAAGAGAAGATTTTCCCACATTTGCACGACATCAAGGGTGATCACTTCAAGGATTTGGACGGCTTCTTCGCCGACGCCAAAAACAATACCCTGCCCGCATACGTCTGGATCGAGTCGACCTACGGCGGGCCCGATGCCACAGACGAGCATCCGCCCGCCGACGTGCAGCTCGGTCAGCGCTTCGTAGCTCGCGTGATCGACGCATTGATGAAGAGCCCAGCTTGGGCGCACTCGGCGTTGTTCATCATGTACGATGAGCCGGGCGGCTTCTTCGATCACGTGCCACCGCCGCCAGCTTGTGTGCCGGACGAGATCGAGCCCTTGCTCGAAAAGCGCCATGTGCGAGCGCGCTTCGATCGCCTGGGTATGCGCACGCCGTTCATCGTCGTCTCGCCTTTTGCGAAGCCGCATTACGTTTCGCACCAAGTGTACAGCCACAGCTCGGTGCCACGGATGGTGCAGGCGCGCTTCGAGTTGCCCGCATTGAGCGCCCGGGATGCGAACTCATCGGTGCCGTACGACATGTTCGACTTCGAGCATCCGCCGTTTGCCACGCCCCCCGCGTTGCCCGTGCCTTTCGTCGACGAAATGGCCAGTCGTGTGTGCCACGCGCGCTACCGCAAAAAGAAGCCGCCAGGCACGACGGTCAACGTGCCCGACTACGGTCGGGCGGCGCCGCCCTCGGGGGATCCCGAAGGCCCGACCGACGAGGAGCCGGAAACCGCGCCGGACGGCACACCGAGCGGCGATTGACGTGCTGGCGTCGCCGCGCGCTCAGGAAGCGCGGCGCGCCTGTTGGTGCAAAGCATCGTGAACGGCGTCCCGCAGGTCGTCGAAGTCGAAGGGCTTGTCGAGCACGCGGCTCGCGCCCAGGCGGAGCGCGCGCAGATGCGTGGTGTGATCGCCGAAGGCGGTGATCAGGATCACGGGAGTGTCGAGCAGCGCTCGTTGCAAGCGCGCCAGCACGTCGAACGCGGTCAAGCCCGGCATGCGCACATCGGAGACGACCAGCGAGAAGCGCTCGCTCTCGACTTCGCTCTCGCGGCTCAGTAATGCCCAAAGCTGGTTGCCGTCACAGGCTTCGACCACCTCATGGCCATCCGCGCGCAGCACGCACCCCAGCAGCTCTCGCAGTTCGAAGTCGTCTTCGGCGAGCAGCAAACGGGCGGGGGACGGGGCGTTGGTCGGTTCCGTGCCTCCGGTCGCGGTGGGTTTGCTCATGGCATTCCTTTCGCTGACCAAGGCTAGGGCAGCCGCGTTTCGCGAAATGTTCATGCATGATTCAGCACGACGCATGCCAGCGTGCGGCGCGGCAGATCCGCCCGCTCGAGGCGCTAGGCGAGTGGACTTTCGCTACGTGACGGGGCGAAATGGGGCTGCCCGCAGCCGCTCGCTCAGCTGGCGCTGCGCTCAGAGCCGTAGCGGTCGAGCTTGCGATACAGCGTCTTGCGGTCCAAACCGAGCACCTGAGCGGCCAAGGTCTTGTTGCCGCCGACAGCCTCGAGCACCCGTAAGATGTACCGCTTTTCGACCTCTTCCATCGGCACGAGCTCGGTCGGATCGGTGGCGGCCACGAGCACGTGCGAGGTGCGATAGCTGCGGATCTTCTCCGGCAAATCGGCGACGCCGATCGACTCGTTGCGGGTCAGTGCCACCGCGCGCTCCATGCAGTTGGCGAGTTCGCGCACGTTGCCCGGCCAAGCGTAGGCCGAAAGCTTCTCGGCTGCCTCGGGATCGAGTGAGCGGACGTCCTTTTGCGATTGCGTGGCGAAGTGCTGAAGGTAATGCGTGGCGAGCAGGATCACGTCCGCTCCGCGCGCACGGAGCGGCGGCAGCTCGACGTGGATCACGTTGATGCGATAATACAGATCTTCGCGAAACTTACGCTCTTCGATGGCGGTCTCGAGATCGCGATTGCTGGCGGCCACCACGCGGACGTCGATCGGTGTTTCGGTGTCTCCGCCCACTGGGCGCACCGTGCGCTCTTGCAATGCGCGCAGCAGCTTCGGCTGCAAGCCGACCGGCATATCGCCGATTTCATCCAGGAAGATCGTGCCGCCTTTGGCTTGCACGAATAGCCCCGGACGGGCGCTGCGTGCGTCCGTGAAGGCGCCCTTGGTGTGACCGAAGAGCTCACTTTCCAGCAGTTGTTCGGGCATGGCGGCGCAATTGATGGCCACGAATGGCCCCGTGCTGCGTTTGCTGCGGCGATGCAGCGCGCGCGCCACGAGCTCCTTACCGGTGCCGCTCTCGCCGCTGACCAATACCGTCGATTCGGACTCACCCACGCGCTCCAAAAGGTCGTACACCTCTTTCATGGCCGGGCTCGCGCCCAAGAGCTCGTCGAAGCGGCGTGATTCGTCGACCGCGCGCTGCAAGCGTTGCACCTCGCGGGTCAACACGCCGTGCTTGACCGCGCGCTCGATGGCAATCGCCACGACGTCGATGTCGAACGGCTTGGTGATGAAATCATAAGCGCCGGCGCGGATCGCCTGGACCGCGGTTTCCATGCTGCCGAAGGCGGTGATCACGATTACCGGCAGCTCCGGATGAGCTTCGGTCGCTTTCTGACAGAGTTCCAAGCCGCTCATGTCGCGCATGTTGATGTCGGTCAGCACGACGTCGAAATTGTGCTCCGCGAGCTGGGTGAGCGCCTCGTGCGGTGAAGCATTCCAACGCGCTTCGTAACCGTGTTGGACCAGCCCTTCGGCGAGCAGTTCACACATGCTCGTGTCATCGTCGACAATCAATACTTTGGATTTCATGGCTGTAGAGGATCCGGGAGCGGGAGGTAAACTTCGAAACGGCTACCTTCGCCGAGCTTGCTTTCGACGGTGATGAAGCCGCCGTGTTCCTGAACTATGCCGTAGGCTACGGCAAGCCCGAGGCCAGTGCCTTCTCCGACATCTTTCGTAGTAAAAAAGGGCTCGAAGACCCGCTCCAGGGTGTCTTCACCCATGCCCGTGCCGTGATCGCCGATGGTAATACAGACGAACCCCCGAGCCTGTTCGGCCGAGCCCGCGCCGGCGGGTTTGACCGTGCCGGGAGCCGTACGCAGGCCGACCTCGACGGTGGACGATTCCGGGCTCGCCTGCACGGCGTTGACGACCAAATTGGTCACGACCTGCTGGAGCTGCGCGGCGTCGGCGACCACCTCCGAAACCGGCTGGCTCGCCTCGAAATGCAGCGTGACCCGCCTTTTGTCGGCGATCGGCCGGAGCAAGGACAGCGTGCTGGCCGAGAGATGCTTCAAATCGACCAGTGATTTGTTGGGTTTACCCGCGCGTGCAAAGTCCAGCAGCTGCCGGATGATTTGCGCCATCCGCTCGCTCTGCTCCATCACGATTCGTGCGTTGTTGCGCACGGCATCCGATGTTTCCGGATTTTGCGCGATCATTTTGGCCCGCCCTGAGACCACGTTCAGCGGTGTGCCGAGCTCGTGGGCGATCCCGGAAGCCAACTTGCCCACCGTGACCAAACGTTCGGCATGCCGCAGCTGCTGCAGGGCATGGACTCGCGCTGCCGTTTCAGCCACCAAGCGCGTGTTGGCGTCGGACAGCTTGCTGCTCATGGCGTTCATTTCCTGACCCAACTCGGCGATTTCGTCGTGCTGTCGCAGATCCAGGCGGAGCCCGAGATCGCCCGCACCGATACGCCGGGCTTGCTCGACCAAGGCGCGCACCGGGCGGCCGACGATGCTGCTGCCCAGCGCAAAGGTCAGGGCGGCGCACACCAAGCCGAGGCACAACGCCGTAATCGCCGCGCGCAGCACGGTCGAGCGCACGTACGCGTCGCGCGGCTGGAGCGATTCGGAGATCTCGAGCACGCCCGGCGTTTCATCGCCGAGGTTGACGGCGGCATAGCTGTACAACTTGGGGTCGGGCCCTTCGCGCTTGTCGTGCAGCGAGCCGTCGCCGTGGCGCACGCGCTTGAGCGCGGCTTGATCGATGCGCGAATCGGCGGGTGTGCCGTCTTTGGGCACGAAGCGCACGTGCACTGCGCCTTCGCCCGCGTCCAGCTGCTCGAGCAGGCCGAGGGCGTGCGCTCGGCCATCGACACGCCAGACGCGCGCCATCGACAGCGCCACGGCGCGCGCGAAAGTTTCGTGATCGCGCGCCATGTCCGTCTCGAACAGCCGCACCTCACGATTGACCGTGAGGTAGCTGGAGATGGCCAGGATCGCCACGATGCCGCCGATCATGCCCAGCGTCAGTTTTCCAGAGATTCGCATGTGCCTCGCGGCGATCCGGACAAGCGCCGAGTGCGCTCGTTTATTCCGGCGGAGCGAGCCTCCGCCGGCGCAGCCGGCCTGTCATCGGCCCGGCCCGCTGACCTCAGTACTCGAATTCGGGCGGCGTCAGTACTCGAATTCGAGCGGCGGCGGCTCGTTTTTGACCAGGTACTCGAGCTGCGCCTTGAAATTCTCGGGGGTCGTCTTGGCGACCCGAGCGTATTTCTCGATTTCAGCCGCATCCTCGAAGTCGTCTTTGCGCAGGCGTAGCATGTAGCGCCGGGCGATCTTGTAATACTCGGTGTCGATGTCGACCATGCGCACGCGCGTGCGCCCGGTTTCCGGATCGAGCATGTCCGCGAACTTGATGGGCTTGAATTTGCCCTGCTGGATCGTGACCATCGCGCCCGAGCCGCCATCGAGCAGGAACTTGGCCGCGCAGTAGCCCAAATCACGCGTGTACTCCATATCGAATGGAATCGGATCGGTGCAGCGTAGCTCGTAGCCGATGTCTTTCGATACGATCGTGAGCTTGATACCGAACTCTTTCAGGCGTTCGCCGACGCGCGCCTTGATGATGCGACCGAAATCGATCTCGGCGATGCGAATGTGATCGTGCTCGTCGCGCTCGACCTCGGCATATCGTGCGAGCTCTTCCGGATCGAGGCGCTCGACCAAGCCTTCGGCCAGCACCGCCACGCCATCCGGGCGGCCGTAGGCCAGGCGCTTGATGATCGCGCCGACCAGGGTATCGACCATTTCACTGAGCGGCACTACTTTCGAAGGGAATTCTTCCGGGATCAGCGTGAGCGTGGCGCCCGCCGCTTTGCCGATGCCGAGCGCCAGATGCCCCGCTTTGCGGCCCATCGCGACCACGAAATACCAGCGCGAGGTGGTCTGCGCGTCGACCAGCAAATCTTTGACGATGCCCGTTCCGACGTGACGGGCGGTTTGATAGCCGAAGGTCGGGATCCACTCCGGCAGGTCCAAATCATTGTCGATCGTCTTGGGAACGTGCACCACCTTGAGCGCACCCTGTGAATGCTCGGAGATGCGCATGGCGGAGAAGGCGGTGTCATCTCCGCCGATCGTGATCAGTTGAGTGACGCCTAGCCGCTTCAGTGAATCGACCGTCGCTTCGAGCAACGCGGGATCTTTGGTCGGATTGGCGCGCGCGGTGCCGATCGTGGAGCCGCCCCGAAAATGAATGCGCGACACGGTCTCGATGTCGAGCGGCCGAACTTTGCCGATGTCACCGCGCATGATGCCGGAAAAACCATCGCGAATGCCGAGCACCGGAATGCCCTCGAGGCACGCCCGAATGGTCGCCGCACCAATCACGCTGTTGATGCCCGGAGCCGGGCCCCCGCCCACGAGGATCGCGAGTTTGCTGTCCGTCATGGATCCTCAACCTAGGGGATGTCCCGACACTCGCCAAGCCCTAGAGTGCGCCATCCCGCCAACGTAAATGTGAATGTGAACGATCTTCTCACCGGCCTTCTTCTCATCGGGAATCGGGGTCATCGGGAATCGGGCGTCGGGCGGGATGGTTGTTGATGGTCGCAATTTCGCCCCGCGTCATGCTCAGCCTTCGGCGTCAAACTCCGGAACCCAGCCGCCACGCGAGCTGCGTTGCTGGATCGCGATCGCCCAAACTCATGATCTCGCCGTGACGCGGACGGAGAGCGCAAAACGCCAAAACTCCAAAACGCGCGAAGAGGGGAGGCTGGATGGTTTGCGCCGAGCAACGATTGGGCGCGACGGCAACGAGGCTGCCGCGTTGGCCGCTTACGCGTGAAAGCGCGCAGAGTATCGCCTTGCCCGGGCGCCCGCCCGTGGCGGTTCCAATCAGCGAGTGCTCGCGGGCACGAGGTTCTGGCCGTTTTCGCCGGGTTCGAAGAAGTGCACCCGTGCCATATCGAAGAACACGGGCAGGGTCTCCCCGCGGCGGAGCTCGGCGTTCGAGTCGATCTGAGCGACCGCGCGCGGGTGGCGAGCGGTGGCGAAGGAGACGTCCATCTTGTGCCCGAGCGGCTGCACCAAGGTGACGTTCATGCTGAGCTGATTGTCTTCCGTTTGGAAACGGGCATGCGCCTTGTCGGACATGGCTTCTGGACGGACACCGAGCACCAGCTCCTGTCCGACGCGCGGGCGGAGCGCGGCCCGGGCACGTTCCGGGACGGGGAGTTTGCCGCTGCCTTCGTCGAACCACAGCCGGCCTGCGGCTTCGACCAGTTGGCCCGTGAAGAAATTCATCGGCGGGCTACCGAGAAAGCTGCCCACGAAACGATTGACCGGGTGATTGTAGATCTCGAGTGCAGAGCCGATTTGTTGGGTCAAGCCGTCTTTCATGACCACCACGCGATCGCCGAGCGTCATGGCTTCTTCTTGATCGTGAGTCACGTATACCGTGGTGGCGTTCAAGCTCAGCGTGAGTTGCTTGATCTCGGCGCGCATCTCGACCCGCAGCTTGGCGTCCAAGTTGGAGAGCGGCTCGTCGAACAGGAAGCACTTGGGGTCGCGCACGATCGCCCGGCCGAGTGCCACCCGCTGACGTTGACCGCCGGAGAGCGCCTTCGGCTTGCGTTCGAGTAGGTGGCTGATCATCAACACCTTGGCGGCGCGCTGCACCTTCTCGTCGATCACGGCCTTGGAAGTGTTCCTGAGCTTCAGCGCGAAGGCCATGTTGTCGTACACGCTCATATGCGGGTAGAGAGCGTAGCTCTGGAACACCATGGCGATGTCGCGGTCCTTCGGGGCTACGTCGTTGACCACGCGACCCGCGATCGAAATCGTGCCCGAGCTCACCTCTTCCAGGCCGGCGATCATGCGTAGGGTGGTGGACTTCCCGCAGCCGGACGGGCCGACCAAGACCACGAACTCGCGATCGGCGATGTCCAAGTTGAAGCGGTCGACGACCTTGAGCCCGCCCTCGTAGACCTTCACCACGTCTTTCAGAATCACGCCTGCCATCGCCTCGGAGTATACGGTGATTGTGCCTTCTCGCGAGGTCAGAATGTTCGCGCCACGCTCGCACGATCCCCGAAGCACGCGCGCTCGCCGCGACTTGACAAAGAGTGCGAAGCGGATCGTAAGCATGACTGCCGTTCAACGCTCGGCTGTTTCGAAAGGTTGAACGGCGCATCGGGGTAACGGCGCGACGACGACGCGAAGAGTCCTGCGCCCGGCGCGCCACTCCGCAGAGCTCTGCGAGCCACTGCGATCGCCGATCGCGAGAGCGAATCGCGAGCGAACGGCTCGGGCAATATCTCTTGCGGGTAGAAGACGGCTAGGTATGCTGAAGCTAGTGTCTGATCGGCTCTTTCCGTTACTCGCCTTCACCTGTTTGGTGGCGTGCAGCACCTACAACGACAGCTTGCTCTCCGGTTCCGTCAACCCAGCGGGGGCGGGGGATGCGGGCTCGAACAACGCCGCGGGGGCTGCCAACGCTGCCGCCGGTAGCGGCGATCACGGCGGTAACGGCGGTGCAGCTGGCGATCGCGAGCTGGGCGGTGGCGGTTCCGGCGTTGAGCCAGGCGCCCAGGCCGGCGAATCGAGCAGCGCGGGCAGCGCCGGTGCGGTGGGCACGGCTGGCGCGGTGGGCACCGCGGGCATGGGTGGCGCTCCGAGCGTCGCTGGAGCGACCTCCGCGGGCGCGTCTTCTGGCGGCTCAGAGAGCGGGCCCGTCGGGGACCAAATCGATGATTTCGAAGATCAAGACGAATTCATTTTGCGGCTGAGTCAGCGCAACGGTCCCTGGTACGTGGTCGCTGACGCCACCTCCACTGGTACGGTCGGTCCGACGATGGCGATTGGCCCACTCGCGGCGGCGGATCTGCGTCCGGGGAGCGACAGCACCGCTGCCTTGCACCTCACCGCGACGGGCTTCGCGGATTGGGGCGCAGGCGTTGGGGCAGACATGGTCAATCAAATGGCCAAGAAGCTGCCCTATGACGTTTCCGCGTACCGCGCGATCCGCTTCTACGCCAAGATCGGCAGCGGCAGCAGCGCGACGGTCAAGGTGCTGCTCCCCAACGCCTACTCCGACGCGGACGGCGGCAAGTGCAGCGATGCCGACAGCAAGAAGCGCTGCGGGGATCACCTGTTCAAATCGGTGAGCGGTCTCAAGACCACCTGGGATCAATACGAGGTCAAGTTCTCTGATCTCACGCAGCAAGCCTTCGGCCTGCCGCAAACCGCGCCGTTCGATCTAAGCAGCGTATACAGCGTGCAATTTACGCTAAATAACAAGCTGCCCGTCGACTTGTGGCTCGACGACATCACCTTCGTGCCGAAGTGAGCCTGCTCAGCGGGTGAAGGCGTAAGACAGCGCTGCACCCTGATAGGCCGTGGCGATCTTGCTCTCGGCCCCGCTTTCGACTGGCAGCGAGCGCGTGGCCGCGCCGGCGGCATCCAAAGCGGCGGCTTGCCAGCGAGCCCGCGGCAGAACCACGGCGACCGGCACGTACTGAGCCAGTGCCACCTCGCTGGGCGTGCTTGCTTGCATGGAGCGGCCGTTTTGCGCGAGACCCGAGACACTGAAGAGCAGGCGGCGCGCGCTGGCAATCGGAGTTCCGTCGAGCGACAGCAAGCTGGCGCAGGCGAAGCCTGGAGCAAAGCTGCCAAATTCGAAGCGGACGTCGTTGAATTCGAGCACGCTGTTGCTGACGGTGCCACACACGGCTTTGAGCGCGGGCGCGTCGATAGTGAAGCGCGCGTGTTCACCGTCCGGCTCCCAAAGCAGCTCCCCGGTATCGCTGCTCGGTGCGCCGCCGAGGTGTGCGGGGTGGTCGGCGATGACGTCTCCAGAGCCGGTTCGAAAGCTGACGCCGATTTGTCGAAGCGCGGCCACCGGCGCGGGGATCGTGGGTCGCTCGCCTTTCCGGGGCACTTTCCCGATCTCTTCGGCAGCACGGCTGGGTTGATACAACGCGGACTCGGGAACGCCCAGCTCGGGGGCCGCCGCTCGGAACAGGTTCGCTAGGGCGTCTTCGGTCCAGGGCAGGGGACTCGGCTGCTGCGGCACGCTGAGCTCGACTCGACCTTGCGCAGGGGCAACCAAACCGCGTCGAAAAGCCAACGCCGCCGTACTCAGAAAGGCAAGCTTTGCCGGGTGCCCCGCGAGATCGAACACGCCGTTGATGCGCGTGGGCTGATACTCGCGTTTCTGATCGGCGTAAGCGAAGGCGAACACCGCGTCCCAATCTTGCAGCCCGGCAATCGCCATCAAGAGCGGGAACATCTCAGCGGCGGACGCGCTCGGTGCGGCGATGGCGTACTCAGAGACCACGAACGGTTTGCCGAACACCCGATAGGTGGCCAGCCTGCCCAAGGCGCCCGCATCGTGTGAGTTGATCTGCGTCCAGTCTTTTTGCGACCAAATACCGTGCGCGTCGATGAAGTCGCTGAGTTCGGCTTCACGCAGCAAGCCGGGCAGCCCGCCGAAGCTGGCTTGGCTATTGATCAGCATCGAGCGCAAGCCGAGCTCGCCGCGCACGAATTGGGTCAACGAACGAACGCTGCGCTCCTCGATTTCCCGCAAATACTGGGCGTAGTCGGCCGCACTCGACGCGGAGCCTCGGAATGTGGGCAGCTCGGCCTTGGCTTCTTCGTCGGCGGGGCCGGGCGCACGCAAGCCTTCGGCGGTGCGCTGCGCAAGCCAGGCCGCGTAGCCCTTGAAAAGCTCGGCGCGGAACTCGGCGGGCAACTCGTCGGGGTCGCCGACCGAAGATGGGAAGATAGTATCTTCGTGGTTCAGCTCCACGTACAAGAGCGCCGGTTCGGAGCGGTACTCGAGCTGCGTCTCGGCGTTCTGGTGGCTCAGTAGGCGGCGTGCAAAATCGCGCTGTGCGGCCAGGAACGGCGTATGAAATCGATCCAACACCTGGCCCCGTGGGAAGCGCTGCTGGGCTTCGCCCGCGAGCCCCGCGTAGCCACCGTTCGCGTGGAGTTCGAGGCTGAAGTAGAGCCCTTCTGCCTTCAGCGCGGCCGTGAAATGGTCGAGCTGCGCCAGGGCGTCTGGGGCAATCTGGCCGTCTTCTGCCAGCAGCACTCCCGGGACGTCGAGGCCGTGCAAACGCACCGCGTTGAAGCCGAGCTTGCGGAAGTGGCGCGCCAAGCGGACCGCCGTGTCCCGATCGGGCAGACAAGCAATGCCGCTCAGATTCACGCCGAAGAAGCGCAAGCGGCTGCCGCGATCATCGATGAAGTGACCGAGTGAAGGGCGAACGAAGCCGTGCGCGCCGGCGGGCTCGCCGTTCAGCGACGACAGGTCGGTCAGCGTGGGTCGATCATCGAAAAGCGAGCTCGGCGGCTCGAACAGCTGCAGCTGCACCGCTGCCGATGCCGGCCCGTGCGCAGTGCCTGGAAAGTTCTGCTGCGTGTGGCACCCAACGAGTAGCGCGGCGACCGCCATCGAGCGCACGAAAACCGCTACGGAGATTGCGCTGCTTGGGCCCCGCAGACTATGGTTCGTGCCTGCCGGCCGCTGGGATAGCTCGGCATTTTGCGCACGATCATGCTTAAATTTCGCGCTCTCTTTAATGGTCTGAATGGACTCGGATTGGCCTTGTCGCTGCTCGCTCCGAGCGCAGCGTTGGCCGCGGCGAAAGACAAAGCCGCGAGCCAGCTGCGCCGGGACGCGATGCAAACCGACTACGCCGAGACCAACTTCAAAAAAGCCGAACAGAAGTTGAAGAAGGCGATCGGTCAATGCGGTGCGTCGGCCTGCTCGAATCAAGTCGTCGGGGAGCTGCATCGGGATCTGGCGACAGTGTACATGGCTGGCATGAAGCAGGGCGCGAAAGGCAAGTCCGAGCTCAAGCTAGCATTGAAAGCCAACCCAGACCTCGAGCTGGACGAAGACTTTGCCACGCCGGAGTTGCGCAAAGCCTTCAAAGATCTCGGCGGCCATGAAGCGAAGCCAGAGGTCGAGGAAGAACCAACCCAGGCCAAGGCGAAGGGCAAAGACGAGGGCTGCGAATCCGGGAGCGAAACTTGCCTCGAGGAGGAGCCCGCAAAGGCCGAGGCCGCTTCGAGCAAGGGCGCCAAGAACTGGCTCAGCCTGCACTTCGAGCAAGATCTATTGCTCTACTCGTCTCGAGACAATGTTTGCACTTCGAATGGCGGAGGCAAAGGCGCAGACAACTACAGCTGTTTTCAGAACGGTGCCCCCTTCAACGACACGATCAGCGGCTCTTCGGGTAACCACGTATCCGGCGGCGTCGGTCGCGCCACTCAGCGCATCCTGATCGGTTTCGATCGCTTGTTGGGCTCGAATCTGAGCTTGGGTTTGCGTGTCGGTTATGCGTTCGGTGGCCGCCCGTCCGGGAGCGACAAGTTTTTCCCGTTCCATGCCGAGATTCGCGGCAACTATTGGTTCGGCTCGGCCCCCTTCGAAAGCTCGGGCTTGCGTCCCTACCTCTCGCTCTCGGGGGGCCTGGCTGAAGTCGACGGCAAGGTGCCCGTCGAATACTACGACGAGAACGGAACCAAGCGCACGCTCGACGCTTGGCGCAAGACCGGCAAGCCCTTCGCGGGTCTCGGCTTCGGCGTGCTCATCCCCTTCGCGGGCGATAACGGCATCGTCCCCGAAGTACGCGCGCAGCAAATGTTCGGCGCTTCGGGGACGGTGTTTGCGTTGTCGATCGGTTACGCCCGCGGCTTCTGAACCGCGCGCGTTTCGCTCAGAAGAACGTGATGTCGTCGACGCTGAAGTCGAACTTCACGTCTTTGGCGACCTGAAACTGCATCGCCAGGATTTTCGATTTATCGAACGTAGCGGCCGTCCCAAAGCCGTTCTGCCCGAAGGTGGCCGCGGTCGCGAATGTGATCGTGTACTGCGTCCAAGTCGTGGTGAGCACGGGCGCGGGCTTGAGGGCGTAGTGATCTTCACACATGGCAGCGCAGGTCCCGCCGTCGGAAGTGGTGGGCGTAGTGGCCGGGATCTTGATCATGGCGGTGAGCGCCATCCCCGTCATGTTGCCAGTGTTGGCCTTCGCCCAGAACTTGATGCCCGAGTAGGCGCTGGCATCGTACGGGCATGATTTCCCGTTGTTGTTGAAGTCGAAGCCCATGCCGGCGCCGTAGGTCGTGAAGGCAGGACCGCTCGTTACCGCGGCGAACAGAGGGGAAGCGGTGCTGCCCGGAGCAACGCCCTTGAACATGGATTTCGGTGCGGGCATCTGAACCCCAGTGCCATCATTGTAAGTGTACCAATAGCCAACGCGGGCGCCGACCGCTGAAATCGTGCCGTCGCCATCTTCCAGGTCGTCGATCAGCTTCTCGGTCAGCGTGCCGACGGCAGCCCGACATGCGCCAGTGGCGGTCCCCGCGCCCGCGGTTCCGGTGGCCGCGCCGGCCGTCCCCACACCCTTGCCGCCGCCGCCGCTCGTGAACGCGCCGCCGACACCGGTGTTGAATGCTCCCGCCGCCGCGGGCGCCCCCGCGCTGGGGTGAACCCCGGCGCCCGCGCTGCCGGTGACGGGAGGAGTGCCCGCGCTACTCATTTGGCCGGCGCTGCTGTTGCCGTTGCCAGCGGCGGGGTCGGCGGTCACTCCTCCGAGCGCGATGTGATCGTCTTGCCCCTGCGCCATACACGCGGAGTAAGAGACGGCGAGGGCGCCCAAGACGACCGTAGCCACAGACAAATTGCATGTCTTCATCAACGCGCGCACCTTTCGGAAACCGCGATCGGCGCGTCACGCAGAAACTGCGGCACGGCTCGATCCGGGCGAGAGTGTAGTCCATCAGCCGCACAAAGCAGCTGAAAAAGGCCCGCAATGCCGAGTCCACCACAGCAGCAGAGTGCCAATTTTCTAGGTACTCGGGAAAGAGTCGAGTGTTGGTTTGGCTCCGAGATCGCGTGCAACCGACTTCGCGTCGGACGAAGCCGGATGACCCGGGCTGACGCCGCGCCGGCGTTGCCGAGGCGAGCGGAAAACGAAGCGCGAGCGATTTCCAAAAGCTTCGAAGAGCCGCTTCACAACGGCGAGCAGCGGTGTGACCAGCGGCGCGTCCGACGGGCGCAGGTGCCTGCGGAAGGCGCCCCGCGGAAGCGGCGCGGAGGCGGGGTGCAGATGCGTGACCAAGGCCCTGATCGTCGAGTTTTGCTGGATATGAAATCGGTTCCAGGTTAGCCTCCGTGGGATGATGCGAACCCTGTGGACGAACGTTTTGATCGGTGTACTTTCCCTATCTGCCCTGACCCTGGGCAGCGGCTGTGTGAAGCGGATCGATCCGACGTCCGCAGAAACCAAGAACTCGCCCGAAGGCAAGGCCTGCCCCGCGACTGAGGGTCTGATTGCGGACGGCGAGAACAACAGCAATCAGATCGTCACGATCAAAGGTCGCGGCGGATACTGGTACACGTTCGTCGACAGCAACGGCTCGACCATCAGCCCCACGGCTGGCTCGCAAGGCGGCACGTTCGCCATGTCCGCCGGCGGTGTGAACGGTTCCAAGTACGCGGCGCACATGTGGGGCACGATTGGCAGCGCCGAGACGGTCTACGCCGGCATGGCGCTCAACTTCGTCGATCCCAAAGGCACGTACGACGGCACGGCCTACAAGGGTATTTCGTTCTGGGCGAAGAAAGCCGGTAACTCCACGCAAAAGGTGCGGCTCAAGGTGCCGGACGTCAACACCGATCCGGACGGCAAGGTGTGCAAGGAGTGCTACAACGACTTCGGTGCCGACTTGGTGCTGACTGACGAGTGGCGTCAGTTCATTTTCCCGTACAGCGCCCTCAAGCAGATGAAAGGCTGGGGCTCGCCCCATACCCCGGGCATCGATTCCTCGCAGATGTACGCAATCCAGTTTCAAGTCAACGACAAGGGTCAGCCGTTCGACATCTGGGTGGACGACATCCAGTTCACCGGCTGTCCGTGATTCTGCCGTTCACTGTTCGTTTTTGCGGTCGCTCGAGTTGATTGCCGCCCTTCGGGGCGGCGCCTCGTCGACATCCCTTGCGGGGCCGAGCATTGCGCTCCGCCCCGCATCATCGTTTCTCTAGCCGCCCCTCACTGCGAGGGCCCGGCTCAAAAATCGCGACTCATTCGTGGAGCACTCCAGTCATGCGCTTTGGTCATTTCGACGACGCCCGTAAAGAATACGTCATCACGACGCCCAAGACCCCGTACCCGTGGATCAACTACCTGGGTAGTGAGCAATTCTTCGGGCTCGTTTCGCACCAAGGCGGCGGCTATTGCTTCTACCGCGACGCCAAGATGCGCCGGCTGACGCGCTACCGCTACAACAACGTGCCGACCGATTCTGGCGGTCGTTACTTCTACATCAACGAGGGCGGCGACACCTGGACGCCCACCTTCATGCCGATGAAGAAGGAGCTCAGCTTCTACGAGTGCCGTCACGGCCTCGGCTACACGCAGATCACGGGCACCCGCAACGACCTCCGGGCAGAGGTTTTGTACTTCGTGCCGATCGGCGGCCAGACCTGTGAAGTGCATCAGGTCACGCTGAAGAACGAAGGCTCGACGCCGAAGCAGGTCAAGCTGTTCTCGTTCATCGAGTTCTGCTTGTGGAATGCAGCCGACGACGGCACCAACCTGCAGCGCAATTTCAGCACTGGCGAGGTCGAAATCGTCGGCAGCACCATCTACCACAAGACTGAATATCGCGAGCGCCGCGACCACTTCGCGTTTTATCACGTGAACGCGAAGGTCGCCGGCTTCGACACGGATCGCGAATCGTTCATCGGTTTGTACAACGGCTTCGGTGAGCCGGACGTGCCAATTGCGGGCGCATCGAAGAACACGGTCGCCAGCGGTTGGTCGCCAATCGCCTCGCACGGCCTGGAAGTCACGCTCGCGCCCGGCGAGGAGAAGAAGTTCGTCTTCGTGCTCGGCTACGTCGAGAACCCGCGCAGCGAGAAGTGGGAAAAGCCCGGCATCATCAACAAGCAGCGCGCTGAGCAGCTGATCGCCTCCTTTTCCACTGCCGAGCAGGTGAGTGCGGCGCTCGCCAAATTGCGTGAGCATTGGCAAGGCCTGCTCTCCACCTACGCGGTGGAATCAGGCGACGAGAAGCTGAACCGGATGGTCAACATCTGGAACCCGTACCAGTGCATGGTCACCTTCAACATGTCGCGCAGCGCTTCGCTGTTCGAGACCGGCATCGGCCGCGGAATGGGTTTCCGCGATTCCAATCAAGATCTGCTGGGCTTCGTGCACTTGGTGCCCGAACGCGCGCGTGAGCGCATCATCGACATTGCCTCTACGCAGTTCGCCGACGGTAGCGCGTATCACCAGTACCAACCGCTGACCAAGCGCGGCAACAACGACATCGGCAGCGGCTTCAACGACGACCCGTTGTGGTTGATCTTGGGTGTTTCTGCGTACATCAAAGAGACCGGCGATTACGGCATCTTGGACGAGCAAGTGCCGTTCGACAACGATCCGAACAACGTGGCTTCGTTGCTCGAGCACTTGAAGCGTTCGTTCGATCACGTCGAGCACAACCTCGGCCCGCACGGCCTGCCGCTGATCGGCCGTGCGGATTGGAACGACTGCCTGAATCTGAACTGCTTTTCGGATGATCCGAACGAGTCGTTTCAGACCACGGGCAATCGCACCGGTCGTACGGCAGAGTCGGTGTTCATCGCCGGCATGTTCGTGCACATCGGTCCGGAGTACGCGAGGATCTGTGAATACAAGGGTCAGCCCGAAGAGGCCAAGCGCGCCCGCGGCGAGATCGCGAAGATGGAGCGCGCCGTGCTCGAGCACGGTTGGGACGGCGAATGGTTCCTGCGCGCTTATGATTTCTTCGGCAACAAGGTGGGCAGTAAGGATTGCCCCGAGGGCGATAGCAAGATCCTGATCGAGCCGCAGGGCTATTGTGTGATGGCCGGCATCGGCGTGGCTACGGGTCAAGCCAAGCAAGCGCTCGACGCGGTGAAGGAGCGGCTCGATACGCCCTATGGCATCGTGCTGAACAACCCGCCCTACCGCGACTACCACATCGAGCTAGGCGAGATTTCTTCGTACCCGCCGGGCTACAAAGAGAATGCGGGCATCTTCTGCCACAATAACCCCTGGATCATGATCGCCGAAACGGTGATCGGTCGCGGCGAACGCGCCTTCGAGTACTACAAGAAGATCGCGCCGGCCTATCTGGAAGACATCAGCGAAATCCATCGCACCGAGCCGTACGTGTATTCGCAGATGATCGCGGGCAAGGATGCACCGCGCCAGGGCGAAGCCAAGAACTCGTGGCTTACGGGCACCGGCTCGTGGAACTTCGTGGCCATCTCTCAGCACCTCCTCGGTGTTCGTCCGGAGTGGGACGGCTTGTGCGTCAAGCCGTGTATCGGTAAGGAAGTGCCAGAGTTCACCGTGACCCGTAAGTGCCGAGGCGCGACCTACCGCATCCACGTGAAGAGCAGCGGTGGCACCGGCAACGTGAAGCTGGTGGTCGACGGCAAACCGATCGAGGGCACGATCGTGCCGTATGCCAAGCCGGGCAGCACCGTGCACATCGAGTGCCAGGCGAGCTAGTTCGGACTCGCGGTTTCCTTCGTTGAATGACTGGAGAAGCCCGGGCGCCCTGTGTCCCGGGCTTCGACGCGTCTAGGGCAACGGGCAGAGCGCGGTGCTTCGTGCACGAACATGCACGAACGATCGTGTGGCCCGATCAGGGCCGCTCGCTCGATGCGGTACTAGAGTCCGAACGATCGCGCGCCCTGAGCGAGGCCGCTCCAGGTTGGAAAATGAAAAAAGCCCGACCGGTCCGCGGGGACCGATCGAGCTTTTCCCGTACGAATTCGAATCAGACGCTGATTCGAATTAGACGCCGAGCGAGAGAGCGGCGATGCCGCTCCCGTTCGCGATCACCACCACATGGTGGCTTCGATCTTGAACACGTTCACGTCCGGGCGCGTGGTGGGAGCACCGCGTTGCGCCGTCTGCGCGGGATAGCCTGCACCGAAACCATCGGGCGGCACGGGCGAAGAAGGCGGCTGCACGCACTTGTCTTCATTGGGCTGCAGCACGACGCCATCAGCCGGAGTTACGCCACCTGCGCATTCGCGTTGGTTGTACATGTAGCGCGAGTACTGAAGGGTGATCGCTTCGTGGGTGTTCCAATTGGACTTGAACACCAAGCGGGGCGACAAGATCTGGAACGACTGCTCCGGCACCTTGGTGTTCGGTTGCAAGCGGTCGAAACGAACGCCCGCGCTCAGCCAGGGCAAGATCGAGTACGACAAGTCAGCACCGAACTTGAGCTTGTGGATGCCATCGTTCGGCGCGTAGTCGCTGTGGACCTTGTTGTACATGCCGTACAGCTTGAGATACAGGTCCTGACCGTCGCCCCAGAACTTCTGGCCGCCGGAGCTTTGTTGCAGGAAGTTGGTCAGGCTGAACTCGTACTGAGCGAGCAGCGTATCGACTTTGCCGTTGCCGTAGCTGCACGGCCTGCCTGAATCGAAGTCACCGGCCGGCTGCGGGTAATAGGCGCGACCGTGCGTGCCGCCGGGTTGCGTGTCGACACAAGACGGGCCGAGGTAGTTGTCGACGACGCCAAGGCCGAACTCGCCGCCGCCGGAGGAGTGAATCACTTCGATCGCGCGAGCGACGGTGACGGCGTTGTCCAAGCCGACGTGCGAATACGCGGCGTAGAAGTAGCCGAAGGCGCTCAGATCGAAGCGGGCATCGATGCCGGCAACCCACATCTTACCGTCCGGAACGTGCGTGATCGACGTCGCTGCGGGGCGGGGGATGGTGTACGGCGTCTGCGACGCGCCGTTCACATCGACACCGACGCCTGGGTCGGCACTGCGCTCTTCTTCTTGCGTCCACGAGCTGAGGTAGTGAGCGGTGAACTGCATGGCTTCCGTATGCTTGAAGCCGATGTGCTCGTGGTGCAGCATCGTGAAGCGGGAGTTGTTGTACTGGTTCGGATCCGGCTTCCGGAAGCCGACGCCCTGCTCCGCCCAGAACGAGTTGTTCTCGTCCAGGTCGAAGTCGACGTGCAGCGCTTCACCCGCGTTGTGGATGCGGCCGAACATATAGGTGTCGTATTCGCCTGCGTCGTATTTACCGGCAGAGCCGTACTTGTTCGAGAAGGCACCCACACGCAAGGCGAGGCGCATGTTCTCGTAGCCCATGTCCGGCGTCAGATCGACGTAGCCGTCGGAAATGCCGAGCTGCGTCACCGGATTGCTGAAGCCAGCGTCGGCGAAGTTGTAGCCCTGGATGGACACGGTGCCTTTGGCAAAGGCGTTGCCGTACGACAGAAAGAGCTCCGCCCAGTCTGTCTTGTTGTGGGGCGAGCTCTGCCAGCTCAGATACTGATCGTCCGGAATGATCGGCGAGTGGAAGGTCGTGGAGCTTTGGCCGGGGCCCGGGTTGTCCCGCTTGCCCATGCCGACACGCATCGGAGCGCGGATGTAACCGTGGTATTCGAACTTCCAGCTGTTGTCGGCGGCGACCACGGCCGGGCCGGACACGGTGGTCGCCTGGCTGGTGGTGGTGGTTTTGGCGGGCGCGGCGTTGTCGGTCGTGGCGAGCGTGACCTTGCCGGTCGCGGCGGCCGGCGCTTCTGCCTTCGGCGTCTCGGGCTTGACGGCGGCCGGGGTTTCGTCTTTTGCATCCGCCTGCACGTCGCCGGGGGGGGCGCTCGGCTCGGACTCCTGCGCGACGGCCGGGAGAGCAAAGAAAAGACTGGAGAATATCAGGGGGAGTTTGCGCATCATCTGGCGTCGTTCCTGCGTGACGGGACGTAGGGTATCGTGGCGGCCGAGTGCCGGGTCCGTTCGCTTGCCAGTCCTATCAGAGATGAAACAGACCCGAAAGCTAAATGTGGAAGCGGTTCCACACGCGTTCCATCGGGCATTAGCGGATACCGTTCCGTTTGTAAAAGTGTACCTGGCAGCGCTAGTTCGGTGCTTCGACGCATGACGCTAGACGCGCCGGCGGCCGCTGTCGACCCATGGGTATTTGGTTATGGGTCATTGCTTTTCCGAGCCGAGTTCCCGTTCGTCGAACGGCGCGTCGCGCGCTTGTCGGGTTTTTCTCGGCGTTTTTGGCAAAGCTCGCCCGATCATCGCGGCACACCGGAGGCACCCGGCCGCGTGGTCACGCTGATCGAAAGCCAAGCGAACAGCGTACTCGGCGTTGCATATCGGCTCGCCCGAGAACGGTCTTACGCAGTACTGGCCGAGCTGGATGAGCGCGAGCGCGCGGGCTACGAGCGCATCGAAGTCGAGATCGAGTTCACGGAGCCGCCGTTCGGTCGCACGAGCGCATGGGTCTACCAAGCTCGCCCGGAAAACCCTGGTTTCGTGGCCAATGCCGCGGACTACAACATCGCGCAGGTCGTGCGCTCCGCGCGCGGACCGAGCGGCGACAACGAGAGCTACGTCCGGCGGCTAGCCCAGGCCTTGCGCGAGCTCGGCGAAGACGACCCACACGTGTTCGCCATCGAGCGCTTGCTCGACGAAACGCGCGAGTAGCGCGACGGGCCTCGGCCCCGAGCGATCGGGGCCCGTAGTATACGAGGTCAGCAAATGCTCGGTCTCACTCGCTATCAATGGTTGGTCTTGTTCGCCGCCTGGTTGGGCTGGGGCTTCGATGTGTTCGACGGCCTGCTCTTCAACTACGTGTCACCGATCTGCGTCCCGAATCTACTGCACTTGGATCCAGCGGCGCCCCAGACTGGCAAGATCGTGTGGTCGGTGACCGCTTATCTGACCAGCTTGCTCTTGATTGGCTGGGCGATCGGCGGTGTCATTTTCGGGCGCGTCGCGGATCGCCTGGGGCGCACGCGCACGCTGCTCGTCACCATGCTGGTGTACGCGCTATCGACGGCGGCCTGCGCGTTTGCGCCGAACATCTACGTGCTGTCCGTGTTTCGCTTCCTGGCTAGCCTCGGCATCGGTGGTGAGTGGGCGGCGGGGGCGGCTTTGGTCGCCGAATCCCTGCCATTTTCGAGGCGTGTGTTGGGCGGCGCGTTGCTCTACACGTCGGCGCCCATGGGGCTGTTTCTGGCCACGTTCGTGAACGATCTGTTCACGCGCAGGCTGCCCTTGACCGCGGCTGATCCGAGCCTCTCTTGGCGCGCGGTGTTCCTCACGGGCTTGGTGCCTGCCGTGGTGGCGGTCGTGATCCGCTTGCGCGTGCACGAGCCGGAGGTGTTCAAGAAACCGGAAGCTGCGCCGCGCATTGCCGAGCTGTTCACTCCGGCGTACCGGCGCCGCACGTTGGGCGGGCTCGCGCTCGCGCTGGTGGCGTTAGTCACGTGGTGGAGCTGCAGCGCGTTCATCCCCATGGTCGCCAATTACCTGGCTTCCGGCGCGCATCTGACCGGGCGCGCGTTCGCGGAATTGAAGACCAGCTACGTCACGCGCGGAACCACCTGCTTCAACTTGGGCGGCTTGCTGGGCACGCTACTGACCGTGCCGGTCGCGACCCGGCTTGGCCGTCGGCCGATGTTTTTGCTGTATTACGCGCTCGGCGCGCTGGCCATTCTGTCGACCTTCGGCTTGCCGCTGAGCCCCGAAACTCGCTTGCTGATGATGTTCACGGTGGGGCTCACGGTGTTCGGCGTGTTCGGGTCGTTCACGTTCTACTTGCCCGAGCTCTTTCCCGTGCGCCTTCGCGGCACGGGGGCGGGCTTTTGTTACAACGCAGGCCGCGTGATCACCTCGCTGTTTCCGGCGCTGATCGGCGCCGTTCGCTCATCGGGCGCGAACCCCGGCCGTGTCTTGGTTTGGGTCGCGCTCGCGCCGATCATCGGCGTGGTGTTGATTCTGTGCGGCGTAGGTGTCGAAACCCGCAATCTCGACCCGGACGCCGCGGCTTGAGCGCTGGCTGATGGATTGATGGTTGATGGTCACGGTTTCCGGCGCAGCTCGGCAAAGCCTTCGGCGGCGCGGAACGCACCTGCGGGCTTTCGTCGAGACATGATAGGGTAGGGCCGTGGACGCCGCGTTGGCCGAACCGATCATCGCCAACTACTTCCGGGAAAAGCCTGGAATCGCGGCGGTGTACCTGTTCGGCAGCGTCGCAAAAGGCACCGCTCGCCCCGAGAGCGATGTCGACATTGGTGTTCTCTACCGGGCAACGCCCGCCCCGACCCTGCTCGACCAACCCTTCAGCGATGAAGCTGACCTAGCGCAGCTCCTCGCGCGGCCGGTGCAAGTGATCGTGATGAACGGCGCGCCGGCGGATCTCGTGCATCGCATTTTACGCGATGGGATCTTGGTTTTGGAGCCGGACAAGAGCCGGCGCATCGCCTTCGAGGTCCGCGCCCGCAACGAGTACTTCGACTTGCTGCCGATGCTGCGCGAGTACCGAAGGCGAGTGAGCTCGTGACAGACGCCGATCTGATCCTCAAGAAGCTAGCCTTCGTTCAGACCTGCTTGACTGAGCTCCGTTCGTTGGCTCGCGCCGAACGCATCGCGGTCGACGTGAAAGAGCGTCGGTTCGTCGAGCACACGCTACAGATCTGTATTCAAGCCGTTCAAGACGTCGCTTCGCACATCGTTTCCGATCAGCGCCTGGGCGAACCGACTGACAACGCGGCCATCTTCGGATTCTTGTCGCAAGCGGGCTGGCTCAGCGAGCAGACGGCGAGTTTCCTACGTGCCGCGGTGGGGTTTCGCAACGTGCTCGTTCACGGCTACACCGCCGTCGATCCGACGATTGTGCGCGACGTATTGGAAACGCGGCTCGGCGACATCGACCGCTTCGTCGCCGAAATCAGCGCCCGCTTGGGCGCCGAATAGCGGGGCCGAACGCGCGGTGACCGCACGTTGGCGCGGGTTGCGATGCTGGATCGCGAGCGCCCTCACTCGCACAATGGCGAGGTTAAGGGCCGCCCGAGAGCACCACATAGGCGATTGGCACCGCCGCGCCCAGTAACGCGACGATCGCGCCGCGCCCGAGTAGGCCTTTCTTGCCTGGGATCATGAACAGCCCGGAGATCGCCAGAAATAGCAGGAAAACGGCGTAGAAATCGGCGATGTAGGTCCAGGCTCTTTTACCGCGATTGAGGTGGAGCCAGTTGGCCAGGCGGAGTACGGGGCGCGCGGTCTGTCCCTCTTCGTGCACGACGCCGCTCTGGGTGTCGACGTGAAACGTGCGCTTGTCGAACACCAGATCGAGCTGCGTATCGCTGGCGCGATAGACTTCCCGCGGAGCTTCGCGCACGCCGAGCGCTTTTAGTGCGCTCTTGGCAGCGGCATCGTCGTCGCTCGGCACGGGCAGGGCGAGTTGATGCGTGCGATTGACTTGCTTGAAGTTGGGGTCCCAATCTTTCAGGTGATTCACCGCTAGGCCCGAGATCGCGTACACGATCGTCAAGCCGACCGCGAAGTAGCCGATGTCGCGATGGAGCGCACGGAGCCAGGGGCGCAATGCCAGCTTGCGCCGACGCTCGGTGGCTGGCTTTTTCGCTTCGGCCATGCCGTCAGGCATAGCGCTCTTCTCGCCAAGGATCGGCGTGGTTGTTGTAGCCCCGCGTCTCCCAATAGCCGGGCTCATCGTGGTCCGAAAAGCGGATCGCGGTCAGCCACTTGGCGCTCTTCCAGAAATAGAACTCGGGGGCGATGGCGCGGACCGGCGCGCCGTGCGCGCGAGCGAGCGGCGCGCCATTGAGCTGACTCGCGACCATCACCGTTGGTTTGAGCGCGTCGCGCACGGAGATGTTCGAGGTGTAGCCGTGGGCCGCTTCGAAGATCACGTAGCGGGCGGATTTCTTGAGCTTGGCGCGGGCGGCCAGATCGGCGACGCGCACGCCCTTGAATTTGGCGCCCAACACCGACCAGGTAGTCACGCAGTGCACATCCAGCGCTTGCTCGATTTGAGGCAAGGCGAGCAGCTCGGCAAAGCTCAGCTCGAACGGTGCTTCCACCTCGCCATACACGCGCAGCCGATAAGCGCCTGGGCTCGGATCTCCAGGCTCTCCGCCCATCGGGCGCAGCGCCTGGATCACGCGCTGGCCGGGCGGCAAACGCGGGCGTCCGTCGCTTCGGGTTTGGGCCTGAGCTTCGCGCGTGAGCTCATCCGAGAGGACGTACACCGAGCCCAGGGCGAGGATCGCGGTGCCAGTTCCGGCTGCCTGAATGAAACGGCGGCGGGCGAGGGCTTTTTCGAGTTCAGGCTGGAAACGGTTCACGCGGCAAACTCCTGTGACTGGTACGCGGCTGCCGCGGGAAGGGTTACGGGGCCACGATTTCCAAGCAGGCGGGAACGTTGGTCACGCTTTGGACGCATGCCCGACGCCAAGAGGAGATAGGAATGCTACTATCGATGGGTCGAGCATGTGCCGCCTATTCGGCTTTCGCAGCGTCATCCCCAGCCAAGTTCACCGCTCGCTGCTCGCCGCCGAAAATGCGCTCGGCGTACAAAGCAATCATCACCCCGACGGCTGGGGTGTGGCCTTCTACGTCGATGGCTCGCCGCACGTCACACGCAGCCCTACGACTGCCCTCGGTGATGCGCTGTTTCATCGCTTGAGCGGCGTGGTCTCATCCGAAACCGTGCTGGCGCACGTGCGCAAGGCAACGCAAGGGGCGGGCACGATTTTCAACTGCCACCCGTTTCAATACGGGCGCTGGGTGTTCGCTCACAACGGCGACATTCCCAATTTCGAAGCCAAGCGTGAGGCGCTGCTGAGCGAGGTCGCGCCGCGCTTTCGACGCTACATCTTGGGAGAGACCGACAGTGAAGTGCTGTTCTTCGTTTTCCTGAGCGCCCTCGAACGGCTCGGGCCGTTGGGCGAAGACCACGACATCGATTCGATCAACTACGCGCTCAAGCAAGCCGTGAACCGCGCGCGTGAGCTGTGCGATACGGACGGCACGCGTGCCTTGCTGACGGTCGTGGCCACCAACGGGGAATGCTTGGTGGCCGCCCAAGGCGGCAAGGAATTGTACTATTCGACCTACAAAACCCGCTGCGCGGACCGCGGCACGTGCGCGAGTTTGTCGGCGAATTGCGAAGCGCCGTCGCTCACCGGCAGCGTGAATCACTTCATCGTCTCGAGTGAGCCGCTGCAAGGTGAAAACGTCTGGCAGCCGTTGGCCGTCGGCGACGTGATTGGCGTCGACGCGCGCATGTGCGTGCGCCGCGCGCGGCTCGAACACGTGGCGCTGCCAGTCGTGGCTTGACCCAACTCCGCTACTTGCCGTCGAAGACGAGCGTGTAGTCGAAGCCTTCGCTATCGGCGCTGGTCTCGGCGCTGAGTCGGACGCTGGCGACGCGCAAGGGCTGACGACGTTCGATGCGTGAAGGGATGGCGGGGTTTCGGCAATGTGCGCTGCCGGCCAAGACCACGAGCTGCCGAATCGGTGCGCGCTTGCTGACCCAGCGCGCCGCGTTGTCGGCCATGGTCTCGTCCCACACCACCTGCGCGACGTAAAATTTGTCCAGATCCATGCCTTCGCCATGGGGATGGTTGGCCATCAGTTGCTCGAAGTGAGCGCGGTGTTCGCGGTCATTCAAGTCCAACTCCGCGGGCAATTGCCGGCGCAACCGCGGGCTCAGCTGAGCCAGGCCATTTTCTGCGACGGAATGGGTCAATTCGCGCGAGGCGTTGAGCGCCTTCAGTGGCAAGCCATAGGCGCGCCCGAAAGCCAACACCGGCCGGTAGTAAGCGTACGGGTAGCCCCAGCGGTCGTCATAGTGCGTGCGCTTACGCAGACCAGCGTCGTCGAGGCGCCCCGTGCCGTACGAGTGCAGCGCGGCCGCATACGGCGCTTGAAACATTTCGAAGCCGAAGCCGAGCGCGCGCCCGGAAACGCGCGCGCGCCGCTCCAAGCCCTCGCTGATCGCGAGCTCGGCGAAATGATCGCGCGGAGCGTCGTGCGCCTCGCCCAGGCACACCACGTCGAATTTCGACAGCTCGTCGAAGAGCTGCGCTTGGTCGAGCGCTTCGCCATCCGTGTTGCGTTGGCCGCGGAATGGTTGTGCCGAGCGCTGCACGATGTCGTCCGGTACTTCGGGCGCCTTTTCGGGGGCCGCCTCCGGCGCGCGGTCCGGGCTTGCCGGATAGGTCGTCGCGCCGATCGGTGCCGGCGCGGCACCGCAAGCAGTCAGCAGCGGGACCAACGAGGTCAGCGCATAGAGCCACAGGACACGCATGATTCGACTCAATACCCGGTGCTGCGAGTCAATACCCGCGTTCGCGCAGTTCCGCAGGGATCAACGGGCTGGGGCGCGATGTAGTTAAGATCCAGAGCTGATGCGCGGCGCGCGTCGCGCAAATATGTAGGAGGTGGCGCGCCTCGTCCTCGGCCGGGTAGGCCGCGTCCGAGACTTCGACCGCAATCACATAGTCGAACTCGAGGCCCTTGACTTGGCGCACGTCCGTGACGTCGATGCCCGGCTTGAACGGAAAGTCTTGATCGGCGATGCGCCGCAAATACGGGACTTCACCGCGCTTCAGACCCTCGTAGTACACGTCGGCTTGCTCCGGATACCGGCTGACCACGGCCACCGAAGCGGACGGTTCGGTCTGGATCAGCTCGCGCAGCGCCTCTGCCAAGAACGCCAGGGCGTCGCCGCTGTGGCCGAAGCTGAACAGCTCCACCGGCGCGCCCAAGCGCACCGCGACGGGTTCGTCTTTGCTGGCGAGGGGGCCTAACACGTGTCGCGAAAACTCGATGATCTCCGCGGTGGAGCGGTAGCTGAGCTTGAGCGGCTCGATTTCGACGTGATTCATGCCCAGCTCGCCGAGCACGGTCTTCCAATCCGAGAAGCCGTTGTCCATCAGCAAACGCTGCTGTACGTCCCCCGATAGCGTGATGCTCCTGGCCTTGCTGGAGCAATCCAACACGACGGCCAGCTCCACTGGGCTCAGATCCTGAGCTTCGTCGACCAGGATGTGTTCGTAGACCAGCGGATCCTTGTTGGTGGCAGCGCGGGTCAGGGGCCCCCGCAGGCGCTGGCTGAGGCGTAAGATCAGCGTGTCGTCTTCGAGATCGAGCTTGGCCCCTTCGTTCAGCTCTGCGCCGTCGACCCCGCGGCGACGACCGCTGTGCTCGTCGTCTTCGTCTTCCGACTCGGACTCGCGTTCGCCCTGTTCGTCCAGGTTCTTGAGTGATTGCGGCGCTTCGTCTTTGCGTTGCTCACGACGGGCAGCGCGCTCGTCGTTGCGGTTGTCGATCTCGGCCACCGCCTCTGCGGTACGCGCGACGCACCAAGTGTGCACGCGGTCGAGCTCGCCCTCGCTGAACGCGCCCGGCGCAAATCGAGCGAAATATTCGCCCAACAGTGAGCGATCCGAGAGTAACTCGGCCCAGTTCGCGGTCACGTCCCGCGCGTCGCGCAGGGCGGCACGCGCCACTCGTTCTACGCCGACGCGGGCATCGAGGCCCAGCTTCAGACTGGAATTCGGCTCGGTCAGCGCGATCAGGCCGTGCAAGCGGTGAGCAAGCGGCCGCTCGCTCGATGCTTGCCAAGCGCTGAACGCGGCCGGCGCCTCGGGATCTTGACCGAGGGCGGCCTGGATCTCGACTTCGAATTGTTGGGCTAGCGCGGCCACGTGGGCGTCGATCGCGCGCAGCATCGCGGGGTGCTTCTTCAAGCGCGTGACCACACCCGGAGTATCTTCGTGGTAGCGCGAGGGCAGGCGAGGGAACAAACTTTGCCGTAGTTTTTGCACCCAATTTTCGTACGTGCGAATGGCCACGCCGCCCACGCCCAGGGCCGGTAGCACCTCCGAGATGTAGCGTGCGAGCGCGTCGTTGAAGACCACCACCAACATGCGATCGGGACGAAAGCGGCGAGGATCGTGAAACGCCAAGTAGGCCAAGCGATGCAAGCCAATGGTCGTCTTGCCGCTGCCCGCGCCGCCTTGGATCACGACCAAGCCAGAATCCGGGCTGGTGATCAGCTCGAACTGGCGGCGGTCGATCAGGGGCGTGATCTCCTTCAAGTGTTTGTCGTCGCCGCCCTCTTGGCCGACCCCGAGCTTGCCTGGGCGGTGATGTTGCGCGGCGCGCGTGGCCGTGCCCGCGCCGCCGGACAGTTTGGTGCTGTTGTTTTCGAGACGGCGCCACTCTCCCGTGCTGCGCCGCGCGAACGTGCCTTGCGGCGCGCTGACGCGACGTAACGTCGAATCGACGATCGTGAGGCTGCGGCGCGTGACGACGGTCCCCGACACTTCGCGGTCGCCGAACACTTCGTCGTAGTCGTTGCCCTCTTCGTAGCGGTAAAACAGCCTGCTGACGGGCGCATCGCGCCAATCGACGATGCGGATGCCGGCTTTGCTATCGAGGTAGGTGCCGCGACCGATCAGCACATCCCGGCGTTTGCCATTCTCTTCCAACGCCAAGTGGCCGAAGTAGGGAGACTTGGTGTCGATCTGCACCTCCACGGCTTCGCGCTTACGAGTCGATAGGATGTGCAACCGCTCCATCTGCTCGAGCAGCGGCGGCACGTCTTCCATCCGCGCGGTGGCGATCTGATCGCGGAGGTCGAGCAACTGCGCGTCGTAGTCGGTGGCTTGCTGACGCGGCTGCTCCGGCACGCGTTGGCGGAGGTGCTCGTTGACCTTGGCGAGAGTGCGCTCCTCCTCGCCGGTGATGCGATCGAGCTCTGGGTCGGTTTCGGCGAGGGAGGGTTGATCGGCCATCGGGCTGGGGGCTTTGTGACGAAAAAAACGGGCCCCGGCGCGTACCACGCACAGCTGGTGGAGTCGACGTCCGAACCGCGGCGGAGCGATTCTGGACCGGTCGAAAATCGCCTCCGAAAAGGACGATATTGTACCATAATTTCAATGTCTTAACGCACTGTGGCAGGAAGCAACGGGCGGATTGCTTTTCCCACCCGGCGGCCGGTGTCATGCTGAGCGCTGACGCTTTGCCTGGGCGTCAGAGGGAGCACGTTTGGAAAACTCAATGCGCGCCATGGTGCTTCGGGCACCGCGCGAGCCCTTGCTGGAACAACGAGTCCCGAGCCCGCGTCTCGGCTTCGGCCAATTGTTGATCCGAGTGCGCGCTTGCGGCGTGTGCCGCACGGACTTGCACGTGTGCGACGGCGAGCTGGCACACGCCAAACAGCCGCTGATCTTGGGCCACCAGATCGTTGGTACAGTGGCGTCGATCGGCGACGGCGTAGAAGGCTTCACCGAGGGGCAACGCGTGGGCGTGCCGTGGCTCGGTCAGGCGTGTGGGGATTGCCGCTATTGCCTGACCGATCGCGAAAACTTGTGCGACCGTGCCGAGTTCACTGGCTATCAATTGGATGGTGGCTACGCGGAGTATACCGTTGCCAATCCGCGCTTCGCCCTGCCGCTGCCCGGCTCGTTTTCGGATCTGCAGGCGGCGCCCCTGCTGTGCGCCGGTTTGATCGGCTATCGCGCGCTCAGCCTGACCTATGACGCCGAGCGCTTGGGCTTGTACGGTTTTGGCTCGTCCGCCCACATCGTGGCTCAGGTGGCTGCCTTTCAGGGCCGCAAGGTGTTCGCGTTCACTCGGCCGGGCGATCTGAAGAATCAAGAATTTGCCAGGAAGCTCGGCGCAGTCTGGGCCGGGGGCTCGGACGTTCCGCCGCCCGAAACCTTGGATTCGGCGATCATCTTTGCCCCAGCCGGTGCGCTCGTGCCGCGCGCGCTGCGCGCGGTCGGCAAGGGTGGCAACGTGGTCTGCGCCGGCATCCACATGAGTGACATTCCCTCGTTTCCATACGAGCTTTTGTGGGGCGAACGCACGCTGCGCTCGGTCGCCAACCTGACGCGCCGCGATGGCTTGGAATTTTTGGAACTCGCGCCGCGCATTCCGATCCACACCGAGGTGCAATCTTACGCCCTGAGCGACGCCAACCGCGCGCTCGAGGATTTGCGCACCGGCTCGGTGAGCGGCGCGCTGGTGCTCACGATCTAGACGCGCAAGCCGGCCTCGGCCGCGCTGTACGAAGGCGCGGTGCGTTCGATGGACAGTTCGCGCTTCAGGGCCCGCCCGAGTGGCTCGAGCTTGTCGCGCGCGGCGAGCAACTCGAGCTCCAGATCTCCCGGGCCGTCGACCACGATTTCGACGCGCGTCGGGAAGACGTAGCAGCGCAAGCGCTTGACGAGCTGGCTGTGGCCGCGGTCGAGCGCGACGGCGAGCCTGAGCATGCCCGAAAGGACCTTGATCAGGCGTTGCTGTTCGCTCGACAGGTTCAGCAAGCGATCGTGGTTCTTTTTCGGTCGCTCTTGCCGATGGTAAAAGACGATCAGCCCGAGCAGCTCGATTTCGTCGTCCGTGAAGCCACGCAAGGTGGAGTTCCGCACGATGTAGCGCGAGTGGCGGTGGCGATCGGCGTAGCCGATCTGCCGGCCCACGCCATGGACCAAGGCCGCAAATTCCAATAGCTCCCGCTCGTACGGTCCGAAGCCGTGGATCTCCAGCAATTGATCGAACAGCTCGAGCGCAAGCCGCGCGATGTGGTGTTCGCGCGGGTCGTCTCGTTCGTACTTGCGCGCCAGCTCGACGATGCTTCGGCGTCGCGGATCGGGGATCGGGGCATGGGTCGTGGGCGCGCGCCCGTGACGCTCCAAGTGATCCCAGATCACGCCTTCGCGCAGCGATGCGTCGCACAGGGTGAGCTCCTCGACCTCGGCCATCTCCAACAGCTCACTGAGCAGCACGCCGCCCAGGTGAATCGTATCGGCGCGCGCTTCGCCGATGCCCTCGAGCTTGGCGCGCTTCGGCGGGTCCAACTCGACCAAGCGCCGGGTGAGTTCGCGAATGTCGCGCCGGCGCACGGTCTGCGCGTTCAGCGAGCGAAAGGGGGTGCCGTTGACAGCCAGGTGGGCCGCCTCCCCCAGCGTGCGAATCGTCCCCGAGGTGCCGACCACGCGATCGAAGCCCAGTTTGTGGGCTTGCGACATGACCTCGGCGGCCGCGCCGTGAACGTATCCTTGCAATTCGTACAGCTGACGCATGCTGAGCGGCGCCGATGTCCCGTGGTGATCGAGCAGCCGCTGCACGCCCAGGCGGAGGCTCTCGTTCATGAACACGTCGTGCTGGGTGCCGAGCGAGAGCTCCACGCTGCCCCCGCCGATGTCCAACACCAGCGTGCGCTCCTGCTGCAGGTCGAGCGCGTGCCGTACGGCCAGGAAGATCAGCCGCGCCTCCTCCGTGCCCGAGATCACGCGCGGCAAGATGCCGGTCTCACGGAACGTGGCGTCCAAAAATTCGGTGCCGTTCTCGGCTTCGCGCGTGGCGCTGGTGGCGACCGCCAGGATCTCTTCGACGCCGCGACTTTCGGCCAACTTCACGTAGCGGCGCAGCACATCCAGCCCGTCCGTGAAGGCGCGTTCGCTGAGACGCATGGTTTCGAACAGACCCTGGCCCAAGCGAACCATGGTCTTCTGGCGATCGATCACGCTCAGGCCGTGATCCGGATTCACCTCGACCACGACCATGTGAATCGAGTTGGTGCCGATGTCGATGGCCGCGATTTTCATGCGGGCTCGGGGGTTAGCCGTTTAATCGACCGCGTTAGCGCTTCCAGCACTCCACCGGGAATGCCATGCCCGCCGTTGAACGCGATGAACTCGACCGGTAGCCCTGCCGCCACCAGCTCAGCGCGCAGTTGCTCCGCGACCTCGAACGGCAATACCGGATCCGCTCGACCATGACTCTGGAGCACGGGCAACCCCTTGCGGGCGCCCATCAACGGCCGCCATTCGTCGTGGCAAATCAAAGTGCCGCTGAGCAGCGCGAGGCCCCCGAAAGGCCGCGTCGTGCGGAGCACGGTGTCGGTGGCGAGCATCGCGCCTTGGGAAAAACCACCGAGCAGGGTTTGCTCGGGCAAAGCTCCGAAGTCACGTTCCAACGCCTCGAGTAGCTCGAGCAGCGCGCCGCGTGCAGCGTCGATGCCCGGCGGCACTTCGGCGATCAGCCGCTGTGCGGCGGCCTTGGAGAAGCGGTCTTGCAAGCGCGCCATGTCGATGGGCCACCAGGCGCGCCCGCCGAAGCCGAGTTCCAGCGGGGCCTCGGGAAAGACGAAGCGGACCTCGTGCGGCACCGCCAGTTCACGCCATAGCGGCACCAGATCCGTGCCCGGCGCGCCGTAGCCGTGCAAGAGCACGACCACCGGGCCAGTGCCGCCGCCTTCGCGGTCGGTTCCACCCGTGACATGGGCCGTCAACGTGCCAAGCTTGAGCTGTCTCATCGCCACGCACCTTAGCAGCGCGGCGGTGTCTCGCGCTATTGCCGGGCCGAGTTTGGCTTTGACGAACGCCGCGGCCCGTGATTGGTTGGTTTCACGCATGGATCTCAAGGAGTTGATGGGCGAACTGTTGAGCGAGCTCGGTCGCGTGTCCAAGGCGGACGGCGTGGTGGGCACCGTGCGTGACGCCGGTAAATCCAAAGTCCTGCCCTTGAGCAAGATCAGTATCGCGTTCGGCACTGCCATTGGTGACGTTGGCGGGACGGCCAAGCGCGGAAATGAAGACAGGGACGCCGGGGCCGAAGCGGGCGGCGCCGGTGGTGCGATCGTGGTCGAGCCGCGTGCATTCGTGGTGGTTGGTGAAGACGGCACGCCCCACATGTTGGCCTTGCAGCGGGGCAAGACGGCCGTGCTTCGAAAGGGCGTTCAAATCTTGCCGCCGGCGAGCTCACCCGGCGCGTCCGATGCGCTGCCTTCCGCCAACGCGCCGCAGCTCGGCTCGGGCGACGAGAAATAGCGCTTCGGCGCGACCGGGTCATGCTCTGGCTTGGTCTGTGTTTGCTCGTGCCGTGCCTATTGGCGCTGCTCGCGTATCTGTTACCCGTTTCACTGAGCAGTAATCTGCAGGCGCGCGCAGAGCCCTCGGGCAGCTGGGTTTTGGCGTTGGGCATTGGTGTCGGGCCAATCGCGATCAGCGCCATCGCGGCGCAGGGGGTCGCGCCGTTTCTGACTGGGCATTTGTTGGGCAAGCAACTCGTACGCGTCCCGCTCTCGCGTTGGCTGCAGAGCCGTCCGAAGCAACCCGGCGCCGAAGGGCGCGAGTCGCAGGCAAAAGGCGTCGCTCTCAGCGGCTTCGAACGCAAGCTCGCGCGATTTTTTTCGGACATCGATCCCCTCGAAGCGCTCTGGTCTTGGTGGGAAAAGGACCGTGTTTTCGAGGTCCGCTCACTCGAAATCGACGTCGAATATTCATTTCGCGACGTCGCGCTCACCGGCCAAATCCTGGCCGGCCTGTGTGTGTTGTCGGGGGTATTGCCCGAGCGCTACGTGATCCGCCACTCGCCGGGTTGGGACTCCGAGGACCGCCTGGCGCTCACCGCGGACGGGCGATTCCGAATTTGGCCCGTACGTCTGCTCGTGAACGTGCTCGGTTTCGTGCTAAAACAATCGTCCGCGGCCCGGCGTCTAGCCGTCGCCGCCAGTGAGTGACTCAGACGCCATGAGCGAATCCAAGATCGGTGACATCGTGAGCAGCTTGCTCTCCGGCGTGCATGGCATCTCGAAGACGGAGACCATCGTCGGGCAAGCGCAGCAAGCGGGGGATGCCACGGTCATTCCGGTGCACCGCTTGAAGATCGCTTTCGGCGCGGGCAGCGCTACGGCGGGCGGCAAGAGCGCCAAGCTGGGCGGCAAATCCGGGGGCCATGGCGCGGGTGGGGCGGTCGAGCTCGATCCAGTCGCCGTGATCGCCATCAGCAAAGACGGCTCGGCTCAGCTGCTCACCGTCGAGGGCGACGAGAGTAGCGCTTGGTCGTCGCTGCTCCGCGACGTGCCGGATATACTCGGCCGCCTCGCGCAGTCCGTGGGCGATCGCATGCGCAGCGAGCTGAGCGCGCGTAGCGCCGCCACCACGAGTGAGATTGGCGCGCCGACGGACGCTCCCGCCGTGAACGCGCTGCCCGACGGCAAGCGCGAATAGCGGCTCCGCCCAGAGTTCGCGAGAAACGTCAGGCCGCGCTGGTCGAGGGCGCGCCGAGCACGTGCCGTACGGCGCGCTCGAAGCGCGCCAGGCACTCGGTTACGCTCTCGGAATCCACGTTGAGGAACGGGCGAAAGCGGATCGAGCGCTGACCGCACGCCAGAATGATCAACTGCTCGGCGAAGCAGCGTTTGACGACTTGGTTGCGCAGGTCGGTCGATGGCAAGTCGACCGCGCATAGCGCGCCGAGACCGCGGGCATTGTCGATCTCTGGCAAGCGCTCGGCCAGTAGCTCGAGCCCGCGGCGCAGCTCTGCTCCGCGCAGCGTAATATTTTCGAGCAGACAATCCTCTTCCACAATCTCCAGGATGCGCGTGGCGCGCACCATATCGACGAGCGAGCCGCCCCAAGTGCTGGAAATGCGACTGGGCACCGCGAACACGCTCTCGACTTCGTCGATGCGAGCAGACACGAGGATGCCGCCGACCTGCATCTTCTTGGCAAAGCAGAGCACGTCCGGCTGCACGCCGAGCTTTTGATACGCCCACCACGCGCCCGTCAGGCCGACGCCGGTTTGCACCTCATCGAAGATCAACAGCGCCTCGCGCTCATCGGCGATCCGGCGTAGCCCGGCCAAGAACTCCGGGCGGAAATGGTTGTCTCCGCCCTCACATTGAATGGGCTCGATCAAGATGGCGGCGATCTCGTGGCCGCGTTGATCGAAGGCCCGCTCGACGGCGGCCAGCGAGGCGCGTTCGCTTTCGACCACCTGGGCCAGGTGCCGCGCAAGCGGGAACGAGACTTTGGGCGCGGGCACGCGCGGCCAGTCGAACTTGGGAAAATGCAGGGTCTTGGTGGGATCGGTATTGGTGACACTCAGCGTGTAGCCAGCGCGACCGTGGAAGGCTTGCTCGAAGTGCAAGATCTGGCTGCCCGCGGCCGCTCTGCCGGCGGCCAGGTTCTTTCGTGCCTTCCAATCGAAGGCGGCCTTCATGCCGTTTTCGACCGCCAACGCGCCGCCTTCGACGAAAAAATAGTGCGGGAGTTCAGCCGGCGCGGCGGTGCGAGCCAGCGTTTCCACGAACTCCGCGTAATAAGCGGTGTAAAAATCCGGATTGCCCACCTTCACGGTCGCGGCTCGAGCCAGACGCGCTTGGACCTCCGGTTCGAGCATCTTCGGGTGCCGATAACCGAGCGGGTTCGAGCCGTAGAAACTGGCAAAATCCAGATATTTGTCGCCGCTGAGCGCGTCGACTGCGAGCGCGCCTTGGCTATGCTCGAGGTCGAGGACGAGCGGGTAGCCGACCGCCAAGAGGTGCCGACGAAGCGTGTCGTGCACCGCCCCGGGCGGGATGCGCACGTGGCTGGCCATCACAGAATGGTAGCAGCGATTCCGCAAAAATCACGTCCACGGCCCGGCATCCCAAGCGTGCCACCCGCGGGCCAAGGCGGCGCAAAAGGTGTGCGTTGGCCTCCACTGAATCCTGTGGCTTACTCCCGAGCGCAAACTCATGGACGTACGGGAAATCGCGGGCGCAGTCGGAAACTACCTGAAGGATCACCCGGAGGAGCTGTGGCGCTTGCTACGCAACGCGTTAGCCATGCGCTTCGGGGTGCCGCTGGCCGCGCTGCGCTGGCTGGCGGTAAAGGGAGCAGGCAAGAAGGCGCCCAAAGACCTCGAGATCGAAGCCGTGCCGCCTGGGGTGCGCTTGGCCGCTTCGCTCGATCTGATGGGCACGCCCGTGCGCGCATCGGCCGTGGTGTACATCGAGCGCGTGCGCGCCAACGCAAGCGAGCTGTGCTTGGAGATCCGCCTGGCCGCGGTCTCGTTGAAGGTCACGGACGAGAACTCGAGCACACCGATCGCGGCGCTGCTCAAATCGGGGGCGCTCGATCTGAGCAAGCCGGGCAACTTGGTGGCGTACATGCCGAAGCGGCCGCCGATCTTGGTCGACGCCAAGGACGACCGAATCGTGATCGACCTGATGCGCCACCCCAAGTTCGCTCAGAACGAGAACGCGCAACGACTGATCCGCGTGCTCGCGCCGTTGGTCACGGTCTCGGGCATCGAATCCGAGTCCCAGCACCTCCATGTCGCGCTGCGCCCGTTCCCCGACGGCGTGGCGGAGGTCATCGCGCGCGTGCGCACGTTGCTCTAACGCCGGCCGATGCATGCCTTCGCTCGAGCCGGTCGCGAATTATCATTGTCAGGTAGGAGAGAACCCGCTCTGGGACGAACGCGAGGGGCGCTTGTATTGGGCCGATATCGATAGCGGGCGCCTGTTTCGCGTCGATCATGAAAGCCTCGAGCACGAGTGCTTTCATCACAATCCCGATAAAGTTGGCGGTTTCACCTTCCAGGATGACGGCTCGCTCTTGCTGTTCGAGGTCGATCGCATCGCCTCGCTCGGCAAAGACGGCAAACGGCGCGTGATCGCCGAGCAGATCGACAGCGGCATGGTCCGCTTCAATGACGTGATTGCGGATCCGGAGGGGCGGGTGTTCGCGGGCACCATCGGCAAGACCGACGAGAGCGGGGGGCTGTATCGAATCGACCTCGACGGCTCAGTCGAGACCCTGTGGCTGGGCACGGGCTGTGCCAACGGTATGGGTTTCAGCCCGGATTTGCGGCAGTTTTATTGGACTTGCAGCACGACCTACCGGATCTTCGTGGCCGACTACCAACGCGAGACCGGCGCCCTGAGTCATCGCCGCGTATTTCACGAGGCAGTGCGCGAGCAAGGGATCCCCGACGGCCTGACCGTCGATCGCCAGGGCCGCGTTTGGAGCGCGCGCTGGGAGGGGTCCGCGCTGCTGTGCCTGAACAGCGAAGGCCAGGTCGTGGAGCGCGCCGCATTGCCGGTCAGCCGCGTGTCTTCTGCCGCCTTCGGTGGCCCGAAGCTCGACACGCTGTACGTCACCACGGCGGGCGGCACTTGGGACGGCAGCGTCGCGGAGGACGGCGCGCTCTATCGCTTCCCAGTATCGGTCCCGGGAACGGTCGAATTCCGCTCCCGGGTTCGGCTCTAACGCGCCGCTCAGCCGCTCACTCTGCCGCAGCAGGAGCGGCGGGCGGCAACGCGCGGGGGGACTTCGGCTCGGGCTTGCCGTCCCACCACGCCTTCAGGCGCGCCACGCTGAACGGGCGCGAGTAGGCGTACAGGAACATCACGCTGAGCGCGAAAAACAACCAGGCTTGGGCCACGAAGCGATCGTCGACCCAGTAGAACCCGCTCGGAGCGTAGAGCAGGATGGTACTGATGCCGCTGGTCATGACCAGTGGCGGGCCGAGCGCCGGGCGCACCTTGACCAAGGCCGGCGCTGCCAAGAACAGCGAATAATAATAACAGGTCAAGTTGGTCATCGAGATGACCAAGCACACGCTGAGCGCGAGGCCGACCCAGAGTAATCGGGTTCGACGCAGCGCCCACGCCGTCCAGGCGAAGACACCGGCGATGATCAGCAGGAACAGAGGCTTGACCTGCTTGAAGCGCGCCAGCCGGCCCTCTTTCCAGCCCTTGAACGGATCATCCATGTTGTCGTCGCGCATGAAGCGCATGCGGTTGTCCCAGGTGTGCTCGAGCATGGTCTCGAGCCCCATGGTGTTCGTCAGCGGGGTCGTGCCGTGGACCTTGATCGTGTGACCGAAGAACTGCTTGTAGGAGTCCGCGCCGCAGACCACGATGCTGGCCGGAATCAACACGCCGGCCGCGACGATCACGCCCGCGAGCAGGCGCCGATGATCGGGGTGCAGGTAGCCGAGCAGCCCGGGCTCGCGCTTGATCGACAGCTTACCGGTCGCGTTCTGCACATCACCCGTCGTGCCAAAGCGGACCCGGCGAATGATCTCGAAGACGATCATGATCCCCCAACCAGCAAAGAAGATGATCGGGAACACGCGCAGCAGCGACGACCAGGTGAGCGCCGCACCGGCCAGCGCGAACTTGCGCTTGCGGGCCAGGCACACGGCCGCCACCAGCATGAACAGCCAGTCTTGGCGTAGGAACGCGCCGCCGGTCCAATAGAAGTTCGCGGGTGCGTTGCAGCCCCAGAAGACGGTGGCCACGGCCATGATGCGGAAGCCGAACGCCCAGTAAAAGAGCAGGATGATCCCGACGTGGAAGGCCACGTCGATCATCGACAAGATCTTGAAGAACGTGTCTCCCGCCGGTGCGATGCTCGCAAACAGCTTTCCGGTCATGCCCCAGACCGGCGGCGGATTGTAGCCGTGGTCCTTCTGCATGTTGTCCCAGTAGCTACCGACCGATGACTTGTAGAACCAGTCGACGTCTTTCTTCCAGTCTTCCCAACGCGCAGCGGTGAACTTGTCCTTGCACTTCTCGGGGTGGGTGAGGACGTACGTGTCCTTGATCGGCTTGATCAGGTTCACGTGCAGGTCACGCAGATCGCGCTTCTCGACGGCGGCGCGGCGACCGAGCTCGACTTCGGCGATGGCCGTGCATTCGTAGAGCTCGGTGTAGCCGATCTCCTTGAAGTACTTCGATCCGAGGTAATAGTGATAAAACTCGTGTCGGTGGTAGTACTCGCTGTAGCGAACGTTCGGATTGAAGAAGTCGAAGTAAGTAAAGAACGCGACCACGGTCAGCGTGATCGCGACCCAGCGTTTCGTCTTCTTGGAGATGCGTTCGCGCAAGCGCGCGGCGCGCATCTCGTACATCAAGAGCAGTGCGGTCGCGATCGTGAGAAAGATCCGCGTGCCCTTGGTAAACGGCTCCCAGCGGGACTTGTCGAAGATCGCGTTCTGCCAGAAGAAATCCTGGCCAGGAGCGAACAACGAAAAGTGGTCCAGCGACGCGCTCAGCGTCGAAAGCAGGGTCATCACGGGGGAGGGTCTACACCAGTAGGTTCCTGTTGTCAGGAGGGGTACCGGCGCAAAATAAAAAACACCCCGGGTAATCCGTTGGATCACCCGGGGTGGTCGTAGCCCCAGAATCCCGGAGGGGGTGAGGGGCGGCGGCACTGCGTGACTGCGCGATCGACGCGCAGCCTCAGACGGTACCTAGCCGTAGATAACAAGGCCCTGGGCGCGCAGCGAACGGCGCGACCGACCTCGCTCGGCTAACCTCGAGGGTCCACCTCCGGGATAAAGGTACAACTACTAATCATGCCTGTCCTCCTCCGGCCAATAGCCGGACGCCCGCGGCGCTGCTCGAACGAGCAACCGAGATAGACACTCAATCGCTCGGTAAGCTGCGGGGGTGGGCGCTTCCGAAAGGAGACCCCTCCGACAACGGAGCGGTCTCGACCCAAGAGTGCAGGCGCGGGGGTGCTCCTCCACCGGACAAGCCCGGGAACGATGATTCCAGCCTGCACGTTCGCGTTCAACCTAACACGTGCCCGCCCACCAATCCAGGCTTTTCTTCATATTTACGGGACGTTCGCGGATCTGGCGGGTAGCCCGGAGCTCTGCTAGCTTACGCGGCTCGCTGGCCGTTTGGGTCGGTGAAGCGCGGGCGAGGGGTCGTCAGTCGAGGCTCGGGGGCAGTGCGGTTCGCTTCGCGCTCAGCGCGTACGAGACCTGACAGGGCAGGCTCGCAAAGCCGCCCTCGACGCCCACGAACGCGGCGCATTGGCTGCCACCCTTCACTGCGTAGCCGAAGCTCATGTCGGCGTCGAAGCGCGGCACGTCCGTCGTGCTGTCCGAGCTGAGTTCGCCGCTCGCGCTGTCCGTGCGTTGAATGACGCAACCGGGCGTTGCCGTGCGCGGCGCTTGCAGCGTCACATCGACGCCGCTCCGAAAGCCGAACGATACGCCGTCGCTCGCGATCGTTCCTGGGATCGCTTCTTCGCCATTCAGCCAATAGAGCGTGTGGCTTTCACGCGAGAGCTTCACGTCGAATTGCCAATCGCTGGTTACGCCCAAAATAGCGGCCTGGCAGCTGTCGCTGACCAACTTGCCGGTGGCATGATAGGTCCCCAAGCGATCGCCCGGCTCGTGCGCATCCTGCGCGTGCCCCACGCAGCCGCCGGACGAAACCGAGGCACACAAAAACAGTGACGCGCACACGACGCTGAGTCGCATGCGCGATCTGCTAACAGTTGGCCACCGCTTGGGCCAAATTCCGGCTCACGCCGGAGGCAGCTCAGGACTGCGAGGCGTCAGTGGCCGTGCCGTTGGCCGCCGCTTTGCGGACCAGGGCCGCTTCGAGGCCGACGCGATTGCGCGCGCGCAGCTTGGGGCGCTTGGCTTTGAGGGGAGTAGTGAGCCATTCGTGACGGCGACGGACGTTCCAGAGTGCACGGTTCGACATGTGGGCGGCTCAATTACCCGACCTTGCGCGTCCGTGCAACCCCGATACGGCCACAAACCGCCTGCCAAGACGGCCTGTGCTCGGCGCGCGCGCCGGCACCGCGCATATTCCTCGAGAAAATCGAAAACCTATGGCAAAAACGCGTGGCTCGTCCCCACACTTACCGGCAGCGATGACCAGCCCACTTCCAGCCATTCCGGTCAGCGGCGGCTCCGTCCGTTCGCCTCGCGGCCCGAGCTACCTGCTCGGTCGGCGCTTGGGCAGCGGCGCGTTCGGCGCTGTGTTCGATTGCCTCGGCCCATTCGACCAATCGTTCGCGCTCAAGGTGTTCCTGCCTGGCAACCGCCCGTATCAAGAAGTGCGCGCGGAGTGGCTGAAGGAGGCGGAGCGGCTGTATCGCTTGCGCCACCCGAACATCGTGTACGTGCACGATTACTTCGAGACAGCAGGGCTATTTTACCTGGTGCTGGAGCGCTGCGACCACAGCTTGGACGAGATGCTGCAAGCGCCGTTCACCGACCGCCTGGTGGTGGATGTGGCGCGGCAGCTGCTTTTCGCCGTGCAGTACCTGGCGGACAACGAGTTCGTGCACAACGATCTGCATGCAGGCAACGTGCTGGTCGTGCAAGGTGAACGTCTGACGGCCAAGCTGAGTGATCTCGGCATTGCGCAAGAGCTGTATGGCTACGGCGTGGCCAAGCCCTCGATCGTGCAGCATCGGCTGATGTCACCGGAGGTGGCTGCCGGCGGATACTCCACCAAGCAGAGCGACCTGTACCAGCTCGGCCTGCTCATCTACCAAATGCACACCGGCGTTTACCCAATCGATACCACCGTCGGTTACGACGGCATCATCGCTCAGATCCGCGACGGCGTACCGCGCGCCAAGGCGGAAGCCCTGGGCACGCCCATCGGTGACGTGGTGAGCGTGATGCTGCGGCGGCAGGAACAGTATCGTTACACCTCGGCCCTTCAGGTTTGGGAAGATCTGCAAAAGCTCGATGTTTGGTCGCGTGACCGCGTCGAGCGAACCGCGGAAATCCCCGTGTTCGAGCCGCTACCCCCGACCCAGAACGGATAATCGATGCGCGTCACGATGGTGAAGAAGCGACTGCTCAGCGGCGAGCCGTGCAAAAAATGTGTCGACGCCGAGACGCTGCTCAAGAGCCGCGATCTGTGGTCCCGAATCGATGAAGTGGTGTGGGCGATCGAAGGCGATCCCGAATCGGCGGGCATGAAGCTCGCTGCGCAGTACAAAGTGGACCTAGCACCGTTCTTCGTCGTTCAAGACGACAGCGGCGAAGTGCGCGCGTACACGAGCACGCTGCAGTTCATCAAGGAAGCGCTCGGCGGCGGCAGCGCGGTCGTCACCCCGTCGGCAAGCGGTGCGGGCCCGAGCGCGGAAGAGATCGCCCAGCTCGCGCTCGAATTCGACAAGGCCCCGCCCGAGCGCACGATCCGCTGGCTGCTCGAACGCTTTGGCCGCGAGGCGACGATCGCCTTCAGCGGGGCAGAAGACGTGGCGCTGATCGACATCGCGGTGAAGACGGGCCTACCGTTCTCGGTCTTCACGCTCGATACCGGGCGGCTGCACCCGGAAACCTACCGTTTCATCGAAAAGGTGCGCTCGCACTTTGGCGTGAGCATCGAGCTGATGTCCCCCGAGGCCCAACCGCTGCAGGCCTTCGTCGAGAAAAAGGGGCTATTTAGCTTCTACAGCGACGGCCACGGCGAATGCTGCGGGATCCGCAAGCTCGAGCCGATGCGACGCGCGCTGGCCAAGCAACGCGCTTGGATCACCGGCCAGCGCCGCGATCAGAGCCCGACGCGCACCGACGTTGCCGTGCTGCAGCTCGACTCCCACCAAGGTCTTGCTGGGCAGCCGCTGCTAAAGCTCAATCCGCTCGCCGCGTGGAGCTTGCAAAAGGTGTGGAGCTACATCCGCGCCAACGACGTGCCCTACAACGCGCTCCACGACCAAGGCTTCATCTCGATCGGCTGCGAACCATGCACGCGCGTGCCACGCCCCGGCGAGCACGAACGCGCAGGCCGCTGGTGGTGGGAAGAATCCACCAAGCGCGAGTGCGGCCTGCACACCTGAAGCGTTACGATCCGCCTAGTTGATCACCTTCGTGCCGTTGCCGCGCACGCCAGCCAGTGTGACCGCATCCTCATCCGCCGGTGTCCCTGCCACGTACAGGGTCTTCAGCTTCTTCAACGCTTTGAGCGGTCCGGCGTCTTTGACCTGAGTGTGCTGGATGCCGAGCTTCTCCAGCTTGGTCAGCTTGGCGAGCGGCGCAATGTCGGTGATTTTGGTGTCGTCGAGCGTGAGCTCAGTCAAATTCGTGAGCGTGGCGATGGTGCTCAAATCCGCGACTTGGGTGTGCGCCAAATCCAGACGATCGAGCTTCTTCAACTTGGCGAGCGCCGATGTGTCCTTCACTTGGCTGTGGGCCGCACTCAACGACTCCAAATTCTTCAGCTCCGCGATTGGCGACAAATCGTCGTACTCGCCCGGGGCGAGGAACAAATCCTTCACGCCGGTGAGGTGCGAAAGCGTGCATGTGTCGAGCCGCGCGGTGCGCTTGGCCTGCGACAAATTGAGCGAGTGCAACTTGCCCAAATCGGCGATCGTGATCGCGCCGTCCGGCTTTTGCAGCTTCTTCCGAATCTCGTCCTCGAGGCCCGGCTGATCGAACACCGCGTTCGGTCCCTTCGCGCACTCCGACAGCTTTTTGGGTGGCAGAGCCGTCGCGGGCGGCGGAGTCGGCTCGGCCGCGGGAGCGAGCGCCGCGGTCGTCGCGGCCGGCGGAGCCGCGACAGGTGCGGCCGGCTTTTCCTCGACGGCGGGCTTGGGTGGATCGTCACACCCGACGAGCGTCGTGAGCAAACCGAGCAGGGCGAACGAGCAGAGCGAGCTGAGCGTGGGCGACATGACCGACCACTCTAGTCCCGAGTTGGCGGATCTTGAAAGCAAGAGTCTAGGCCGAAAATTCTAGCCGCAGCTGCGTCGAGAGTGCGATGACCGACGAGAGTGCGGTGCTGCGGCTTGGGTTTGGACCGCCCTCGCAACCCGAGCATCTGCCTTCGTGCATGAAGCACGATGCATCACGGACCGGTTCAAAACTCGGCGCCGGGCCCGTCCGCGCGTAAGAAAACCGAGTTCGAATTCGAACTGGGCAGGGAGAGCCGGCAGCACTGTGCTCGTTCTCGCACGAGAAAGCCCGGGCGAACGCGCGCCGTCCGAGCCCGCCCGCGCGCCAACCTCGCGGCGCACCGACCGGGGCCGCCCGCGCCCCCATCGCTTAGCGCCCGTGCTTACCGTTGGAGTTCGAACCGTCTGCCAATACGCGGCGCTGAGCCCGTCCTTGCGCAAAAAATGCCGTTCGATTTCACCCGTCCAAGGACGCTCGTGGGCCCGCGGGGCAAGAGAATGTGGTTCGAATTCCAATGCCGATGGGTTAGCGGCTCAAGGGATCGAAATCGTTTGCGAAAGCAGGCCGCTCTTTTGTTGCGCCGAGCATCACTCACGCTCACATTTGGCGCGGTGGGGTAGACTCGCGAAAAAATCGAGTTCGAATTCGAACTCGATTTTCTAGCCGTGAAGGTGCACTCCGCGCAAAATTGGGCGCGAAAGCTCTTAACCGAACGGCATTGGTTCGAATTCGAAATCGATTTTCTAGGCGTGAAGGTACACTCCGCGCAAAATTGGGCGCGAAAGCTCTTAACTGAACGGCATTGGTTCGAATTCGAACTCGATTTTCTGGGCGTGAAGGTGCACTCCGCGCAGAATTTGGCGCGAAAGCTCTTAACTGAACGGCATTGGAATTCGAGCTCTTTTTTGACTGAAAGCAGCCGGCTCGTTTGGCGAGGGGGCGATCGCGATCCCGCATCGCAACCCGCGCCACCCCCTGCGTTCCCGCCTCCACGGGCGGCTCCCGGTCCACGGGCGGCGCGCTGTCCACGCGCTCCCGTGCCTCATGACTGTTGAAGCCCCGTGGCGCCGGCGGCTCGAACGGGCTCTGCCAGCTGCCACGGCGGTTGCGTCACGCGCCCCCGAAGGCAGTGCCGGTGCGAATCCGAGACGCGCGGAACGAGGCGCGCCGCCGAAGGCTGGGACGACGCGCGACGGACCGCTTGACCATCAAAAAAACACTTCTTCGAGCGCAGTTTTGTGTGGGCGATGAGTCGTTTCTTCGAGCGCGGTTCGTGTCGCGCGATGAGTCATTTCTACGGCGCAGTTTTGCGTGGGCGATAAGTCATTTCTTCGAGCGCGGTTTGCGTGGGCGATTGACGCCTAGCAGGCGCACGAGATCGACGAAGTTGTGCAGGGCAGGCGAGAGGTTTTGATGGCGCCACACCACCAACAGTTCCACTTGCGGAGCGCCCACGATCGGGCGAAAGGTCAGCCCCGGCCGGCGGAAATTGCGCATGGAGGAGGGCATGATCGAAATGCCGAAGCCCGCCGCGACCAGACTCACGATGTCCAGTTGGGCGGCCTCTTGCACGATGCGCGGCGTGAACCCGGCTTTGCCACAGAGGGCCATCAGCTGATCGAAGAACGCCGGACCGCGCGCGCGCGGGAAGAGGACGAAGGGTTCCTCTGACAGGGCCTTGAGTGCAATGCTGCGTTGTTTGGCCAAGCGGTGATCGTTCGGCAGGACGACCATCAGTGATTCGCGGCGGACCAATTCCGCGGCCAGGGTCGGATCGTCGAGCGATGTGCGGACGAAGCCGACGTCGAGGCTGCCGGATTTGAGGCCGTCGATTTGATCGGCGGGGGGCAGCTCGCGCAGTGAGATTTCGACCGAGGGGAATCGGGTGTGGAACGCGCGCAGGAGCTCGGTCAGCCCGCTGTAGGCGAGGGATGACGGATAGCCCACGACCAAGCGGCCGCTCTCGCCTTCGCTCGCGCTGCGTGCATCGTGGATGGCAACGTCGAGCGCATCGAACACTTGGCGGGCGCGGCCGAGCAATGCAGTCCCCGCGGGCGTCAGCTCCACGCGGCGCCGCGAGCGCTCGAAGAGTGAAAAGCCGAGTTCGGCCTCGAGATCCTGGATTTGCCGACTGAGCGGAGGTTGCTGAATGTGTAGGCGTTGCGCGGCGCGACCGAAGTGAAGCTCCTCGGCAACGGCCACGAAGTAACGTAAATGCCGCAATTCCATGGGTTTCTAAATGCGTTTATCGCGGATAGATACTTCCAGAGTATCACAGGATACGGAACAATATATTGGACGATCGCTGGCGCCGACCCTAGGGAGGTACCTGGCTCGTTTCCCGGAGCAGTCTCAATCGTTTCGGGACGCACGAAAACACTCCGTTTTTTCCCATGTGGCTCGTTCGAGTAGCACTACAGCGCCCTTACACCTTCGTCGTGATGTCGATGCTGATCGTCATCTTGGGGGTGTTCACCATCCTGCGGATGCCGACGGACATCTTCCCCGACATCGACATTCCAGTCATTTCGGTGATTTGGAACTACAGCGGGTTGCCGCCGGAGGAGATGGAGAAGCGCATCGTCACCAACTACGAGCGCGTCCTGACGACGACGGTGAACGACATCGAGCACGTCGAGAGCCAGACGCTCAGCGGCGTGGCGGTGGTGAAGATCTTCTTTCAGCCTGGCGCGAACATCGACGGCGCGACCGCGCAGGTCACCGCGGTCTCGCAATCGGTGCTGCGCTCGATGCCGCCCGGCGCGACCCCGCCTTTGGTCATCCGCTACAGCGCCTCGAACGTGCCGATTTTGCAAGTGGCGTTGGAGAGTGACTCACTGAGCGAGCAGCAGATCTTCGACTACGGCATGAACTTCATTCGCGCCGAGGTCGTGACCGTGCCGGGCGCGCAGGTTCCGTATCCCTACGGCGGCAAGCAGCGCCAGATCATGGTCGATATCGACCCGCAGCGGCTGTACGCCTGGGGCCTCTCGCCGCGCGACGTGAACAACGCGCTCGGGCTACAAAACGTGATTTTGCCCACGGGCACCGCGAAGATGGGCGTGCAAGAGTACCCGATCGTGATCAACTCGAGCCCCGAGTTGATCAGTGAATTGGGTGACATCCCGGTCAAGACCGTGAACAACACCACGGTCTACATCAAGGACGTGGCCAACGTGCGTGACGGCTACGCGCCGCAAACCAGCATGGTGCACGTGTCGGGCGGCCGGTCCGTGCTGATGTCGATCTTGAAGAACGGCAGCGCCAGCACGCTCGACGTGGTGAGCCACATTCGCGATGTCTTGCCCGGGGCTTTGGCCAAGGTGCCGAAAGAGCTGAAGGCCTCGCTGCTTTTCGATCAGTCCGTATTCGTGCGCGCGGCCGTCAGCGGTGTCGTCAAAGAGGCGGCGATCGCCGCCGCGCTCACCGCGCTGATGATTTTGCTCTTCCTCGGCAGCTGGCGGAGCACGTTGATCGTGGTGGTCTCGATTCCGCTGTCGATTTTGGTCTCGATCATCGTGCTGCGCGCGCTCGGCCACACGCTGAACGTAATGACCTTGGGCGGCATGGCACTCGCGGTCGGCATCTTGGTCGACGACGCGACCGTCGCGATCGAGAACATTCACCGCAACATGGGTCAGAAGAAGCCCTTCATCCGCGCCATCGTCGACGGTGCGCAAGAGATCTCGGTCCCCGCCTTGGTCTCCACGCTCTGTATCTGCATCGTGTTCGTGCCCGTGACGTTCATCGCCGGCGCCGCCAAATCGCTGTTCGTGCCACTGGCACTGGCGGTGGTGTTCGCGATGCTCACGTCGTACGTCCTCTCGCGCACCTTGGTGCCGACGTTAGTGCGCTTCTTGCTGGAAAAAGAGGCTCAAGAGCACAACGAGGGGCATCATGGTCCGCCCGGCTTGGCGCGGCGTTTCTTCGCCGCCTTCGACCGCGGCTTCGTGCACTTGCGCACCGGCTATGGGCGCTGGCTGGCCTGGGCGTTGGAGCACCGGGCCGCGTTCGTCAGCGGCTTTCTCGGTTTCGTGGTGCTGAGCGTGCTGGTCTTGGTGCCGTTGCTCGGTCGAGATTTCTTTCCCAGCGTGGACGCCGGCTTGATCAAGCTGCACGTGCGCGGTGCGCCCGGCCTGCGCATCGAAGAGACCGAGCGACGCTTTGCGGAGATCGAGAAGACGATCCGCACCGTGATTCCTCCCGCTGAAATTGCCACGATGCTCGACAATCTGGGCATCCCGAACAGCGGCCTCAATCTGTCGTTGAGCGAGGGCGCGCTGATCTCGCCCTCGGATGGGCAGATCATGATTGCGCTGAAAGAGGACCACGCGCCAACCGCCGACTATGTGCGCAAGCTGCGCAGCAAGCTGCATCGAGAATACCCGGAATCCACGATTTTCTTCTTGGCGCCGGACATTTCGACGCAAGTCTTGAACTTCGGTTTGGCCGCGCCGATCGACGTGCAGCTGATTGGCGTGCCGGGCAAGGAAGACGAGACGCTCAAAGTCGCGCGCCAAATCATGGCCGAGATGAAGGCCATCCCGGGGGCCGTCGACGTACACTTGGCGCAGGTGGTGAGTAAGCCGCAGCTGCGCATCGACGTGGACCGCACCATGGCCGCGCAAGCGGGGATGACGCAGCGAGACGTAGCGAGCGATCTGTTGGTCTCGCTCTCTTCGAGCTCCCAGGTGTCGCCGAGCTACTGGCTGGATGCCAAACGCGGGGTGCAATATTTGGTCGCGGTGCAAACCCCGCAGTATCAGAACAACAGCTTCGATGCGGTGGAGCGCACGCCGCTCTCGACCCCCGGTAGCTTCGGCCCCCAGCTTTTGTCCAACGTGGCCTCTATTTCCCGCTCCGTAGCGCCGGCAAACATCACCCACTACAACGCGGCACGCACATTCGACGTGCAGGCCAACGTGGATGGCACCGATCTCGGTTCGGTCTCCAGCGCCATCTCCAAAATCGTCGACCGCGTCAAACCGACGCTCCCGCGTGGCACGACCGTCAAGATCAAGGGCCAAGTGGAGAGCATGGAATCCTCCTTCACCGGGCTCGGTTACGGTCTGATCTTCGCCGTCGTGCTCGTATACTTGCTGATGGTGGTCAATTTCCAGTCGTGGCTCGACCCCCTGGTGATCTTGATGGCCTTGCCCGGTGCGATTGCCGGCATCGTCTGGCTGCTGTTCTTGTCGCGCACCACGCTCAGCGTGCCGGCTTTGATGGGCTCGATCATGTGCGTCGGGGTGGCGACCGCCAACAGCATCTTGGTCGTCACTTTCGCCAACGACCAGCGGAAGGTCGGCCGGGACGCGAAGCACGCCGCGCTCGCGGCCGGCATGACTCGGCTGCGCCCCGTGCTGATGACGGCCATGGCCATGATCATCGGCATGCTGCCGATGTCGCTCGGGCTCGGGGAGGGTGGCGAGCAAAACGCGCCGCTCGGCCGGGCGGTGATCGGCGGTTTGCTGCTCGCCACGCTAACCACGCTATTTTTCGTGCCTGTGATGTACAGCGCGCTGCGCCGCAAGGCACCCACGACTGACCCGCTGTTGGAGGACCTGTGACTTCGCCCGAACATTCGCGCCGCTTGGAGCCCGCGCCGTCCGAATCCGTGCATCCGGCCGCGGACGATCTAGGATTCGATTTGCCCGAACCAGCGAGCCTCAGCCGGAGCCGAGTTTTCACGCTCGGTGCGCTGGGGTTGGCCGTGCTCGCTGGGGCATTTCTGTTTGGCTACCTGCCGCGTCACCACGCCAAGACCGAGCTCGCCGAGGGCGCTCGCTTGGAGGCCGAGAGCGCACCCCAGGTCGAGGTCGTCAGCCCCAAGGTCATGAACAGCGACCGAGCGATCGTGCTCAGCGGCAGCGTGCGTGCGCTTGAGGAGACCGTGATCTACCCCCGCGCCAACGGCTACATCTCCAAATGGCTGGTGGACATCGGGGACAAGGTCAAAGAGGGCCAGACCATGGCGGAGATCGAGACGCCCGAGCTCGATCAAGAGCTCGATCAGGCGCGGGCGCAGCTGGCTCAGGCGACAGCGGGTGTGACCCAAGCCGACGCCAATCGCGAGTTCTCGGAAGCGAATCTGGAGCGCTTCAAACAGCTCGTGCCCGCGGGCGTGGCCAGCCAGCAGGATCTGGACAAGACCCAAGCGCAGTCAGTGGTCGACTCGGCGAGCGTGAAGGTCGCAAAATCCGGAGTTTCGGTGCAAGCCGCGAACATCCGGCGATTGCTGCAGCTCAAATCCTTTGCCCACGTTTTAGCGCCGTTTGCCGGCACCGTCACGGCCCGCAACATCGAGCGAGGATCGCTGGTCAGCTCCGGCAATGCCACGCCGCTGTTCAAGGTCGCGATCCTCGACCCGGTGCGGGTGTTCGTGCAAGTGCCGCAGGACGCCGCAGCGGGCATCAAAAACGATCTGGCAACCCAGGTCAGCACACGCGAATACCCGGGTCGCGTGTTCGAGGGCAAGATCGCGCGCTCCAGTGGCGCACTGGATCAAAACACGCGCACGATGTTGGTCGAAGTGCGCGTGCCGAACCCCAAGAACGAGCTGCTGGCCGGCATGTACGCCGAGGTCGCGCTGACCTTGCCCTCGTCGCATCGCGTGTTCGAGGTGCCGGCGACCGCGCTGCTGAATGACGCTAGAGGCTTGCGCGTGGCCGTGGTCGATGCCGAGAGCACGCTGCGTCTGGTGCCCGTGGTGGTCGAGCGAGATACGGGCGCCACCGTGCAAATCTCGAGCGGGATCGATGCCGACGCCCGGATCGTCAAGCTTTCCAGCGCCGACATGGTGGACGGCAAGCGGGTCCAATTCCGAAAATGAGTTAGCGCCGGTCGAGCGCGGCCTGTTCGACCAATTCCGCCACCGTGCGCGCTAGTTCTCCGATATTTGCGGGCTTGGCGACGTGCCGCTGAAAGCCGGCCTCGAGTGCACGCGCGACGTCCTCGCGGCGCGCGTACGCAGTCAGTGCCACCGCTAGCAGGCGCCGGTGCATGGGCAACTCGCGCAGCCGACGCATCAGTGAAATGCCGTCCTCTTCCGGCATGCCAATGTCGCTGATCACGACGTCGACTTGCTGCTGCTCGAGGAAGCGGAAGGCGTTGGCCGCGGAGTCCGTGACTTTCACCCAGGCGCCGACTCGTTCCAAAGCAGTCTGCAGCAAGAGGCGTGAATCCTCGTCGTCGTCGATGACGAGGATCTTCACGCCCAAGAGCAGGGTGAGCGCTTCTGACGGCTCCAGCGGACGCTGCGGCGCTCCGTCGAGCGGTGTTTCCGCAGGTTCGCTGTGCAGTGCGCGCACCGGCAACTCCACGGTGAAGGTCGCGCCGTGCCCGAGCCCTGCGCTCTCCGCGGCCACCGAGCCGCCGTGCAGCTCGACCAAATGTCGCACGATCGCCAAGCCCAGGCCCAAGCCGCCGTATTTTCGGGTCGTCGAGCTGTCGACCTGCCGAAACCGTTCGAAGATGAAGGGCAAATGTTCGGGCGCGATGCCCGCGCCCGAGTCGGTGACGATCAACCGCACCGCGCTGCCCTTGCGTTCGAGGCGCAGCGATACCGCACCATCGCCGGGCGTGAATTTGACCGCGTTGCTCAGCAGGTTCCAGACCACCTGCTGCAGCCGATCGGCATCGCCCACCAAGTCGAGCGTGGGCTCCGGGCCGTGATCGACCGAGAGCCGGACGCGCCGCGCGGCTGCGGCCGGGCGCACCACGTCCGCGGCCGCGTTGGCGATCGCCACCAGATCCACGCGGCGGATGTCGAGCCGCAATTTGCCGCTGATGATCCGCGAGACATCGAGGACGTCTTCGATCAGCCGCGCTTGCGCCAGCGCGTTGCGCTCGATGGTTGCCAGCCCCCGTTCCAAGCCCTCAGCGTCGCGTGCGCCGCGACGCAAAATCGAAGCCCAACCCAGAATCGCGTTCAGCGGGGTGCGCAATTCGTGGCTCATCGTGGCCAAAAACTCGTCCTTTACGCGATTGGCAGCCTCTGCTTCTTTGCGCGCCTGCTGCTCGGCGTCGCGCAGTAGTTCTGAGTTGCGCCGTGCCAGCACTTGCTCGGTGACCTCGTACGCATGCACGAACACCGCATCAATCGTGCCGTCTGCCGACGGAAAGGGTGCGTAAACGAAATCGAAATAAGCGTCGCGCAGTATGCCATCGCCCGCGCGGTCGAGCCGGACATGCGCTTCCTTGCCGTGACTGGGCACGCCCGATTCGCGCACCCCATGCAAGAGTTCGAGGAACCCTTGGCCACGGATCTCTGGTACCGCGTCGGCGAAAGGCTGACCGATGATGGCGTCGGTCTTGCCCCACACCTGCAAGATGAGAGGATTGGCGAGCTCGATCAGCAAATCGGGACCGCGGAAGACACAAATGGCGGCGGGTGATTCGCGGAAGATAGTCTGTAAGCGCTGCCGCTCAGACTCCGCTGCCGCGAGCAGGCTCTGTCGTAGGCGCGCAGCGGACAGTTGAGTCTCCACCCGGATCAAGAGCGCGCTCGCCGAGAACGGCTTCACCAGGTAATCGTCCGCGCCAGCGCGGAGGCCCTCGGCGGTGGCTTCTTCGCCGGCTCGCGCCGAAAGCAGGATCGTCGGGATGCTCGCGGTGCGCGGATCGAGGCGAAGCTCGCGCAGTAAGCCGAAGCCGTCCAAATGCGGCATCATCACGTCCGAAATCAACAGATCCGGCGGGGCGCGGCGCGCCGCCGTCAACGCCTCCAAACCATCGGAGACGGCTTCTACCGTCCAATGCTGACCCAACAGGCGCACGATGTATTCGCGCATGTCGGCGTTGTCGTCGGCGACCAAGATGCGCCCCCCGATGCGCGCTTCACTGGCTCGCTTCGACGCGCTGCTCGAGCTCGACGGCGGGATCCAGCGCAAGGCCTCCTCGACGTACGCGGCGTACGCCGAAGTGGGCGTGGCTCGCCCTTCGTCGCCGATGCTGTCTTCTGCCAGGTGAGCTTTGCCGGCGGGCAGCAAGATCGAAAAGGTCGTGCCGTGATCCAGTTGGCTCTCCACTTCGATCGAGCCGCCGTGCAAGCGCACCAATTCGTGGACCAGCGCGAGCCCAATCCCCGACCCCTCGTGGGTGCGAGCGCGCGTGCCTTCGATGCGGTGAAAACGCTCGAAAAGCCGGGGGAGCTCGTCCGCGGCGACTCCCACCCCCGTGTCACGCACCTGGAACAAGGCGCCGCCCGCGCGCCAATGCAGGCCGACCGAGATGCCTCCCGTGAACGTGAATTTCAAGGCATTGGACAGCAAATTGAGCACGATCTTCTCCCACATGTCGTGGTCGACGTAGATCGACTCGGGCAGCACGTCACACGTCACCTCGAAGGTGAGCCCCGCGCGCTCGATGGCCGAGCGGAAGGTGCTCGCCAAGTCGATGGTGAGCGCGCGTAGATCCGTCGGTTGATAGGACGCGCGCGCGCGTCCCGCCTCGATGCGTGCGAAATCCAAGAGCCCGTTGACCAGCTTCAACAAGCGGAGCTCGTTCCGGTGCACCGTCTCCAGGTTCGCGCCCGTGAGCGCGCGGTCGGGCGAATTGAGCGCATCTTCGGTCGGCCCCAACATCAGGGTCAGCGGCGTGCGAAACTCATGACTCACGTTGGAGAAGAAGGCCGTCTTCGCGCGATCGATTTGGGCCAGCGCTTCGGCGCGTTTCTGGGCAGCGTCATAGGCGCCCGCGTTGGCGAGCCCGGCCGTCAACTGGCCCACGAACAGATCCACGAAGCTGCGCAAGCTCTCGTCGAGCGGACGGTGCGGGTTCAAGCCCGCGATGAACACACCCGCGGGGCTGCCCTCGCCGGGTCGAGCGATCGCCAGCGCGATCGCTCGACCCGGCGCGCGCTGCCAGGCTCCCTTCGGCCAATCACGCGCGCTGTCGAGTTCGATGACGAGCGGGTGGGCTTGCTCGTACAACTCCTGCAAGGGCCAAAATTCACATTGGTCGAGCAGGAACAGTGGCGCGGCTTCGGGCTGCGATTCCGCAAAACCGGTGAACGCGACGCGGCGTACGGATTTGCCGTCCTCTTCGAACAAATAGCAGAGCGAGAACGGGAGATCGCGGGCTTCGTCTCGAAGGCATTGCTCGAGCGCGCGGAACACGCCGTCGGGACTTTTGCTGAGCGCGAGGTTTGCCGCAAAGTCCCGTAACAAGGCCAACCGGCGATCGGCGATCACGCGCTCGGTCTCTTCGATCACGACGCAGAACAGACCGCCGACTTCGCCGGTCGAGTCACCCGGCGCGGGGCTATACGAGAACGTGTGGTACGTTTCCTCGGGATAGCCATTGCGTTCGAGGAACAGCAGCAGGCCCTCGTCCCAAGTGGCTTCGCCGGTCTGCATCACGTGCGCGATACGCGGATCGAGTAAGTCCCAAATCTCCGCCCAAACCGCGCTGGCAGGTTGCCCGAGTGCCCAGGGGTGCTTCGGGCCGAGCGTCTGGGCCGCGTACGCGTCGTTGTAGAAGAACGTCAGCTCGGGTCCCCAGCCCATCCACATCGCGTAGCGCGAGCTCAGCATCAGGCGCAGCACGGTGCGCAAGCTGGCTGGCCACGTGTCGAGCGGGCCGAGCGCGCTGCCAGCCCAATCCTTGCCGCGAATCAACGTCGGGAGGTCACCGTGTCCGGGAAAGAAAACGACTTCCTCCGCCATGAGTCGCCGAGAGTGGCCGCCGATTGAGGGGCCGGTCAAGTTAGACAATCTGCGGCCGGGGAACTAAAGTGAGGCGTTTTTGCGCGGTTCCGGCTCTCCTTTGGCCGCCTGTGGTTGCGTGCGCGGGGCTGATTGTGGGCCTTGCAAGAGGTCGTGCGCGAAGCCGCGCAATAGGTCGAGCCCCACTTCCGGATGCGCTTCGAGAAGTGCCAGAAAACCCTCTACGTCGATGCGAAACGCGATCAGCGGCGTTTCGGCGCGAGCTTCGTAAACCCGGGAGCCGGACCAGACGTCGAGCACGCCGATCGTGAAGCCGCGGCCAACGCAGGCGAAGCGCCCGTCGCGCTCGGTACAGCGCACCTTGCCCACATCGACGTGCAAGGCGTGCGTGGAGGGATCGCCTGCGCTCCACAGCAGCGTGCCGGCCGGATAGCGAAGCTCGATCATGCTGCGCGCGAGATCGATCAAGGCCTCCATGTTCATGTGCCGAAAGTTACCTTCACGCAGCTGGATCAAGCGCTGCACCAAGCTCAGCGGCTCGCTGTAGTACGTGCCTTCTTCGATTTTGCTCGGATCGCTGGGAACGGTCGGCAGGTTGCCGCGCATCGTGAGCACGTTCGTGCCCAGTTGGCGGAGCATCGTGCGCAGTAGCGAGAAATTCGTGGTCAGCACGGCCTCGAACGCGGTGGCCGGCACTTCGAGCGTGATCGTGTCACCCACGGCGACGGCCAGCGTGGATGGCTGGCGCGCCAATAGAGGTAGGCCGCCATAAGCGTCGCCGGCACGGCGGGTGCTGAGCACGTGCCCGTTTCGGGACACTTCGATGGCGCCTTCTACGACCAGGCACAGCATGCGCGTTGCTTCACCCTCAGGGGTGATTATTTCGCCGTCGGCGTAGCTGCCAGGTGTGCCGTGTTCCGCCAAGAGCAAGAGGGCGTCGTCGTCCAAGCCCTCGAACATGGGGTAGGCGCGGAGCGTGAGCACGCGATCGCGAATGCCCTTGCGTACCGGTTGGCCGGCGCCCAAAATTTCGTGATTCACGCGGCACGCCCCGTCGGCGTCGCCGCGAGCGGCAAGCCGAGTTCGGAGGCGTGATGGCGTGAGAGCTCGCGCACCGCGCCACTTTCACCTTCGGCCAGGTGCGCGAGCAAAGCCGAATAACCCAGCGCTCGCGGTCGGTGATAGCGCCCAGCTCGAGTCAGGCGCAGTTCATCGTTGCAATCGTCGACCAAGCCGAGCACGGCGCTGCGCACCGGCTCGCGCAGGATGTTCTCGAGCAGCTCGACACTGGTCGCGCGGTGCTCTTTGCTGAGCGTCAGGCTGCGGTAAATCTGGCCGAAATCCTCGGCGGGATAAAGCAGCCCGAGCAACCGGAACAGGCGCCCGCGTGCGTTGCCTTCTTTGTCCCGCAACAGCGCGTGCAACAGTTCATAGCCGAGGGTATTGCGCGCGGAATCTTGAGCTAGCCCGCGCTGCAGATTCAGGCGCGCGTCCAAGTAACGATAGGCTCGGGCCAATGTCTCACTGACCGAGCGACCGACGGCGGCGCGATCGACCGACAGCGTGGGGTGTTGACGCACGATGCGCTCGAGCACGAGCAAGATCGCGAAGCGAACCGCACCGTCGGCTTCGCGCGGGAGCCAATCCGTCAGGGTGTTCAGGGCGCGTTTCGGGCTGCACAGGGCCATCGCGCCGGGGATCCGCCAGCGCAGGTGATGCTTGGTGCTGGGATCTTGGAAGCGCTCGGTCAGCGTTTCCATTGCGCCGCCGCCGTAGTTGATCAATGCGCGTTCGGCCTCGCCGCGGGTGGCCTCGTCGCCGAGTGCATCGACCAGCTCGGGCAGCAACGCCTCCGAAGCCAAGTTGCCCATGGCGTGAACCGCTGCACGCCGAACCTCGGGCTCGCTCACGTGCAGCAAGGTCACCAGCGCGCGCTCGAAGCCGGGCG
>Ga0247778_1000079_pt1 | contig 160313 bp, 130 predicted proteins | sample UWRJL049202B5_FD_179939 | JGI IMG/M metagenome (GOLD analysis project Ga0247778, IMG submission 179939) | Plant litter microbial communities from Arlington Agricultural Research Station in Wisconsin, United States - UWRJ-L049-202B-5 | ecosystem: Environmental > Terrestrial > Plant litter >... | reverse complement strand
CTTTACCGCCTGCGCCAAAGCCACCGCCGAAGCCGCCGCCTTTACCGCCTGCGCCAAAGCCACCGCCGAAGCCGCCGCCTTTACCGCCTGCGCCAAAGCCACCGCCGAAGCCGCCGCCTTTGCCGCCTGCCCCGAAGCCGCCGCCGGTACCCGTGCCCGGCGCGCCCGCAGCGCCCGTACCCGGCGCGCCCGCGACGCCCGTGCCCGGCGCGCCTGCGACGCCCGTGCCCGGCGCGCCCGCGACGCCCGTACCCGGCGTGCCCGCCGCGCTCGTGGCACCCGCATGCGCAGAACCACTCCCGGCCGCGCCGTCGTCGTCGCCGCTGCCGTCCGAGTCGCCGCCGCAGCCAGCGAGGAGACCGGTACCAATTAGGGCGACCACACCCACGCTCGTCAGAATACTATGCTTCTTCATTATGGACATCGCTTCTTGCTTTCGCTGATTGCAAACTCGCAATTGCCGTCGAGCCAAGAATTGGCAAGACGCCTGTCCCCACGACCAAATTCAGTGCGATGTGTTTGATATCGCGAGTGCGCTACAAATAGCAATGGTCACGCAATAAATCGAAATATCGACATCACGATCAGAATCAATGTGCCTGCTCGCCGCCCGCACCGTTACTTGACCGCTCGCTCAGTTGCCGATCTACACAAGCGTTTGATTCGGCACAGATGCCACGCTGAGCTTCAAACCCGTAGTGCCCAGTCGGCGTTCGACGCTTGCGACCACGGCGTCTGCGTCCGCAGCGCGTCGTGATCTACTCCGAACATGCCATCGCTTTGAAAGAAGCGAAGCGCGCGCTGACGGTACCGAGAGCAAGCAGTGGAAAACATCGACAACGGGTGTCGCAGCAAGCGCAGCCGTCAACTCGTGCTTGCGGGGCACGCGAGGGCTCGCGGCAAGCTCGACCGACGTCACAGGCGCAAGCACAGGCGAATTTGCCGACGCCGCCGTAACTGGCTCGAAAACAGGAGAATTTCGCAGATTTTCAGCGGGCCGAGCCACCAGCGCGAGCGACGGCGCGATGGCTTCGACGCTCGGCTGCTGCTGTGCGAGCAGCGCGGCGAGAGGAGCCGCCATCCGCGCCGCGTGCAAAGTTGGCTCCACGAGCAACGGATTACTTTGCAATGGCGTGGCCGACAACGCGCCCCACGCCAAGAGGCGCACGCCGACACATCCATCCCCCCGCCAGCGCGCACGCAGCTCAGCCTGTGCACGAGCAGCGCACGAGTGCAGCACGCGCTCGCCATCCGGCTCAGCCGCTAAGCCATGCTGCTCGCAACGCATACGCCCATCATGGCATGCGCGTCGCCGCCGTTTAAGTCAAAAAGTTGTACCGCATGCGCGGACGAAGAGCTGAACGCAAATATGCGCTGGTCGCTCTGGGTAAAATCGTTCCGTCGGAATCGATACAGGCGCCGATCCGAGTCCGTGGCTCGGGAAATCCGTATCAGCACTCCAGTGTTGCAGCTGCGCGGCGATCTATTCACTCGATGCCATGATATGCTCCTCCAACACCGCTTTTCTGGCGAACGCGGTGACTCGGTGTCGACAACACGAGCTCGGCGGACGCGTCTCGGATGCGCCCAGCCCGCGTTGGGCAGGCGGCCTCACCAGCCTTCGAACCGGCAGCCCAATGCCGGCTTCGAAGTCGCCCACCCCAGCGCGGCCTCAATCTCCCTTCGGACCCTCGTCGTAGGCACGCGGCCGATACTTTTTCTGCACTCCGCCGTTGGCCGCCCCATTGTACACGAGATCACTGCCGAGGAACGCGAGCCAGCTCCCCGGATGGGCTTCAGAGGCCGCAATCAGTTCGTCTTTGTGGGCTTCGATGATCTTCTCTTCCCACGCACACTGCAGGCCGAGCGCGATCAGATTCAGATCATTGGGCGCGAGCTCGAAGCCGTGCATGTAGTGAGGCCAAGCTTGTTCGGCTCGTTTGAGCCGGCACAAGGTGTCGCCGTAGTACACGTGGGCCATCGGCCACTTGGGCGCGAGGCGCAGGGCCTCGGCGTTGATCTTGAGGCGATCTTCGAGCTGACCACGGGCGCCGAGCATGACCGAGTAATTGAGTTGCGCTTTGGCGCTGCGCGGCACGGCGTTGTGCGTCGCGCGCCAGAAGATCAGGTCATCGGTATAGTCGAAGGCGTGCCAGCGGCCCGCCAGCGCTTGAAAACCGAGGAACGCGCCGACGACGGCCGCGCCCCACGGCCACTTGGTAGCGAGCAGGCGCGTGAACAAAACGGCCAGCACGCAGGCCGAGCCGAAGGCGGGCAGGTACCAAAAGCGCTCTGCGCGAATCGTGGGCAAGAGCACGGGGATGTTCGAGTGCGGAAAGTACGCGATCGGCAGCCAGACCAGGCCGATCGCGAGCAAGGCCAGCAGGCCCTGTCGTTCGTCGAACGCGAGCGCCACGCCGTGCCGCTTGGCCGCGGCGCGTGCGCGCGCTTCACGCGCCAGGCTCGCGATCCAGAGTCCCACGCCCGCGATCGGCGGCAGCACGAGCAGCGCGCCACCCAAGACACTCTCCGGGAAGTACACGCGATCCGGGCTCGGCTCCTGCGGGAACGAATAGTCGCCACTGAGCGTCCAGGGAAAGACGATTTGCCCGAGGCCGCGCGCGTAGACGCGCAGGGCGCCCGCGATGCGGTGCGGCAGATCGGCATCGACGAGCGGATTGTTGACCGGGTCGTGCGGCAGTTGCGGCTGCTGAAACCAGTGTAAAAACTTGGCCAGCGCGCGCGCGGACGCGCCTGCCTCGGCCGGCAACGCCGCACCGGCATCCACCTGAGAGACGACCGGAAAGAAGCGACGGCGAAAATAAGTGTAGGCCACCAACGCGGCGGCCGAAGCCGCGAACGCGACCACGGCTCGCAGCGCGCGCAAGGGCCGCGTTCGGTGCAAGATCGGCGCGCTGAGCAGCGCAACCCAGGGCACGAGCGGCAACGCCACCAGCGCGCTCTCTTTGCTGAACAACCCGAGTAGCACCAGCGAAAAGACGCACAGTGGCATCACGAGCAGACCGCGTTCCAAACAGACGAGTGCGGCCAGCACGAACAACCCGCCGAACACGTCGGCAATACCGACCACACCGGTGATCGCCTCCGTGAGCACGGCCGAGGCCAAGAAGCAGGCGCCCGCGAGCCAACTCGTGTCACGCCGACGGCTGAGCGAAAAGACGAAGCTTGCCACCAGTGACGCGTTCACTGCGTGCACCAGCACATTGACCCAATGGTGCAAAAATGGCCGATGGCTGACGAACCACAGCGCGCGCCACACCAGATCCGGCAGCGGCCGGTACGAGCCAATGCTGCGATCCGGCGGTAAACCCCAAAAATCGCGGGTAAAGGCGTGCAGGAATCCGCCGGCCTGGCCGTTGACGTAGGGGTTCGCGAGCAGCGCTTCTTGTTCGTCGAAGATGTAGTTCGACAGCGGACTGCGCACGTAAATCAGCACGCTCAGCACGAAGGCGGGCGCAAAGGCGGTCAGGAAGCGCGGATCTTGTTCGCTGAAGTAGGCCTTGAGCCCCAAAAGCCACGCGCTGAGCCGCTGGCGCAGGGTCACGCGAGGCTCCCTCGGGTGGCGGGGCGATGGAGCGACGGGGCTGGGGAGTGACTCGCCGTTCATAGGCTGCGCCCCGCCGTTGTAGTGCCAAGCCCCCGAAGTCTCAATGCCTGAGCCTTGCCCGACATTCCGATCCCACGTGCCCGTGCCCGCTCTCCTCTCCTCTTGCCCGCTCCCTCCTCGACGTCCTTTCCTCTCGAGCAGCCACTCTGCCCCCCCAAATCAGAGTTCGAATTCAAACTCTAGTTTTCGTTCGATCGGGCGTTCTTTTTTTGATGGTCAAAAGGCCCGTCTCTGGCCGGCACAGCCTTCGGCGTCAAGGTGAGGAACCCTGCGGGATGTGAGGTGCGAGGCTGGAGAGCGAGCGCCCCCTCTTCCTTTCCGGAGCCGAGAGCGGGCACGGGCACGGGCACGGGCACGTTTACGGGGAGCGGAGAATTCGGGGAGCGACGCGAGTTCTGGGCTCGACAACGGGCGGTTTGCCGATGTTAACGTGCGCGCGAGATGACGGCAGTGGAACGCTTCGACGGCTGCGAAGTCGTAAAAAAGCTGAGCACAGGGCCGATCACGGACCTTTACCACGTGGTCCAAGAACCACTCGGTCGCCCCGCGTTCATCAAGGCGCTCGGCTCGAGCATCTTGCCTTCGTCACCGTTTGCGGCCTCGCTGGAGCGCGAAGCGCGGCTCTTGGCCGAGCTGAACCACCCGAACATCCTCGAGGTGTACGACTTCGTGCGTCGAGACGAGCGCATGTGGCTCGTGCTCGAATATGTCGACGGCGTATCACTCGAGGAAGTGATGAAGCGCGCCAAGCGCGTGCCCGAGGCGTTCGCCTGCGCGGTCGCGCTCGAGGTGTGCCGCGCGCTTGCGCACGCGCACGCGCACGGCGTCGTGCACCGGGACGTACAGCCGAAGAACATCCTGCTCGGCAAGGATGGCTCGCTCAAGCTGTCGAACTTCAGCGTCGCATTCGACGAACGCATGCCCACCGCGCCCGAGCTGCTCGAGGGAGGCACGGGCTACGGCGGTCCGGCGTACATGTCGCCCGAGCAGATCTTGGGCGAACGCGCCGACGGGCGCAGCGATCTGTTTTCGCTCGGCGTGCTCTTGTACGAGATGTTGAGCGGTGAGCGCCCGTTCGACGGTCCCGACGATCGCAGCACGTCGCTCCGCATCCGGCGCGACCCAGTGCCACCCTTGAGCAAGAAGGCTCCCGGCGTCAGCCAAGCGCTCGAGCGCATGACTCAGCGCTGCCTCGAGAAGATGCCGAGCGACCGCTTCGACGGAGCGCTCGAAGCGTGCGCAATCCTGGAAGCCGCAGCGCAAGAATTGGGCGCCGAGCCCACCGCGCCGCTGATACGCGATACGCTGGTCCGAGGCCGCTTGATCGAAGGCAGCCCGCTCAAAAGCAGCGCCGAGCGCAAGCCGCGCCCGCGAGAAGGTCGCGTGGGTGTGACCGTGGCTGGCCTGTTCGTGGCACTCTTGGCGATCCTCGGGGGTGGCTTTGCCATTCAGCTGCTTTCAGGCAAGACCGTCGGCACCGCGGTGGCGGCCCAAGCCGGCCGCCGGCTCGAGCTGTTGCCGACCGGACGAGCTTTCCTGCGAGTCGTTGCGCACCCCTGGGCGCACGTGATTGTGGACGGCCAAGAGGTCGAAATCACACCCTTTGCGCGCCCCATTCCGCTCAGCGCGGGCAGTCACTACGTGCGCCTGGAGCACCCCAATGCCCCGGTCGAGCGCCGTACGATCGAGCTCACCCCCGGTGAGACATTGCTGCTCGATGTCACCCTGAAGGTGAGTGCCCCCAAACTCAGCGCAAGTGCGGCCGCTTTGGCCAAGGCAAGAGCCGCGGGGGCGCAAGACGGCACGCAGGATCCAGGCGACAGCGGTACACCCTGAACTACATGAACACCCGCACCCGGCAGACCTTCTCAGGTGCCGCGGAAGAAGTTCGAGCGCTCGCATGCCCCGGAAAGTCGTGGCATAAATAGTGAATAGCGGAGTTCGCCACGAGCTCCGCTTTTCGATGCGCCCCACGCGGCTGGTCGAACCCGACCCAGACATGAACGCCGAATTGAAGTCAGGCTCGACCTTGGGCCATTACGAGCTACTCACGCGCATCGGGCGTGGTGGCATGGCCAGCGTTTGGGTGGCGCGAGAACGGGCGCCAGTGAGCGGCAAGCAGCGCTTGGTGGCCGTCAAAGCCATGCTGCCCGAGCTGGCGCGGCACTCCGACTTCCGCGCGATGTTCCTGGGCGAAGGGCAGATCGTGCGCAGTATCGACCACCCCAATGTAGTCAAAGTGCACGAGGTCTCGGAAGACCGCGGCATTTTGTACATGGCCATGGAATGGGTCGAGGGTGATTCACTGCGTACGCTGATCAAGGAGGCCAAGCGCCGCCGCGCCATCCCCGCGGAGATGGCCGTGAAGATCATCGCGGACACCGCGGCCGGCCTGCACGCCGCGCACGAGCTCCGCGGTTGGGATGGCGAGCTCCGCAATATCGTTCATTGCGACATCTCACCGCACAATATTTTGGTCGGTCTCGACGGCCAAGCCAAGCTCGTCGACTTCGGCGTGGCCAACGCGACCGCCCACACCGAGCTCGAAGGCAACGACCGAATCAAGGGCAAATTCGGCTACATGTCGCCGGAACAAGCCAGCGCGGGCAAGATCGATCGGCGCAGTGACGTCTTCGCGCTGGGCATCGTTTTGTACGAGCTGACCACGGGCGAACGCCTGTTTCGCGGCGATGACGCGGCGCACACTTTGGAACTGGTGAAGAGCGGGCCGATCCCCGCGCCGCAAGCGGTGTACGCCAAGTACTCCGAAAACCTAGCCGCGATCGTGAAGCGTGCCCTGTCCCGGAACGTGAACGAGCGTTATCAAACCGCCGCTGAATTTCGCGACGCGCTCGAGCACTACCTGAAAGACGAGCGGATCATGGTTTCGCCGGCAGGCGTGGGCCAGCTGGTGAAGCGCGTGCTCGGCCCGCGCATCGAGCAACAGCGCCAAGCCCTGCGCGAAGCACTGATTGTCGCCGACGGTACGGTCGTCAACGGGCTGGTACCGGAACACTCGGCGTCGCCCGATCGCACCGCATCGGATCGCCTGAGCGGGCATTTTGCGATGAACTCCGAGCCACCCACCAGCGGCTCGCAATACTCGAATTCGCGCACGGGCACGACGCCCCGCCCGCAAACGCTGGATCGCAATCATCCGCGAAAGAGCGGCTTTTTGCCGTTGTTTGCCGCCGTCGGCGGCTTGGCCGCGGCGGCCAGCGCGCTGTTTTGGGCCTCACATCATCCCGCGCCAGCGCCCTTGATCACCACTCATCTGCAGCGCCCGGCTCAGCAAGCAGCCAGCAACAACACGCGCAACGACGACGACACGGGTCCGGTGGGCGTGAACATCGACAGCTTGCCGACGGCCGCGGGCCCGATTCCCACTGCACCCGACGCGGACGCGATGAGCAACGCGCTCGCCGGTCGCAAGCAACCCGCGCCCGCAAACACGTTAGCCGCTGTTGCCGCCCCTGCGCGTCCGAGCAAAGACCTGGGTCGCGAGCCCGACGAAGTCGAAAACCCGTACAAGACCAAAGAGCCCAGCGCCCCCGCGACAGCAGCCGCGCCGACAGCAACGGCCACTCCCCCGCCTGCAGCCCAAGTGGTACCCCCCGATCAACGCTCACCACTCAACCGCGGTGCAGCGCTGGCCGCGCTCGGTTCAGCGGCGTCAGCCGCCACGGCCTGTAAGCGCCCCGACGGCCCGAGCGGCTCCGGCTCCGCCAGCGTCACGTTCTCGCCCGAAGGCCCCGTCAAGTCGGTCACGGTCTCGCCACCCTTTGCCGGCACTGCCGTCGGACAATGCGTCGTATCGGCCTTCCGCAACGCGCACGTGCCGGCCTTCAGCGGCAGCTCGATCACGTTGCCGAAGAGCTTTCAAATCCCGAAGTGATCTTGGGCTCTCCGACGAGCCCCTGAGGTAAGCGAGCCGCCGCCCGCGCTACTGCGTTTCGCGATCGTGCGCGTGTTTGATCGACGTGCGCAGCGGGGCGGGCAATTGGCTGATGTCGACGATCAGCTTGCCGTCGTGCACCGCCGTGATCGCGACACCCGGCAAGACGGCTTGGCCGACGCCTTCGATTTCCACGAGCAGCTCGTGTTCGTGAATGCCTACGACGGCGCCGAACGCCGCGCCATCTTCTCGTTGGAACAGCTGATCACCGATCTTGATAGGAACGCGTTGCGACATGGTTCTCTCCACCGTAGCGCGTTCCGGCCTCCTAAAACAGCACGCGCACAGCCCGGGCCGGTGCGCGCGTCCGGCAAACGTCCTGTTTACCGAGCATTCTGCCGTGGGCCCTCAAGTTTCGGACCAAACCGGCCGCTCTGATTCCTGCGGATCCCGCGCTTTGTCATGTCGAACGAAGAACTACCCCTGGCAAAGTTGATGGGGGCGCTCAGCTACGCGCTCGACATCACGGAGGGGCAACCACCGGGACACAGCGTCCGTTGCTGCTTGATCGGCATGCGCTTGGGCCGCGCGATGGGCCTTCCCGAAGAGGCGCTCTGGGAGCTGTACTACACGCTGCTGCTGAAGGACGTCGGTTGTAGCAGCAACGCGGCCCGCATCTGCGAGCTGTACATGACCGACGATCTCGCGTTCAAGCGTGATTTCAAGTGGGTCGATGGCAGCTTCCCGCAGGTCGTGCAATTCGTGCTCGGGCACACCGGGCTCGGCGCGGGTCTGATCGATAAGTTCAAGATCTTGCTGAGCTCCCTGCGCACGCGCGAGGAAGCGGCGCAGGAGCTAATCACCACTCGTTGCCAACGAGGTGCCTCGATTGCGCGACGCTTGGGCTTTCACGAACGCGTCGCGCAGGGCATCCACAGCTTGGACGAACAGTGGAGCGGCAAGGGTCGACCCGAGCGCTTGCTCGGTGACGCCATCCCCATCTATTCGCGCATCGCGCTTTTGGCGCAAGTCGTCGATGTGTTCCACACCTCGGGTGGTCCGGACGCCGCCCTCGAGGAGGCACGAGCTCGTCGTGGCACTTGGTTCGATCCGCGGTTGGTCGACGCACTCGCCGCGCTGAGCGCCCAAGACGAGCTGTGGGCGATGCTGCAAGCGCCCGACCTGAGCGATCTGGTCTTCAGCGAAGAGCCGGCGCTGCAGAAGATCAAAGTCGATGAAGTTTACCTGGACGCGGTGGCAGCCGCTTTCGGCGAAATCGTCGACTCGAAGAGCCCGTTCACCGCGGGGCACAGCGGCCGCGTTGCGCTCTATACCGACTTGATCGCCGCCGATCTCGGACTCGGCGCGGAGCGCCGACGCTGGTTGTACCGCGGCGCGCTCTTGCACGACGTGGGCAAGCTGGGCGTGAGCAACGCCGTGCTCGACAAGCCGGGTAAGCTCGACGCCGCGGAGTGGGACGCGGTGAAAAAGCACGCGGTGTATACGGAGGAGATCTTGTCGCGCATCCCGCAGTTCGCAGAGCTCGCGGTGGTAGCCGCCGCGCACCACGAGCGGCTCGACGGCAAAGGTTACCCGCGCGGGCTCTCGGCCGAGGCGATCGCGCACGAGACTCGCATCATCACCACCGCCGACATCTTCGACGCCATCACCGCGGAACGCCCGTATCGCGCCGCCGTGCCGCTCGACAAGACGCTCGAGATGATGCGTGAGACCGTGGGCAGCGCGCTCGATCCACAGTGTTTCGCTGCGCTCGAGCGGGTGGTCTCGACGCTCGAGTTCGAGAAGCGCTCACTGCTGCCGCACGCGGCCTAGCGAAAGCGCCAGCCCCGTTCGTCCTCGAACGCGCGCGCCAACCGCCGCTGCTCTTGGATCAGCGCGCCGTAGACCTTCGGCACCCGCGGATCGCTGGAGAAGGCCGAGAAGACGTGCAGCGTGGCCTCCGCGTCAGCGGCCGCGCGATGGGCGTTTTCGAGCACGATCCCGAGGCGTTGCACGACGTCGCCGAGCGCGCGACTCTTTTCCAGCTTTTGCAGCTCACGCGCCCAAACCAGGGGATCGACCCATTCCACGCCCTTCTTGAAGGCGGGCGGCGTGAGTGGCGGCAGGCTCGCGACCCGCCCGAGCTCCGCCATCAAGATCTTTCGATCGTACTCGGCGTTGTAGGCCATCGGCACGTGACTACCGAGGCACTCGAAGAGTTCGGGCACGATCGCCGCGAAGGGCGGCGCGTCCTTCACCTGCTCATCGCCGATGCCGTGCACCTCGAATGCCTCTTGGGGGATCGGACAACCCGGATTGATCAGCCAACTCTTGCGTTCGATCACCGAACCGTCGCGCCAAAACACACAGGCGACCTCCACCACGCGGCTGGTCAGCGGATCGCGACCGGTGGTCTCCGTGTCGATCGCCACCAAGTGCAGGCCGCTGACCGCGTGATCCGCCGCAAAATCATCGACCAGGCCGGCCGCGACGATGCGCAGCAGATGAGCAATGCCTGGATAGTGACGCCCGGTCGGAAAGCAGCCGTGATCGGCGCTGAGACCTCTCAAAGCGGCGCCCGCGGCTTCTGATCTTTGACGGCGGCTTTGGCCGAGCCGGCCGGCGCCGCGCTCGCGCTCGGAGCCGGGTTGCTCGGAGCAGCCTCCGCCAGGTGCGGAGTCGCATCGCCCCCGGAGAGCTTGATCTCGAGGGCAACCCATTCTTCGAGGTCGTCCTTGAACTCGCCCGCGCTCTCGAATTTGCGACCGTTGATGAAGATCGTCGGTGTACCCGTCAACTCCAGGCGCTCGCCCTGTTTGCGATCGCGCGCCACGAAATCAGCGACCGCTTCGCTTTCCCAATCCTTCTGGAAGCGCGGCATGTCGAGGCCGATCGATTTGGCCAGCTGCTCCACGGCTGCCGGCTGAAGGTTCGACTGGTTGTCGAACAGCACGACTTCCATCTCCCAGAACTTGTTTTGCTTGTGGGCGGCGATCGCCGCGCGCGCAGCTTTCTCGGCGTACTGATGCATGCCGAGCGGGAAGTTCTTGTACACGAGCCGGATTTGCCCGTCGTAGCGTTTGAACAAGTCGTCCAACATGGGCCGCGTGGCGGCGCAGTGCGGGCACTCGAAGTCGGCGAACTCGACGATCAAAACCGGCGCGCCGCTCGAGCCTTTGGCGGGCGAGTCTTGCAGATCGATGTTCTGGATCGCGTCTGGAGAGAAACGATTTTTGTAAGCGGCTTCGATCTGAGTGCGTGGGCGCCCGCGGCGGACTTGCTTGAGCAGAAAATTCGCCGCTGGTAAGCACTGCTTACAGTTTCTATTTTCCTTCACGCACTGGGCCAAGCTCACCGGCTGATCCGGGCAAGGCGCGAGCAAGTCCGAGACGTCACGCGACCAGTCGGCCTTCTCGCGACCGGTCAGCTCCGAGGTGTCGACCCCGGGCAGGGTCACGTCCTTGACCTCGGTGTGCGCGGGGGCCGCTTCCGAACCTCCTTCGCCGGGCGAGCGACAGGTGGTCAATTGAGAGTTGAACAGGGCAAAACCGAGGGCTGCCCCAGCCAAGCGCAGGCTGAACATTGCGGGGCCGAGCGTAGTCTCGACCTGGGCGGTCTTGGAAGGCGGATCGCAAGCCGGGGCTCTTTCGTCACCGATTTCCGCGCTTTGCCGCGCTATTCTGGGCAGTACGGGGAAATTTGACGCGGCCCGTCCCGACGTTGCGGAGACGCTCGTCTGCTCAAGCGATGGCGAAGCCAGCACGAGTCATGTAAATCGCGAGGCTCCCGCATGTCGGACGTCTCGCCGCCTTCCTACCCACCCGATTCCTCCCAAGGCATCGCGCCGCCCCCCGGCGTGCGGCGCACGATCGCCGTGGGCGGCGGCCGCGGCGGAGTCGGCAAGAGTGTGCTCGCTGCCAACCTGGGCGTGTACGTCGCTCAGCTCGGCCGTTCGGTCTTGTTGATCGACGCCGATCCGGCGGGCGCCGCCCTGCACACCGTGCTCGGCATCGATCTGCCGAACACCGCCGCGACCAGCAGCGAGGACGAAGAAGAAGAGAGCCTCGTCGCGCTGCCGACCCAGGTGCCGGGCCTCCAGCTCGTGCCCCAAGGCTACCGCATTGGCTCGCCCGTGCCTGTGCGGCCGGGCCGCAAGCCGCGCTGGGCGCGCCAAGTGCAAAAGCTCGATATCGATTACGTGATCATCGATCTCGGCGCGGGCACCGGGCCGGCCACCCTCGATCTGTTTTTGAGCGCGGACATCGGCATCACCGTGGCATCCCCCGAGCCGCCCAGCATCGAGGCCACGTATCGCTTCGCGCGTGCGCTCTACCAACGCGTGATGCGCCGCTTGCTGACCAAGGACCGCTTCAAGATGCGCCTCTTGGAGCGCGCCGAAGCCGAGCTCGGCCCGCTCCCGCCGCCCCAAGATTTGGTGCGCGCCGTGGCGCGTTACGACTCCAGCCTGGGCGAGCTCGCGGCGGCAGAGCTGGCCAAGCTGCGCCCGCGCTTGGTCGTAAACAACGGTCGTTTGCGGGGCGACACCGAACTCGGCCCGGCGATGTGCGACATGGCCGAACGCTACCTGGGTGTGAACTACGACTACGTGGGGCACATCGAGCAAGACGACGCGGTGTGGCTCAGCGTCGTGCATCGGCGGCCGCTCTTGATCGATAGCCCGACCAGCAAGAGCGCACGCAACCTGGAGCGCATCGCCCGGCGCGTGCTGGCGCTGAGCACCACGCGCGAACAACAGCCGGCCGTGCGCGCGCTATCGTTGGTCCCTGGCGATCCGAACTTGTACGACGTACTTTGGACCCATCAGAGCGCGAGCGACGAAGATCTACGACGCGCGTACAAGCGCCAGCGTGAGCTGTACCAACCCGGTAGCCTGCCGCTCACCTCACTGCTGAAGGGCGACCAATTGCGAGCCGAGCAAGCGCGCGTCGAGGAAGCGCACGACACCTTGCTCGACCCGCTGCGTCGCAAGGCCTACGACGCCTCGGTCTTCCCCGCCGAGCAAGCCGAGCTTCCCAAGCGCAACGCCGGCCTGGACAGCGCGCTCGAAGCCGAGCGTTCCATGCTCCAGAAGGAGCTCGCGCGCGAGATCAACGGCGAGACCGAGTTCACCGGCGCCCTGCTGCGTAAAGTGCGTGAATCACACGGTATCGAGCTGAGCGAGATTGCGAAGCTGACGAAAATCTCGTCCACGCATTTGCAAGCCATCGAAGCCGAGCGTTACGCGGAGTTGCCGGCGCTCGTGTACACGCGCGGTTTCGTGCAGCAGTTGGCCAAGTTCCTCAAGCTCGATCCGACTCAGGTCTCGAAGACCTACCTGCGGCGCTTACGCGAATGGCGAGCGCTCAGCGACGGGGATCAAGAACCTTGAACAGCGGGCACGAGCGAGGGGTCGATCGCTCCCTCGCTGGGGACGCGGACATCTTGTCCCGCGACGCTGCCTTCACGCTCGCCGCATTCATGGTCGCGCTATTGCCGCGCTTGTTCGTGGCTATCGCCTGGGCGAAAGAGCCGGTTTGGGACGGTCACTACTATCACTTTGGTGCCGAGCGCATCGCACGCGGCTTGGGCTACTCGGAAGACGTGCTCTCACACGGGCATTTGCTGTGGAAGCCCTGGGTTCACTATCCGGTCGGCTACAGCGCAATACTCGGGCTATTTTACCGCATTTTTGGGGCCGAGCTGGTCGTGGCGCCGGTGGTCAATGCGCTCACCGGCGCGCTTTTGGTGGCCGTCGTGCACCGCGTCGCGCGCTACTACCTGAGCCGAGATCGCGCCCGCGTGGCGGCCGGCTTGAGTGCGTTGCACCCCGGATTGATCGCGTACTCGGCGGTGGTCATGACCGAGCCATTGGCCGCGTTGCTCTTGCTCGTTGCCGGCCTGGCTGCGCTGCACTTTCGAGGGCGTTGGCAGGCGATCGTGTACGCCGGGGCGCTATTGGGCTTGGCCACGCTCGTGCGGCCCGCCAGTTTGCTCGCCGCACCGCTCTTGATCTTCACTCAGCCGAGGCCGTTGTGGCAAGCCGCGGCGCGCGCCGTAGCGGCCAGCGTCGTGGCGCTGCTCGTGGTCTTGCCCTGGACGCTGCGCAATTGCCAACGCATGGATGGCTGCGCGCTGGTGTCGACCAACGGCGGCTGGAACCTCGCAATCGGCGCCATCACCGAGACCGGGCGCTTCCAAACGTTGCGCGGTAGCGACGGTTGTCCGATCGTGACCGGACAAGTGCAACAAGATCGCTGTTGGGGCGAAGTCGGTCGCGCCAAGATCGCCGCCGCGCCCTGGCGTTGGTTGCAAAAAGCGCCCCTAAAACTAGGCCAAACCTTCGACCACGAGTCGTTCGCCATCGAATATTTGCACGAGGCCGATCCCGACTCTTGGCCCGAGGCCCGGCGCGTGGCGGCGCGCGAACTGCTGACCGCGTTTCACCGCCTGCTGCTCGCGCTCGCCGCGCTGAGCGTGGTCGCGTTACCGATTTGGAGCGCGCACACGCGCTCCGCGTTCTTCGTGCAGTGCGCGCTCGGCGCCATGCTCATCGGCCTCGCCGCGTTTGCGGCGCTCAGCGACGCTCATCCGTTTTATCTGCTGGCGGTACTCATTCCGCTGCTGGCGTCGGTGCCATTCCCAGGCCGACCCACGCAAGGCGCCGCGGGCGGCTACTTGCTCTCGCTACTCGCCATCACGGCCCTCACCCACGTGCTGTTCTTCGGGGAAGATCGCTACCACCTGGTGGTGACGCCCCTGCTCTGCATTTTGGCGGCAGGGGCTTTGCGCGTCAGCGCTGCTCGTGCAGATCCCGTTTAGCGAGGGTGACGGCCCCCGCGAGCGATCAGCGCGTGGCTCAGGGCACCGTCACCGGGCCTTCACTCTCTGCCAGCGTGCGGTGACGGCGCTCGAACTCGAGCGTGACCTCGCCCGTCCGACCGCTACCAATCGCGCGGCCGTCCAAGCTGCGGACCCCCACCACGCCCGCGCCGGAGCCGGTCAAGAACAGCTCGTCCGCGGCCAACAAGTCGCGCCGGCCGAGTGAGCGTTCGGCCACGGAAAAGCCGAGTTCGCGAGCCAACTCCAAGACCGCCCCGCGGTTGATGCCCTCCAAACAACCGTCGATCGCCGGCGGCGTCGACAGCGTGCGGCCGCGCACCACGAACACATTGGCCACCGACGCTTCGGAGACCCGACCTGATTGGTTGAGCAGCAGCGCTTCGTCCGCGCCTTGCTTCTTGGCCTCTTGCTTGGCTAGCGCGGAGCCGAGATAGTTGAGCGTCTTGATCGCGACGTCTTGTACGTCGGGGTTCGGGCGGCGATAGCTAGAGGTGATCATGCTCAGGCCCTGCGCTCGCTGTTCGGCGCTGTACAAGCCGATCTCGGCCACGATGCAGACCACCGTGGGCTTTTTGCAAGTCGTCGGGTCGACACCGAGCGGCCCCTCCCCGCGCGTGACCAGCAAGCGAACGTAGGCCTCCTTCTGAGCGAACGCACGCACCGTGTCGCGCACGATCCGTGCGCGACCTTCGCGGTCGAAGGGCAGCTCCAGCCCCAAATAGCGAGCTCCGAGCTCCAAACGAGCCAAGTGCTGTTCGAGCCGGAAGATTCGACCCGCGCGGACACGGATGCCCTCGAACAGGCCGTCACCGTACAGGAGCCCGTGATCCAGCACCGAGATCTTCGCGTCTTGGTCGGCCACCAGCTGGCCATCGATTGAAACTGCTTTTTTCATCACTGCACTCCTTCCTCACAGACTGCGCGATACGCGCTCGGCCACGGCACAGGTGGCCTTGATCGCTACTTTGAGGGACACGCCGCTGAGGCGCACCGCAGGGCCTGCGCAGGTGACGCAGCCCAATAGTTCGGTGTTCGACAAGATCGGCGCGGCCACTACGGTGAGGCCTGGTAGCCACTCCGCTTCATTCACGTCGTAGCCGCGACTGCGCGCGCGCTTGACGGCAGCGGCAGACACGCGGGCCGCGCCCGGATTGCCGGCGAGCAGCTGCGGCGCAAAGGCCATGTACAAGCGACCGCTGGCCGTCACCTCGACCGGCACTTCAGAGCCCACGTCCGGCGCGACGCGCAGCATGCCCGTGCCCTCGACCTTGCTCAAGACCACCAAGCGACCAGCGCGCGCCTTGACCAAGAAAAAAGTCTCCCCGAGCTCATGCGCCGCACGCTCGAGCTCGGTCTCGCACGCGCGCACCACCGGATCGAGCGCGAGCGCGCCCAGCCCCAGGCGCACCAGCCCCATCCCCAGCGCATAACGCGCATCGGCATGTTGCTCGACCAGAGCCGCCTTGAGCAGTGACGCGAGCAAGCGATGCGCGGTCGGCTTGGGAATGGTCAGTTCGCGCGAGAGCTCCGCCAAAGACAACGGAGCGCGCGCCACGTACAGCACCTCCAACACACGTAGGGCTTTGTCGACCGTTCCTGAGCGTTCCATTATTCGGAATACCGTTCCATCTCTAGTTTAGCGCGGACAAGCGCGGACGCCAGCCGGCGCGCGGATGGGCCGGCGTTTGTGGGCAATTGCGCGCGCTCGTACTCTGCGGAAAGGCCCTCGACCTGACGCTACTGCTCGTGCGTGGACGCTTGGTTAGCCGAAAATCGCCAGCCAGCTCGCCTTGAGCAACCCCATGCGCACGATGTCGATGCGATCCGCTGCGTCGAGTAACTCTTCGAAGAAGATGCCTTCGAGCTCGAAGCCGAAGCGGCTGTTGAGGTTCAGGTTCCGAATATTGGCGTCGCGCGAGTACACGAAGACTTTGTGTACGCCGCGGATCAAAAAGGCGTAGAACAAGAACGCGAACGTCGCGCTCTTGCCGATGCCCTTGCCGCGCAATCCTTCGCCTACGAGCTTCTTCATTTCCAGCTTGTGGTTCAATGGGTCGAGCTGCTCGGCGCCGATCACCCCCACCGCGCGGCCTTCATGCAAAATGGTCAGATAGTCGCGTGCGGGATCGAAGAAGTATGCTCGCAGGGCGAGCTCTCCCTCGGGATATGCGGGCACGAAGCTGTTGCGCACTTCGGGCTCACTGAGCCAGCTGGCAACGGCGCGCATGTCACCGTCGATCAGTGGGCGCAAGCTGACTTCACCCACATGCAGCTGTCGGGCGTTCGTCCACTCATCACGCACGGAACTCACGCGAAATGAGCCGCCCAGAAAACGCGAGGCAGGAGGCGCCTCGTCGCTCATCAGGTTGTCGAGCAGGTGAGTGGCAACCGTCATCACCTCGGCCGGCTCGACCCCATACTTCAACAGCTCCCGGTGAAAACCACGCGCGACGAGGCGTAAGAGCTGTTCTCGCTTGAGTTGCACAATCGACTCTTCCACGCGCGTCGCCTTTCGACCCGCGGGTTGCCCGCGGTCAGAGCCTCGAAATCCCTGCTCGGCAGGTTACCGCGAGTCGCGCCCTTTGAGTGTGCGAGCGGAGATTCGCTCCTGGCCGCGCCTCAAGTGACGCGCGAATCTACGTCACGCGAGCGAAACCTGGGCAAGACCGGCACGGAACGAACCGGAATCCACGCCGAGTTGGCTGCAGTTGCGCTGGTTCGGGCCGGCATGGCACGATCGCACCTACATGTTCCCGCGCCTTGCCCGCTCCACCATCGTCTGCGCGGTATTGCTGTCGCTGCCGTCGCTCGCCGATGCCTGGACACAAGACCAGCCCTTCGGCGCGCGCGTCCACAAACACGAGTTCTCGCGCGTGCTCCTCACCGCTGAGGGCTGCACCGTGACCGCGCGCTTGTTCTTCGATGCGCCGGCCGAAGCCTACCCGAGCGAGACCGCGTCACGGAACTATTATCGCTTTCATGCGCGCATCAAGCTCGACAACGAGCACGTCTTGTTCAGCGGGGTCTTTCACAATCAGACGCCCGGCGCGCACGTGTTCGACTTTCAAGAGGACACGACGGCGAGTGGCTGCTGGGCCAAGGGCGAGAGCCACCCCCGCGCAGTAGACGTCGAGGGTTGTCGCGGCCGAGGCTGTACGCCCGCGCCGTTCAAGTGACGCACATGATCCTGATCCAGCGGACCGGCTGAGTCGTACACGATCATGGCCTTTGCACTCGGGCGGCGACGGGCATGGCTGCTCGCAGTGCCATTGCTGCTGCTCGCGCTAGCCGCCGCGTTCACTTTGAGCCGCTCCGCGCCGGCCAACGCTGCACCGTATGTACCGAAGACCGACGAGGAGGTGCTGGAGACGCTGCCCGGCAGCATGGCGAACAATTGGCTCCGCTCGCCCGTAGACGCAACGTCGGAGGAGCCGCTCGACGCAACCACGGCCGCTGCGCGCGCGCACGTGGAGCTCACGCACTACCAAGAAAGTGCGGATCCGCGCTATCTCGGGCGCGCCGAAGCGGCCCTCGGTAACTTTTGGGACCAGCCTGCACCGCCCGAACCCGTGCTGGTTTTGCGCGCTCGAATTCGACAAAGTAACCACGAATTCTCGGCGGCCCTGAAGGATCTCGATCAGGCCTTGGCCGTGAGCCCGAGTGACGCGCAGGCCTTGCTGGACCGAGCCAACATTCAAACCGTGCTTGGTCGCTATCCGGCGGCCCTCAAAGACTGCCAGAGCCTCGAAGGGCTCACCGCGCCTCTTTATGTCGTGGTTTGTCGGGCGGCGGTCGGCGGCATGACCGGTTCGGCTCGGGCGGCAGCTTCGGATCTTTCGCGCGCACTGATGGCTGCGGGTGTCACGCCCGAAGAAGAGAGCTGGGGCGAGTCGGTCTTGGGGGAACTGTCGACTCGGATCGGCAATGACACCGCTGCGGAAGCTCACTTTCGCCGCGTTCTCAGCGCTTCTCCGAACGATGGCTATGCCAAAGGCGCGCTCGCGGATCTGTTGCTGGACCAGCAACGCAACGCCGAGGTCGTCGCTTTGCTCGCCGATCAGATCCGTCAAGACGCCTTGCTCTTGCGGCTGACGCTCGCAGAGCGGAGGCTCGAATCCAGCAACTACGAGCCGCATCTCGCAGATTTGAGGCAGCGCTTCGAAGAGGCGCATTTGCGCGGGAGCTCGGTGCACCGCCGTGAAGAGGCCCGCTTCGAACTCGCTTTGCGCGACGAACCCGAGCGAGCGTTGACGCTCGCACTCGAGAATTTCCGAGTGCAGCGCGAAACGGCAGACGTACGCATTGCGTTGGAAGCGGCGCTGGCCGCCGGCCACCCGGAACGAGCACGAGAAGTAGCGGCGTTCGCTCGCGGATCCCGGCTCGAAGATCCGCACGTCGGGCGATTGCTCGCGAGGCTTCCCGAGTGATCCGAGCGCTGGCCTCGGTCGTCTTCGCGCTGCTACTGCTCGTGCCTGCGCTGGCCAGCGCGCACAAGCCCAGTGACAGCTACTTGATGCTGGAAAAGACCGCGACCGGACTCGAGGGGCGCTGGGACATTGCGCTCCGTGACTTGGAGCCCGCGATTGGGCTCGACGCAGATCACGACGGGATGGTGAACTGGGGCGAACTCAAGGCGCGCCTACCCGTGATCACGGCATATGCCGTCGCCCGCTTGCACGCGAGAAGCTCCGCGGGCGGCTGCGCGATGTCCGCCCGCGCGCAGGGCGTCGTGGCGCACTCGGACGGCAAATACCTGGCATTGGCTCTCGAGTTGCGTTGTCCCGGCGAGCCGGCGTCAGTGACGCTGGTCTACGACTTGTTGTTCGACATCGATGCTCAGCATCGCGGTGTGCTGCGCTACACGGACGACGGTAAAATGCAGCCATTCGTGTTCAGCAAAGCGCGACGAAGCATCGAGCTTTCACGCGTCACGCCACGCTTTACGGCCATCGTGCGGCTGGGTATCGAGCACATCTTGAGCGGCTTCGATCATTTGTTGTTTTTGACTGCGTTGCTGCTGCCGGCCGTGCTGCGGCGTCGGAATGGTGTTTGGGAACCAGCGACGGACTTCCGGTCGGTACTGCTCGACGTACTGCGCACGGTCACGGCCTTCACGGTTGCGCATTCACTGACGCTCGCGCTTTCTGCGGCGCACTGGGTGGTGCTCCCTTCTCGCTTCGTGGAATCCGCAATCGCCGCCTCGATCGTTCTGGCCGCGCTCAACAATCTCTTCCCCGTGCTCGATGCGGACCGCTCGTTGGCTTTCGGGCTCGGGCTATTGCACGGCTTCGGCTTTGCGGCCGTCCTGGCGGATGTCGGTCTGTCCGGGCGCAGCTTCCTGCGCACACTCTTCGGCTTCAACCTGGGTGTCGAGATTGGGCAACTCGCGGTAGTGATTGCGCTGCTGCCCGTGCTGCACGTGCTTCGGCGCAGCCCCCGGTATCCGACCTGGGGCTTACCGGTTGCCTCGACCGCCGTGATGTTGGTCGCCTGCGTGTGGTTGGTCGAACGCGCTTTCGACCTGAAAATTATTTCGTAGCTACCGGCGCTGACAGCTTGGCGAAGCTTTCGAACAGCTTTTTTGCAACAGCATCGGCCGCGGGCGTCTGCTCCGTCTCACGAACGGTCAGGCTCGTCGCCTGATTGATGCGGATCTCGCGATTGGCCAACACGACCTTGCGTGACAGTTCTGCGCCCGCCTGGGCGGCGGCTGCATCGATATACTCGCAAACGCTCAATGCGACGCTCGTGCCCGACTTGGCGCCCACACAGTAGCGCGCGCCATAGGGCCGACCCAGGTGTTGGCGCACAGTATCGAGTTCGATGCCATCCTTGCGAAATGCGTCCAGCGCATCTTCCGCTTTAACGGTGTCCGTAGGGCGATTTAGCGCTTCGTTTTGGAAGAGCGCGCCGAAGTCGCGCGGGTTCTGCACGGGTGGAGCAGTCGGGTGGCGCGCCGACTCGACTGCAACGGCCTTGTCTAACTTTTCAGCACCCAGCGCGTGCGAATCAGGCTGAGGCGCAGATGATTTACTGCAACTCGCCATAACGCCACAGGCAAGCAATACGACTCGAACACGCAAGTCTAGACGTCGATGCATTTTGATCTGTGTTACTTGCTAGCAGAACAAGCGGATCTGGGTCCGCATTTAATTTCTGCGGTTTCGCAGATCTGAACTGCTCCCGGGCTCGTAGTTCATCAGCCGCAATCCGTGCGGGTAGGGAGAATTGCATGAGAAATCGAACCTTAGTCAGCTCCGGTCTGGTCCTAGCGACGCTGGCCGCGCTGGGCACATCGCTGATCAGCGGCGATGCCGACGCTTCGAGCCATCGCGAGGCGCCATTCATCACCAAGAACCCGAAAGTCGACGGCACCGACTTTTACATGTTCAAGAGCTACGAGACCGGTCGCGCCGGCTTCGTGACGCTGATCGCCAACTACATTCCGCTTCAAAACCAATACGGAGGGCCAAACTTTTTCAGCATGGATCCGGAGGCTCTGTACGAGATTCATTTGGACAACACCGGCGATGCCAAACAAGACATCTCCTTTCAGTTCCGCTTCCAAAGCACACTCGCGAGCACCAAAATCCCAGTCGGCAACAAGATGGTGGCCATTCCGCTGATCAACTCGGGTGCCGTGAGCGGTGATGGCGTCGCCGCACCGGCAAACGCCAATCTGAGCGAGACGTATTCGGTGCAGATGGTCAAGGGTGGCAAGGTGACGGACGTCGTTTCGGCAAGCAATGCCGCGGTAAAGACGTTCCGCAAGCCACTCGATTACATTGGGCAGAAGTCATTCGGCGCCCCGGCGGCCTACGAGGCGTATGCCCGCAAGCACATCTTCGAGGTCAAGCTCGATGGCTGTCCGAGCAACGCGCGCGTGTTCGTCGGTCAACGCAAGGAAACTTTTGCCGTCAATCTGGGCGTGATCTTCGACCTGGTGAATATCGACGCGCTCGGGCTGAGCGCGGTCGCTCAACCGCTCGCCGATATCCTGGATCCGGCCAAAACCAACCGCGCCAAGTTTCCAAATCCAATTGCGAACACCAACATCACCAGCATCGAGCTGGAAGTGCCGATCGATTGCGTGACGGGAACGGCAAAGGCGGGTGCGGCGACGGATGCCGGAAAAATCATCGGCGGCTGGTCCACGGCCAGCGTCCGTCAGGCGCGTGTGATCAACCCTGGCCCGAGCTTCGCCAAGCCCACGGTCGAAGGCGGCGCGTGGGCGCAAGTCTCGCGCCTCGGTTTCCCGCTCATCAACGAAGCGGTCATCGGATTGCCCGACAAGGACAAGTTCAACTCGAGCATGCCCAACGACGATTTGACCAACTTTGCCGACTATGTCACGAACCCCACGCTGCCGGCCTTGCTGGAGATCTTGTTCGGTACGGCAAGCTACGCCGCTCCGGCAGTGCCGCGCGACGATATGGTGGCGGCGGCGGTGACCGGCGTCGCGGGGGTGAACAAACCCGTAGATGGCGGCGCGGGCGAAATGCAGCGCTTGAACGTAGCCTTCGCACCCAAAGCGCTGAAGGATCAGTTTGCACTCGGCGCAGCCGGTTGTTTCCTGGGCCCGATCGTGGCGACGACGAATCCGTACGGCATCGACACCACGAACGCGGCCTGTGATCCCAACGGCTTTCCGAACGGTCGGCGCCCCCTCGACGATGTGACGGACATCATCTTGTCGGTGGTCGCCACCAACTTCCTGCGCTCGACGACGAAGGTCGTCTTGCATGACGGCGTGGCGGAGGAGCTCGGCTTTCGCACTCCCGCGGGCGACGCGGCCTTCACGGGCGCGGAAGTGTTCCCTTACCTCCCGACGCCCAACGGCGGCACGTGAGAAAGGAATTCAAGATGCGCTCAAGAAGCGTAGTTTACGCATCCTGCTTGCTGGCCACGCTTGCGGCAGTGGCCTGTGGCAATGAAGACGACAGTGCGACCGGACCTACGGCTGGCAGCAGCGGCAAAGGCAACGCTGGCAGCAGCGGCAAAGGCAACGCTGGCAGCAGCGGCAACGCTGGCAGCAGTGGCAAAGCCAACACGGGCGGCGAGAGCGGTAGTGGAGACAACGCAGGCAGCGCAGGCAGCGACGGCGGCGCGGCCGGTGACCCCGGACAACCTCCCGTGGGTTGCACTCACCTGAGCGACTTCGTGCACTCCGCGATCAAAGAGGACACGAACGCGACCAGCGCTCCGCGGCCCGTCAACAACGTCGTGTTCTGCGACGATCCGGCGGATCCAGCAGCATACGGCGATCTGTTTTAATCTGTTGGACAACTGAGCTGCACCGGTCGACGTTCCTCCACGTCGACCGCTGCGGCGACCTTGACGGCTCGACGACACCTGCGCTTCTGACGTTTCGTGAGGCTTTTCACGACTCGCGCGGAAACTGCGTCAGCCGTAGCGTTGAGCGCCGCCGCTGTCTTCGGGCCCGTCGAACGGCGGGACGGCGAGCGTGAGGGCCTCGATTTTCGGCAGTGCCAGCCGGATGCGCGCACGCACGAGCTCCGTGTCGAACTCGGCCTCCAGCCAGAGAGCGATCACGTAGAGCGCGGCGAAAGACTCGGCCACATAGCGGTGGGGGCCCGAGGCTTGATGAATGCTCAGCCGCTGACCGTGCAACAACTCTTTGATATGGGGCGCGATTTCGGCTTGGAAAAAGTGGTCGACGATACCTCGAGCATCGGCGGAAGAGGGCACGGTGCACCACACCACGCTCGATTCATCGACGATTGCCCCGAGGGTCGCGCCGCACTCGCGCACGAGCTCAGCTACGGCCTGGGTGAGCGCCTCGAGCTCCGGTGAAGGCCTCTCCATAGCCGCAGTTTACACGAAGCGGGCTTGGTACCGACGAGAACCTGCAGCGGGATGAGTGGCCGGCGCGCCGGTTGCTGGTCGCAGGCGGGGCGTGCGTGTTAGCTTCGCACCGGTGCGCGGCGTGGCGGGCTTGCTTTTGTGCTGTGTGACGATTCAGTCCGCGCCGGCATCCGCCGCCGAAACCAGCCCCCAGTTAGCGCCCCGCTCGGCCCCGCAATCCGCGGCCACCCCCGTTGCAACTCCGACACCGGCCGCCAAGGCCAATCCTTTGACGCGTGATCGCGGCGTCGCAGCCGGGCTCGCGATGGTCCCGGGGCTCGCGCTGCACGGCAGTGGACACTATGCGCTGGGACACGAGAAGACGGCCCGCGCGTTGTTCATCACAGAGGGGATTGCTGTCGCGCTCACCCTCGCGGGCTACGCCACACTGCGGGCCTCCGGCAACTCGCGACACCTGGCGGGGCCTGCGCTGGCCGCCACGGTGTTCGGCGCCGGACTCATCTTTGCATCCTTCGGCGCAGATCTGTATGGAACGCTCGCGAACGATGGCGGCGCGCTCGATTCTCGACTGCGGGCGCCGGCCCGCTTCGAGAGCGAGTTCGGCTACCGCTACGTGGCCGATCCACACTTTAGCTACGGCGGCTTCGTGGTCCAAAGTCTGACGCTGCGCGAAGCGGGGTTCCGGTTCACCCCGTCCGCCTGGTTCGCCAATGACTCGTCGAACGTGCGCTACCGCGTCGAGGCCGCATACCGCTTGCAAGGGCTCGAACCGGGCCAAGTGGGGCCGCTCGATGACCACGTGGAGATTGTGCTCGGCGCTCTGCATCAACGCTTTTTGCCCGAACATTTCCGGCGCTCGGGCGTCGAATTCACACTCGACACCCGCTTCGACTTCGCCCACTTCGGCGACACGTTGCGTGGCTCGTTCATCGACCTGTCCCTCGGCTATGGCAGAGCGAAAGTGAGCTACGATCTCGCCGGTCTGCAGATCCCGAGTGATACAGACGATCTGCTGCTCGCGAGGATGGGCCTCGGCGTCGCGCTCCGCGGGCGCGCCGAGTCTGGCAGCGAGGTCCGCGTGTACTACGACCATCGCCACGACGACTATGCCGCGGGCTTGCTCACCCCCGGGCGCATCAGCGGCGTATTCGGCAAATTGGGCGCGGATCTTCGCTGGTTTTTCACGCCGCGCTTGGGCCTGCTGCTCGACGCCCAAGTCGGTTCCGCATTCGTAGGCGGCTTGTCGCTGCTATTTCGCGAGAGTCGCTTGCAGCCAGGAGCTAGCTCACGATGAGCGGACGAGCGTACGGCGTTGCGTGGCTGTCACTGCTCGTGGCGCTCGGCTGCACGCGACCGGCAGAAGAGCGCACGCTTCGCGATCTCGAGGTCGGGCACGCGAAAGCGAGCGCGCTCGATGTCGAGGTGGGAGCTGGCCTCGCCGCCGTGCGCTCGCTCTCTCGTGATACTCTCTCGCTCTGGCTGAGCGCGCCGAGCGTCGACGTTTCACTGGTCGTGCGCGACACGCTGAGCCTCGGACTCCGCGTCGAAAACGCGCTCCCCGCGCTCGAGCTCAACGAGCTCGACACGGGCCGCACCCTGCCGCTCACGAGCGGCGCAGGCGACACGAAGAAGTCATGGCAGCTCGCGCTCACGCCGGGTTCGTGGCATTTTCGGCTCGCGGCGCCCGGAGCCAGGAAAAAAGGCGAATTTCGCTTTGCATTGCTGAGTGACGTGCAAGAAGCGATCGATCGCATTCAAGACGTGTATCGGCTGATCAACGCCGAGCCAGAGCTCGACTTCTTGCTCGGGGCAGGGGATCTAACGGAAGAAGGCGAAATCGACGAGCTCGAGCGTTTTCAACACGAGCTCGCGACGCTAGCGGTGCCGTACTACACGACCCTCGGCAACCATGAGCTCGGCGATCGGCCACCGGCGTATCAAGACTGGTTCGGACGGGCCAACTTTCAGTTCGCCCATCGCGGCGTCTATTTCACGATGCTCGACTCCGCGAGCGCGACCATCGACCCGCTCGCGAACGATTGGCTAGCGAGCTGGCTCGCGAACGCCAAGAATTCGGTGCACGTCGTTGCCATGCACATCCCTCCGTTCGATCCCGTCGGCACCCGCAACGCTGCGTTCGCTAGCCGAGCAGAGGCGGCGACGCTGGTCGCCAAGCTGGCCGAAGCCGGCGTAGATCTGACGCTGTACGGACACATTCACTCTTACTACTCGTTCCGAAACGCGGGCATCGCCGCGTTCATTTCGGGCGGCGGCGGAGCAACCCCCGAGCGCGCCGACGATATCGGCCGTCATTTCATGGTCTTCGATGTCGACGCCGAGCGCGGCGTCCTCAGCTCCAAAGTCGTGCGCGTCGACCAGGGCGCACCGATCGACGAATGAACGAGCAGCGAGCAAAACGCCATGGCCAAAACCGATTTCCAATCCATCGATGAGTATCTCGCGACCTTGCCGAAGGATACTCGAGCGACGCTCGAGCGCGTGCGTGTCGCGATTCGCAAGGCCGTGCCCCAGGGCGAAGAAGCGATCAGCTATCAGATCCCGACCTTGAAAATAGAAGGCAGCGCGATCATCTACTTTGCTGCCTGGAAAGAGCACTACTCCGTCTATCCCGCGACGAAAAAAGTCGTCTCGTCGTTCAAGACAGAGCTTGCCGGCTACGAGCTCAGCAAGGGCACGATCCGTTTCCCGCTCTCGGAGCCCGTGCCCACCCAACTAGTCGCCGCGATCACCAAAGTCCGCGCCCAAGAGACGCTCGCGCTCTTGGCGGAGCGAAAAGCAAAACGCCGTAAAGTCGCGAAGAAGGCCAAAACGGCGGGGAAGATGAACACACCGCCAGCGAAAAAAACGCGGCCGCGAGCAGGGGAAACTCGCGGCCGCAAGGGAATAAGTTAGGAAGACGCCACGGAGCGTTGGGGAAGTGACTCACCGCGGCGCCTCGGACCAAGCAATTGCATCGCGCGTGCCAGGCGTGCTCGCGACTCGTTTCGTCGCGCGTTTTCCCCAGCAGATCGACAATTTCGCGTCTGCGCGAGCTGAGCCCGTGACGGTCCGATCATGGGGTGTAGCAATCGAGACTCTGGACGCCGGAGGCCGACGCTTCAGCGCATAACTCATTGCGCACCACCGCGAGCCGGGCGGCGTACTTGACTAGCGGGCGGCGTTCTTGAAAACCACCGGCACGAGCACGGTGGCACGCCCGCCGACGGGCGGCGCGAAGCGCGCGGGGGCGACCGCCGAAAATAGGCACGCGAGGGTGCCCTCATCGACGCCTTGATTCTCGGCCGAGATGGCTCGTACGTCACCGGTGCAGCCGAGCTCGAGCGCGAAACGCACGCTGCCTTGCGCGTCCACCCTTGCCTCGAGCCAGCGCGAGTAGCAGTGATGAATCGCTGGGCGAAGCGCGAGCACCACGGAATCGGGGCTGACCGGTTGCACTTTGTTCACCGGCTCGGGCGTAGGTTCGGGGAACGAGGCCAAGAGCCCCGATGCCGCGCTGCGCTGCACTCGCGCCGAAGGTTCCGATGGGCACTCCGTCCGCTTGTTGCTCTGCCACGAGTACACTCCTGCGGCGAGCGTCCGAGTCGGCGCGTACGGATTGCTCACCGATGGCGCCGCTGCGGGTGTCGAGCGCAAAGCGGATTCGATGCCCCAACCAGGGATCTGCGAGATCGCCGGGTGCGATCGCGCGAGCTCCGGTCGATGCGCGCAGGATAGCGCGAGCGCTTGTGCACAAGCCAAGGGCAGCAGGTGGCGGGAATTTGACATCGGGTTCCGTGCCGGCCGTCCACTGACTCGCTGTCGAGGCGTTGCCCTCGACGGCGAGTCAGATGTTTGACAGCTTCACTTTCGACTGCGAAGGACCACCGAAGCCGCGCACTGTCGGGCGCGCGGCCGCGGTGTCATCGCCCACTACGGCAAGCGCGGATGTCCTATAAGAGGGCTAGCGAAGCCCCCGTTAAGGCTTGGGCGTCTTCACGGGATCGTGCCAGCGGCTGCCGGGAGCGAGCAGGCGATTGGCATCGCCCGGCCCCCAAGTGCCCTTCTCGTATTCGTAGATCGGCGCGGCGTTACCGAGGATCGGTTCCACGATCCGCCAAGCGGCGATCACGCCGTCCGCGCGCGCGAACAGGTTGCCGTCGCCCTTCATCGCGTCGCCGATCAACCGTTCGTAAGCGCCCATCTCGGTCGCGGTCTGGTTGGATAGATAGAGCTCGACGTTATCGCCAGCCATGGCTTCGCCCGGGTGCTTGGCGCGCGCGCCGATCGCGATGGCAAAGTCCGGCCCCAGGCGGAAGCGGACGTAGTTGGCTCGCTCTGCCAGTGGTTCGGAGAACACCTGGTGCGGCGGGCGATGAAATTCGACCAGCACCTCCGTGGCCGTAACCGGCAGATTCTTGCCGGTTCGAACGTAGAACGGCACGCCGGACCAACGCCAAGAGTCGATGTGCAGGCGCAAAGCCGCAAATGTCTCGACGGTCGAATCTTTGGCCACGCCTTCTTCTGCGCGATAGCTACGAAATTGGCCGCGCACGATGTGATCGGGCGTGAGTGGGCGGATGGCCTTGAAGATTTTGGTCTTCTCGTCGCGCAGCGCTTCACGATCGCCGGCGGCGGGGGGCTCCATGGCCAAAAAAGCCACGACCTCGAGCAAGTGATTCTGCACCACGTCACGGATCGCGCCGGCCTCTTCGTAGAAGCGACCGCGGCCCGAGACACCGAAGGATTCAGCCATCGTGACTTGCACGCTGGCCACGTAGTTGCGATTCCAAATCGGCTCGAAGAGCGAATTGGCGAAGCGGAAATAGAGCAGGTTTTGCACCGGCTCTTTGCCCAGGAAATGGTCGATGCGAAATATCGCAGTCTCCGGAAATACACTCTGCAAGGTCTTGTTCAGGGCTTTGGCAGACGCCAAATCGCGACCGAAGGGCTTCTCGACGACGACACGCGAGACCTTGGAGAAACCGGTGGACCCGAGCAGCTCGACCACTTCCGGGAACACACTGGGGGGGATCGACAAGTAAAACAGCGGGCGCTGGGCCTCGCCCAAGGCCTCCCGGATTTTGCCGAACAATTCCGGCGTGCGGTAGTCGCCGTCTACATAGCGCAGGCTTTGGCACAAGGTTTGGAACGCAGCTTCGTCCACGCCGCCTCCGAACTCTTTGATGCTCTCGCGCACGCGTTCCCGAAGCTTTTCCAAGCTCGACCCGCCGCGCGAAACACCGATGATCGTGCCCGGCGAATTGCCGCGCTTGATCATCGAGTGGAGGGCGGGAAAGATCTTTTTGAATGCCAGATCGCCGGTGGCGCCGAACAGAACGAACGCGTCGCTGTGTGGTTCGCTCATGGTTCAGCCCTTCTTCTCGACGTGGCCGCCGAAGCCGAAGCGCATCGCCGACAAAATCTTGTTCGAAAAGTCCGCTTCTCCGCGCGAACTGAAGCGATCGTAAACTGCAGCGGTGAGCACGTGCGCAGGCACCGACTCATCCACCGCCGCCTGGATCGTCCAACGCCCCTCCCCCGAATCGGCGACACGGCCCGAGAATTCAGCGAGCCCGGGGCTCTTCATGAATGCCGCAGCGGTGAGATCGAGCAACCACGAGCTGATCACGCTGCCACGCCGCCAGAGTTCGGTGATCTCGCCCAAGTCCATATCGTACTGGTAGTGCTCGGGGTGCTTGAGCGGGCTGGTCTCGGCGTCGTTCGCGCGCACGCCTTTGCCGGCGTTGGCGTGGTGCAAAATGTTGAGCCCCTCCGCATAGGCGGCCATGATTCCGTACTCGATGCCGTTGTGAACCATCTTCACGAAGTGGCCCGCGCCGACCGGCCCGCAATGCAAGTAGCCGTGCTCGGCCGTTCCCTTCCCCTCGGGGCGACCTGCGGTGCGCGCTGCGCTTTCGATGCTGGGCGCCAAGGTGCGGAAAATCGGGTCGAGCCGCTGCACGACCTCGGTTTCGCCACCGATCATCATGCAGTAGCCGCGTTCACGCCCCCACACGCCGCCGCTGGTGCCGACGTCGACGTAGTGGAGGCCTTTGGGCGCAATCTCTTGTCCGCGGCGAATGTCGTCCTGATAGTGCGAGTTGCCGCCGTCGATGATGATGTCTCCCGGCGCGAGCAGCGGCAAGAGCTGGGAAATCGTCGAATCGACGTGCGCGGCGGGCACCATCAGCCAGATGGCGCGAGGCTGGCTCAGCTTCTCTACGAAATCCGCCAGGCTACTTCCGCCAGTGGCGCCTTCGGACGCGAGCTTGGCCACACTGTCCGCAAACACGTCGAATACGACGCATTGATGGCCGTTATCCATCAAGCGCCGGACCATGTTGCCACCCATCCGACCGAGACCTACCATTCCGAGCTGCATGATCTTGTTTTTCCTCGATGACTCGTCAGCCCCGACAGCTGCGGCCGTGGCGGAAGATTGTGCCAAGTCCCGGCGCCCGTAAAGCTCCGCGCCCGTTCAGCAAAATGGCCAAACCGCGCGCGCCCGCCTTGGCCCTTCGGCCGTCGTCGGGGCAGACCGCAACAGCGCGGGTCCACGAAAAAAGCTGTTTCGTTCAAGGCATGGGACTACTGCCGCCAGCTATGCTGCCGTTTGTAACCCCGAGGGCTGACCCAAACAGCGGCTCCCAGGACCGGGTGATAAGATCGCTCATCAGCATGTGGCGCGCGCCAAAAATAACGTCCGAGGATCGAGCTTGAACGGCTCGTCACGGATTACTCGCATGGAGCGCACACTGCCGCCTACGGGCGCTGGGCGCGAGGAGCTGCGTGTCACGCTGCTCAAGCCCTACCTGCTCCGTCTGCGCGATGAACGCGGTGACAGCGCAGTGCGCACGTTACTTGCGACCGTCGGCGTCCCGCCCTCTCTGGTCGACGACGACTCGGCCTGGCTTTCGCTCGCGGCCACCCGGCGCACTCTCGCCGCCTTGGCCACCGCGCTGGGCGACGACGCGCTGTCGAGTCGCGGCACCTGGATGACTCACCCGGAGACTTTGGGCGCCTACGTGCGCCTGTTGCGCGTCGCTTCCGTGCCGGAAGATGCGTACCGCTACTTGTCCGCCAACTCGGCCGAGTCGACGCGCGTGGGCGCCTACGAGCTGATCCGGCTCGAGCACGGCAAGGCTGAAATCGTCTATCGACCGCGACCCGAGTTGGACGCCGATCAAAGCGACCCCCTGCTGTGTATGACTCGGCGCGCCGAGCTCAGCTCGGTCCCGCGCATTTGGGGTTTGGGCGAGGCCACGATCGAGCACGACGTGTGTCTGGCCAAGGGCGGCGACGAGTGTCGCTACCACATCCGTTGGGCAACGCCCCGCCGGCACCGCGTGCCGCTGGGCGCCGCGCTCGGCGGGCTCAGCTGTGGTGCTGCGGTACTCGCGACCGGCAGCCAGCTCGCCGCGGCCATCGCGACCGTGATCGGTACCGGCGCGGGCGCTGCCATCGGGCGCCTCACCGAACGCGTGGAAGAGGAGCGCGCCTCCCGCGTGTTCGAGAAAAATCGGATCGCGGCGCTGGAGCGCGGGCTCGAAGCGCGCGGCCACTTCCGCGACGCAGCGGGCGATTTGGCGGGCGAGACCCTGGGTGGGAAATACCGAATTTTGCATCGCATCGGCTCGGGCGGCATCGGCGCGGTGTACGCGGCGGAGCACGTCGGGATCGGCGCCAAGGTCGCGATCAAGGTGCTGCGTGGCGCGGCGGCGGTAGATGCCTCCGAGATCGCGCGGCTGCGTCGCGAGGCCCGCGTGCAAGGTTCAATCGAACAAGCCAACGTCGTCAAAACGCTGGACCTCGATCAGATGCCAGATGGCTCGATCTACGTCGTGATGGAGCTCCTGCACGGTATGAGCCTCGCCCAACGGCTGAAAGCACAGGGGCCGATCGCGCCCGGTTTCGGCATTCCGATGTTCGTGCAAGTCTGTCACGCCCTCAGCGCGGCTCACCAATTGGGCATCGTGCACCGCGATCTCAAGCCCGGAAATATCTTCATCAACGAGGACGGCAGCATCAAGGTGCTGGACTTCGGGATGAGCAAACTGGGCGAGTCCGAAGGCCTGACCCAAGACGGTTACACGCTCGGCACTCCCGAATACATGGCGCCCGAGCAATGCATCGGCGCTCCGGTCGATCCGCGCACCGATCTGTATGCCTTCGGTGTGCTGATGTACGAGGCACTGACCGGTGATTTGCCCATCCGCGGTCGCAACCGGCGCGAGCTCTTGGAGCTGCATCAACGAGAAATCCCGCGCCCCTTGCGCGTCGCTCGTCCGGACCTGCAAATCCCCGAAGCGTTGGACAATGCCGTGATGCTGTGTCTGAAGAAGCGCGCCGCCGAGCGGCCCGCCTCGGCCAAGGACCTGGAACGCCTGCTGACGGGCATCCCGAGCGAAGGCCTCCTGTTGGAATACCCAGCCTCGATGACGCGGCAGCGCCTGGCGCAGTCGTCCTCGGCGAATATTCGGTTCGGGGACTGAGTCGCGGCGGTGGGAGAGAGAGAGGTGGACGCGCCGCGCCTGCGGCGCGCGGCGGGAGACTCTCGTTGGCGCACGCTCGGACGGAGGCGCTGGGCCGCCCGCGCTTTGTTGCCCAGAAAAAGCACGCGCCTATGCGGTCAGTTCTCGTAGGTCTCCATCTCATTGGCTGATCGTGATCTTTTCTTCCAAGACTTTTCGCTCGTTTTAGTTCCGGGCATTCGGCTGATCTGTCTGCCGCGCGCCCGGCGCGAGGCGTGCGGCGCTGCGCGCGCACCGGAGAGGGAGAGCGGAGAGCAGCGGAGAGGGGCATGCGGCTGACTGTATGCCGCGCGTCGGCGCGAGGCGTGCGGCGCTGCGCGCGCACCGGAGAGGGAGCGGAGGGCATGCGGCTGAACCGTCTGCCGCGCGCCCGGCGCGAGGCGTGCGGCGCTGCGTGCGCACCGGAGAGGGAGAGCGGAGACGGAGGGCCAGGGCGGGTTATGCTGTCGCTCATGAGTCGAACGTTGGCCGAAGTGATGGCGCTGCTCGAGCGCTTGGCGCCCCTGGACTTGAGCGAAGATTGGGACAACACCGGACTCTTGCTGGAACCGTTGGGCGCCGCAACGCGCCCGGTCGAGCAAGCGTTTCTATGCATCGACCTGACCGAAGCCGTGCTGGACGAGGCGATCGAGCGTGGTGCAGATCTGGTCATTGCCTATCATCCGCCGATCTTCCGCGGGCTCCGGCGTTTGCGGGCGCGCTCGCCCGAAGAGCGCGTGCTGCTGCGTGCGCTGGACGCGGGGCTGGCCGTCTATTCACCGCACACCGCGCTCGACGCCGCCGCCGACGGCGTGAACGATTGGTTGGCGCGTGCGTTCGGCGCCGGTCGCACCACGCCATTGCTCGCGCAGCCGCCGAGAGCGGCCGACCAAGAGTTCAAGCTGGTGGTGTTCGTACCGGAAGCGCACGCTGGAACGCTGCGCGGCGCGCTCGCCCGCGAGCTCGGCGCCGGCAACATCGGCAATTACTCCGAGTGCAGCTTCGAGCTCGCGGGGCGCGGCTCATTCTTCGGCAGTGAGACGAGCGCGCCGCGCGTGGGCGAGCGCGGTAAACTGGAGTTCGTCGCCGAGACGCGGCTAGAGATGCGCTGTCCCGCAGCGGCGCTGAAGGATCTAGCGCGGGTGATCGCCGCTCACCACCCCTACGAAGAGCCAGCGTGGGACCTCTACCCATTGCTCACGCCCGCGCGCCCGGATTTGGGCGCTGGGCGGCTGGTCCAACTCGACACTCCGATCTCGATCGGTGAAGCAGTCATTCGCCTGAAGACACACCTCGGTCTCGGCAGTCTGCGCGTCGCGACCGCTGGCGTGCACGCCGCCGGCACCCCAATCGCTCGGATCGCCGTGTGTGCAGGCGCAGGTGGGAGCGTGTTCGAGAAAGCACCGCACGCCGATCTATTCGTGACTGGCGAAATGCGCCACCACGATGTGCTGGCCAAACTGCGCGCTGGCTCGAGCGTGATCCTCTCGGAGCACACGCACACCGAGCGCGGTTTCTTGCCAAAATTTGGCCAGCGTTTGGCGGACGCCGCGCAAGGGCAACTACGAGTGCTGATTTCAGAGCGCGACCACGACCCATTGCAAACGATGTAGTGGCACTCCGATCGTGATTTCGAATCATCGAATCGAAACGCTTTCGAGCGCCTGCACACCGATCCAGCGGCGAGATCCGCCATCTCACCCTGAGGGTTGACGCTCTTAATTACAGAGCACACTCGACCGTTCGAAAATGGCAGGGTCGGTCGCGAGTGTCCATGGATGCCTCTAGCGCAACGTCGTCACACGATAGTACTATCGTTGCATTGTGCGCATTGCCGATCGGAGTACGTTGGCGGCTGCAATGACATCCGACCGTGACGCGAGCGCCGCTTTGGTCCGCGCCGACGTCTTGGTGCTGTTGCGCGAGCGGCGCTACGAAGACGCCCTGGCAATGCTCTACCGCGCGCGCGCGGACGCTCCGGATAGCGCCGAGCTTCAAAAGAGTATCGACCAGATCAAGGAATTTTTGATCGGCGCGTACGCCAAACGCCTCGGCGGTCTCGATCAAATCGCCCAACGATTGCCGGTAAATGCCGCGCGTTCGCCCGATGTGGTGATGGTCTCGCGCTACATCAATGGCAATTCCACGTTCGGTGACATCGCGCAGATGTGCCCGCTCGGCCAGCTGCGCACGCTGCAAGTCCTGGTCGGTCTGTACAAGAAGCCCGACGCCGCACCCTCGAGTACGGATCTGGAGCGAACGCGATCGTCGGGCGTGCACGCGATTGACTCGGTGGTGAGTCAGGCCCCCGCGTTCGTCGAAAACCTTTCCGCCGATGCACCTGCGCCCGACACCGCGCGTAGCCCTTCGGATTTGCCATTACCCGCACCCGTCGTCGAGACGGAGGACGATCGCCGCTACAAAGAAGCTTTCGCGCTCGGCACCGCCGCATTCATTCAGCGTCGCTTCGCGGACGCGGTAGCCGCGTTCAGCAACTGCGACAGCCTGCGCCCGGGTGACAAAGCAGCGCAGGTCATGCTGCGTCGTGCGCAGCGCGATCTCGATATCGAAAGCCGCTAGCAAGTATGAATCTAGCCGTGGTCGCCGATCCCGCGCTACGCGAGCGCATGCGCTGCATTCGAATCATCGCCGATCAAACGTCGATGAGCGCGCTCGGCGCGGCCAGCTGGCCCGAGCTGGAGCAAATACTCAGCGACGCGCCGAACGTGGGCCTCGTGTTTTATACTCATCCGCTGCTGGGCGCGCCGGAAGACGCGGTCGAACAGCTGCTTTCGCACACCAAGCGCTTGGTGCTGGCGGTCGCCGAGGACCAAGAGCTACCGGCGGCGGCCGGGGTCACTCGGACCACGCACCCGATCCCCGAAGAAACCTTGGTGGTGATGGCGCGCGCGCAGGGCAGGCCGTCGACTCCCCCGCACGTGAATTTCGCGCCCGTGGATTTTTTGCAAATGATCTGCATGTCGGGCGGTTCGCACGTGCTCGTGCTCAGCCAAGACGGCGGCGACGCCGGAATCATCGAAGTCCGTGACGGCCAGGTTTGGACCGCCTTCGACGCGCTCGGTGTGGGTGAAGAAGCGTTCGCGCGCTTGATCAGGCCCGAGATGCGGGCGCGCGTCAGCAGCGCGCTCGGCTCGCGCAAAGAGCGGGCCATCTTCAAAGGCCTGCAAGAGCTCGTGTTCGAGTCACTGCGCTTGATCGACGAAGGTCTGGTCTCACAGCCGCCTCCGATGTCGGCGCGGCAATTGGAGGCGAATCTGTCTTCACCCGAGCAGCTCGCCGAGCGCATTCGGCAGCTCAACGAGACCGCGCGCCGCTCGATGATGGTGCGAAACTACGACGACGCCGCGCGCGCGCTCGTCGATCTCTCCGAGCTCGACCCAGCATCGCACCTAGTCCGAGCCAACTTGGAGCAATTACGCAAGTTAGGGTATCCCAAATGACACTGTCTATCGCATTTACCAGCCTAAAAGGCGGTGTGGGAAAGACCACCACAGCGCTCAATTGTGCCTTCGCGTTCGCACGCCGAGGCACCCGAACGCTACTCGTGGACACCGACCCGCAGGGCGCCATCGGGCTCTCGCTCGATGGTGTGAGCGAACGCGCGGGGCTCGCCGCCAGCCTGGCTCAGGGCCGCGAGCTGCCGGAAGTCGTGAAGACACGGCTCCCCGAACTGCAGATCTTGCCCATGGGTTACGTCGACACGCTCGCCATCGACGACCTGTCGAAGTGCGCCCGCGACAACGACATTCTGCGTCGCATCCTCGATCGCAGCCAAAGTGAGTACGACGCTGTATTGTTCGACACACCGGCCGGGCTCGGCGGCATGACGCGCCTCGCGCTCGAGTCGGTCGAGAGCGTGATCGCGGTGGCGCAGTGTGAGCCGTTGGCGCTACGCTCGCTGCCGCGTCTGCTCGACTTGCTCGCGCAGTTGCGTGATGCGGGTGACGCTTGCTCGCTCTTGGGCGTCGTGTGCAATATGAGCTCGTTCCGCGATCCGGTCGTCTTGGCTTCGCTGGAGGAGCTCTGGGCGCTGTATCGCGACAGTGTTTTCGACACGGCCATCCCCCGCGACAGCACTTTCTTGCAAGCGAGCCGCGCGGGCGTCCCGCTCGGTTTGCTGAGCCGGCGTGCACCCGCGGTGGCCGCCGTATTCGACAGTTTGGCAGCAGAAATCGAAGGACGCTTGGGCGTCCAAGAAGGAGGCGAAGATGACGGCCCGATCCGTCTCGTGGACTGACGCCGCGAGCGTTGCGCAGCTACTGACCCGGGCGAGCTCGCCCCGGCGAAATGCCGGTCATTCCTTTGGGTCCGCAGGCAGCGTAGCGCTCGCGCGCCCGATTCCGCCGGTTGCCCCCGCGCTCGCGCCGGCGCCGGTTGCGGTTGCGGCGGCGGTCGTGCCAAGGGCGATCACGGTGCCGCCGCCATCGCGACTGAAGTCCCAATTCCCCGCGCCGCGGCTGGTCCAAACTTCGGATAACCCATCCGATTGTCTGGATGCACTGCTGGCGTGGACGCTCGATCACCAGCGCTGCACGGGTGCATTCATCGCCGATGACAACGGGCTCACGCTCGCCGCCCACGGCATTTCCGAGGCTCACGTCTCGCTCGTGGGTCCGCTGCTCTCCGCCCTCGTCTCGGTGCGCATGATCCCGGGCATCGACGCGACGGCCGGCGCGCTCTGGCTCGGCGACAACATGATGTCTTGGGTCGAAACTCGCAACGAGCGCGGCGGCTTCTGTCTCGGGACCGTCGGTTCCGAGCCGCTCTCGTCGCGCGCCTTCGAACAACTCAAAGATGCGCTGGAAATCACAGTGCGCAGGCTCTGATTCTCAACCCTTCAACCTGGGCGCTCGCGACTCACCGGAAAGAACCAATGATTGATACCAAAGTCCTCGACCTCGCCGTTCAAGATCTCCGCAATGTACTGCGCGACGGGCTCGTCGCCACCGACATCTGGGAGCGCACGGCCGGCCTCTCGCTCGCCGGCTACAATCAGCAACCGGTAGCGGTCGCGCTATTCACGCGCATCACTACGGAGCTCGAGAGCTCCTTGACCGATTCGAACTTCCCGCCGCTGGCCCGCTACTACTTGCTCGACATGGAGGGCAATCACACGGTGGCGGTCGTCAACCACGGTGCGCTCTTGCAGGGCATTCTGGTCGACAACAAGCGCGCGAACCTGGGCATCCTGATCTCGGTCGCCATCCCGCGAATGGTGGAGGCGGTCGCCCGCGCGCAGGCTCGCTGAGACTCAATACCGTAGGGGCGCGGGGTCGCGGAGTCTCAACGAGCCGCTCGCAGCAGCCGCGAGCGCGACCGGCGCGCCCGTGACTCCTGCGAACGCGGTTCAGCCCAGCTTGCGCTCGTCTTCTTCGATTGCTTCGACCTTGGCACCGATGCGAAAGGTGGCCGACGCGAAATCAGCGTGCTCCGGCTGCTGCGCAGGCAACGGGTGCGCTTGCGCGTAACGGAGGAGCTCGTGTGTCCAGCCTTCGAAGGCCGAATACACCTCGTCGATCATCCAACGGCAGCGCGCGCGCGCATTCTCGTCGAGCTTGACGCTTACCAGAGCCCGATGATCGGCTCCGACGGCGTGACCCGACTCGAGCTCGAAATGAAACGGACCGCAATAGCGGAGCTGTTGTCCAATTTCCCGTTCCACGGCGACGGCCAGCGGCAGCATCGTGCTGAACAGCACGTTGCCGGTTTCTTCGATGGCTTCGATCACCACCAACCGCTCCAGGCTGTTCGTCGCCTTGATCAATGAAGTGAGGCGCGCCAAGAGAATGCGGTTCTGCTTGGTCTCTTCGCCCCACAGAAAATTCATCCAGTCGGTGCCTCTCATCTCCAGGTCGAAGCCGAGTTTGGTGAAGTCTTCCAAGTACCAAGGCCAGTGATGGTCGTCTTCGGCCGTATGCGCGTTGACCATGTCCTGAAACAAGTCGCCCGGGCGTTCTTCACGCAGCACGAACTTGTTCAGATCACCAAAGCTCAGAATGAAGTGCGCCATACAAGGATAGAAGGCCAAACGCTGCCTCGGGCTCAACTGTTCGTCGCGCATCCATTCGAACAGCGGCAGGCGGTTGTAGGCTCGTTTTCGATCGAAGATGTACCTCAAGACTTCTTTCACTGGGTGATCCTTTCAATGGTTCCAAACGTCAGTTGCAGCCCATTATCTAAGTGAGCGCGCACGACGACCCCTTCGCCAAATGATGGCGAATATCGTCAGCGCCCGAATCCACACCCTGTGGGAAGGAGCGCACGTGCGCCCCTGAATGACGAAAGCCGTCACTCCAAATCTCGAGTGCTCCGACGACTCCGTCGGGCCACTCAGCCCACGATACCCACAACGCCCACGCGAGAGAGAGAGAGTTTTACGCGCAGCGGATGCAGCGCGCATTCACGACCACAACGTGTCTTGCTCTAACATCGACGTAGTCCAACGTCCAGCCCTCTGCGCACATTCGCAACGACGGTTACGCTGTCGACACTCGCCGCTCATGGTCTCATGTTGCACGCGACGCCGCATGCCCGCGCTTCACGCTGCGCCCGCGCGCGCACGTAACGGCGATAACCGCCAGCGCCGACGCAACTCGCGAGCGCGCTGAAATAGCCGAATTCAACGGCATTTGCCGTCATTTTCGGATCACGCGCGGTGTACTCTCACGCTTCAGCGACGCAGGAGTGCGCGACTGGCAGCAGTTCACATCGAGCACCAGCGCGAACCGACACCTGCTCTGTACGATTCGATCATCTCGCCGACATACGAAAAAGTACTATCGCTCTCGACTCAGCATTGCGAGCCAGTGCGGATTCCGACAGCAGAGCCAGCGTTAGTTCCAGCAGCGCTCTTCCACACGCGGTGCGCGAACGATGGCAACGTCACGCCGAACCGACTCGAGCACTAGCCGAAGCAGCGCGAAGTTCGTTTCAGCGCCGCCGTTCTCCGGCAAGACTACGAACAGCACGTCGCGCTCGTCCCAGGGGCAGCGTTGGAACACGATCCGTGCGCCTTCGGCGGCGAGCGATACGTGTTGTAATTGCGCGGCCCGGTCTTGGCCGGCCGCAATGTTATTCAAAACCGAAGCCACGGCCGCCAAGCGCACGCCAGGAAACACCGCGCCCGTACCGGCTGCCGCTCGTGAAAGCGCCGCTGCCCATAGCTCCGCGCGCGGCAATGAGGCACTGAGCGCGCCAGTCTTGCGATTCAACGAGCCAATCGCCAGACAATCGCCGAGCACGTTCGCAATGCGTTCCAATAGCGCGTCACTATCCAATTCGGGGGCTTTCACGAGCAGCATTCACTGCAAGCGCGAGGCCAGCGGAGAAGCCGCCTGGCTCTGCCTAAAAGCCGAATGATTTCACGCCGCGCACCCCAACCGACAGTGCGAAGCGTCCTACTCCGATACGCCGCCCCTGTCCCCGATCGAAACTCGAAAGACAGCGCGCGTGTGAAAAGGCCGCATCCCACGGGCACACGTGCACTCAAGGCTCACCACACGTGCGTGAGCCTGCGCGAATGGAAGCGGGGAGCGGCTGGGTGCGGGCGGAGCCGAAGTCACTAGCGAAGGGGCGATGTTCTGAGTTATGTTTATGGTTTTCGTGAAACCAAGATCTCGAGGATATCGCATGACGCTTCAGGCATTAGGTTCGGTCTGACATGGCTGCCTTACTTTGGCGACAGCATGTGGGAGAGCAATTGATCGAAGCCGGGCGCGCATTGTCGGCCGGCAATGCGCGCCGAGCGAGCGCGGCGCTGGGTACGGCGGTGGCGTACCTGGAGAAGGCGCGCGCGAGCGGCGATGCCAGCGCGTCGGCGCTGCTCTTGCAGTTGAGTGTGTCGGTCAGCGACGAAGGGACCGAACGTTTCAGCTTCGCGCCGGGAGAACTGGAGCAGTTGAACGCGCGCAGGAATGGCGGCTAGAGCGCCTGCGAAAACCCCGAGCGCGCCTCGTCACCGGGCGGCCGCGGATGTCACTTGCACTTGCAGCGGCACGGCCAGCTTGGCCGCCACGCCCTCGACTGTCTTTGCCCACGCGTCTGCGTCGCGCACATGGCCCCCGCGATCCCAAGCGGAGCCGACGCGATACGCGAGTTGCCCGGCCGAATCCGTCGGGGTCACGGCGAGGTAGTCGAGCTCGCTCGCTTGGGCATCGAGCGGCGCGCTGGGGCTCAACACGACCGCGCAACCCAGGTTGCCGCTGGCGGTACCCTGCGTGTCTTTGACCGGCTCCCAAACGCGCATGGCCCTCGACCGCGCGTCGAGCTGCAGCGCGCCGCCCGGATGCTTGGCGATGCCGATGCCGATCGAGAGCGCGCCCTTGCTGCCAGTGAATGTACTCTCGAAGCGATTGAAGGGCATGCCCGCGTCTAGGATGACGCGTTTCGTTTCGCTGACGTGGCCGCCTGGCACTTCCCAGGGCGCATAAGAAAGCTCGAAAATCAGCCGGATGGGGCCGTTGGCGAGCACGCGCGAATGCGTGAAGTTGCGCGAGGTGTACAACTTACCGCCCACCCAAACGCCCACCCCGCCGCAGCCGCGCGACTTACCCACGCCGTAGAAGTCAGCGCCCTGCCCAGCGTCCTGGTGGTAGTCGTCGGTCATGTACCACTCGTTGACGACGAGCTTGGGGGTGCGCTTGGCCCAGGTATCGATGCCGCTCGACACCAGCGGCTCTTTGGCGAACGTCTCGAGGTCGGGACCGTACATGCGATGGGCGACGAGATCGTTTTCCCACACGAAATCGTCGTGCCGCTCGCGCACGAAGCGACCGTACACTTTGTAATCCGCGGCGGCGACCGGACGACGCTGACCGAGGCGCAGATTGAAGCGCTTCACTTCGGCGGGGGCAAAGTCGGCTTGGAATACCAGCTCGTCGGGCTCGTCGTCCCCGTTCGTGTCGACCAGCTGGGAGAGCACCGGGCGACCTCCAGCATCGACCAGCAAGGCTTTTTTCAACTCGAAGCCGACCGCCAGCTTGGCCAGCTCCGAGCCAGAAAGCGCGATCGTCTCTCGCCCGCGTGCGAAGGCGGACGGGTTCGCGGCGGTGATGCTGAGCAGGTGGCTCCCGACGCCGGCGGCCGGCTTCGCGTCCGCCGCTTTTGCGACAGCTGGCTTCGCCTCTGCGGCGGGCTTCGCAACAGTGGGTTTCACCTCGGCGGCCTGCCTCGCGCCCGCTGGTGCTGCTCCTGGCGCAGCCAGCGCGACTGCCACACTCGCCCCGACGGCGACCGCTACCGAGCACGCCAAACCGCTTCGAAATCTCGTCATGCTTCGCCCACTTTCGAGGCTCGGAATATCACGAAGGATCCGTGTCGAGCAAGGCAGTGACAAGGCATTTTGAGTTAGACTCCGCCGCTGTCTCCCAGCAGCGGCAGACGAAAGTAGCTCGCCATGAACGACGTCATTCTCGATCCCCAAAAGTTGATTTTCTCGGGCACGGCCCGAAGCCTCGGTCGCGTGATCTCCGTCACTCCGGACAATAGCGGCTTAGCGCATTTGGCCTACGGTCGAATTCGCCTCGACAGCAGCGCGCCCAGGGCCGCGTTCGAGACCGGTACTCGGGAAACGGCACTCTTGTGCATGAAGGGCGCCTGTCGCGTCACGGTCGGCAGCACCCCCTACGAGCTAGACACCTACGATGCGATCTACGTCCCGCGCGATTCGGCAGTCGAGGTCTCGACGACGTCCGAGGTCGATCTCGTGGAGTGCTCTGCCGATGTGGAAGGGAAATATCCGCTACAGGTCGTGCGCTATGCGCAGGTCGAACAAGACGCGGCCTTGAAGTTTACGGCCGGTGGCGCCGCAACCACACGCGATCTCAACATCATCATCGGCAAGAACGTGGAAGCCGGCCGGCTCTTGGCCGGCTTCACCCGTTCACAGCCGGGCAATTGGACGAGCTGGCCCCCCCACGAGCACACCCAGCTGCTGGAAGAAGTGTACGTGTACTTCGACATGCCCGCGCCTGCGTTCGGCATTCAGCTCGTTTACACCAAGCCGGATCAGCCAGAATTCGTCAGCTTGGTGCGTGATGGCGACGCGGTGCTGATGCCCGCGGGCTACCACCCCAACGTGGCCGCCCCGGGGCACAGCATCAATTTCATTTGGATGATGGCCGCCCACCGCGAGGTCGAAGATCGGCAATTCGGCGTGGTCAACGTGCAGCCGGGTTTCGACCAAGCCGGCTCCGGCCTGGAAGCGAGCAAGAAGTAAACATGGCCCTCGACTGGTTCAATCTCGAAGGCAAAGTAGCGCTCGTTACCGGCTCGAGCACTGGCATCGGCGCGGCCATCGCCAAGGGCCTGGCCCGCGCCGGCGCTGACGTGATCTGCCACGGCCGCGGCGAAGAAGCCCAAACCACGAGCGAAGCGATCCGCGCGCTCGGCCCGCGTTCCGTTGCACTCTCGGCGGACCTCTCGGATCGCAGCGCGCAAACGGCGTTCGTCAGCAGCGCCGTGAGCGCGTTCGGTCGCGTCGATCTGTTGGTCAACAACGCGGGCTCGATCCGGCGCAGCCCCGCCGTCGACTACTCCGACGCGGATTGGGATTTCTTGCTCGAGGTGAACCTGTCCGCGCCGTTTCGGCTCGCGCGCAGTCTCGGCAAGCTGATGATTGAGCAAGGCGGAGGCCGCATCGTCAACATCGCCTCGCTGCTCTCGTTTCAAGGCGGCATTTTGGTGCCGGGCTACGCCGCTTCCAAGGGCGGCATCGCCCAACTCACCAAAGCCCTCGCCAACGAATGGGCGAGCAAGAACGTCACCGTGAACGCGATCGCGCCCGGCTACATCGCCACCAAAAACACCGAAGCCTTGCGCGCCGATCCCAACCGCAGCCGTCAGATCCTAGAGCGCATCCCCGCTGGCCGCTGGGGCGAACCGGACGACATCGCGGGCGCCGCCGTGTTCCTCTGCTCGGAAGCCGCACGCTATGTCACGGGTCACGTGTTGGCCGTCGACGGCGGCTGGCTGGGTCGCTAACCCTCAGGGTTGATTGGGCGATCGCGTTCCTGCATCGCACCCCGCGAACGACGGTGTTCACGCCGCAGCGAGGCTTGCTCAGGCAGCACGACGCAATCGCGCGTTCGACTTGCGAAGAGGCCCGCGACCGAGTCGAAATCAGAGTTCGAATTCGACCTCTAGTTCGTCCGTGCACGGGGCTCGGTCTGGTTGCCGGTCTGCGCGGCAACAGCGAGCCACATCGAGCTGCGCGGCGGGATCGCGATCGCCCCCATTCTCTCGAGCGCGCTGGGTGCGCGCTGACCGCGGAGAGCCAGCGGCTCAGTGCAAATCGGCGACGGGCGCGAACTTCGGCGCGAGCAGGTGGCTGATGCCGAACGCGAGTAAATACGCGAAGCCGCAAAAGCCGAATAGAAAGCCATAGCCCGCGGCCACGTCGCCGACCTTGCCGAAGTGATCGAGCAATTTCCCGGCGAGGATCGGAAAGGCAATACCGCCCAAGGATCCCGCCATGCCACCGAGCCCGACCACCGAGCCCACGGCGCGCTTGGGGAACATGTCGGACACGGTCGTGAACAAGTTTGCCGACCAAGCTTGGTGCGCGGCGCCGGCCACGCCGATCAGCACGACGGCGCCCCAGTTGCTGGCCTGGGTCACGAATAGAATCGGCAACACGCACAGCGCGAAACCCAGCATGGCGAGCTTGCGAGCACGCACGGGCGTGAAGCCTTGCTTGACGAGATAGCCCGTCAACCAGCCGCCCGCGATACTGAGCACGGTCACGATCGAGTAAATGGAGACGAGGTAGACTTGGCTGCCTTTGAGATCGAGCGCGCGCGTTTTCTTGAAGTAGTCCGGCAGCCAGATCAGGAAGAACCACCACACCGGATCGGTCAGCAGCTTGCACACGACGAACGACCAAGTCTGACGATAGCGCAGGAGTGAAAACCAGCTCTGCGAACCCGCACGGGCCGCCTCGTTGCTTGCGGCCGGTTCGTCCTGGTCAGCGCGAATCAGCGCGAGTTCGCCTGCGCTGAGACGAACGGCTCGCTCCGGAACGTCATAAAACGGCAACCAAAGCAGCAGAAACAGCAAGCCCGCGCAGCCCGCGAGCACGAACGCCGATTGAAAGCCCCAGGCCGCGGCCACGATCGGTACGATGGCCGGCGCGAGCACGGCGCCCACGTTGGCGCCCGAGTTGAACAACGCGGTCGCGAGCGCTCGCTCTCGCTTGGGAAACCAAAGCGCGACCGCCTTGATCGCCGAAGGGAAGTTGCCCCCCTCACTGACACCGAGCGCCACGCGCGCTCGGAAGAAGCCACTCACACTGCCGACGAAACCGTGGCCGAGCGCCGCCAAGCTCCAGGCTGCAATCGACACCGCGTAGCCGATTTTGGTGCCCACGCGATCGACGAAGGGCCCGAACAGCAAGAGACCAATCGCATACGAGGCCTGAAAGGCCGCATTCACACTGCCGTATTCGGCATTCGTCCAATGCAGCTGATCATCGAGGACCGGCTTCAGCAGGGAGAGAATTTGCCGATCGATGTAATTGATCGATGTGCCGAAGAAAAGCAACAGGCAGATCAGCCAGCGATACCGGCCTACGAATTCGGACGCTCGAGGCATCGGCTAGTCAGACGAGCTGCGCCGCGCTCACCAATTCACGGTCATACCGGTGGTGGAGTTGTGCAAGACCTGCTTTTCGCCGAGAAACCAGTTGGACTCGGCGCGCATGTACTCCAAATCGAAGTGGACGTTCTCCGATAGATTGTAAACGACGCCGCCGTTGATCCCGATTTGATTTTTGACGTTGCTCACTTGCGGCTGTGTCTTGTCGTAGTCGGTCAAGAACAGGCGCGTGATGCCGGCGCCCGCGAAGAGATCGAACTTACCGAGCACGACCTGACCCTGCGCGTAGTAGCCGTCGAAGGTGCGCAGGTTGCTCTGCGCATCGATTGCTTGCGGGCTTTGTTCGAGCGCGTAGTTCAAGCCGAGGCCTTGACCGAAGTGTCCGGCCAGGCCGAGGTGCACCGGGCCGACCTCCAATCGCGCGCCGTAACCCACGCCCGCCAACGTTCCATCGCACGCCCCTGTTTCCGCCGTCGGCGTGCAGGCGCCGGCGCGGTACACCTTTTGATAGGCGCCGTTCGCAAACAGCACGACCTTGCCCAAGCTGCCGAAGGGGCGCTCGAAGGTTGCTTCGGCCTCGGCTCGAGGCAACTGCGTGCGTGTCAACGCGCCTGCCGACATCGTCGCGGGGTCGAACAGGCCGACGTTGAGTTGAAAGCCAGCAAGGACCGGAGTCCCATAGATGAAGCCAGGGGCGAAACCGCTGCCGAGAACGCCGAACCCGACCATGCCCTGAGTGGGGCCGGTGGAATCGATCTTGTTCGGCATGCCCACGCCCCAGCGGTGCGCGTAGAGCACGTTGATGTCGGTGCCTCCACGCGAAAACAAGGTTCTGGTTCTGCCCGCGAGAAAGCTGCCCCAAAAACCCTCGAGCTTACCGTACCCCTGCCTGAAGTCAGCGGGGATGGCGGTGCCCTTGTTTCTGCCATCCGGTTCGATCACGGCCCACACTTGAATGTAGGTCGACGCTTTGAGCCCGGGGTAAATCTCACTTCGCACGCCAACGCCCAGCGTATTACCGATGTACCCGCTGCGAATGCGCATCGTGTTGACGTTGCCCTGGGTCGTGTCGGTGCCGTCGGTAGTACTCACGAGCCAGCCGCCACCGTTGATCTGCTCGAGCATGGGGCCGCTGGGCGTGTTGATCATCCGACCAGTCGAGATCGGCTGGCCGTCGCCCACGGACCAGCTGAGGAAGGCACCGACGCGACCGTCCGTGTACACCTCCCAATTGTCGCCCTTGACCAACACCTTCTCCGCGCGCGCGCCGCGCGGAGCCAGCAGGACGGTCGAAAACGACAAGCAGGTCAAGACGTGAAGGCAGGCCGCCAACAGCCGCGGACGCGATGACATTGAACGGAGTCTCCTACTGTCGGTAGCGAGCAAGAAAGCGAGGAAAGGAGTGCAGGCGATGGTTGCCCTACGCTGGGCCCAGGCAGAGCTTTACGGGCTGGTGACCGAGGTCACCGCGATCAACATCCACTGTGGCTTATACGAATTGTTGCTCGGAGGCTGAGTGATGTTGGAAGGCAGCATGGCCGCCATCCCGCTCAGGTCGACGGTGCGGGGCATGCAAGTCGTCGTGCCGTCAGGGTTCGAACCGCAGTTCTGTTGCCCTTTGCAGTTCTGGTCGTGGATCTTGAACGTGAGCGTGCCGCCGCCCTTCACCTTGAAGCTGGCGTTGTACTTGACGAGATAGGTGGCCTCTCGCTCGCAATCGTTACCACCTTGAACGCCAGAGCCGTTGAAGTAATAAACATCGCCCGAGGCATCGCCCGTGGAGGGGCTCACGTGGAGCTCGTAGGTGTTCCACCAGCCGGTGGCGTTCGCGTACGTGCCGCCCGCGTACCACCAGTTATTGGTGCCGTCTTGGTTCAGAGCCGCGCTCGAAGCGCGCGTCCCGCCGGTGTAACAGCGAGTGCCGATCACGCCGCGCACTTCGATATTGACGGTGTACAGCTGGCCAGTGACACCCTTCACCGGAATGGTCTTCTCGCGGTTGATACCGGTCGCGGGGCAAGTGGGGCTCGAGTCGCTCATTGGGCAGTTGTGGCCCTCGACCGCGATGCTCCCGGCGCACGTCCCTTCCCAATAATAGCCTTGCAGGTCGGGCACGACGGTTGCCGCGGAAATGCCTCCGCCGCCGGCCGCACCCGTTGCGCCACCCACGCTTGCGCCGCCCGCGGGCGCGCCCGCGCCGCCGCTCGGCATGCCGGCACTGCCAGCGGCGACGAGCGCGCCGCCCGCGCCGCCCGCGCCGCCCACAACCGGAACACCTCCCGACCCGCCGCCGACCACGACGTCGCCGCCTGAGCCGCCCGTCGCCGGCACGCTGCTACCGCCTGTGCCGCCCGAGCCCCCAGCAGCCACGACGGGCGCGCCCGCCGCGCCAGCCGGTGCAACGGGAGCAGCGCCGGCAACCGCGCCGGACGAAGGTAACCCGCCTTGCGAGCAACTCATGCTCACGAGGGCGCCCAGACAGGCGACGGAGAGGACAGTGGCTCGCTTCATTGCTCCGAAACCAAGTGATAAAGACACGCGGGCGCGCTCGACTTTCCGGAAATGATGGGGTTTGACTCAGACCGCTATTCGCGGCGAGGGGCAAAGCGGGAACCCCCAAAACGGCGGGATGACACCATGTCTGACTTCATGGTGTCAACCGACACGTGAGGAGGGTTTTGGCTTTCTCGTGATGCACCGCTCTTGATTCAGAGATTCGTTACACACTGCACGTGAGATGCACGGAGCGTTTCGCACTTTGCCGAAGCACGGCATGCTTCGTTTTGTCGTGGGGCAATGACGCTAACGGTTCGTGACTATCGAACAGCGCCTGTGCAGCGCGCAGCAATGCCCACGCGCAACGCGGATAGCGCTGCGCGACACAATTGTCTGGGGACCACCGCGCACGGCGGCGCAGCGAGCCCGGGCTCGGATCAAGAGAAAGTGAAAGTAGATCGCGCGGGAAGAGCGTTCGTGACCCAGCAGTGGCGTGCGCCCGGTCAATCCGTCACGACAATGCGTTGCAAAGTGCGCCGGCACTTTTGGGAAGGCCAGCGTCAGGCCGTTCGACTCTCGGTTCCCCTCGAATGGCGCGAATTTGCGCAATAAATGCGGAACTCGCCCGAATCTGAGAATGGATCACCGGGGTAGCGCAGCGCAGTGGGATGCGCCGTCGTGTTCCGTCAAAAAAAAGTGCTCGGCGATGTCGAATTAGAATTCGCGGGCACAGTGGCACTTCCGCTTGCTCGACACTCGCTGATACTTCACGCTCGCATCGCTCGTGAACGCGCGCTGCCGCGACGCGACACGCTTTTTTCAGAATGCGAGTTCTACCGCTACGGGCAGACCAGTGGCAGCGCCGCCGGAGGCGCCGCAAACGTTGGGAGTTGTGCGGTCGCCGTGGCCATCAACGTTCCCGGGTGCATCGTGCCGCCCTTCAGCGAGTCTGCGGCCGTGCTCGAGCCGGGCGCGTCGTCGAACTTCCAATAGCCCACCAGCCCCGCTTCGTTGCCCGAGCGCGGTTTGTCGTAGTTGTCTTTGATCTCAGTGGCGGTGCGGGCCACGTTCCAGACGCTGAATTCGTCGAAGTAGCCGTTGAAGCAGGCTTTATTTTCGGGGTTACAGCCGATCAGCAAAGGGCCGGCCGTGGTCGCCAACATGGTCGTGCCGCTCATCCCGGTGCTGGTGATGCCCAGCTTGCCATTCACGTAAGTGAGGAGCGCCGTGCCGTCCCAGGTCATCGCGATCTGAACCCACTGACTCATGCTCGAATTGATGCCCAAGTCGGCGGTGCTGTCGACGTTGAAGCCGCCGTCGGTGAACGGGTTCAAGGTCGCGTGGTTCGAGGCCATGCCGGTGACGGAGTTCGTCCCGAAATCCATACCGAAGGCCGTGGTCGTGCCAGAACTGCCGTAGTAATAAATCTCGTTCTTGTCGCCGACCCAATCGCTGGATTTGATGTAGGCCCAGAACTCGACCGTGCGCTTGCTGTTGCCGATCGGCAAGGCCGCACCCAGGTCGATCACGACTCGCGCGTAGGCCGCGTCGCTGTCGGAACCGGTGCCGTTGGCGAGCAATGCCAGCGCGCGGCCCGCGCAGTTGCCCGCGCCAGCCGAGCCGCCCGCGGCGCCGCCGGAACCCGCCGTAGTGCTCACGATTTGGCCTCCCGAGCCGGAAATTCCGCCATTTCCGCCGTTCGCGGCGCCGCCATTCGGTGCGCCGGCGCTGGCCGCGCCAGCACTGCCCGCGTCGGCGCCGGCTCCGCCAACGCTCGCGCCCGCGACGCTAGAGCCTGCCGCGCTGGTTCCTGCGCCGCTGGTTCCGCCATTGCCAGCGCTGGCGTTTGCGCCACCTGCGCCGCTCGTTGCGTGGCTGCCCGCGGCCCCCGCGCTGGCGCCGGCCGGCGAAGCAACGCTCGAGCATGCCACGGCGCCGAGCAGTGCGCTGAGCGCGGCCAACGTGGGCAACGCGCCCGAAGTGCTCGAAAGCACTCGTACGGAGGAATGGATTCGAGCCTGGCTTTTCATGATGGATCACCTCGAGCGATGGTGCGTTTTCGTAACACGAGCGCCAAGCGAATGCTGGCGCGAAAGTCGATGACAGAAAGTTCGAGTCAGAAGTGATCGTCAAGCATGAGCGAGCGCGTGATCCGAATTCGCATTTTCTCTAACGCTCCCGATCTGGGAATTCATTACACTGTGTATCCGCTGGAGAACCGCCGATGAGCCTCGAGAATACTTACCGCTTCGCGTCACCCGTGTTCGTCACGCTCTTGTGCTCGGCCGCGCTCTTGAACTGCAGTTCGACCGACGCGCCCCGCAACCCACCGGCGACCGCCGGCAGCAGTGGCGCCCCGAGCAGTGCAGGTAACGCCGGCAGTGTGGCGGGCGTGGCCGGCAGCACGGCAGGCACGACAACGGGCGGCGCACCCGGCGCAGGCGCACCCGCCGTCGCGGGCGGCGGGAGCGGCGGGGCGAGTGCAGGCAGCGGCGGGGCGAGTGCAGGCAGCGGCGGGGCGAGTGCAGGCAGCGGCGGATCGGGCGGCGCGCCCGTCAGCGCCGGAGCCGGCGGCGGAAGCGCGGGCGGCAACGCGCAAGGCGGCGGCACGAGCGCCTGCCCGGTTACCAGTGAATTTGCCACTTGGCCGAGCGGCAAAGGCCCGCTCGATATCGGCAAATTGGCAGTCAACAATTTCAAGAGTCACACGGGCGATGCCTACGGCGGCGCCGGCTACGCCTGGACATTCACCTACGTGGCCTCCTTGCAGTTCACCAAGCTGATCGAGGACGCGGCCACCAACACGACCTTGATCATGGGTTTCGAGCGCTACGCCTCGGGCAGCACCGCGCCCCCCAGTAACGATACGAGCTCCACCGTCGACGACCGCGCGTTCGGTGATCTGCCGCTGGAAATCTTCATCGAAAACCAAGACGCGCGCAGTAAAAAGCTCGGGCTCGACCGCGCCGATGCCCAATGGGCAAACCCGGGAGCAGACGGCATCACGAAGGATGCCCGCTATTGGGCGGACGACATGTTCATGATCACCGGCCTCCAGGTATATGCCTACCGCGCGACCAAAGATCTGAAGTATCTGACGCGCTCGGCCCAAACCATGAAGGCCTATTTGAGCGCGCTGCAGCAAGCGGACGGCAATTTCTGGCACACCAAGCAATCAAAGGCCTACTGGGGCCGTGCCAACGGCTGGGTGGCCGCCGGCATGAGTGAGCTCCTCACTGATTTGCCTGCAGGCGCGGATCGCGACACCATCATGGCGGGTTACAAGAAGCAGATGGATGGTTTGCTTCCCCTGCAAATCACCAGCGGTGCTGACGCTGGCATGTGGCGTCAAGTCCTCGACCTCTCGAGCTCCAACCCAGAGAGCTCGTGCACCGCGATGTTCACGTTTGCGCTGATCACGGGCATCCGCAATGGCTGGCTCAAAGACGCGAAGTACGTGACGGCGGCGCGCAATGGCTGGCTCGCGCTCGGCAACAAGACCAACAGCAGCGGCATCCTCGACAAAGTGTGTCCGGGCACCGGCCAAGCCAATGCCGGGACGCTGGCATCGCAGCAACAGTTCTATGCGAGCATCGCCCTCGGCTCGAACGACCAACACGGCCAAGCGCCGTTGCTGTGGGCGGCGCGCGCTCTGCTTCGCCCCGATTGCCCCGGAGTGCGCTGATCGTGCCAAGCTTCGAAACTCGCTCCGCCAACACGTGTCGTTTCGATCTCGTCAGCCTCGGTGAGGTCATGCTGCGCCTGGATCCGGACCAAATGCGCGTGCACACCGCGCGTTCGTTCCAGGCCTGGGAGGGCGGCGGTGAATACAACGTCGCCCGCGGTTTGCGCCGCTGCTTCGGCCTGCGCGCGGCGGTCGTCACCGCGCTGGCCGACAACCCGATCGGCCGTTTGGTAGAAGACCTGATGCTGCAGGGCGGAGTCGATCTCTCGTATCTGCAGTGGAAGGCCTACGACGGCGTCGGCCGCAACGTGAGAAATGGGCTGAATTTCGTGGAGCGCGGCTTCGGGCCACGCGCTGCGTTGAGCTGTTCGGATCGCGGGCACACTGCCATCTCACAGCTCCAGCCCGCGGACGTGGATTTTCGCAAGCTGTTCGCGGACGATGGCGCGCGCTGGCTACACACGGGCGGCATCTTCTGCGCGCTCGGCCCTGAAACTCCCGCCGTGGCCAAGGCCGCCATGGAAGAGGCGAAGAAGAACGACGTGCGCGTCTCCTACGACCTCAACTATCGAGACTCGCTGTGGCGCTCGTTCGGCGGCCCCACGCAGGCGCAAGCGGTGAACCGTTCACTCATGCCCTTCGTCGATGTCCTGTTTGGCAACGAAGAGGATTTCACGGCGGCGCTGGGCTTCGAGTTAGACGGCGTCGACCACTCGTACGCGCAGCTGCCCCTCGAAAGCTTTCGCGCGATGATCAAGGACGTGGTCGCCGCCTTCCCCAACATCCGCACGGTCGCGACCACGCTGCGCGTGGCGCGTTCTGCCAGCGTGAACGGTTGGGGAGCGCTCTGTTACCACGACGGTGAGTTCTTCGAAGTCAGCCCGCGTGACGTAGAAATCTTCGACCGCGTGGGCGGTGGGGATTCGTTCGCATCAGGCTTCATCTATGGCTTGTTGAGCGGCCAATCGCCAGACTGGGCGTTGAATTGCGGCGTGGCGCACGGCGCCTTGGCCATGTCCACCGCCGGTGATACGACGATGGTCACGCTACCGGAAGTGCTGCGCGCGATGCAGGGCGCGAGCGCCAGAATCGAAAGATGAGCCATGACACGAGCGGAGGTCTGTAAGCGAATCGAAACCGTCGGGCTCGTGCCCGTGATCCGCGCTCCTTCACCCGAGCTGGCGCTGCTGGCTTGTGAAGCGATCTTGGCGGGGGGGATCTCGGTGTTCGAGATCACCATGACCACGCCCGACGCACCGGCGGTGATCCGCGCGTTGCGCACGCGCTTCGCTACGCGCGCCCTAGTCGGCGCGGGAACCGTGCTCGATGCAGCCGACGCCCGCGCCTGCATCGAGGCCGGCGCAGAATTCATCGTCGGTCCGGGCTTCGATCCAGCAGTGATCGCGGCCGCGCACGAGGCCGGCATCGCGGCGATGCCCGGCGCCCTCACCCCGACGGAAGTGATCGCGGCCTGGAAAGCCGGCGCCGACATAGTAAAGATTTTCCCCGCTTCGGCGATGGGCGGCGCTTCCTACTTGAAGGCCCTCAAGGGCCCCCTGCCGCAGGTCAAATTGATGCCCACCGGCGGCGTGAACGTGAACACCGTGAAGGAGTTTTTAGCGGCCGGCGCAGTCGCGCTGGGTGTCGGCTCCGAACTGGTCGACATCGCGGCCGTGAAAGACGGCCGCGCGCAGGTGCTGAGCGAGCGAGCCAAAGAGTTCGTGGCGGCCGTCGCCGCGGCGCGAAAGAAGTAACGACCCCGGATGTTCCAGAAAACGCTCCAAGCCACCCACCCGGACATGATGCGCGGCGCGAGCGCGCAGGACCTCGCGGATCGCTACCTCGTGAGCGAGCTGTTTGCGCCGGCCGCCGTCTCGCTGACGTACGCGCACAACGAGCGTTTCGTGATCGGCGGCGCCATGCCGAGCGGTGGCCGGCTTTCGCTGCCCCAGCAAGCGACGGGCGCGCCCTTCTTGGAGCGACGCGAACTCGGCATCGTCAACGTCGGCGGCCGCGGCCAAGTGCTGGTGGATGGTCGACAGTTCGAACTCGAACGCTACGACGGCTTGTACGTGCCAATGGCTTCGACTGAAGTCTCGTTCGAGTCCGCGTCGGACAGCCAACCCGCGCGGTTTTACTTGGTGAGCACCCCCGCCCACGCGCGCTACGAGCCAGTGAAGATCTCGATCAATCAAGCCGTGCCGCTCGAACGCGGCGCACTCGAAACCTCGAACCAACGCACGATCTACCAATACATCGTGCCCGCCACCTGCAAATCAGCGCAGTTGCTGCTCGGCCTCACGCGCCTCAAACCGGGCAGCGTCTGGAACACGATGCCGCCGCACCTGCACGATCGACGCTCCGAGGTCTACTTCTACTTCGACCTTCCGCCCGCCGATCGCGTATTCCACTTCATGGGGCAGCCCGAAGAGATCCGCCAGCTCGTGATGGCCAACGAACAAGCCGTGATCTCCCCTCCCTGGTCGATTCACATGGGCGCCGGGACCGCGAACTATTCGTTCATCTGGGCGATGGGCGGGGAAAATCAGGACTATACGGATATGAACGTGCTCGATCTGTGTCAGCTGCGCTGAGCTTACCGCTCCTACTTGCCGTCCGAAGGCGCACTGAAGGTCGCACTGGCAATGTCGTGCATTTGAATGGCAGTCACCAAGTTGGCCGTCGAAGTCGAGGTAGTCACTCCTGGGAGTGTTGCCACGTCGAGCGCGTAGAGCGTGAACTCGTAATTATGAGTTTGATTGCTCGGCGGACACGGACCGAGATAACCCATGCCCGACCCGGCCGCTTGTTTGGCACCCGCGGGCGTGGTCAGGGTCGCAGACGAGCCCAAGGCGGCCGGCAACATCAGCGCGCTCGGCGGGATGTCCCAGACCACCCAATGCGTGAATTTAGGCGTCGGGTCGTACATCACCAGTGCATAGCTCAGCGTGGCGCTTGGGCCTGGAGTCCAAGCGAACGCTGGAGACGGCGGATTGGGATGGGTGTTGGTTGCGCACGTGAGCTCCGTGGGGATCTTCATTCCCGCAACGATCTGTGCGCTCGACAGAGTAAACCCGGAACCGCCACCCTGCCCGGCACCCGCACTCGATCCGCCACCCGTCGCACTGCCACTCGCACCAGCGCTCGCTCCGCCACTGCCACTGCCACCGGGGCTCGCGCCCGCACTGGCCCCGCCGCCGCCCGTCGCTGCGCCCGCACTTCCGCCAACGCTCGCGCCGGAACTGCCAGCGCCGCCGATCGCGCTGCTGCCACCTCCGCCGGCGGGTGCGCCGGCAACGGCAGCGCCTGCTGTACCCGGTGCACCCGCGGGACTGCCAGCGACTCCGGGGCTGCCGGCGCTGGGAGTCGAGCTGCCACCGTCGCTGCTCCCGCAGTGGGTGAGCAGCAATGCGCTAGATCCGAGAACCAAAAGGGACGCAAAGATTCGAGCTGACATGGGACTCTTGACCGCCGGATTGAAGGTGCGTCTAAGATTGCCGCTAATTGGCGGTGCCGGGTGAGTATAGGTGTGAGAACCCGCTCGCCGACCGGTGAGATATTTCTCATCCCTGTCGTAAGCCTCTGTTTTTGATATGGAATTTACGGCCAGGCTGACCGAAACGAAGCACTGGCCGCGCTCCCGTGGATTCGCGGTGTGAAGCATCAGCCAGCGTAGAAGGCCCCGGTGAGCACTCGAGTGAGACCGTGCGGAGCCGCGGTCGAGCTGTTGGCGAAACAGAGACCCGCAAACAATCGGCGACCACAGAAGAGGAGCGAGCGAATGAGGACGTGGAAAGCGATCATGGTTGGTTTACTCGTTGTCTTGGCCTTGCCAGCCTGCGGGGGCTCCGACGACGACACGGCCAATGCCAAACAACAGTGTGATGCGCTGGTGAACCGCTTCTGCGAAAGCGCAATCGGCTGTGAGGTCAGCGGGGGCTTGATCACCGCGTCGGAGAAAGCGTCGGCACTCGCCAGCTGCAAGTCGGACGCGAACAACGCAGTGGAGTGCTCCAAGGCTCAGCGCGTCACGTCGAGCTACGACGCCTGCATGTCGAAACTCTCCAACCCTCCCTGCGACGAAGTCAATCAAGCGATCATGGACGACACACTCGGGCTGCCCTCGGAGTGTGAAGGTGTGATCTTGGTCAGCAACTGAGCGAGCGTGACAAGCGACGCCGCGAAATCGATGCTGGACGCCCCCCTAGCGTTTGGCCAGGGGGAGCCTATTCAATCAAAAACGAAAATCGCTCACTTGGGCACGGGCGGCGGCGGTACTGGATCGAACGTCACTTCACAGGGGAAGGAGCCAGTCAGGGTGCCGCCGGAGGTCTGCCACGAAGTGCAGGCCGTGCCGCTGAGCGTGATGCCGGTTTGATCCGCGTTGAGCGCCCAACCGTTGGGGTCGCTGTAGGCGAGCGGATTGCCGTTGTAGCTGAACTTGCCCTTCTCGGCGTTGGTCGTGATTTTGACGCCGGTGGTCGCACCGGTCGGCAAAGTCGCGGTCATGGCGAACGTGCAGCTGCGGGTTTGGGTGAGTGCTTTCTTGATCTCGTCGACGAGCGGAGCCACATCCGCGCCGGTGCCGCTGCCATTGACGGTGAAGAAGGGCGCCTTTCCGCCACCGCCAGTGGCCGCATACGTTGCCGCCAACGCTTTGGTCGGACTGTTGGCGATGCAGCCCGAATATTGGTACTGCATGTCGGTATCGGCGTAGGGCTCTACGGGTAGCCCCACGCCCGCATTGGCGATGTCCTGTAGGTAGTCGTTGCCGCAGCGACCCACCTGGCAGCCGTCCACCTTGGGGTCCGGGTTCAAGACATTGCCGATGCCGAGCACGTAGGTGATGATCCCCTTCGCATAAGCGGCTTGAATCGATGCGATCGCGGCGTCTTGGCCGCACTGCGGATTGTTTGCCCAGCACGTGTCGGGGCTGCCGTCGGTGACCAATAGAATGAACTTCGGGCCGTCCGGCATCGGCTTGAAGGCGACCAAATCCGCCGCGGTAGCGTCGATCGCCGCGTGGGTGGGAGTTTCCCAGGCTTGGCTGGTGTACGTGGCGGCAATCCCGCTATACATCTTGTTGATGGCGTCGTAGTTGTTCAGCGCGTACGGCACCTTCTGTAAGATGGGGCACATGGCGCCCGTACCTACGCCGGTAAAACTGGTGAAGCCGAAGCGGGTCGTGTCTTGCAGTTGCTTCACGATGCTCGTGCTCGGATCCATCAGCGCCTTGTAGAGAGGATCCCAGAACGGCGCGGGTTGCTTGAACATGCTGCCGGAGGTATCGACCAACAGGTTCACCGTGGGCACCAGCTCCACCGTCGCGACGCTGAGCGTCGCGCAGTCACCCGCGTCGACCGTCATGCCGGAACCGGCATTGCCCGGCATGTCCGGATTGACGGCGAGCCCCGAGTTCGTGCCGCCGGTGACGACGACGACGGAGGACCCGGAGCCGCCAGTGCCGACATTCGAACTGCCGGCATTGGGGGGGCGAATGCCGCCACCGTTATCGGGAGCTTTGCCCGCACTACAACCGATCAACCCACAAGCCACACTCGCGCTGAGCGACAGACCAAGAGACAAGCCACGCATCTATCCAGCGTAGCCTGGGGCCCGCTCTCCCGCAAAGCCATCCGCGAGGACTGGCTCCTGATATCTTACCCTTCCATGAACAAGCAGTGGCACGCCGATCATGTCCTTGGGAAAGGTGCTAACCAAAGCCAGCGCATCGCCTGGCACACGGCTCATCAAAAGCACTGCGCGTGTCGCCCGGTGCCCAAGAGCTTAGCGGGGCTCGTGGTGCAACCCCCCGGGGCCCCAGACCCGAGCTCCCGCCAGCGCAAGAAGCGCTAGCTGCAACAGCCAGCGTTCGAGGTGCAGCGCGGTACTATTCCGGTACTACCACTCGCCGCCGATTCACGGGCAGGCGGCGAACTGTTTCGTGCCGTCCACCACTTTGTCGGCCGCCGGCATCACGGATTCGATGATCACGTGGTTGTACTGGTCGGTGGTGCGGAAGTTGAGCGCGGCCGTTCCGTAGTCGACACCCGAGAGCTCGTAGGTGTTGTAGGCCGAGTGCGGCATGTTCGTCCACTTGCCCGCCACCTGCACGTCCATCTTGGTGACCACGTTGCGAGCGTTCATCGGCGTGACGGCGAGGTAGTACTGCTTCGTGCCCTTGTCGAAGTAGTACTTGATGTTGCCGGTCGGCGTGCAGTTCACATACTTCCAGGTCACGGCCGGATTGCTACCGGCGCCGAGCGCGTCGTTGGCGGCGTTGTTGAGATCGATGTGGTGACTGCCAGGCTTGCACCATTGCTCGTTGCCCTTGTACGGGCACTCATCGGTGATCTGCACCACGAGCTTCTTGCCACCGTTGGTGATCTCGACGCACGAACCGCACACACCGGAGTTGTTCCAGTCGTACTCGTTCATCGCACCGTAGTACTGGGGCAGCGTACTGGTCGGATAATGACAGGCGACCATCGAGGTGGCCAAGCTGTAGTGGGTGACGTGCCCTTGCCGCACCTCGGTGTCGGTCTTGCACGTTGGGTTTACGCATGCGCCATCGACACATGCGCCGTCGGAGGCGCACTTGTTGGTGCAGCCACCACAATGGTTTGCATCGTTTTGCGTATCGAAACAGCCGTCGCTACAGGCCATGCCGGTCTTGCACGTGCAGGCGCCGTTGCTGCAGGTCTGATCGGTGCCACATTTCACGGTGGCGCACGGGTCAACGCTCACGTTGCCACCCATGCTGCTGATTGGAGCGCCAGCCACGCCGCTCGCACCGCCGCCCGCCGGCTGCGAACCGCCAGTGGCGACACTCATGCCGCCGCTTGCCACGGAACCCGCGGAGCTCGTGGAACCGCCGGCACCCGGCCCGACCGAACCGCCCACGCCCGCGCCCGCATGCGCGGCCGGTGCGCCGCTGGAGCTCAGGGTGCTCCCGCTGCCGGCACTCGCGGGGTCCCCAGTATTGCCACCCGAGCTGCAGGCGACCAGGCACAGCAAAGATGCAGCAGGGAGGACGGGCGAACGGTGCTTCAGATGAGTACGCATAGCTCGGTTAGTAACTAGCACACCATGTAGGCAGGCCAGGCCGAGCGTGCGACCGGAATTTTGCCAATAAGTTCAGCCAAGCAAGATTTTTCGGAGCTCGCTGATCACACGGGCGCTGATCGTGCGATCTGCGCTGTCATGGTCGACGCACCCCTTCGACCGCTGAAGGCAGGTCATGAGGCCGTGCTGACCCTGCTTCCACCCCAGCTTGGCCCAGCCATGAGCCAGCTCAACGTCAAAGCGATGTTGGGCTCACTCTCCAACGACAAGACCGATTTCACGATCGCGTCGGCCGAGCTGGCGAACACGTTGGACGCCACGCAGTTGAACGCCCGGAACGCCAACGGCGTGGTCGCCATCGGCGGCAAAAAAATTCAGTTTGCCATGCCCCAACAACGGTTGGGCGACCGCGAAATACGCACCATCATCACCCCTAAGGGTTGGGGCGCTCGCGGGTTCGGAACAGCAACTCAATGCGCGTCGGGCTGCTCACGGAGCCCGCGCGCGTGAGCCCGCGGCACGCTGCAACTCCGGCGACACGGCTCTCGCACGTCGCGAAAAGTTCGCCTGCGGCGATGTAGCGAGCTTCCCCACCGTGGCATCCGCGCGGCCCGGATGCCGAGCACGAAGTTGCCCAACGCTGCGCTCGGATCGCCTGGATCGAGTGTGCGAAGTGCGTGAATCCGAGGCGCGAATGCAACACGCGCTGAGCCAATGGTCGGCGCCTTACTTACACTTGGTCACCTCAACCAACCAAGTCGTAGCGAGCCGGCGAACGCACTCGAATCGAGTCCTCTCGAGTGAAGGCGATCAATGCTAAGGTCAGCGAATAGTGGAGCTCAATTCGCAACTCGTGGCCCCGACACTAACCGGCGTTGCTGCATTCTTGCTCGCCTGGTTGGCGTTCGGCAAAGGCCGCTCGAAGGCACCCGCCGCAGCCAGCGCGAACATTCCCGCAGACGAGCGAGAAACGAAGCCTCCGCCCGTCTCGGCTGCCAAACGCTCCACGGCAGCGCACTCCAAGCCTGCGCCCGCCGCGGAGGCCAAGCCCGCCGCGGAGGCCAAGCCCGCCGCGGAGGCCAAGCCCGCTGCAGCTGCGGATGCTCACCCCACCACAGCTGCAGACACCAAGCCCGCAACGGCGACGGATGCCAAGCCTACCGCCCCTGCCGCCGGCAAGTCTGGAAAGCCAGCAAAGCCAGCGGCCAAGGCGATCGTCTGGGAAGCTTTGCCCGGCGAGCTCGATGACGAAGACATCACCGTCATCCACGCGATCCCGGTGTTCGAGAACGGGGCGGATCTCACGATCGAAGCGGCCTCCGTGGCCATCGAAGGCGAGTCCGAGGACGATCGCGTTTCGCGCATCGAGCTCAGCTACGAAGAAGACGCCGAGGCCGAAGAAGTGACCTCCGCTTCCGCGCGCATCTTGCTCTACGCAGCTGGCGATAGTGACCAAGGCCGCGTACGCAAACGCAACGAGGATAGCTTGCTGGTGATGCCCGAGCGTTCGCTCTTCGCGGTGGCGGACGGCATGGGCGGGCACCGCGGCGGAGCCGTGGCAAGCAGCCTCGCCATCGACGCCCTGCAAGACGCCTTCGATCGCGAGGCCTTCGAGGGCCGCGTGCAATCGACCGGCAACGTGCCGCGGCGCGCGCGCGAGCTCGCCGCAGCCGTGCACATGACCAACGAGTGCGTGCGCTCGATGGCGTTCGCCGATCGCGAGCTTTCCGACATGGGTACGACCCTGGTCGCCGCGCGCTTTTCGCCGAACAAGCAGCGCCTGTACGTCGGTCACGTGGGGGATAGCCGTTGCTATCGCCTGCGCCAAGGCAAGCTGCGTCAGCTGACGACCGACCACACGATGGCGTCTTTGGGCGTGAAAGGCCCAAGCGCCAATCACCTCTATCAAGCGATCGGCGTGAGCCCCGGTTTGGCCATCGACCTGATCGTCGACAAACCTCAAGACGACGACGTGTACGTGCTCTGTTCCGACGGCCTGTCGAAAATGGTCAACGACGACGAGCTCCGCGACGTGCTGCTCGAGCACGAAGATCTGGAGAGCGCGCTCTACACGCTGATTGAAGCAGCCAATGATCGCGGCGGTAACGACAACGTGACCGTGATTATCGTCAAAGTTTTAGCCCGAGCCTCCAAGAAGGCGATGGAATCCATTGCCCAACAAGCAGTGAACTGAGCGCGCACGTGGATTATCGAGTGCTGCTCAGAAGCTCGATGCTGATTTGCGTCTGGTGCGCGGCGTGCAGCAGTTCCTCCGATCCCGCAGCGGCAGGCGCCGCAGGCAGCCCCGGCACCACCGGCAACGGCAGCTGCCCCGACCTCAGCGGCGCGTGGGAACAATCATAGCTTTCCCAGTCCTGGGTCCGCTCTCTTCGAGCAACTTGAGCCGACAGCAAACGCCCAGCAGAGCGGCTGACTCCGCCGCCGAGCCGCGCGCCGTCAGATAGTACCGTCGCTTGTCTGGCTTCGAGTGCTTGCCCGCTCCCTCGGCGAGGGCACCATCGATAGCGACGCCCTGGAAAACTGATCCGGGAGGTGGCTTCGGCCGCGAGGCAACCCTTCGATGAGCTCACTGGCGAGAACCAGAAAATCTAACGCGAGGTGGTAAACATCCAAACGCTCGTGATCCAGATCCATCCCAACCTATCGGCCATCCGCCGCGCCCGTTGCCTCTTTCGGGCACGGGCACGGGCACGTTTACGAGTGCCTGAGCAATCAGGGACAGACCCCTAGGGCGTGGGCTCAGCGCGACGTGCCCGGCGCGAGCAAGGGAGCGCGCGCCACGGCCAACCAATGCGCGCTGGTCGACTCGAGCGCTGCTCGCGGTGCCAGCTCGGCGCGCGGGGAGTGACGGCCGATCAGCACGAAGAGCAGCGCGCAGCCCAGCAGCAAGCCCACAGCGCCGACCGAGCGATCCCAAACCGAGCCAGCTTGCTGGAATGCCGAGATACAAATCACGAGCAACAGACCCACGGCCACCCCAGCGAGACAAATTGTCAGCCCGGCCGAGACCTGAGCACTGCTCAGTTGGGCGTGATGGCCCACGGCCCGACCCAAGATCTGGCAGCAGACGATCGCAAATACAGCAGCGACAAGGCCAATCAGAGCTGTCTCTTTGGTATTCATGGCATTCCGTTCAGCGAGCGGGCCCAGCTTGGATTGCCGTTGCCTGCTGCGTGTCACAGAAGAGCAACTTGCGTGCCACGTTTCAGTGATGGATCGGGCCGCTGTGTCTGGAGCCAATCGCGACGAAACCTCTGCGCTGCCAGCAACAGGTTGGTGACGAATAGAAACGGCCCCGACGTCTTGCAACGAGCGGGGCCGAGAGCCGAACGAGCGGATGAGTAGCGCTGGTCTAGGCGAGCACGAGCGGCAGCACGGTGTCCTTCGTGTAGCGCCAGATCAGAGAAGAGTCATGAGATTGGAAGGCGGCACCGCTGTAGTAGGTGCGGTTTCGGCCTTGCAGATCATTGAGCGCGCCATAGAACCCTTGGGCGATTTCATCGCCGCGAACGTTCAGCTCGAAGGGTGTGTGGGCGCTGAAGGTGAGGATTTCTTGGACGCGTGGACGACTGGGGAAGTACGTGGGATCACTCAGGCGGCGGATCTGGGCGACGATCGTGGCCTTCACTTCGAAATCGCTGAGCGGCACGGTGCTGCCGAATTTCACGTTCCAGACCCCGGGCATGAGCGTGGGATTGAGGCCGTAGAAGCCAGGCAGCTGCGGTAAGTTGTAAGCCGTATGGGCGTTGCTGTTCGTGACCGATAGGCCCGCGGGCACGCCTTGGAGTTTCAACAGGCCTGTGTAGTAATAGTTCTTGTCGAAGCGACGGATGAGTGATTCTTCGGTTCGATCGAGATCGAAAGCGCAGAAGTTATCCGGCGTGGGCGGGGCCGTGACCACGAGCTTCTTGGCCTTGACGACGTAGCGGCCCTGCGGCGTGTCGATCTGCACCGTGACGCCGTTCCGGTCGCGGTCGACGTGCAGGATGTCCGCGCCGAACACGACGTCATCACCGAGGAGCGCAGTGGCGTTTTCGTAAAGCGTGCTGTTGCCCGTGGGGCACATCATGAATCCGCCATTGAGACCAAAGATCGAGCTGACGACTTGTGAGCTGAATACCTTCAACACGTAAACGGCGGGCATGTTGAGGATGTCGCCGGTACCTTGACCGAACTGGAAGGCCGTCCGCACCATCGCTCCAAAGCCGTATTTGGCCACGAAATCGCGAAATTTCATGGTCAGATCGAGTGGCACGGGGTTCGGCAGGTCGAAGCTCGAGTCCAAGTCGAAATAGCTGGCTTTGAGTTGCTGCAGGTAACCGAAGTAACCTTGCAACGCCGCACCGGTTTCGGCGGCGGTGGGCTCGGTGAAGTTTTGGATTTGCCCGGTCCGGAAATCGAAGTTCACGTTGTTGCCCCCGAACCCGCCCGCGGGCAGCGGTTGGATCGGCGTGCCCAAGCGCGCAAAGTAGTCGGTCACCACCGGCAAGTTGTGAAAGACGACCACGCCGATGTCGGTCGGGATACCGCTCACCGGATCGACATATGTTTCGGTATGACCACCGAGGCGCTGCTTGCGTTCGAGCACGACCACGCTGCGCCCGGCGTCTTTCACGGCTACCGCGGTGTAAGTCCCGCCCGAGCCACCGCCGATCACGCACACGTCGCGTTCGATGGTCCTCGTCTTCGCGGAGGCCGTGCGCGAGGAGAGTTGCGCTGCCGCGAAACCGGCAACCGATTGGGACAAGAGCTTCAGCACATTTCTTCGACGAAGACGCATCATGATTCAAACTCCGTTCGTTCGTTCGTGCGCGGACGAGAGACCGCCCCCGCGACGGCCTTAGCAACCCTTCAGGTAGACTATAAGGCGATTCAATCCACGGCTAGTACGAACGTCCGAGTGCGAGCTCTTGAGTCAAAGGCAACCGAAAACGGCCGTCGAATGCCGCCACCCCTCATCTGCCACATCCATGGTCTTATCCCACACATCATACTTCGACGGTGGGTAATCCTTGCTTCGCACCATCAGATCGGCATTGGGCCCTAGGGTTTGTGCCTAATTGCTCAGGCCCCGTAAACGTGCCCATGCCCCAAGAGGCAACAGGCCCGGCGGATGGCCGATAGGGCGAGATGGATTTGGCTCACGAGCGTTGGATGCTTACCGCCTGGCGTTAGATTTTCTGGTTCTCTCATCGAAGGGTTGCCTCGCGGCCGAAGCCACCTTTCGCATACCTTTCGCATCAGTTTTCCAGGGCGTCGCTATCGATCGTGCTGAACCTCGCCGAAGGAGCGGGCAAGCAGTTGCTGGAAGAGAGCGGACACAGGACTCGGAAAGCAACGATTGTTCGAATCGTGTCCACGCTGATCGAGTTCGCCCAGAGCTGCGAGAATTGAGTCAGAGACGAGCCAAAGCAGGGCGCACCCGATCGCGACCACCGCAACGTAGTTGCGAAGAGTCTTCTCGTAGCGGTAGCGAAACGGCGGGTCTGCCATCCAGAGAGAGCGCCGTTGGCGCGCCGAGTCGTATGCGGTCGCCCGCGGGCAACGGCTGGTGATCGGCATTGCGGGAGCGACTGCTAGCGGCCACAACTTGCAACATTCTGCAATGCGGCCGCAGTAACGGCACTGACACTTCGCTCGATGTTGCCAGAGAGTGCTTCGAGTCGCTGCAGGCAATCCGGCGGAAACCGAAGCCACGACTTTCGCAGCCACGCTCAGCGCTCGTCCCCGGCACCCTCGCCGACGCGCGCAGCGCTACGCGCGGCATGCCACCCATCGAATAAACCTTCGGATTACAGCCATGAAATTCAGACCCTTCATTACGACTGCTTTAGCGACAATGAGTCTATCCGCCGCGGCCTTCGCGCAAACCGCTGGCAGCGGCGGAACGGGCGGAACGGGCGGATTGGGCGGATTGGGCGGAACCGCTGGCTATGGCGGCGGCACAGCCGGAACCTCAGGAGCCGGAACCGCCGGCATGGGCGCAACCGGCGGCGCTTTGCCCACCGTTCCCTATTTCAACAACGTCACCAACGTTCGTTTCCCTGCGGCGCCCTGCAACGATCCCGACAACCCGTTCAAACTCGGCTGTTACACCAACTTCTTGGTCGCTTCCGATCTCGACGGCGACGGCGATCTCGACCTCGTCTTCGCCAACGGCGGCGGCTACTACGTCCCCGACGAGACGAACTCGAGCAATGCCGTAGTCTCCGGCCAAGAGTCCTCGGTGGTATATTTCAACGACGGCAAGGGCGGGTTCCGCGATGCAACAATGACTGATTTTGGCGACGCCAAGAGCCGGCTTCGCCAAGTCGCGATTGCCGATGTGGACGGCGATGGTGACATGGACCTGTATCAGCCGGGCGGCTACGGGCTCGACGACGACAAGCTGTTCATTCAGACCGCGCCCGCGACGTTCGTGAACCAAGCCGCGACGCTCCTGCCGGCGCTGAAATCGCGCGCCGGCAGCGCGCATTTCGGCGATCTGGATGGAGACGGCGATTTCGATTTGGTAGTCGGTGATTGGGGCGAAAAACCGCGGCAGTCGCCGGGCAACACGTTCGTCTATTTGAACGACGGCAAGGGCGTATTCACGGCGCAGCCCCTCACGGTCGTGCCCGATCCGCTCGACCCGACGGTCGGCAGAACGCCGATCGACATGGATCTCGTCGATGTCGACGGTGATTTCGACCTCGATATCCTGGTGAACCACCGCAATGGTCAGAGCCGCATCTTCCTGAACGACGGCAGCGCCCATTTCAGCGATGGCACGACCGGCAACTACCCCCCGAAAAACGGCCCCTACACCTACAACGTCGAGGCCTGCGACTTCGATGAAGACGGCGATCTCGATCTCTTGCTCGACAACGCAGGCGGGCACATCGCCGGCCAGGGCAACATCTCCCAGCTATTGGTCAACGATGGCACCGGGAAGTTCACCGACCAAACCGCGAACCTGATCACGAACGAGCCGTACGCCGACGACAACGCCCTCAAGTGTGCCGACATCAACGGTGACGGTCACTACGATTTGCTCGTGGCTTCGCTGGAGGTGCCGGAAAAACTACTGTTGAACGACGGTACGGGCCATTTCAAGTTCTCGCCCGGCGCGTTCCCGAACATCATCGATCCCACGCTCGGCATCGACATCGGCGACATGGATGGCGACAAGAAGCTGGACGTGATCACCGGCCAAGGCGAAGGCACGCCGCGCATCAATCTCTTTTACTTGGGCAATGAAAACGTCGGGGTCGACACCACTCCGCCCAAGTTCCGCGCCGTGGAGACACCGGTCGCCGTGCCCGGCGCGCCGACCGTGATGCGGCTCGCCGTCGTCGACGCATACACGAGCGACACCGGTGAGCACGTCAAATCAGTGTACGTTTCGTACACGGTCAACGGTGGCGCCGCGAAAACCGCGCCCGCGAAGTTCATCGGCGGTGACTTGTTCCGAGCCGTGATCCCGGCCCAAGCCGAAGGCACGATCCTCGAGCTCACACCCACTGCCGTCGACCGCGTCAATCTCACGGGCAAGGCAAAGACCGTCACATTGAGCGTCGGCACCGTCATTCCGCCCGACGGTGAGGGTGGCGCAGGCGGCGAGCCCGCGGCGGGCGGTTCTGCGGGTGAAGTCGAAGCTGCAGGCGCTGGGCCCATGCCGAGTGGTGGCAGTTCCGGCAGCGTCGCGAGCGGGGGCCGCGGCGGTGCTGCGCACGCCGCCGGTCGAGGTGGCACCAGCGTGGACGAAGCCGGCAGCGCGGGGGACGATGGCAGCGCTGGCAAAGGCCCGACGAGCGACGACGACGGGTGTAGTTGCTCGGTCGCGGGTCAGCAACGCAGCGCGGCGCCGCTGCTGGCGAGCCTCGGCATTGCGCTCTTGGCCTTCCGCCGCAAGCGCAGCAGCAAACGCGAACCGTAGCTGGTCATCGATGCTCACGCCGCGACGCCGAGAGCACTCAGCCTTCGGCGTCGCGGCTGCGCTGAATGGAAGCCCGGTTCACTCCGAGTGGGGGGTGATTGGCGCGCTCGTGTGCGGCGGCGGGGGTGGCCCAGCCATCAACACCACGGTGGTCTCCGCCTTCCCCAACCCCGCGCTTGCGGCCGAAGCCGAGGGCCAAAATTCGACATGAATCGGACACGCTCCGGCGCGCGCGCTGTGGAACGAAAGTTCGAGGTTCCAGGCTGGCACTGGGAGTGGCGCTCGATCTGCCCGATCGGAAACCGCGAGCCAACGAAAGGCGATCGGCGACGGTGCGTCATCAGCGACCAGTGTAAACTGCAAGTTGCCATCGGCGGCTTGGAGGTAACGCCCGCTTTGCGGCGGGCTGAACACGAACGCGGAGGCGGGCACGACGTTGACTCCTGCCACGCATGGTCCCGGTTTGAAGGCCAGCCCCAAGGAGCGAGTTGGCTTTTCCGGAACGACGGGCTCGGACGCCGTCGCGGAGCAGGCGACCGGCGCACTCAGACCAACGAGAATCAGGCCACCGCTGATACGCATGCCGAGAGCGTAAACGGCGTCACCGAGCCGAGTCCAGTCCGGAACTCGGAGCGCCACGGGTTGCGACGCTGGCTCGCGATCGCCCCCTTCGGAAGCGACCGCGAGCCGTAGCAGGGTTCATGATGCGACCGGACGCGGGATGCCGCGGCACGCCGCGTGCGTGACCCGCTTCAGTTCGAAATCGCGGACTTGGAGCTCGTTACCTGCGGGCCGCTCGATTCAGCATTCTGCAATTTGAGTGGGCGCATCATGTCGTTGTCTTCGTGCTCGAGCATGTGACAATGCCAGACGTAGCCGGGGCCCGTGGTGGGATCCAACGGGGCGAAGGGATTGGCGCCCGGCGCCGTGCTCGCCGCCGCATCTTGCGGAGCCCAGCGAACGCGGATGCGCGTGACGAAGCCGGCCGGCGCGCTGATGGTGTCTTTCCAGCCGCTCTCGGTAGCGGTAATTTTGGCCGTGTCTTTGGCGGTTTCGTCCATCTCGGATTCAGGCACCAGGTAGTTATCGGCGTCAGGATTCAGCGCGGCCGTGCTCAGCGGCAGAGTGCCGCCGCCATTGGCCGCCTTCCAAGCCTCACTGTAGCCGTCGCCTTTGAGCTGGCGCCGTTGCATGATTCTGAATTGAACGAGGTGCAGATGGATCGGGTGCTCGTCACCAGAAATGTTGACGATATCCCAATCCTCCGTCGAACCGACCACGGGCTGCTCAGTGACCGCGCTGTGGTACGTCTGCCCATTCAATAGGTAACCGCCGTCCGCTGCGGAGTGCAGGGTGACGGTTCGCTTGTCTACGTTGGTTTCGAGCTCGACCATGCGTGTGTTCAGTTGCGTCGGCAATGCGCGCGCCGTAACCGCCGGCGCGGCGTCTGGCACCGCGAACCGAACCGCGTCTTGTCCTCCGTTGGTCAGGGTGACGAAATGACCGGGGGCAAGATCGCTGAAGTCGACCACCACGTCGGCGCGTTCACCCGGCGCGAGCCTCACGATCTCTGCTTCGGTCGGCGCCGAGAGGTAGCCTCCATCCGAGCCGATTACCGTGAATTTGCGAACCTTTTGCGGGTCTTGCTGATCCGCCAACGAGAACTTGAAGGTCAGGTAATTGGCCGCATTGAGCATCCGGAAACGGTAGCGCGTGCGCTCGACGTGCATCACGGGCCAAACTTTGCCATTCACGACGAAGGTTTCGCCGCCGAAGTAGCCGCCCCAATACGGGTGATCGGTCGAAGCTTGCTGCGGGTAATCGAGCGAACCATCGCTCTTGAACGTCTTGTCTTGCAGCACGAGCGGCATCTCGTGAGCGCGATCGGGCAAACCCGGTAAGTTGTCGACTTTGTCGTTCGGGTCGCGGATGACGTACAGCCCGGCGAGGCCCGCATACACATTGAGGCGAGTGATGCCGAGCGCGTGATCGTGATACCAGAGCGTGGTCGGGGGCTGCGAGTTCGGGTACTCGGAGTACGGGTTCACGAACTGCGGTCCGGTCAGCACTTTTCCATCCGTTCCGCGGGCGGTGAACCAGGCCTCGGGCGCGCCGTCGGAGGCCGAGCCCACTTCCAGGCCATGCACATGAGTGACGATCGCCACGGGCGATTGCACCTTCGGATCGAGTGCGGCACCGTCTTTGAACGGACCGATGGGTGGATCGACCTGATTCGGATTCGCCCAATGCAGCGTGGCGTCGATCGGGAAGAGATGGGGAGTCGTGATTTCGTTGACCCAGGTGACGCGCGCCGGGGTGCCACGCTTCATCTCGAACGTCGCGCCGGGGCTGTCCCAGGTTTCCGCGGGATCCGTGCCGTCGTCTTTGCGAGTGGGGCCGCCGTAGGCAAACACGCGCGTCGGCGGGCAACCCTTCGGTAGCATCTGCACTTGCGCTTCGCGCACTTTGATCGTGTATTCGTCGCGCGGGTTGCCCTTTTCGTCTTTACCTGCGCTGGGCTCGAAGACTCGTGGCTTCTCCAGTTCGTTCAGCCACTTGAGGTTCTCCAGCGTGAACGGCTCCGCGCACGGTGACGAATTTTCAGCGCCCGTTTGCGCAGCGCCATCCGCTTGCTTCGGATCCGTACCCGAGCCCACTGCGGTCGAATCGACGCGCTCATCCTGCGCGTTGGACTGGGCCATTCGAGCCGAATCGTTGGCGCTGCAAGCGATCAGCTGCAGCAAGAGCACAGCACTAAAACCCAAGCTCGAAGTACGTGTGAACGTCATGGTGCCTCCCGGTTTTTCCTCCGCACTGCGCGGTTGTCTCGAGCACCGTGTTCGCCCGCAGAAGATTGGGTGAGTATCAGCCCGCACACCCGCGCGGACGATTCGAGCGCGCGCTTCAACCCATTCTCGCGTCGAAGCACACGAGACAGGCAGAGGTGAGACCATGCAAAGACAGGCGAAGGTCTGGCTGATTTCCGCTGCCTTGGGCTTCTCTGGCTGCGCGAAGGGCGCGCTCGACGAAGCGGAGCGCAACCCTGCCCCGGTAAAAACCGATTCGCCGGACGATGATCCCTATGGCGTCACTCCGCCCGGTTCCGCCAAAGCCGGCACGGGCGGACAGTCTGGCAAAGGTGGAGCGGCGGGTAGTGCAGGTCACGCCGCGAGCAGCTCCGCGGGCGCGGGTGCGGCGGGGAGTGCGGGCGGCGCGAGCGGCACGAGCGGCACGAGCGGCACGAGCGGCACGAGCGCCGCAGGCGGGAGCAGTGCGCTGGCTGGCGCAGGCAACGCCGCTTCGGGTAGCGCAGGAACCAACTCGGGACCCACTGACGGTTGTTCGTCGCTCACGCGAGTTCGACTGAAAAACGGCACCTGTGTGGACCGCATCACGGAGTTCGCGGTGGCGACGAGCCCGACCAGCATCGTGACCGGCTCGGACGGGCAGGTCTGGTTCGACGACGACAGCCTCAATCAACTCGTCGAGCTCGATAACGAGGGTCGCGTGTTGAAGCGCGTCGAATGCGACGCCGGCTCGTCCCCGCGAGCCATCGTGGGCGGCCGTGACGATGCGCTCATTTGGTACACGGACGCTTCGGCTAAGAACCTCACCCGAATGACCCAAACGTCGCACGTGACGTTCGAGCTCGGGTTCACGGCCACGGCGGCCGCACTCGGCGAAGGTGATCTGCTGTGGCTCACCGAAGCCAATCAGGCGCTGTATCAAGTCCGCCCCTACGTAACCATCACGCCCTTCCACGTCTCGCCGAGCAACACGGTCATCCTCGGGCCGGACAACAACGTTTGGTTTCCGACCGGATCGATCTTAGCGCAGGTGATCCCCGATCAGGAGCCGAAATACTTCTCGATCAGCCCGAGCCTCGCCGACGATCTGTGCGCGGGTCCAGACGGGGCGCTCTGGTTCACGGACGGCCGGCGACATCAAATTGGGCGCATGGAATTGAGCGGCAAGCTCAAGCTCTTCGACTTGCCGTATGGCAGCGGACCGACTCGCATCATCGCTGGCCCGGACGGCGCGCTGTGGTTCATCGCACAGGGCGGGGACAAGATTGGCCGCATCAGCGTCGAGGGCAACGTCACTCAATATCCGATCCCGACCAGCGGTGGCTTGCCGTGGGCACTCACCGTCGGCGGGGATCGCAACCTCTGGTTCACGGAAAAAGACTCGGGCAAAGTGAGCCGTCTGATTCCGGACCCGGTCGAATGATGCGTGGCCGACCGCGTCTGATGCGATCCGTGCTTGCGGCCCTCCTGGCTTGCCAAGCTAGCGCTTGCGCGCCGGAAACCATGACTTCGGAGGGGGATTTGCAGTCGCTCTGTGCGCGTAGCAGTCGGCTGCAAGACGTCGAGCGCTACGACGGCAACTTCGGCGTGCCCACGGCGTTCGTGAATCGTCATCGCCGAGCGGTGGGGCTGCTGCGTTGGAAAAGCGATCTCGTGGACCGTTACCGAGACGAAGCCGGGAACGTGAAAGGCCAAGGTTGGTGCACGGGCACCTTGATCGATGACGACTTGTTCCTCACCGCCGGTCACTGTCTGGACCCGAGCAATACCGGCTCTTGGAAATTGCCGCACGAAAAAGGCGGCGTCGAATTGCGACCCGCGGAGTTGGCTCGAGAGTTCGTGGTTCAGTTCCGCTACGAGGTTTCACCAGACTCCGACGCGCCGAACAGCGTGAACAGCGCCGACGTGCTGCGCTTGGAAGAATATCGAACCGAGGGTCTCGACTACGCCATCTTGCGCTTGAGTGGCAACCCTGGGATGCAAAATGGCAAAACGCGCATTTCGCCGCGCGATGCGCAGCCAGGGGCGCGCATTGCGATTCTCCAGCATCCCGCCGCCGCGCCGATGAAGGTCGGCGCGGGCACGGTCGCGCGCTTACGAGGGTCCACGCTGACGTACGATACGATCGACACTTTGGGCGGCTCTTCCGGCGCAGGGATTCTCGACGCCGAAACGGGCAAGCTGGTCGGCGTGCACACCAATGGTGGCTGCACCAAAACCGCGGGCGGAGAAAACTCCGGCGTGACGATTCGAGCGCTCACGGCCGTCTCGCCCATCCTGCAGCGCTTGGTGGATCGCTCGAAGGACTTCTTGGTCGGAGATTGGGACAACGACGGGCTCGGCGATCTGGCCGTGTTCAACGACGGCTGCCTGTATCCCGACGCGAACCACGATGGCGCTCCCGATTGGGGCTCGAAGGTTTGCCCCGCGGAGGCGCGGGCCGATCAGTATTTCGTCGGCAATTGGCAGCCCGGCGGCCCGAGCCAGCTCGGCTGGCGACGCGGTAATTGCCTATATCTCGACACGAATCCGAATCTTCCACTGTGCTTCGATGCGCCCTTCGAGCTCTTGGTCGCGGATTGGAACGACGACGGTCGGAGCGATTTGGGCATCCGCAAGGGAAGCTGCATCGACTTCGACACCGATCTCGACGGAGTGCTCGACAATCAGGGCTATTGCTACGGCGAGGGCATGGCCGAGGACGAGTACCTGGTCGGCAATTGGGACGGCAGCTCCCACGCCAGCATCGCGGTGCGCCGAGGAACCTCCGTGTTCTTCGATCTCGACCGAGATGGTCGCACCGATGGCGCCCCGCGCGTCTACGGCTACGGCGGTGAAGAGGATCAATACCTGGTCGGTGATTGGAACGGCGATCGACGTTCGGATCTCGCGGTGCGCCGAGGCACGCTGTGTTTGATGAATCACGACGCCGAATCGGGCCTAGCCGACGAGGGCCGCGTGTACCGCGATTTTTGGTCCGAGCCGTAGCGCGCTGGAGGTCACACTCAGTCACCCGTTTAGCGTGCGCTGCACACGGTACTGAGTGTTCGCTGACTCAATTGGAACAGCGCAACGAAAGGGAGGCAGTCCATGAATCGAACCACCGCGATGAAAACTCTGTATCTGGCTTCGGCCTTTGGTACTTCGATACTAATCGGTTGCTCGAGCGCCGACGTCGGCGACGCAACGGAAACTCCTGCTGGGAAAGCGGGCAGCGCGGGCGCCAGAGCGCCGTTCAGCGGGCTCGCCAGTGCCGGATTCGCCAACGTCGCAGGCGCGTCAGGTCACGCTGGAGCGGCCGCGGGCGGCGCGGGCGCAGGCGGCGCGTCCGGCGCTCTCGCGCTCGGGGGAACGACGGCGGCCGGCGCGCCCCCGGCCGTCGCGGGCACCGCGAACGGCGGGAACGGCTCCGGCTTCGGCGGTCTGTCCGGCTTCGGCGGTGTCAGCTCGGTGATCCGAATCGATGTCGGAAATGCCGGCTCCGGTGGCGCGAACCTCAGCTTCCCCGACATCAATCAGGGCGGGGCCGGCGTGGACATCGCGCCGCACTTCGGAGGCGTCGGCGGCACCGGGATCTGGATTTCTTTTTGATCGACCGCGACGGGCTGGGCGAGAGAGGGACCGAGCGCTACGCCCGCGGCGCAGTCCCTCTCGCCAGTCAATTGAATGTAGTGGTGCAGGTCCCCATATCCGGCGCGAGATTGCTGAACGACATGCAAACGATGCCCTCGGTGCATTGAGCCGGGGGCGCGCAGTCCACGGAGAACCAAGAAGTGGTCGTGCCTGCGTCGGCTTCGCCAGCGAGGCACGGACACGCATGCCAGCAGTCGACCGAGGGCGGCAGGCACGTGCCTCCGTCGCTGCACTCGATCGGATAAGTGATGCCATCGCTACCGCAGAACTGCGGCCGCTGTTGGCCGAGACAGGAGCAGCGGAGCTCGGACGCGAGCCCCCCCTCGCCTGCCAGGTCGCCGATGAGATGGCTTCCGGCAGCGCCGCCATTGACGAGCAAGACGCTGCCGGCGGCGCCCCCCGACGAGGAACCGGCGAAAGTGACGACGCCTCCACTGCCCGCACTGCCGCTCACCGCAGCGGCCGCCGGTGAGCCGCTGGCAGAGGTGCCCGCGGCGTTGCTGTCGTCGAGTGCGGCGACCGTCAGGTGGTCAATCGAGCAGGCCGTAACGATGATCCCAATCGATAGCGCGATGTTTCGCATCTGACTCTCACTTCAGCGCAGGGTCGAAGCCGATGCCGACCTCGAGACTTCCACCGGGACAAAGGGCTGGGGTCGTGCTGGCTCCGCTCTGCCCACCGACTTCGTAAGACGTCGTTCGTAGGGGGACGCGCAAGTCGGCTCCCGCGGCAACCCAGGCTGGACCGAGCGGCCACTCGAAAGTCGCAGCGGCGAGCGCATAGCTGCGCTGAAAGCCTTGCGCGTCGAGCGCGTGAGCCATTGGCTGCGCAGCGACGATTTCTGCCTGCGCGCGCCCCAACAAGAGGCCAAGCCCTGCCTCGACGCGCAGCCGCATGCGCGTCGCGTCGTTCGACAGCCAGCCGGCTCGCAGCTCGCCCGAAGCGCCATTCAAATGCACCCGCGCAGGCGGCAAATCGAAGCTGCTCGGGACGAGGTAGCGCACGGCAGTGCGCAGCGAGAAGCGCCCGCCAAACTCGAACGCGAGCAACACGCCCAACTCCGAGAGCCAGCCCTCGGCCCCGGAGCTGTGCAGCGTGCCGCTCGCGCCGACCCCGAGGCGCAGCGGGCGGGGCTCGAGCCGGCCCCTCCCCGACGACTCGCTCGACGGCGAATCAGCCGCGCGCGGCGTGGGCGGCACGATCGGCGCTGCAGTCGCTGGCGGCGCGGCGGGGGGCGGCGCGCCCGCCGGCTCTGTCTCGCGTTCCAAGGCCGCGACGACCGCTTGGCGCGTCGATTGTTGCTCACGCGACCACAACGCTCGCGCCGACGAGTGAGCCACTTCAGCGAGCGTCTCGCCGCCCACTTCGTCCAACCCGGACTCTAGTTTGACTTCGCGAAATAGGTAGCGCGTTTGCCCGCCTTGCTCGGTCAGCGCCAGATACACGCGCGCTTGCGTGCGCTCGGTCACGCGAATCCAAATGTAGACGGTATCGGCGTGCTTGGGCAGCAGTACGGCGCCTCGATCGAGTTCGTGGTCATCGCGCAGCACGACCGCGGTCTGCGGCGGAAAGAGGCTACGAATGCGCTCGAACAGCACCGGATCGCGCGCCACATCACCGCTCATGGCGACTTCCACCTGAGCCAGCGACTGGCTGGCTTGCTCGGTGTTTGCGCTGGGGCCCGCCTGCGCCGCTTGCGCCAAGGCGCACACGCCGCTCGAAGCGCATGCGCAGACCACCGCGAGTTGCCAAGCACTAGCGCCGGCCATGCAACGCTCGCGCCCGCGCGACCTCGGCATAGGGCGAGTCGGGGAATTCACGCAGCAATCCCGCCAGTGCTTGCTCTGAGGTCGTGCCATCACCCAAGCTGCTCGCCACTTCCGAGATCCCCCACAGGGCCTCTGCGCGGAGTGCGCCGCCAGCAGCGGCCACGGCGCGATATTGCGCGAGCGCACGCTCGGGCTGCGTGGCCTGCAAGTACTTGCCCAAAGCCAAACGAGAGGGGCCCACCTCGCGTGAGTTCGGATACTGATCGAGGAGCAGCTCGTACAGCACCGCGGCCTCACCCGCACGGCCTTGGCGACGCAACAAATTCGCGCGCGTAAACAGATCGTTCGCAGAGCTCGGCGCGCTGGCCCTGGGCGCCGGGGCGCCGACCCGGGCCGCCGCGGAAGGGCTGGGCGCAAATGGCGGCGGGCTCGGGGGATCCGGCGGTAATTCGCTGGGCAGGGCGGGGGTGCTCGGCAGAAACCGCGCGCTCGGTTTGGGCTTCGCAATCGGCTTCGGCTGGGCCGATTCCGCTGGCGACTCTGCGCCGCGCTGATGGTGCGCGACGCCGATCCACGCGGCGGCCAAGCCGCCCATGAGCAGCACCGCGGCCGCGACCAGCACCATGCTCAAGGCCCGGCGCTTGGCGGGAGCCCTCTGCGAGAGGCGAGAGGGGGCGAGCACGCGCGCGTTGATGCGCGCCAGCAGTAGGTCGTCCCCGGGACGGACGCGGCTCTCCCGCTCGAGCTCCGGCAGGATCTCGCTCATCAGCTTGACCTCGAGCGAGTACTGAAGACTCTCGTTCAGACGGCGCTGTTCGTCTGGGGTCAGCTCTTCGCGCCGGCTGCGGCACAGCAAATCCGTGGCTTCGGGCTGGCTCATGCCATTTCCTCCACCAGATCACGAAGTCTGGGATCGGCCAGCGCGTGCGCGACCAACGCGGCCTTGGCGGTCCGCAAACGACTGCGCACGGTCTCGAGAGGAGCGCCGCAAATTGCCGCGACCTCGCTCATCGTGTAGCCGAGCACACAATGAAGCGCGAGCGCCTCGGCTTGCGGAGGCGGCAACGCATCGCACAGTTCGCGCGCCAATTGCACGCTCACCCGCGACGCCACCAGGGCATCCGGGGGTGCATCGTCGCCGGCAGTTTCATCCGCGTCCCTTTCATCGGGCAGACCGTGATTGCGCTTGGCCGCGCGCTGTCGCCGGCGCGCGTTCATGGCGGTCCGCAACGCCACCCGGGCCGCAAAGTGGCGAATCGATGATTCGCCGCGGAAACGTTGCAGCGCGCTCACGAATTCGACCGCGCACTCTTGCGCCACATCCTCCACGTCCGGGTGCGAGCCACCGATCACACGCCGGACGACGCGCAGAATGCTCGGCCCGACCGTCGTCAGCAGCGTGCGCAGCGCAGTGACGTCGCCATCGATCGCGGCGCGCGCGAGCGGTAAAAGCTCATCTTCCGCCCTCGGGCCGGACTGAGCCGGAGCAGTGCGAAGAGGCAAAGCGCGTAGCATCCCGTGGATTGTGTAAAGCCGACCCAAAACGGGTCGACCCGGGCGATACGATTTTCGAAGTCGCTCGTTTCGCTGTGCCTTCAGCGATCGCTCGCGGTCGGCGATTGCAACGCACCGGAAACAACTCGCCTCAGCGGAACCGACGGTTTCCGTCACGTGATCGCCGGCCGCCGGCGCGCTCTGCTCAGAAACGCGCCGGGCGGCTCAGAAATGTGGCGGCCGTGACGAACGGGCGCTCAGTAGAGAATGCGCGTGCGCACGTTGGTCGGCAGCTCGCCGATGGCCTGCCGCACTTCATTCGACACGTCCTGATTCAAATCCATGATCAGGTAACCGATTTCCGGATCGGTCGCGAGCACCTGGCTGTGGATGTTGGCCTTCAGCCGGCTGACGATGCCATTGATTTCACCGAGCACGCCGGGGACGTTGCGGTGCACGTTCAGGATGCGGTGCGTGCCGGGCTGCGTGGGTAGCTCGATCTGCGGGAAATTCACGGCGCCCGTGGTCGCGCCGCCGTTCACGTAACGGATCAAGGCGCTACCGACCTCACGCCCGATCGACTCTTGTGCCTCACTGGTCGAGCCACCGACATGGGGAGTGAGGATCACGTTCTTCAAGCCCTGCAGCTCGCTCTTGAACGGATCGTCGTTCGACTCGGGCTCCTGCGGGAACACGTCGATCGCGGCGCCGCCCAAATGGCCGCTTTGAATGGCCTGCGCGAGGGCCGGAATATCGACCACGGTACCGCGGCTGGCGTTCAAGAGGTACGTGCCTTTGCGCATCACGGAGAGCTCACGCGCGCCAATCAGGTTCTTGGTCTGGGGTGTGGCCGGCACGTGCAAAGACACGAAGTCGGACTGCGCGAGCAGCTCATCCAACGTGGCCACCGCGTGATTGTTGCCCATCGGCAGCTTGGCCGTGATGTCGAAGAAAATCACGCGCAGGCCCATGGCCTCGGCAAGCACGCCGAGCTGACGCCCAATGTGGCCGTAGCCAATGATGCCCAGGATCTTGTTCCTGACCTCGTTGCAGTCGACCGAGGCTTTGTTCCAAATGCCCGCGTGCACCTCACGCGAACGCTCGGTCGTCTTCCGCGCTAGATCGATGATCTCGCTGATGATCAGCTCTGCCACGCTGCGCGTGTTGGAGAACGGTGCATTGAAGACCGGAACGCCCTGCCGGTTGGCGGCCACCAAGTCCACCTGATTGGTACCGATGCAAAAGCAACCCACGCCGAGTAGGCGCTTACCCGCCGCCAAAGCCTTGGCCGAGATCTGCGTCTTGCTGCGAATGCCGATCAGGTGCACATCGCTGATCTTCTGGATCAGTTCTTCTTCTTTGAGCGCGTGCTTGAGCGCCTCGACCTGGAAGTGTTCCGCAGCGAACAGCGCCTGCGCGCTGGCGTGAATATTCTCGAGCAGGAGAACTTTGATTTGGTCCTTGGGAAACGACGTAGCTTTGGGCTCAGCACCGGTTGTCATCGGCGAACACCTAATCCTCTCCAGCCCCGAGCTCAAATGCCAACTCGGGTAGCTGTCCGTCAGCACTGCAATTTCGGCCGACGAGCAAAATTTATTGGGCCGACCACGCCCCATCGCCAGTGAGAACGGCTGCGAAACTGGCTGCTGCGAGCTGCGAGACCGATGCCGACGACCGGCCCTGGTTTCGTCGCGCGACCGTCACGGCCCCTTCTAGCGGTTGGATTGATGGTCACGAGTGGCGTCTCGGCCGGCCCAGCCTTCGGCGTCAGAGTGCGGCACCCAGCGTGCTCCGAGGTGCGCTGCTGGATCGCGATCGCCCCCTCACTGGACCGAGTCCGGCAGCGCGGGCCCCGGGCGTTTCGAGCGGCAGTGCAGGTTCCAGCCGATCAGTTACAGCCAACGCGAGTCGCGTTCACGGCCACGTCGTCATAGTAATAGTCGGCTTTTGCCGTCCCGGACTGGAAACGCTGAATTCCGATCTGCAGCGAGCTGATGCTCGCGACCGACCAAGTTGCGGCCGCAGCCGTGACTTCCGTGCCGTCGATGTAGACGTGCAACGCAGTCGGACTCTGATGCCACTCGTAGCAGAACCACGTATCCTGCGGGACCTTCGTGGCGGAGGCGTCGTTCAGCTTGTCATTGGAGCTCAGGTTCGTCGCGACCTCTCCAGAGCCCATCTCGTTCAAGACTCGCACTTGGTTCCCGGACGCGTTGAGAGCCATCAGGCATTGATGGCCGCCCGCTGCCGACTTGACGCGTACCCAAGCTCGCCCCCAGAAGTCCGTAGCAGGAAAGCCCTTGGTCGCCGTGAGGTAGCCACTTCCCGTCGCGGTGGGCGCGCTCATGTGCGCCGCATGAGTGCCGCCGTGCACCGGTGTGGAGACGACCTCCACCGTGTAGCCGCTACCCATGGTGACTTTCCAGGGACTGGTCGTGGCTCCCGGCGCGGCTCCCTCGAAGTCATCGCACAGCGAAAATGACGAGCAGTCTGCAGTGCCGCCGCCAGCCGTCCCGGTGCCCGCGCTGCCGCCACCCGCTCCCGCGTTGCCGGTCGATTTTCCTCCGACTCCAGCGGAGCCTCCAATCGGAACAGCGCCGCCCGTGCCGGCCGCAGCGCCTCCCGAGCTCGTCGCCGCACCGCCCGCGCCACTGGCCGCACCGCCCATCGAGATCGCGGCGCCTGCCGAGCCTCCCACTGGCGTGCTGCCCGAGCCCGCCTGACCGCCCAGCGCAGCGCCGCCCGCGGATTGCGCTGCACCTGCGCCGCCCGGGTTGGGCGCGGCAGCATCGGAGCTACAGCCCGTCACGCCCACGATAACGAGCGTGAGGTAGAACTGAATGCGGTGGGCGTTGTGCGTATTCGAAGCGAAGCGTGTCGGCATTTTAGGAGTTCTCCAGTCGGTTCAGTGGTCACCAGAAACTCGATCGCCGTGAACCCTGTTTACCTCGCGGCTACGCGACGCGTCCTCGAGATGTACGGGCGACCAGGGCAGGTTTCCGCGTCGATGCGATCAACGGATGCCGCACAAAATAGACCACTTCTTCACGCGCGAGTGCTCGAGAACGAGCAAGAACACCCTTCAAATAATTAGTGCTCTCCGGTGCCGGATTATTCGAAGAGCATTGAAAACTCGGCGTGTCCCATAATGCCCCGTGAGCCATTTTCTGCGCGTAGAAATGATTCGGCGGTTAAGCGAAGCTCAGTAGTCGACGCGCCCGATCGTGCCGTTGAACAAGTTGGGTCTCGCCGAGACAACACCGCAGTAGTTCGTTCGCCCGCTGACAGAGGGCGAGTGCATCGCTGGCCAAGCGCGCGACCTCTGCGCAGCTTCGGTCCGTACACCGCGAGTCGTGTGCGGCCATTCCCACATGCCCTTCATCGGCCGTGACCGCGGCATCACCCTTTTCAACCCGGGTTCGATCGGCCCACGTCGCTTTCAATTGCCGATCCTACTGAAAGCCGCGGCCGCTTTGCACTCGCAAACCCGGTTCGAATTCAAACCCGATTCTGAAAGCCGCGACGCCAACCCGCGACCGCTTTGCACTCGCAAAACCCGGTTCGAATTCAAACCCGATTCTGAAAGCCGCGACGGCACGCCGCGACCGCTGCCACATGCAAAAACCCGGTTCGAATTCAAACCCGATTTCGAAAGCCGCGATGGCAAGGCGCGATGGCAAGCCGTGCCGCTGCGCCCTACAAAAACCTGGTTCGAATTCAAACCCGATTTTGAAAGCCGCGACGGCAAGCCGCGATCCGCGAAGAACGACTGCGGCGCGTCCGCGAGCGACTGTCCATTTCGAGAGTGCGGAGCAATGCCCTGACTCTCCACGCGCGTGGAGTGGCGAGGCACGCGCGCAACGAAGCGCGCGAGTGGACCCGCGGCCCCGGCCCACGCCCCAGAGCGAATGAGCGCGTCGCGTTTCCATCGGGAAATCCGGGCTCGAGTGCGGCGGGCGCCTCGACCTGGCTCGGCTCCCGCATCCCCACTAAGCTCCCGTCCGCGCCATGTCCCCCCGCCGCCTCGCCCTGCCCCTGCTGATTGCCGTCGCGCTCGGCTCGGTTCCCCACACCGCCAATGCGTTCACCCATGTGGTCGTCCAAGGCGACACGCTCGCGTCGATCGCCGAGAAGTATTACGGCAAGATCCAATACGAGAAGTTTTTGGTCGACGCGAATCTGCTCGCGGTCGAGGGTGGGTCGCCGATCGTCAAGGGCATGCGGCTCGAGGTGCCTGCGGTCGGGCATCGCGTGGTGCGGAAGGGCGATACCTGGGAGCAATTGGCGGCACAGCTGCTCGGCGCGTCCAATCGTTCGGATGTGCTGTCGATGGCCAATGGTTCGAACCCGTGGCTCACGCCGCAAGAGGGCGCGGAGCTGATCGTGCCGTATAATCTGCGCGTGCTGGTGGCGGGCAGTAACGAGACGGTGGTCACGATCGCCTTCAAGTATTACGGCGATATGAACAAGGCTTGGGTGCTCGATCGTTACAATGGCTTCAACGGGCACAAGATCCAGCCGCATGACGTGGTGCTCGTGCCGCTGACTGATCTGCCGCTGACCGAGGTCGGGAAGAAGGCCGCGCAGGAGTCTGCGGGCAATACTTGCTCCGAGGCGATGGGCAGCGTGCGCGACGCCCAGCGCAAGATTTCGCAGGAGATCCCGGCGTTGATCGCGGACGTGAAGGGCGGGCGCTTCGTCGATGCCGCGGCCCGCGGGAGTCGTTTTTTGGCCTCCGCCGCCCTGACCGAGAACGAGCAAGCGATCGTCAATCGGCAGTTGCTCGAGGCCTACGTGGCGCTCGACGCGACGGGGCTCGCGACGCAAGCGTGCACGGAGTGGCGCAAGCGCGATAAGGGCGCGGTGCTCGATCCAGTCGAGCTCAGCCCCAAGATCATTTCCGCGTGCGCGCGCGGTGGCAATTGAGCGAGCTTCGTAAGGCTCTGGATTGGGGCAAGCTCGCGCCGCTGCGCCTACGCGCCAAGACCGTCGCGGACGGCGTGTATGCCGGCGGGCACCGCAGTCGGCGGCGCGGCGCGGGCATCGAGTTTGGCGGGCAGCGCAGCTACGTGCCGGGTGATGATCTGCGCTTCATCGATCGCCACGCGCTCTTGCGCCACGGGACGCTCTTGGTGCGCCAATTCGAGACCGAGACGGACCGCACTTTGTGCTTGTTGGTCGATGCCAGTTTGTCGATGAGTTATCGCGGAGAAGATGCACCGGGCGCCAAATACGCGTTCGCCGCGCTGATCGCAGCGGCCCTGTGCAAAATCGCGGTGGGCGCGGGGGATCGCGTGTCGCTCGATTGGTTCGGCGGCGAGCGCACGATCGAGCTGGCCACCGCGGGCGGCCGGGAAGCTTTCGAGCGAGTCGTGGGCGCGCTCGAAACCGCGCAGCCGAGCGCGGATTTGAAGTCGGATTTGCCGGCCTTGGAACGCGCGGTGGCGCGCGTCGAGCGGCGCGCGGGGCGCGGTTCGACCGTGGTCGTATTGAGTGATTTGCTCGACCTGCCGGAAGGCGCAGAGGTGGCCCTCGGGTCGCTCGGCGCGCGCGGCAAAACGCTGACGGTTGCTCGGGTGCTCGATCCGAGCGAAGTGAATTTTCCGTTCACCGGTCCGCTTCATCTGCGCGCCCTTGAGGGCGAAGCGCGCGTCGAGACCGACGCCGCAGCGGCGCGCCCGCAGTATCTGGCCGCGCTCGAGGCCCAGGCTCAGCGTTGGTCGGAGCGCTTACTCAGCCGCGGCGGCTCGTTGGTGTTGCTCAGTAGCGCGGATGATCCGGTGAAAGCAGTGCGGAAAGTGCTCGATTCGGTGGGGGGCTTCGCGTGAGCTTTCTGGTGCTGGGCGCGCTCGGCGTCGGGTTATTCGTGGCAATCCCGATCGCCGCGCATCTGTTGCGCCGTGGCCGCGCGCGCGAGCGGGATTTTCCGCCGACGGCGTTGGTGCCAGCCGCGCGCTCCGTGGCGCGCGAGCGAGCCACGCTCGAAGATCGCCTGTTGCTGGCGATTCGCGCGTTGCTGATCGCTTGCTTGGCGGTCATTGGCGCGACGCCCTTCGTGAGCTGTTCGCGCTTGTCTCTGAATCGCAGCGCGGGTGCTTCGGTCGCCTTCGCGTTGGTCGTGGATGATTCGCACAGTATGCGCGCGCAGGGCGCACAGGGCGGCGTGCGCTTCGAGCGCGCGCTCGGGGCCGCGCGTGAACTGCTGGCGTCCGCGCGGGAGGGGGATGCCATTGCGATCGTGCTCGCCGGCAAGCCCGCGCGTTTGGCGCTGGCCGCGACCACGGATTTGAATGCCGCGCGGCGCGCGCTCGGTGATCTGAGCGAGAGCGATCGCAGTACGGATCTCGAGGGCGCGGTGAGCCTGGCGCGCACCAGCATCGCCAGTGTGCCGCATCACGACAAGCGCGTGGTGCTCCTGAGTGATCTGGCAGGAGCGGCCCTGTCCGAGGGGCAGCCGCCGATCTGGACGCCGCTCCCGGAGCTGGCCACGCCCTTGGAAAATTGCGCCATATTTGGGGCGGAGCAGCGCGGTCGGCGCGTGCTCGCGCACGTCGCTTGCACTTCGCCGGCGGCGGCGGCGGGGCGCGCGCTCTCGTTCGTGGGCGAAAAGAACGGCAGCCCGGTGCCGCTCACGCCGCGCGGCGGCATTCAAGAGTTGGGGCTCGATTTGGACCCGAAGCTCGAGCATCCCGAGCTGCAGCTGAACGGCGGAGATGCCCTGAAGGGCGACGATCGCTGCCCGCTCGCGGCGGAGTCGGCGGCCTTGGGCGTGTTGGTGGCGGCGGACGCGAGCAATGCCTCGGCCAAGACCGGCGGGCCCCCCGTGCTCGAGCAGGCGATCGGCGCGCTGGAAACGAGCACCGCCCTACATCCAATCGCCCTCTTGCCCGACGACGCGAACGAGTATCGGAGCAGTGCGCTGCTCCTGCTGGACGACCCGGGCGGGATCACTCCGGAAGCGCGCAGTGCGCTCACTGCCTTCGTGGAACGCGGAGGCGTCGCGGTCGCCTTTCTCGGCCCACGCGTGGAGCAGACGCCCCTCGGCGCCACGCTCGAGCCCTTCGTGCACGGTGCGGTCCACTGGGAAGCGAAAGACATTGGCGACGTGAATGCCGCTTCGCTGGCGTGGCTCGGGCCCGAAGCCGCCAGCATGCAGGATCTGAAGCTACGAGGCCGCGCCGGGCTGAGCACGACCGATCTGCTGGGCGGCCGTATTTTAGCCACTTTCAGCGATGGTCAGCCGTTTCTCACGCAGCGCGAGCTGGGCCGCGGCGCATTGTTTACGGTTGCGCTACCGAGCTCGGTGGAGCACGGCAATTTCCCACTTCGCCCCGCGTTCTTGGCCTTGCTCGATTTCTTCTTGAGCGAGGCGCGCACGCGCCGCGGGGCCGCGCAAAGCGTGGCCGGCAGTGAGTGGACCTTTTCACTCGGAGCCAGCGTCTCGATCGAAGGGCCCCGCGGGGCACTCGCCGTGCACGAGCGCGCGCGCGCAACCGGGAACGCGCAGAAGGCGGCCACGCCCACGCTGGCCGGTCGTTACGCGTTGCGCATCGACGACAAGCCAGAAGAGCGTGTGGTCACCGTCGACCCGAGCGAGATCACCACGCTGCCGCAGAAGCCGCCCGAGACCAGCGCACAAGCGCGTGCCAGCGCCAACGCAGGCAGCGTCGATGCTTCGCCCGAGCTGGGCTTCGTGGCCTTGGCGCTGCTCGCGCTCGAACTCGCGCTACGGGTGTTTCGACGACTCACGCGCGAGCGGACGGTCGCGGCCGCGACCTGATTTTTTGATGGTCACTCAGGCCGGCGCGGGGCGGCCAAGCCTTCGGCGTCAAGGGGCGGAACCCAGCGGGGATCCGAGGTGCGCTGCGGGATCGCGATCGCCCCGTCTCGATCCCGTCGCCCCGTCGAGGAAGTGGTGCAGATGCAGGGCGAGCTCCCGCGCGTCGTCTTCTGCGCCGTGAATGAAGCTCGATTTGCGACGCCTGAGGTACGGCAATCCGAGCACGTACAGCCCGGGGGCTGCGACCACACCGCGGTCGTGCTCGAGCTCTCCTCGCTGATTCAGAACCGGGACCTTTAGCCAAGAATAGTCAGGGCGGTAGCCGGTTGCCCAGAGCACGGTGCGCACCTCTTCACGCAAATCGAGACTGAGCCGCGTGGCCGCGTCCATGACGGTGGGCGCGAAGCGCTCGGGAACGGTCGTGCCGACTGAACCCCCGCGCCCTTCGAGCCATTGGTCGAGTGCGTGGAGCAGCCGATTCAGCTTGAGATCGGCGAGCGTGCAGGCATTGCGGAGCGCGCCGGAAAGCTGGGCTTTTCCAGCGCGGATGCCCATGAGTCGGCCCACGATTTCGACGCCTTGCTCGCGCAGCGCATTCAGATCGAGCGTGAGCCCGCTGCTGCCGACGAGCTGAGGCGAAGGCACGCGTCGCGCGCGCTCCGGATCATCTTCGTCTTCGATGCGGCGATCGAGCACGCCCGATGCGAAAAGCCACCATTGAATATCGCGACCGCGGTAGCTCCGCGGCATGCGCACGTGTTCGCCGACCGCGAGCGTGACGGGACGACCACTGCTTTGGATCTCGCGCGCGAGCTGCACGCCCGTGGCCGAGCCCCCCACGATCAACACGCGGCCGGGCGCAAGTTGCTGTGGGTTGCGATAGCTCAAGGCGTGCAGTTGTTGGATGCGCGCGGGAACTTCGGAGGCGAAGCGCGGCGTGATCGGTTGCTTGCAAGCGCCAGTCGCCAGCACGACCGCTCGGCACCACCAATCGCCCTGAGACGTCGCGACACGGTAGCCCGGAGCAGCCGCGGTCACGCGCGTCACCGTCGTGTGCGAGACCACGGGTGCGGCTGCCCATTTGCTGTAATTTGCGATGAATTCAGCGAGCTCAGCGCTGGTCATGTAGCCGTCGGGATCGCCGCCCGAGTAGCTCGACCCGGGCAGCCGAGTGAGCCAGTTGGGCGTGAGCAAGCGTAGGGAATCCCAGCGTTCGGTACGCCAGGCATTGGCGATCTCGCCGCGCTCGAGCACGACGTGTTCGATGCCGCGTTCGCTGAGCACGCGGCTCATGGCCAAGCCGGAATGGCCGGCGCCGATGACGACCACGTCAATGATGCCGGCCCGGTCCATGGTTAGGCCTTGCTCGTGGTGACCGCAACTTCGGTGGGGTTGGTGATGGCGTCGAACACCGCCGAGCGCTTCTGCGATTGCGCGACGATCGCTGCGATTTCCTCGGCGCTCGCGTCCGCATCGATTTCGTAGTGCACGTTGATGCGCTCGAAGCCATTCCTCACGTCGGGATCGATGCCGAGGATCCCTTGCAGATCCATGGGCGCTTCGATGGTCGCTTGCACGGACTTGAGTTGGATGTTGCGCTTCTGGGCCACGGCGGCCACGCCGGCGGAAAGGCAGCCAGCCAGCGCCACGAGCACGAGTTCGACCGGCGCGGCACCGTTGTCTTCGGCCGCGAAAATCTCCGGGTGATCGGAGTCGAATTGATACGGTTGGCGGTGCGATTGTTCGCCGCCGAGGCCGAAAAAGCCTTCCACGGTGGCGCGGCTGTGCGTGCCTTTCAGCCATTTGCTGGTCGCGCGCCATTTGAAGCGTGCGGCTTCTGGGGCGCGACTCAGCGCCTCGCGCGCGCCGAGCAGTGCGGTTACGTTTACGCCATTTTCGGCTACGCCAGTTTGAATCGTCATGGGGGGGCTCCTCGTGCAGATGATGGTCCGGAATCGCCGGACACAGGCAATCTGCGCCCCCTGCGTTGGAGCCTGCGTGGCAGTCAGCGTGGTATTGTCGGCCTTAAGGGGTGGAACTGTTGAAATGCCCAAACGCGCTCCACCGGCCGCTGGGCATCGCGCAGAGCGATGCGCACGGACTCGGCGTCAGCGGCCAGGCACAGACCGATCACACGCCGGCGGTCGCTGGCCACGAAGCTGCGAAGGAAGCGCACGCGGTGGTTGCGGAGGCACACCGCCGCGCTGGCGTCGATCGACTCGAGCTCTTCCAGCGCGACCGGCTCGTCGAAGCTCCAGCTCGCAAACACATTGGCCCGCGCGAGTTCTTCCGTGCTGAGGCCGGGCGTGTCGCGGGATCCGCACGACCAAACCTTCCCGCGCATGGGGCCCTGTGCCTTCACGACCATGCGCACCGACTCCAGGTCGGCGGCCGTGAAGTGACAGACGAGCTCGTGGCGGTCCGCGGATAGGAGAGTCCGGTGCCAGTTCACCCGATGCAGGTCGAGACAGCCGCGACCGAGCGCGGACATGATCGCGAGGGCTTGGTCGCTCAGCGGTTCTTCCATGTGGCGTTCGACCAGCACTTCGGTCATCGGGCTTCCTGACGCGGCGCGTGCCGCTGTTGTAGTGTCAATCGTTCGGCGATGGCGTGCGTCCAGAGCGATGCTCCGTCCCCGCGAATGCGCTCGACTTCACTGCGAAAACGAGCTGCTCGCGCGCGATCGCCGAGCGCGCCGTGTTCGTGCGAGAGGACGGCGTTGGCGATCAGCATCTCCGTGGCACGTTCGAGCAATGTCGCGTAAGCGAGCGCCTCGCTGGCGCGCGCGGTCGCCATCTCGACGCGACCGCGCTCGGAGTCGATCAACGCGGCCCGGGTCAGCACGTAGGCGAGCCGGTGCTTCGCGTCCGCGACGCGGAGATCTGCCAACGCCGCGCTCAGGCCGCTGTCGTCGTCGTCGATCGCGTAGCAACAAAGCCCGAAAATGGCGCGCGCAAATGGCTCTTCACTGCCTTCGCGTAGCTTGTCGCCCAGGGCAATCAGCTCCTGACAGCGTTCACGCGCTTCCGGCAGCCGGCCGCGTTGCAGATCGAGCATGACCAGATACTCGTTTGCCTGAAACTCATTGAGGCGATCACCGGCGGATTTACAGAGCGCGCGGGCCTCACGAAAGCGCTCCTCGGCTTCTTCGAGCCGGTTCTCGTGAAAGCGCAACATGCCCAAGCCCGCGGCGATCGCGTGGTGACGGAACCCGCTGCGCTCGGCCAGGGCGCTGGCCTCCATCAGCATCGCGTCGGCACGCGAAATATCGCGTTCGATCATGACCAGGCACTTGGCCGTCTCGGCCATGCCGATGATTTGCGCCTCTTGCTGGCCACCGCGCACGACGCGCGCGGCCTGCAGCGTCTGTTCACGCGCTGCTTGCCATTGACCCTGGGTCCAGCGCACGTAAGCCGCCATGTGATAACCCAGCCGCGCGTGACCCAGCGCGCCGTGATCCAGCGCGCGCTCGGCGAGCGCCGCATAGCTCCGCGCAGCGCTCTCTCGGTCGGCGAGGGGACCGGCCGCGAGCAGAATATCGTGTAAATCGATCTCTGCGCAGATGCGCGCGGCATCGGGCAACGCCGCCGCGAGCTGCAAGCCCTTGCGGGCGAGCGAGAGCGCGTCGTCGTTGGCGAAGAAGCGCAGACAGAGCCGGCCCGCCGAGACCATGGCGCGCGCGGCCAGCCCTGGGTCGCCACTCAACGTGGCGTGGTGGGCGAGGTCCACGGCCCGCGCCAGCTCTTGCGCGCTGTCCTTCTGCAATAATTCCGCGATCCGCCGGTGCATCACTTGGCGCCGAATCGGCGAGATGTCGTTGTAGACGGCGCGCGCGATCAGCGCGTGGGCGAAGCCCGTGCCGCGCTCCGTGGCCTGCAACATGGCATGTTGCTCGGCGTGTTCGAGTGCTGCGTCCACCTCTGCGCGATCCAAGCCCGACACTTTCACCAGCGTGGCCACATCGATGCGCGGACTCAGCACCGCGGCCCAGCGCAGCACTTCTGCCCCCACCAGACCAAAGCGGGCCAGCCGTTCGCGGACCAGATCGTTCAACGAGCCGGCGGAGCTACCTCGGATTTCGGCGTGGGCGAGCTCAATCGCCAGCAGCGGATTGCCTCCGCACTCCAAGCTCAAGCGCGCACTGTCTGCGCCCGGCGCTCGCTCGTCGATCAACCGCACCAGGGCCTCGCGCGAAAGTGGGCCAATTTCGAGCTCGGCCAGCGCGCCGTCACGGCGCAGACCGCGCAGCGCTTGCTGTACGGGCGCGTTGTCCCTGAGCTCACCAGCGCGCGCCGCGAGCACGACGAAGAAGGCGTGATTTCGGCTCATCCGCGCGACATAGTGGAGCGCCGCGGCGCTCGACTCGTCGCACCATTGCACGTCGTCGAACAGGAGCACCACGCTGCTTTGCTCAGATTTTCGCGCGATCAAGTCGCTCAGGCGCGAAAATAGCCGATCGCGATTGCCGATGTCCGCGTCAGCGAAGATTTGCTCCGCAAGCGCCGGCTCCAGACTGCGCAGGGCGTCGATCCACAAGGCGAATGGCCGAATCGCGTCGGTCTCGAAGGCGGCCGCTTGGAGCACGAACGCTGCGCGCGCCCGCGACAGCGACCGAGCCAGCTCGAGCAAACGACTCTTGCCGACGCCGGGTGCGCCGTTGAGCAGCAACACGGCCGAACGCTGCTTGCGCGCGACCTCGCTCAATGCGTCCGCGATTCGAGCGCTGATTTCCTCACGGCCGAAGAGGCCCCGAGCGGGCGCGCTCACGGGCGCGCTGTCCGGGGTGGCGAGCGGCTCGCGCAGCGGCGGCGCGTCGATCCTGGGCGCGCGGCGGGCGGCCAAAAGCGCGCCCGTAGCGCGCGCCCCGACTTCCTGCAGCATGCGCAAGCCGAGTTGGTATTGTTCCTCCGCCTCGCCGAACTGGCGGGCGGCATTGAGCAGCCGGATCAGCGTCGCGCGCTGACCTTCCTCGTACGGCGAAAGACCGACCAAGGCGCGGGCATACGGTATCGCTCGCGCGGGATCGTCCGCGAAGCGCGCGACGAGCTCGCTGAGCAGCGCGGCCTGATCCCGCAGTGATTGCTCGCGCTCCGCGACACACCAGGCATGGAAGCTGTGAAAACTGGAAAATTCGAGTCCTTCCAGCAGATTTCCACGGTAGCGCGCGGCCGCGGCCTCCAAGACCTCGCGCGGCACCTGAGCGAGGCCACCCGCGACGAGCTGTTTGAGCTCGCGGACGTCGATGGCAATGCCCTCGGCATCCAGACCCACGCGGTCGCGATCTGCGAGCACCCGTGTGCGGCCCGCGTCGTCGTCGACCAGACGCCTGAGCTTGGACAGACTCCAGCGCAGCGAACCGCGTGGATCATCCGGGATTTCCCAGAGCAGCTGGCACAGCTGCTCGCGGCGAAACTGCCGAGATTGCAGGCTCAGGTAGGCGAGCAGCGCGCGGGTTTTTTTCGACGGTGGCAAGGGCAACGCCCGGCCGTCTTTACGGACCTCGAAGTCACCCAGGAATCGGAATTCAAGACCAGCCATCACCACGGTCCCCGATCGAGGGCCGAGAATAGGTGCGTTTTGTCGGCAATCACAAGCCCCTAAGGCCGACTGCACTCGGAAACAAAAAAAACCACGCTGGCTTCCACGGTTGTTCCCTCGCCTGGGTTTTAGCTTGTGCGCCGAGGCTCGGAAGACCTCACGCCACTCGGGGAAGAGCAAGGAGAGCACCATGGCCCGCTACGAGAATATTCTGCAAACCATCGGAAATACGCCAGTTGTCAGGCTGAATCGGCTCGCGCCGGCAGGCGTCAACGTGTTCGTCAAGGTCGAGTCCTTCAACCCACTCGGCTCGGTCAAAGACCGCATGGCTCGCGCCATCATCGAGGACGCCGAGCGCACGGGCGCGCTGAAGCCGGGACAAACCGTGATCGAGGCGACCAGCGGCAACACCGGTATCGGCCTGGCCATGGTCTGTGCGCAGAAGGGGTATCCACTAGTGGTGACCATGGCCGAGAGCTTTAGCCTCGAGCGCCGCAAGCTGCTGCGCTTCTTGGGCGCGCGCGTGGTGCTCACGCCGGCTTCCGAGAAGGGCACAGGCATGCTGAACAAGGCCATCGAGTTGGCCCAGAAGCACGGCTGGTTCCTGTGCCGGCAATTCGAAAACGAAGCCAACGCGGAGGTACACACGCGCACCACCGCGCGCGAAATTCTCGCCGACTTCGCGGGGGAGCGGCTGTACGCGTTCGTCTCGGGCTTTGGCACGGGGGGCACGCTGCTGGGCGTGGCGCGTGGACTCAAAGCCGTCGACCCCGAAATCCGGGTGATCGCGGCGGAGCCGGACAATGCTCAGCTGCTCGGCAGCGGGATCGCTCAGACGCGGGATGAAAATGGTCAGCCCCGGGGCAGCCATCCGCGCTTCCGCCCGCACCTGATGCAGGGCTGGAGCCCGGACTTCATCTCGCGTCTGACCGACAACGCCATGAAAGAACGGCTGATCGACGAAATCGTTCCCGTCGATGGCAACGAAGCGATGCAACGCGCCCGCGAACTCGCCACCCAGGAAGGCATCTTCGTCGGCACATCCAGCGGGGCCACGCTGGCGGCCGCGCTTTCCGTGGCGCGCACAGCTCCGCCGGGCAGCAACATCGTGTGCATGTTGCCCGACACCGGTGAGCGCTACATGTCGACGCCGCTGTTCGACGGCATTGGCGTGGAAATGAACGATGCCGAGCTAGAGCTCTCGCGTTCAACGCCAGGCTATCGCTTCGACGCGCCGCCCTCGCCTGCCCCCGCCGCTCAGGCCGAGCCCAAAGTCGCGCTAGTCCGCGACGAAGAAGCCGAAGTATTCGTGACCAACGCGATCGACGAACAGCCGGTGGTGCTGTTCGCGCTCGAGTGGTGCGAGTTTTGTTGGGCCGTAAGAAAGCTCTTCAAAAAACTGGGCATCGCCTACAAAAGCGTGGACATCGACTCGGTCGCCTTTCAACAGCGCGAGCTTGGCACCCGGATCCGAGTAGCCTTGAAGGAACACTGTGGCTCTCCGACCATTCCCCAGATCTACATCGGCGGCGTGCACGTGGGCGGCTGTATGGACCTCTTCGCGGCCGTGGCCGAGGGCCGCGCTTGGCAACTGCTGAGCGACGCCGGCGTCGCCTTCGAGCGCACTCTCGATCTGAATCCGCAGCACTTTCTGCCGCAATGGCTACACCCGCGAAAGAGCGCCTAAGCCGCCACGAGCAACCACGGAGCAAACACAGCATGTCATTCATCGAGACCATCCCCCCGGCGACTGCACAGGGCGCCCTGCGGGACATGTACAGCCGGCAACAATCCTCTTGGGGCTACGTGCCGAACTACGCCAAAGTCTTTTGCTACCGGCCGGAGGTGATGGCGCGCTGGGGACGGCTCTTGGCCGAGATCAAGCGTCCGATGGCCAAGCGCTGCTTCGAGCTCGTCACTTTCAGCGCCGCGCTCGAACTTCGTCATTCGGCCTGTGCGCTCGCCCACGGCAGAGCACTCGGGGAATTCTTCAGTGAAGAGCAGATCCTGGCCATCGCCGCCGGGCGTTTGGCGGGGGTGCTCAGCGAGCCGGAGCAAGCGGTGGTCGAGTTTGCGCGGCAAGTCGCGCGCGACGCCGCGAGCGTGAGCGCGGCGCACATCCGCTCGCTGGAAAAACACGGCTATACCAGCGCCGAAATCTTCGATATCGCGGCCACCGCAGCGGGGCGGGCCTTTTTTACGAAGCTCTTGGACGCGCTCGGTGTGCGCCCCGATTCGTCGTTCTTGGCGTGTGACGAAGCGTTCCGACGGGCGCTGACGGTGGGCCGCGCGATCGATAGCGAAGCATGCCAAACCATGCCCGTCGAAGAGCTGGCAATCGCGGCCAACCTCTGGGAATCGGGCTAAGAAGAAGCGCATGGCGAGCGATGCTGCCGAAACGGGCAATCTTCCTTCACTCTTGTCGCGCCTGGCGACGGGCCTGGACGAATACCTGAAATTCGAGCACCCAGATGCCCTGCACCCGAGCCGAAGCTGGCGCGAACATTTGAGCCGCGCGCTGCCGCACGCCGGCATTGGCATTCAGGGCGTACTCGACGAGCTCGTGCAGGAGATCATCCCGAATGGCTCGGCAGTGCCTCGGCCGGGGTTTTGTTCTTTCATCACCACCGGCGGCGTGAGCGCTTCTACGCTCGCGTCGACCGCGGCCAGCATTGCTTCACCGCAGCGCTATGGGCTCACGGCCTTCAATTTTCTGGAACAGCTTTCACTCGAGTGGCTGGCCGAGATGTTCGGCCTCGGATCGATGCAAGGCGTGTATAGCAGCGGCGGCTCGGTGGCCAACCTGCTCGCTTTGGGCGCCGCGCGCCAGAGCGCGTTCGAGCGGCTCGGCCGCGATCCCGCCGCGGACGGCGTGGATCGCCCGGTCGCGCTGTACGCTAGTAGCGAAGCCCATCACACCATTCAGCGCTCGGCGGGCGTGCTCGGCATCGGTCGGCGCGCGGTGCGCTCCATCGAATGCGACGCGCACGGACGAATGCGCGTGGATACGCTCGAGCGAGCGCTCGACCAAGACGCGCGCGCCGGGATCCTGCCCGTGGCGATCGTTGCCAACGCCGGCACGACCAACCGCGGCGCGATCGATCCACTGCGCGCACTCGGCGAGCTCGCCAACGCCAGAGGCATCTGGTTCCACGTCGACGGCGCCTACGGCTTGCCCGGGATCCTCGACCAACGAGCGGCACCGCTCTACGCGGGTCTCGAACGCGCGGATTCGATCATCGTCGATCCGCACAAGTGGCTCGGCGCCTCTGTCGGTGTCGCGGCCACCTTCGTGCGCGATCGCGAGCTCTTGCGTCGAGCATTCACGCAGGAGCCGGCCGACTACCTCGAGGGGGCGGTCGAGCAAGCGGGCGCCGCCACGCCGTGCCACGAGCACTCTTTGGACGATTTCGGCGTCCCTTACTACGACTTCGGCGTCGAGCTCAGCGCGCCGTGTCGCGGGGTCGTGGTCTGGGCGCTGCTGCGTGAGATCGGCGTGGCGGGCATGACCGCTCGCATCGAGCGCCACAACGAGATGGCCGCGGAGGTCGCGAAAATGGCGCAAGCGCACCCGAATCTGGAGCTCTTGCAAGAGCCCACGCTCTCGATTTGCTGCTTCCGCTACGTGGCTCCGAGCGTCAGCGACCTCGATTTGCTCAACCAACGCCTGCATCGGCAGCTCACGCGCGGCAATCGTCACATGCCGAGCACCACGCGCGTGAACGGCAAGCTCGCCCTTCGCCCGTGTTTCATCGGCGCGCGAACCGAACTGTCGCACGCTCGCGCGCTGGTCGCGGACGTGCTCCGCATCGGGAGCGAACTCGTGGCGTCGTGGTCTTCGGCAAACGGGCCGGCCTAGCACTCGATCGCGTGCAGTCGTCCGTGCCGCCGAAGGCTGGGACGCACGCGCCGAACTCGTTGACCATCAAAAAACCTGCTCGAAGACTCTGAATTTTTATTGGATGGTCACGCTGAGGCGCGCATGTCGTCGCAGCCTTCGGCGTCGCGCCGCGCCTCCTCGACGAGTGCACGAGCGCCACATCGCTCGTGCGAGCGACGCATCTCGCAGCGCATTTTTACCCTCGCCCCTGAGCGAGTAGGTACTATCCGCGGCGATGGTCAGGCTTCGGCGAGCGCCAGGGGTGCTCGTGTTTGTGCTGCTGAGCGCAATCACGAGCCATGCACGCGCGCAATCGAGCACAGAGGATCCGAGGACGATCGACACCGTGCGCGGGACGATTCGAGGCAGCACGCGCTTCATCGGTTTGGGCGGGGCGTTCGTGGCCATCGCGGACGACACCGCGGGCGTCGCGATCAATCCGGCTGCCGCAGCGGTGCGCCTGCCGTATTCTTGGGACGCGTTCAACTTCTCGTTCGGCATCGACATCGGCATCGCCACTTGGTTACCGAAGAACGACATTTACAACGCCCCCGAAGGCAGCGGCGGCTCGCTCTTCGGCTCGTTTGCGGTACTGGCCAACTACCGCCACGCGGGCTTCGGTCTCGCGGCAGAAGCGGAACAAAATGCCGCGACGAACAAGGCGCAGCAAGGGTTGAGCACCAAGCTGACCGCGAACTTCGGCTTGATGCATCCCGCCGTGGCTTATGGCTACTTCGACGGACAATTGCAGCTCGGGGCGGGGCTGCGCATCCTCGGCTTCAGCTTTGGCGGCGGCAAGAGTGGCGCGTTGACCGCGGGCATCGGCTACACCGCCGGCCTGATCGTCAAACCGAAGGCACGACAATTTCGCTTCGGAGCCGCCATCGAGCAGCCGATCAACGCCGAGGTCGCGGGCGACAACGGCGCCGCTCCGACCATGGTGCACGTGCCTTGGACCGCCGCGTTCGGCTTTGCTTACCAGTTCGGCCGGCGACCGCTCAATCCCCGGTTCGAGACGGCCAAAGATCGAGCGCGAGCTCGCGCCGGCGGTCGCGAACCCACGAAAGACGAGGAAAAGAAGGCCGAAAAAGAGCTGTTCGACGAGTTCCAAAAAGAGCAAACCTGGTACCTGCTGCTGAGCACGGAGCTCGCGCTGATCGAAGGCAGCAGTAGCGTGGCGCTGGGCGGTTCGCCGGGCCTCAATCGCACGCTGGTTTCCCCGCGCATGGGGGTCGAGACCGAAATCATCCCGCGCTATTTGCGGCTGCGCGCCGGCAGCTACCTGGAGCTGGCAACCACCGAAGACGGACACTCTCGCCTGCACGGCACGGGCGGCGTCGACATCAAGCTGTTCGAATGGAGTGTGTTTGGCCTGGTCGAACCCTTCGACTACTGGCAGCTGTCCCTCGCCGCCGACGGCGCGCGCTCTTACCTCAATACGTCGTTCAGCATTGGCTTTTGGCACTGAGCCACGCGGCTCACGGGAAAGCCGGGCGGAGTAGCAGCCTCGCGCTCCAGCGAGAGAGCCGCTACGCTGTAAAAATGCGCCCGCCCGACAGCGCGAAAGGGATGCCGAACGACACCATCGGCGTTGTTCGCGGCGCGCGCCCCTCCGCCTGCTTTGAGCGTGACAGCGGCAAATGAAAGGGTCTAGCCTGATTTGTGGCGCGACAGGCTGTAAATGGAGACACGCTAATGTTGCAGCGCGGAGCGATCCTTTCCGGAAAATATCGGATCGACAGTGTGCTCGGGGAGGGCGGCATGGCGGTGGTCTATGCGGTCACTCACTTGCGCAACACCGCGCGTCTCGCCGTCAAGGTGCTGCACCAAGGCAGCGCGCTGAAGGGTCACATCCGAGCGCGCTTCGTGCGCGAAGGCAAAGTCGCCAACTCCGTGAATCACCCGGGCGCGGTGAAGATGATCGACGATGGAGTGGCCGAGGACGGGTCTCCGTATTTGGTCATGGAGCACCTCGACGGCGTCTGTGTCGACGACATCGGTGCTCGTGCCATTCCGCTTTCGGTCGCGCTGAACGTCGCGTACCAAGTGCTGGATGTACTGCAGGCCGCGCACGAAAACGGCATCGTGCACCGCGACATCAAGCCGGCCAATCTGTTCGTGCTGCGCGATGGTCGTGTCAAAGTCTTGGATTTCGGCATTTCCCGGCTCCACGACGGCGCCGAGCCGTTCGACTCCCAAGCCACTGGGTCGGTCATGGGGACGCCCTTCTTCATGGCTCCCGAACAGGCGCGCGCAGAAGCCACTGAGGTCGACGCGCGCACGGATCTGTTTGCGGTCGGGGCCACCCTGTTCACATTGATCTCCGGCAAATATCTGCACACCGGAGAGGATTCACGGCAAGTGATGGTCCAAGCGGCGACCCAGCAAGCGCGATCGCTGGCTTCGGTCGCTCCCGGCACGCCCCCAGCGGTGGTGGATTTGGTCGCCAAAGCGGTGGCGTATGACCGAGCGGCGCGCTGGGGCTCCGCTCAGGCCATGCAAGAGGCGGTACGCCAGGTGCACGAAGCCGCTTACGGGGCGATCGAGTTCGAGCCGCTCGCGACGCTGGTGCTGGCGCGTGAATTTCGGCGCAAGAGCCACGCGCGGCTGACGGCGCCGCTCAGCCTTTTGCCCTGGGCCTCGAGCCCTGTCGACCCTTCCCCGCTGTCCACGACGCTGCCCGCCGTCGCGGGCTCCACGCGCAGTGTGGAGTCACTGCGCCCGGTGCCTGATTCGGCGGCCGCCGGCGCCCGATTGAGCGCAGAACCGCCCGAGCTCGCTGGCTGGACGGGACAGGTCAGCCTGACGCCCCGCCCGGCGGCCCAGCGCCGGCCAGCGCGGCTCGCCGCCGCGCTCAGCAAAGCGCGCGTGGTCCGGATCGTACTCCTCGCGGCCGCGTTGGGCGCCGTGATCTTTGGCTTCGCCCATGAGCAAACTGCACCGCCTGCGGCCACCGCCAAGCAGCCGGACAATTCCGAGCTTGCGCTACCAGGGCCCGCACACCCGGTCGATCCGAGCGGCGCGACGACGCAAACTGCGGTCTGGGTAGCTCCACCCGAGAGCAGCGCACCGCAGCCGAGCGCGCGCACCACCGCCACGCCGCCGTTGCCGAAATCCACGGCTTGGTCCAAGCCGGTGGGCGGGCCGTCTTCGAGCAAGCTGACGCCGAACGCGCCGAGCGAGCGTTTGAATGTAGCTCCGACTCTGATCCCATCGCTTGACCATTTTGCGCGTTAGCCGCCCAATCCGTTTCCCCAGGTATGCGCCAGATCCCTCCGCTCTCGGTTCTTCTGGCTCTGTTCGTGCCACTCGTGCACTCCGTGGTTCGCCCTGCAAGGGCCGACGAACCCGCCAAACCCTGGAAGGCGCTGTCGGACCGCTGTCAGAAGCTGAGCAATGAGGCCAATTACCAGGGCGCGCTCGAAGCTTGCGAACGCGCCTACGAGCTGAATCCAGACCCCGGGCTGCTCGTGTACATCGCCCAGATCCAAACGGCCCTCTTGCGCCCGGTGCAGGCCCACGACGCTTTGCAGCGCTACCTCCGCTCGGGACCGCTCGCAGAAGCGAATCGGCAAATGGCCGAAACTCAGGTTCGTTATCTAGAGACGTTGATCGCGAAGCTGGTCGTCACCGCCCCCGGCCCGGGCTCGGAGATCCGCGTCGATGACCAGCCGATCGATCCGCGTGCGCTTTCGCAGGGAGTGCCGCTCGCGGCCGGTGTCCACCGCGTGACGATTCAAGTCGAGGGCTCGACGTTCAGCCGCTTCGTTCCCCTGCGTGGCGGAGAAACGACTCGAATCGAACTGCCCGGAAGCGGCACGCTGCTGCTCAGCTGCGCGCTACCCGAGGCCCGGTTCTCGATCGACGACCACGAAGTAGACGCGGCGCAGGCGTCAGCGGGGGTGCCGCTGAGCGCAGGCACGCATCGGATCATTTTCGAGGCCGGGGTCGTTCGCTTCCCCGTGCAATCGGTGCTGGTCAGCCCGGACCAGCGCGCGACGGTCGTGTGTACGCCGCCTGCTGCGACCGTTCTACCCGCAGCGCGACCCGCCATGAATCAACGCGGCTATTGGGTCACGGGGGCCGGCCTTTCCCTGGGCATTGCGGCGGTCGTCACGGGCATCTACAACGCCAGCGAATATGACCGCTGGCAAAGCGCGAACGAGAGCTTGCGCAGCAATCGGAGCCAGCTCGAGTTCGCTCGATTCGAGAGCCAAGCGCGAGACAACGATCAGCTGATGGACAGCATTCGAACCCGGCGCAAGGTCGCGATCGGGCTGGGCATTGCGGGTGGGCTGGTCAGCGCGGGCGGCGTGGCGCTGTTGTTTCACGATTCGGCAGCGTCGGCGCCACGTGGCTCGGGCTCTTGGCTCCGCAAAATCGCGACCGGCGTAACGTTCAACGGCGCCAGCAGCTCTGGAGAGATCGCGTGGCGGGGCGCATGGTAGCCAAGGTCTGGCGGCACCTACCGGTGCGTGCGCTGGCCGGAAGCACGCTGCTGCTCACACTCTCTGCCTGCGGATCGTTCGATCCGGTGCAGCAGACACGCTTCGAGTGGCTCACGACGGGCGACAATGAATTCGGGATGATGGACGCGCATTGGGTCGCGTACGACGATCAGCATTCGACGACCTCCGCCTGTACGAATCGCGCGGCGGGCAACCACCCGCCCGAGCAATGTTCGCACCTCGACAAGCCACACTTCGATTGGAGTGGCGGAAGCTGTCCGCCCAGCGCCGATCAGCTAGACGCTGGCAGAAAGATCGTCCCGGAAGAGGATGGTGCCATTTGCATCCACGGTGAACTCAGTGCCATGCAGTCGTGCGACCCCAAGAAAGTGCCCGAGCAATGCTTCGAAGCCAGCGGCGTGGGAGACGTATCCAATATGTGGGGTGCGGGCTTTGGGCTCGCCTTCAGTCACGACGGCAAGACGGCCTGGAACCCGCGCGATCATCGGGTCCGGGGCATGGCATTCGATCTGAGTATCGCGCAGGACACGAAGCTCGCCGTCGGTGTCTTGGATCCCCCGAGCGACCTCTTCTTGCGTGTCGAGATCCCGACCTTGCTTCCGGGCACGACCGCGCTTCCGTCCGACATTTTCACGACCAGACCCGTGATGCGGGAGGACGGCTCTGTGATCGACACGTCCGGTGACCCTCACGGCTGCGACGGCGCACCGCCCGCGGCCGTCAACGGGGATCGCACCGAGTTGGCCAGCGTGCTGTTGCCGAAACCCGACGCGGTCAGCAGCGTCAGTAGCGAGCTACATCCCTATGGCTCGCCCTTTTGGCAAAAGCCCGCAGACCGTGATTGGGGTCCGAGCCCAGTGCGAGTCGGTCACAATGAATTCGAGTGGGGCGACGTCTATCCACCCCCGCAAGACGATGCGTATGCGCTCGACCGGAACCAACTCGAGATCCTGGGCGTCCACTTTCAAGTGGTTCACCCCAAGAAAGGCAACAGCGCGCCGCTCGCCTTCATGGTCTGCATCAACCATTTGGCAGTGCTGTTGGATGAGTAGCCCAGCCCCGGCTACGTTGCACTCGGCGCACGCGGAGGCAGCCGGCGAGGCCAGGCTTCCACGAGCTGTCGGCAGATCGCTTCGGCCTCGGCGTCATCGTAAACCACGACGCCTTCTGACCAACTGAGCACGCGCGCGGGGCGGGCGCGTTCGTCCGTTTCATAAACGGGGATCACGTGCACGTGGTAGTGCGAGTACGTTTGCGGGAGCTCGACCGCGGCGCCCAGGGTGGCCGTGAACACGCGTGCGGGCTTGAAACAAGCATCGATCACCTGGGTCGCGTCGAAAACCAAGCGCTGCAAATCGGCGTAGACGGCCCATTCGAGCAAACTGGCACGCTCGATGTGCTGCTTGGCGACGACCATCAAATGCCCGTAGCGACAGCCGAAGCGATCGAGGAGCACCGCGCCGTGCGCGCTCTCGGCGACCAGCGCCGGCCGCGACGCACCGTTGGCGAGCGCACACATCACGCACGCGCTCTGATCCGCAAGCAGCGCCTGCTTGTGCTCGGACAGTCGAGTCAACGCGGCCTCTTTGGAGATGACTTTCACGCGTGCGGCTCGGCGAGCTATTCTGGTTCGAAGGTTTGGCTCGCGACCGTAGCGTCGGCGATTTGATCGCCGAAGGCAAAGTCGAAGTAGCGATTGCCGAGCCACTGTTCGAGCAAGGCAGGGTCGGCAGACGAGAACGGCGCGTCGCGCTCGGGCCCCGGCAGCTGCATCTTGACCACGGGATTTTTCGGATCCATGAGCGAGACGTGGCGCACGCTGGAGCCGGTTCCGAAGGCAAAATCGGGCTCCAAGCGCGAGAGTGAAGGCGTACCCACGTCGACCGTGAACGCGCCGCCGGCGCGCGCGAATGGCCCGGGCGAATAGTTCGACGTCAGCTGTGAAGCGAGGCTCACGGGTTGCACGGTATGAACGCGGCCCCAAACCCAATGGCTCGCAGCACCCTGGGCTGCGGTCAGCGCGTCGTAGGCGGCGGCCAACGCGAGGTTCACCTGCTCGGCGCAAGTGTGCGCCGTCACCAGCGAGCCGCTGGCGTTGACGTCATGGCAGAAAGTCGAGCCGGCCATGCCAGCCGTCGTGTCGGCCTCGAGCAAGAGCAGGAACAAGGCTCGGGTCGCTTGCAAATCATCGACCGGTAGCCCTGCCACCCCGAGATCATCGCTGAAGATAGCGTGCAGCAAGGTGCGCAAAAACTGATGGAAGAAGAAGCAACCCGACGTGTTCTGAACCACACGCGGCGAGCTGTCGACAGCGCCGGCCAGCGGATCGTTATCCAGCAAGCCGCTCGGACAATCCCAGCCATTCGTGGCCCAGTTCGTGAGCACGGCCTTGGCGGCCACGAGGCTCGGCGGGTCGCTCGCGCTGGTCGGCAATGCGGCCGCGTATTCGCTGAGCGCCATGCCCGGGCGTGACACGTGATCGGCCTGCAGCGAGGTCATGTCTTCGAGCGACACCGAGCCTTTGTTGCTCAGCGCTTGCTCGAGCCGTTCTTCGATGCGCTTGGCGCGGAACCCGGTCGGATCGTCCCAGTCCAGGCTCAGGTAGGGCGGATGCGCGAGCGGGTCGTTGTCGTCGGAGACTCCGCTCGGATCGCCGTTGGCGGTGAAGAAATAGCCGCGCGCGGGATCCTTGCCGTGCGGTAAGAGCTCGCTCGCGATCCAGCAGGCGGCGGGCACGGGCGCCGCGGTCGCGGCCGCGCAGTCCGCCACGCCATCGCCCCATTCGGCGCTGCCGTCCCCAGGCAACGGGAACCAAGGGGGGAGCACGCCTGCGCCCTTGAGCGTGACATCGGCGAACTTCCGCACTGGCACCCACGCGTGGGGGTCGAACGCGATGTGCCCTTGATCGTCCGCGAGCAAGAAGTTCTGCGCGCCGATCGCATAGTCCGACAGCGCGCCAACTGCGGCAGCGACGTCTGCGGCGGTGTTCAAGCCGAACATCGCCTTCAAATCCTGGGTATTTCCCTCGTGACCAGTCCAACGGACGCTGACGGCGTGCCCAGCGGAGTCCGGCGCCTGAATCAAGGGTCCGTGCTGAGGCACCACCACCACGGCGGCCGGCAGCGCTTGCGGTAGACCGATGCTGTTGGCGTTGACCAACCCGGAATGGCCCGGACCCACTCGCACCAGAAATGTCTGCGGAATGGTCAGCACCGAACGTGGCGCGCCATTGAACGATACGCACGGCGCCTGCGAGGCGCAGCTGGCCTGAGGTAAGAACTGCTCGAGGTACAAATCCGTGACGTCATAGCCGACCACGGTGACGCCCCAACCGACGTGGGCGCCGCGACCGATCAAGGCGCCAGGCAGCCCCGGGAAAGTCCCCCCCGCCAGGTTCAAGTTGTCCGAAGCAGCGGCCGAGGTGAGCACGGAGAGATGAAACAGCGGCGGGTATTGCAGACCGAGGTGCGGATCGTTGGCCACCATCGCCACATGGGTTTGCGATTTTGCCGCCGAAACGACCCAATTGTTGGAGCCGACCGCAGCACCCGCGGGACGCAGCATTTCGCGCAGCGCCGCGAAGCGCGCTCGCACCGAAGCCAGCGGTCTCTGCCAAGTCGAAAGACGGGCAGGCATCGCGGACGCTGCGGCGGGCACGGTTTTTTCTGCACCAGGCCCGGCTCCCGCGGGCGCAATCGGCGACAGAGGCCCGACCGACAAGGGATGCGCGCGCTCGTTCACGGGCGCGGCAGCGCGGATCCAAGCGTTCAGCTTGCCCAAGTCCTCCAGCGGACCGCCGGGACCGTAAACGGCGCCAAACTGCGCGTATGCAGACTCGAGCGAGACGCCATCAGACAATTGAAACTGCTGCAGGCGCATGATCGCCAGCGTATCCTCGAGCGTCCAATCGACGATGTCCGCCGCGCTGATGGGCACCGCCAAGCCGGCGTACTCGCCCGGTAGCCGGTCGGGCTCGGCGCGCAGCACCTTCAAATACGCGTTGATGCCTTTGACGAACGCGGTCAATAACGCCTTCGTCTGCGCATCCAGGGCGAGCGCGAGATCTTGCTCGAGCCGATGGCCGGCGCGAGTGACGAACAGCGTGCGCAGCTGCACGTCTTGCTCGAGCCCCGCGACACCGATCAGCTCGGCCAGCGTGGCGCGCGCGGCATGCCGGAAATAGTCCATCGGAAACAGGCGATCGCGCGCCTGAAGGTAGCCTTGGACGGCCAAACAATCGGCCGTCGTTTTGCATTGGATGTGCGGGATCTCCTGAGCGTCGTAGTAGACGTGCACGGCCGCGCCGAGGCTCGGGATGGTCGCGCTCGTCATCGCGCCCGCGCCCGACTCACCCGCTGCGCCCGACTCCGCTGCGCCCGACTCACCCGCAGTGCCCGACGCCCCGGCGCGTTCGCATTCGCCACCAGAGCTGCAGCCCGAATCCGCGCCGCCCTCTTCCGCGCCGCCGGCACCGGCCTTGATACAATCCGCTCCGCTGCAAGCCGCACCCGAACCGCGCACTGGGCCCCCGGTCGAGTCGCTGCAGCCCAGCACAAGAAAAGCCCACGCTATCGCAACGACGAACGAACGCATCGAGACCCTCCCGAAAGCACCCAGGGGGATCCCTATAGCGCGTCAACGTGGGCGCGTCGCCCCATTGCCGCGCTTAGGCCGGCGAGCGCCGGCTCATTTTCTGGCCGGAGCGGTTTGCAGCCCGCGCACGGCGGTCAGCAACGCAGCAGGCTCCGGGGCACGCCCCAAGCGCGTGCGGAGCTCACTGCACAACCAGCGCGAACCTTCCTCGACCCCGCTGAAAATCTCCATCGGGTACCGGGTCCGCGACGCCAGCTGCAAGACCGACAGCACGGCTCGCATGGCCGCGCCACGGAAGCCGGTGCCCTCCACGACTTGGGCCGCGGCCACCATGGAGGAGTTCGCGAGCTCGGTACGGATGTACGTGCGCGCTTCTTCCGAGGGCGGCTTGCAGTCGCTATTGATGACGAGCAAAGCGCCGGTACCACCTCCGCAATCCTTGGACAGCGCCTCTAGTTCGCGAATGATCGTCCGCATGACGGCGTTCGTGGGCGCCTCGCGGGAAAGGATGATTTGAACGTTACCGAACCACGCGATGGAGTGGGCGTCGTCCTGGTAGCGAATGATGATCTGCATCTTTGCCGGCCCGAGCGGGGTGCGAGGGGCTGACGGAATCGCCGCGTTGTGCACGGAGCTTCACACGGCGGCATTCTGCAACAGCAGAAGGGTGCCGCACCACAGCAATGTCGATTAGTAAGACATCGGCGCACACAGACCGCCATGCCCCTACTAGCGACGCGCTTCAGCCCGCTTGTTGCTCTGGCACCTCCGCCGCCTCGGTCCGAGCCGCGATCATGGAGCCGCGCGAGGGAGGCAGTGTGCGAGATTGCTTCACGCACTTTTGTCGCCACGCAGTTGCCAAAGACAGATCGAACTGCTCCGCCATGTTCTCGAAGATGGTGTCGATGATGGCGCAGCACTCGCTGCGCTGCTCTGCGGACAAGGGCTGGGCTAAAAAGAGCGTGGTGATGTCCTGCGGGCTCGCCGCGCCCGGCGCCTCCGCCACGTGGTGGCGGTGTGCCCAATAGTCGAGCGTCACGTCTTCCTGTGCCTCGACCGTGCGGGCCAAAGGCGCCGTCGCCGCGAACAAGGCGTCTCCGCTGTCCTCGAGCGCCTTGATCAGCCAGAAGCGCAATAGCGGGCTTTCATTGCGGAAGGCGTGGTGTTTGACCTTGGCCATGTTTCGACGGTGCACCTCGGTCTCGTTACCGAGGAAGTAAAAGGCGATCGTTTCGCCGGCATCCCAGGTGAGCACCTCGTCGAGCTTCAGAGCCTGCCAGTCGCGTAGGAACAGGGTGCCATGCGTGGCAAGCTTTTCTGTCCATTGGTTCAAGGCCTGCTCGAGCTCGGTTTGGGGTTCCGCATAGCGGAGAACGAGCTCGTTGAAATCCTTGTAGCCGGCGATGTCGACCCCCCAGAGCGCGATGAAACCGCGCAGGCGATCGCGCGGCTCTACATCGTCGGTCGTGCGCAACCAGACCAGAAAGGGGTGCTGGCTCAAGCGGCTGATCTTTTCTTGCAAGTAGCGCAGCACGGCCAACTGGCTGAGCGACGGGGGCGCTGACGACGGCGGAGCCAACGCTGCTTCCGACATGGGCGCCAGCGAATCTCGGTTCAACGGTGCCGCGATGGCGTCCAGGTGCTCGCCGTCCAGATCGAGGAGCATCTTGCGATAGTCGGCCGAGCGCTCGCCGTAGTCGTGCAGCTGATCGAGGACGGCCAGGAACATCGTGAATACGTGCTCGACCGCTTGTCGGGCCTCCGCCAATTGGATCGGAGACAGGCTGGCCCGGAGCAACGGCGCTTCATCCGCCTGCAGATGGCCGGTCTCGCGATCGCGGTGGTATTTCCCGTAGTAGTCGTGAGCCAAATTGTGCTTTTTCGAGAGCTCAGCGGCGATCGGCGCGGTGTGACCGAAGAAGACGTCTCCGCAGATCTCGATCGCCTCCATCATCGGGAAGCGCACCAGTGGGTCGGAGTGCCGCGCCGAGAGGCGCAGCAAATCCATGCCGAACCGCCGGACGATTTCGGCGTCGCGCGAGTGAAAGAGCCACCACAGCATCTTGCCCGGACTCCAGGCCGCGAGCTCGCCGAGCGGGAGCGTGTACCAGTTCTCGTAGAAAAGCCGCGAGTGCGTGCGATCCTCCTCGGTGTGTTCGTTGATGGCCCGCTCCAGAGCGTCCTTCGGCTCGGGATAGCTCAAGAACCACTTATTCAGGTCCGCAAAGCCCATGATGAAGTCGATCATCACCGGCGAGAACACGAACCGCCGCTCGAGAGGAACCGCCTCTGAATTGAGCCAATCGAAGAACTGGTGACCTTGAACCCGAGACCGACCCGCGCGCAATTCTTGCCAAACACGCTTCATTCGTCCCTGCTTTCGGCATGCTCACGATGGAGCTATCCCACGCAATTCCTTGCTAGCTCGCTGACAGCGCCGCCGTGCAACGCACGCAGCATTGGCGATCATCGGCACCATATCCGCGCACGCCAAGCGTGGTCAATGATAACCCGCAGGGCATGACCTACCTCGAGAGTGATAGCGTGCATCCGCGCAGCCGCGCGTGCGGGTGAACGCAGCGCGCCGCCGTTAGTACGATTGTCATCGGCCCGACACGTGACTCGGCTCAGCGAGCACCCGCGAGCTTGCGCGAAGCCTAAATTCAGCTCCAACGTCCGAGACGCCGAAGGCAGAGACGCGCCCGCTCGCACTCGGTGACCATCAAATAACCCCTGCCTACGGAGTGATGATTTTTGATTGATGGTCACGCAGCATGGCGAATTCCGCCACTGCCTTCGGCGTCGCGGCGCGCTTCACCACGCACGCCGAGCCGGTGCGGGAATGAATACGTGAAACGAACAAGACCCGGTCGCGGAACTCAGCTCGGGATCGAATCTCACGCGCTCGCGTCACATGCGCTGCGGCGCTTCGATGCCCAGGAGCTCGAGGCCGGTCGCCAGCGTTCGTGCGGTGAGCGCGCACAGGGCGAGGCGCGAGGCGCGTTCGGCGGGCTCGGATTTGAGTACCGGGCACTCCTGGAAGAAGGTCGAGAAGCTCGAGGCCAGGGCGTATAAGTAACCGCAGAGTTTGTGGGGTTCGAGCGAGGTTTCGACTTCGATCAAGGCGCGCCCGAAGGAGAGCAGCTCGAGCGCCAGGGCGCGTTCGGCCGGCGCGGCGATCACCAGCTCGCCCGCGCCGGCTCCGCCATCGGTCGCCGCCTTGCGGATGATCGATTGAATGCGGGCATGGGCGTATTGCAGGTAGCCGCCAGTGTTGCCCTCGAAGGCGACCATGCGCTTCCAATCGAAGACGTAGTCTTTGATGCGATCGCTGCTCAGATCCGCGTACTTCACCGCGCCGATGCCGACTTGGCGGGCCACGGTCGCGCGCTCTTCTTCGGGAAGGTCCGGGTTGCGTTCGAGCACGGCGGCGGCCGCGCGCTCCACGGCTTCGTCCAAGAGCTCGATCAGTTTGATGTTCTCGCCGCTGCGAGACTTGAGCATCTTGCGGTCGTCGCCCAGCACGGAGCCGAAGGCGACGTGTTCGGCGCGCACCGGCGGCGCGAGCCAGCCGGCCATCTTGGCGACCTCGAAGACCATCGTCAGGTGTTGTTGTTGTGGCGAGCCGACGACGTACAAGAGCCGCGTGCCGCCGAGCTCTTCGTGGCGGAAGCGCAGCGCGGCGAGGTCCGTCGCGCCGTAGCCATAGCCGCCGTCTTTCTTGCGCACGATCAGCGGCAGCGGCTCGCCGTCTCGACCGCTGAAGCCGGGCGGGAACACGCACAGCGCGCCGTCGTCGATCACGGCGATGCCGCGCGCCTCGAGCTCTGCGGCAATCTCCGGCAATTTCGGGTTGAAGAAGCTTTCGCCGCGCACGTCCGCTTCGACCAATTGCACGCCAAGCCGTTCGAACACGGCCGCCATGTAGCGCTTCGAGCTTTGCACGAACTCTTGCCAAAGTTCGAGCGTCGCCGGATCGCCGGCTTGCAGCGACACCACGCGCTTTCGGGCACGGTCGGCAAAGCCCGGATCGGTGTCGAATTTGACGCGCGCGGCGCGGTAAAAATCTCCCAGCTCACGCGGGTCGAGTGAGGCGGCCCCTTCTTGCTGCACGTCCACCAGCTGCTCGATCAGCATGCCGAAGGGCGTACCCCAATCACCGATGTGATTTTGGCGAACCACGGTGTGGCCGCGGAACGCGAGCACACGGCACAAGGTATCGCCGATGATCGACGAACGCAGGTGCCCGACGTGCATCTCCTTGGCGATGTTGGGCGACCCATAGTCGATCACGCACACGTCGCGCAGCTCCGCTTGCGGCACGCCCAAGCCACTCGCGGCCTGCAGCTCGGCCAGAGCGGAAGAGAGCACCTCGTCGCGCAAGGTCAAGTTGATGAAGCCCGGACCCGCCACCTCGACGCCCCCCGGAGCGCACAGATCCGACAGCTCGAGCTGGGCCAACAACGCCTGTGCCACCTCACGCGGCGGGCGGCGCAGGGCTTTGCCCAAACTCATGGCCAGGTTGACCTGGTAGTGCGCGCGCTCGGAGCGGCGCAGCAGCGGATCGGTGTCTTTGTACTCCGCACCGAAGGCACGCTCCAGCGCGGACGCGAAACGGGTGCGGAGGAGCAGCTCGGGGTGAGGCATGCCACTTATTACTGCTGTTCCCGCCGTGGGCAAATCTTCCAGGCGCGAGATTGAAGCGGTGATTCCGGACGGGCGGCGTGATAGTCGACGGGCGAGATGCGCCGCACCGTCCTCGGTTTACCGCTCCTTACGCTGCTTTCCCTGGTCTCGCTCGCTTGTCACTCCGCGGGCCCCTACGGCTACGCCCGCAACTATCAACCGCTGAGCGCCGAACAGAGCGCCTCGGAAGGCGCGCGCGAATTCGATCCGGTGATGGCCGAGCGCGACAAGGAGGACTGGAAGAAGGGCACGGTCAGCCTGTTCGGCGTGGTCAAGGCTCGCACGTCCGCCAAGAGCGGCGGCGCGTACCTGACGCTCAGCATGCGCACGTTGAGCCCGCGCAACCTGTGCGATGACTTCGACGAAGACACCTGCCGCGTGACCGTCAGCGAGCACGAGCACGCCACGCTGCACGCGATCGTCAAGCTCTCGAGTGAAGACGAGGTGGGCGAGCACAGCCTCGGGAAGGGCTCGCTCGTGCGCGTGGTCGGTCAGCTCACGGACGAAGTCGATCCTGACGACGGCGCTTCGGTCTTACGCGTCAGCTACTACCGTCATTGGCCGCGGCACTTCTACGTCACGACCGCGATGGCCTCGGGCATGACCAAGTAGTTCAGCTCGGGGGGTCCGCGCTGGGCGGAAGTGGACCGGGGTGATTGAAGCCGAAGCCGATTTGAAACTGGAGCCAGAGCGCGACGCCCGATTGTCGGTCTTGGTATCTCAGACGTTGATTACAGTCGGCGGCCGTGGCGCAATTGACTGGGCTTCGCCCACCAAATGCGTTGCCGACGCCGGCTTCGAGCCCCAAGCGCAAGCCGCTTTTCGTGACCCAATCGAGCGGGAAAGAGAGCCCGAGCATCGAGCCGTAGTCGCCCACATCCGTGCGCGCGAACATCAGGCCCGGTGACAAGGCGAAGGTCGGCGTGCGCACGACTGCGAAGCCCGCGCTGAACGCATAAAAGAACGAGGGCGGCCTCGAGCCGGAGCCCAAATCGGCCTGCTGATCACCCACGCTTTCGATGGGAAACGCGATCTTAGCGGTCAGACGCCCGCGCCCGGCGACGTACACACCGGCCTCAGCGCCCAGATTCACCGCCTCCGAAAAGCGATGCTGCCAATCCGCGGCCACCACGATTGCATCGAAGAAGGGCGTGCTGGCAACTGCAGCATCGTCGGGGAAATGCAGCACGGGGGCCGGCGGAGGAGGCGGAGGAGGCGGGTAGTAATACGCGTAGCCTGGCGGAGGAGGCGGATACCCGGGGTAAGCCGGGTACGCGGGGTATCCGGGAGACGAGGGAGGCGGCGGAGCGGCGGTCGGCGGAGCGACAGTGGGCGGAGTTGCCGTGGGCGCGGCCGGCGGAGCCACTGGCGGCGCGGGAGGGGCAGCGGGCGCGCCACTTGGTGGCGCGGCATCAGGCTCGGGGAAGGCCGCGGCCGGCGGGCTCGCTTGCGCCCACGCGCTCTCTGGCGAGGCACTCGAGAGGGCCAGGGAAAGCGGCAAAAGAGCGACAAACTTGGTCCCCATTGCAAGTATTAAGGAGCCTCCCCAGCACTTGGTCAAGCGTGCTAAGACCGCGGCGTGCGCCGTCGCTTCCCCGCCCTCACCCGACCTTGGTCCGCCGCTTTGCTGGGCGTCGTGCTGTCGGCAGCGCTCAGCCATCCCGCACAAGCCACGGTGGTGGAACGAGTGGTCGCGGTCATTGGCGATCGCGCGATCTTGCTCAGCGATTTGAAAGCGCGCGCGCAGCCGTTCTTGGTTCAAGTCACCCAGGGCGTGCAGCCGGGCGCGCAACGCAGCGCGGCCATCTCGCAGGTGTACAAGGGCGTGCTGGACAAAATCGTCGACGAAGAGCTGGAAGAGCGCGTCGCGATCCAAGCCAAGGTCACCGTGACCAGCAAAGAGATCGACGATGCGATCGCGCGCGTCGCCGCGCAAAATCAAATCCCGGTCAGCAAGCTGCTGGCCGAAGCCGCCAAGACCGGCGTGAGCGAACCCCAATACCGCGACGAGCTCCGGCGCCAGCTACTGCAGGCGAAGCTAGTGAATGTACGCCTCCAGGGTCGCATCCGCGTTACGGATGAAGATCTGAAAATCGCTTACCGGAAGATCGTGATGGAAGAGCGTCAGAAGCTGAGCTTGAAGGTGGCTTGGATCCGCATCCCCGCGGAGGGCTCCGGCCGAGCCCTGGCCGAACGCGTAGCAGAAGCGGCGCACAGCCAAGATTTTGCGCAGCTCGCCCGGCAATTTTCCCAAGATCGCGCGACGCGCGAGCTGGGCGGTCAGCTGCCCCAGAGCAAGGTTTCCGATCTCCCGCCCGCGCTCGCGCGGGCTGCGCTCGCGCTCGAAGTCGGTGAGTCCTCGGTGCCGTTGCGCATGGGCGACGACTTCGTGATCGTACGCGTCAATTCGCGAGCCGCCTCGCAGTTGCCCACCTTCGACGAAGCTCGTCGTGAGCTGGGCGACCGGGTCTACATGGACAAGATGGGCCAAGCGCGCCGCACGTGGCTCGACGGTCTGCGCCGACGCAACCACGTCGAAGTACGTCTCTAGTCGCAGACCAACCCGTACACGTCGCGTGGCAGCGCGCCGTGCGCGACGATGCGCTGCGCGGTTCTGAGCTCTTCTTGGATCAACGCTTCGAATTGCTCGAGGGGCAGGGCGCCCTCGATGCGTCGACCATTGGCGAAGAACGTCGGCGTACCATTCACGTTCAGCTTTTGGCCGAGCTTCATGTCCGTACGAATGGCCGCGTCGTGCACGCCCGCGTGGGCCGAGATCAGGAGCAATGCGCCATCCAAACCAGCCTTGCCCGCGAGCGCGCCGAGCGCGCCGTCGTCGAGCGCGTCGGGCGCCGCGAAGATGCCATCGTGGACGGCCCAAAAACCGCTGGCCGAGCCGCGCCGAAGTGCGTCGGCCGCGAAGTTCGCCAACAGCTGCGCGCTCTTGTGCTGCGGCAAAGGGTAGTCTTTCCAGACCAGGCGTAGGGCCTTCGGATAGCGCGCGAGCAGTGCCTTGAGCGTCGGTTCGACGCGCTTGCAATATTGGCACTCGAAGTCCGAAAATTCGACCAACGTCACCAGCGCATCGGCTGGGCCGCGCGTCGCTGATTTGCCGATCGGGACACAGGAGCGCGACTCTCCCGCGTTGCCCACACCGATCAAATTGCTACTGGTGCGCGTCGCGTACAACTCCGCAGGCGATATGCCCGCCGCCGTGAGCCAAGTCGCCGAGCGTTGCTCCTCGCGCAGCAATTGCTCAATCTCCGAAGCGGTCCGCTCGCCGTCGATCGCCTGTCCATTCAAGAACGAAAAGGGCGTCGATTTGAGCGCAAATTGCCCGGCCAACTGCAGATCCGCGCGCACTTGCGGCTCGCCCGCCGAGGACAAGTCCGAAAGCTTCGAGGCGCCGTAACCCGCGGCAGCGAGCTCGGTCGTCAGGCGCTCCGCGGTCAAGCTGGCCTCCCCTTGCAGCACGCGGTGCAGTACGTCGAAGAATGCCAGCGCACCGTGCACGCGCGCCACGCCCGCCAACACGCGCGCCGCTTCCAACGCGTTCGGATGTTCGCGCAGTGGTCGGTGATGAAAGACGATCCGCAAGTCGTCACCAAAGCTGGCTTTGACGGCTTCCAGCGCACGCCAAGCCTTGCGCGTGTGCGGGCAGTCCAAATCGCCAAACAACACCCAGGTCAATGGAGCGTTGCGCGTGCCCCAAATCGGCTCGCTGCCGAGCACGGGCAGAGCGGCGCGAGCGTCATTGGGAAAGCTGCTTGGGCCGACGCCGGGCGCAACCATGGGAGCGTGGCGAACGCGCCGGGGATTGAGCGTGATTTCGGGTTCCGGCGGCGGCGCGGGTTCGACCGGTGGCGGCTCGGGCGTCGCAACGGCCGGAGGCGGCGCGGGATGCGGCGCGGACGCAGTCTTCGGCGGAGCCGCTGGCGGCGCGTGGCGCGTGGCGTAGATGAACGCCCCCGCCACTCCGCCGAGCATCAGGATTAGCCCGGAGAAGACGACCACGAGCGGGAGCAGAGCGGAGCGCGCGGGGGGCGGAGCGACCGCGAGTGGGGAGGGAGAAGAAAAGAGAGCGGGAGCGGGCGCGGGAGCGGGCGCGGGCACGGGCACCGGCACGGGCATGGGCACGGGCACGGGGAGAGAAGAGAGGGGGAGATCGTTCACGTTCGCGTTCACGTTTTCGTTGCTGAGACGCGTGAGGTGGGCGGTGAAGGCGGAGACGTCTTGGGGGCGCGTGGGGGCGGGTTCGCTGGCTCGGGCGAGGTGGCCTTCGATCGCGGGCGGGATCGTGGGCGGAAGCAGGGCGCGCAAGAGTGCTGCGAGCGCGAACAGATCGCTGGCGGGCGTGGGGGGCTGAAGGCTGTCGCGGAGTTCGGGAGCGCGTAGGTTCGGGGGCACCAGTTGGCTGGCTTCGCCCGGGGGGCCGAAGCGGTTGGCCAGCGCGGTCACGCCGAAGCCGAACAGCACTTCGGGCTCCGGACCCTCGCTCACCAGCTCGGGCATCAGCAAGCCGTAGGCGATGCCTTGATCGTGGAGTGGCGCGAGCGCGGCCGCGATGCGCGCGCCGAGCGCGGCAACGCGTGGCAAGGTCCACGCATCGGCGGGCAGCTCGGCGACGCTGCCGGAAGTTGGCGCCGCAAACGCGACGTAGCCGCTGCCCGCGTCGATGCCCGACGAAAGTGGGCGCGCCAGGCCGGGAACCCCGAGCCCAAAGCGCCCCTGGCTTGCGAGCGCTTCACTCAGTTGCAGCGCGCTTCCACTCAGCGCGATTTGAATCAACCAGCACGTCTGACCGGTGGTTTGGTCCTGAGCGACGGCGATCGCGTTTGCGACGGGGGCGAAATTTCGAAGCACCCGGAACCGACTGTCAACCAATGAGCCGCTCGCCAGCATCTTTGTCAGTTTGACACGGCCACCAGCGGTTCAGACAGCTTGGCGCACGTTCGGTCAGGGTCGGCCGCATTTGACGCAGCTTTTCACCGGGAATTGCAGTGTGGCACGCCCTGTGCTCAAAGGAACCCGCGAGAATGTTCAACCTGCGCAGCGTGTTCGCGTTCTGGGCGATCGTGGCCTTGTTCTTGGGTTCGGCGGCGCGGGCGCAAGCCCAGACCGCGACCGGCGGCGTCACGGTCACCGTCCCCGCGACGGGCGTGATTCGCGATCACCAAGACTATTCCGGCAAGGTCCTGTCGACGCAAATCAACTACAAGGACTGCCTCAATGAGGACTTCTTCACCTTCGCGGTGAACTTGGGCACCGGTTACAACAACGGGTACTCGCTCGAGATTTGGGCTGGCGTTTCGTGCGACCAGCTGTCCGCTCGCCCGCCTTCGGTTTCGGCCACCTGCTGGAAGATCAACGCGGTGACACCGAACAACCTCGTGATGAGCATGAAGGCGACCGTTCGCGACATGCTCTCCGGGCGCACGGGGGGCAACAGCATCGACAACGGCGGCACCGACAGCACCGCCGGGACGAGTGGCACCGGTGGCACCGACTCTACCGCCGGCACGGGCGGCACGGGCGGCGCGGACACCAGCAGCGGCGGCACATCCGCTGCCGGAAGCACCAGCACCACCAGTTTGCCCTCGGACGCGCCATCGGCGTGCACTCCTACCTCGACGGCCGTGGGCGCGCAGCAGCTGACCCTGTACTTCATGCTGATCGACGGCAGCGGCAACGTGGGCGGGCAAACGACGTGGAAGGGCACTTACAAGCTGCTCGCACCCGATCCGCCCAGTGGCGTGACCTCCGGCACGGGCGAGAACATCGCGCCGATTCAGTGGATGGCGACCACCAATCAGGCAGATCAGACGATCGACGGCTATCAGCTGTACTGTGACCCCGCGCCGGGTCAAGCCGGCTTGGACGAAGCGGGCGTGATCGTGGATCCGGGCATTTTGCCGACCAAGTGCACGGCATCCACGATCTTGGTGCCCGGCGCGCGACCGGACGATAAGTACAAGTGCGGAACGGCCAACAAGACCTCCACGCGCGCCAATGCCACCGGCTTGATCAACAACGTGGCTTACAACGTGGCGGTCGCCGCGACCGACACCTATCGCAATATCGGCGTCGTTTCGGATCCCCCGGCCTGTGCCATCCCGCAACCAGTCACCGGCTTCTTCGAGGCGTACCGCGCGGCGGGCGGTGAAGGGGGCGGCGGCTTCTGCAGCTTCTCGCGCCATCGTCGGCCGCTGCTGCTTTTGACTGTACTCGGACTCGGCTTGGGCTTGGTACTGCGACGGAGACGCGCGACGTGAAACGATTCGTACTCGTTCTGACCCTCGGTTCTTTGCTCATTGCGTCGGCAGCACAGGCCCAAGGCTACGATGAATTCGGCTCCTACGGCCCGAGGCGCCGCGGAGAGTCGTCGCAAGACGGCCTGGTCGAGATCCGCTTCGGCGCGTACAACCCGCGGGTCGACAAATCCGTCCCCAACGGCACGCCCTACGCAGACACGTTCGGCACCACCAACCGCTACATGGTCGGTATCGAGGGAGATTGGCAGCTGCTGCGCATCCCGCACCTGGGTACGCTCGGCCCAGGCCTCGGGTGGGGCTTCACGCGCGCCAGCGGCTACGCGCGGCTGACTTCGGATCTGGACCAGATCTCCGACGAGACGACTTCGCTGACCATCATGCCCATCTACTTGGTGGCCGTGCTGCGCGCAGATGTGTTGCCGCGTGAGCTCGGCATTCCGCTCGTGCCCTACGCCAAACTCGGCATGGGCACCGCGCTCTGGTGGTCCAGCGACGGCGGCGAAACCGCGCATGCCGGCGACGTCAAAGGCACGGGCATCTCCTACGGTCCCCAGTACGCGCTCGGCGGCATGTTCCTGCTCGACATCCTGGACCAACAAACCGCACGCGACGCCGACGTCAGCCTCGGCATCAACAACAGCTACATCTTTGGTGAGTGGTACGGCAGCGAGCTCGACGCCTTCGGCTCCAACAAACGCCTGAACGTCGGAGCGAACACCTGGGTCGTCGGCCTAGCCATCGAATTCTGACCCCGCTCCCCGTCTGCAGAGTGGGCGTTCGCGATCCAGCCACGCACCTCGAAGCCCGCCTCGTTCCCGGCGTGCAGCGTGCAGCGCGCAGCGCGCGTGAACCGCTGACGATCCATATTGACCGCCAGGCAGTCACTGGCCGCCAGCCTCGCGCGGCACCCCGCCTCAACCCTCAAAATCGAGTTCGAGTTCGAACTCCGTTTCGCCGCGAACCGGCTCACCACGCGGTCACCTGGCCGCCAGCCTCGCGTGGCACCCCGCCTCAACCCTCAAAATCGAGTTCGAGTTCGAACTCCGTTTCGCCGCGAACCGGCTCACCACGCGGTCACCTGGCCGCCAGCCTCGCACTGCCACCCGCCTCAACCCTCAAAATCGAGTTCGAGTTCGAACCAATGCCGTTCGGTAAGGACCAAGACCACAATATGGACTCCATCGCTCACGCTGCGACCACAACCTGTCGTGGGCGTCGCCGCTTAACCGAACGGCATTGGAGTTCGAACTCCGTTTTCCGCCGCGGACCGGCCCACCACGCGGTCAAACGGTCGACGAGCACGAGTTGCACCGAGCGCGCCCCCCGTGCAGCCGCCACCTGGCCGCCAGCCTCGCACTGCCACCCCGCCTCAAGCCTCAAACTCGTGTTCGAATTCCATTGCCGATCGGTTAGCAGTTCAAGGGATCGAAATCGTTGGGAAAGCAGGCCACTCCTTTGATGGCGCCGAGAATCACTCACACTCACAGTTGGTGTGGTGGGGTAGACTCGCGAAAAAATCGAGGTCGAATTCCAATGCCGATCGGTGAGCAGCTCAAGCGATCGAAATCGTTTGGGAAAGCAGGCCGTTCTTTTTGTTGGCGCCGAGCATCACTCACACGCACATTTGGCGTGGTGGGTAGCCTTGCGAAAAGTCGAGTTCGAGTTCGAATTCGAACTCGATTTTCTAGCCGTGAAGGTGCTCTCCGCGCAAAATTGGGCGCGAAAGCTCTTTCTTAACTGAACGGCATTGGTTCGAATTCGAACTCGATTTTCTAGCCGTGAAGGTGCTCTCCGCGCAAAATTGGGCGCGAAAGCTCTTAACTGAACGGCATTGGTTCGAATTCGAACTCACGACGCACGCGGGCGCGTGCCTTCCAAGGGTGTTAGCGCGGGCGGCCACGCGCCGCGGCCGAGCGTGCGCCAACGAGAGTCGCCCACCGCGCCGCAGACGCCGCGCGTCCTTCGTCACGCCGGCAGCGTGAACCACGGTCAGCCTCAGCGCGCACGCAGGCTCAGCGCGCACGCAGGCTCAGCGCGCACGCAGGCTCAGCGCGCACGCAGGCTCAGCGCGCACGCAGCAGCCGGTCAATATGCTTGTGTTCCCAGGTGAGCGCGCGCTCATGGTAGCGGAACTCACGCTCCCGGCTGGCAAACTCAGGCGGATGGATCAACGTGCGGCCGCCCACGCGGACCTCCGGCATCACGTGGTGCAAGAGCTCGTGGAACACGATGTAGGACACGAAGTAACGGGGCACCCATTCGGCGTCCAAAACGGGGTGCACGCGGATCAGGCGTTCGGAGGCGCTGTAGCTGCCTAGCTTGATGGTGCGACGCTGCTTGGCGTCACCCGCTGGACGGGTGCGACGACCCCACGTGATCAGCACATCACCGATGCTGCCGCCGAAGTAAGTCTCGTTCAGCTGGGCGAGGATCTCCCCGAGGTCATGCACGTGACCTTCGGCTTGGAGCTTGACCGTGGCTCGGCGCGAAGCGCGGATCCGGTGGGTATTGGTCGAGATGAAGTCGCCGATGACCTGCGAGGCGTCGCGGTCACCGTGAACCACGTAGGCCACGAGGGCATCCAGGATGCGGGGCTCCGCCCCCAAAAACATCATGTTCACACGGACGCGCAGGCGCCCGCGCGCCCGCGTCTGCGTCACCATCCGGCGGCGGTTGTCCGTGACGCCGAGCTGCACGGGGCCACCAAAGGCCGCCTCGAGCCGCCGCTCGAGCCGCTGCCGCGCGCCTTCGTGAATGAAGATCTGCGGACCCGATGGCAGGAAGTAGAGCGGGACCTGCGCTTGCCCATCCGGAATGCGTACGGCAGCCGTTGCCATGCGCGGCACCGATGCGCGCGCAGCACGCCGCCGACCGACACGGCCAACGGACGCGGGGAGCCAGGGGAAACGCAATTGAGGAGCCATGGGACAGGAAGCGGCGAGTTGCCTGAAATTGGGACTAAGGGGAGAGATCGATAGCGTCAAGGAAACGAAAATAGTTCTTTCATTCTCGACACTTGACTAGGAAACAATGAGCGCCCGCTGCGGCGCCCCTAACCCCGCGAACCGCCAAGACTTCCCGAGGCCTGGCAGGAGTTTTGCGCCCACAAATGGCCTGCGAAGGCCCGCCGGCCGAGAGCACGAAATATCCCAACAATCCAAACAAGTTATCCCCAGAACCGACATCTCCTCACCTGACCAAGGCTGCTGACCGTGACGGCTCGCCGACGTACACGCACACGCGCACCCTCGCCACGATGCAGAGCGGGCGATGGATGGCTGGCTTGGCGCTCAGCGCAAACGAACACGCCGCGCAACGAGCAGAGCATCACGCCTCCGGGCTTGCACGGATGCATGAAAACTCTGCCCGCCGCGCGGCTGCTGGGAGTGCTTTTTACTTTAGCTCGGGCGGACGTTGCCGCGCTTCGCGTTGGGATTGTTCGGACCGCCCTGGCCATTGGCGCTGGCTGTGTTGCCGCCTGGGCCACGAGCATCCGCTGCGGCAGAGTGACCCGCCGGCTCACCTTTTCCCGTTGGCTTCGGTGCCTCAGACCCGGGCGCGTTCACATTCGGCGTGGCCGTTGCGCCGGCAGTGCCAATACCGTGGTGAAGCAGCAGCTTCTGCTCGATACGGAGCATCAGCTCCGGGTGCTGCTCGAGGTAGGTGCGGGCGTTGTCCCGACCCTGGCCAATGCGTTCACCGTCCACGGAAAACCAAGCGCCGCTCTTCTGAATGATGTTCAGATCAGAGGCGAGATCGATGATCTCCCCGGAGCGGCTAATGCCTTGACCGTAGAGAATGTCGAACTCTACCTCTCGGAACGGCGCGGCCAGCTTGTTCTTGACCACCTTCACGCGCGTGCGATTTCCGACCGCTACCGGGTCTTTTCCGGCCGCAATGCTCTCTTTGATGGCGCCGATGCGGCGGATATCTAGACGCTGGGAGGCGTAGAACTTGAGCGCGTTGCCGCCCGTAGTGGTCTCCGGGCTGCCGAACATCACGCCGATCTTCATGCGGATCTGGTTGGTGAACATGATGATGCAGTGCGAGCGGTTCACCGAGCCGGTGACTTTGCGCAGGGCTTGGCTCATCAGGCGGGCCTGCAGACCCACGTGCGAATCGCCCATGTCCCCCTCGATTTCCGCTTTGGGGACCAGCGCCGCCACGGAGTCGATGACGATCAGATCGACGGCGCCGGAGCGCACGAGCATGTCCGTGATTTCCAGCGCTTGCTCACCATAGTCAGGCTGGCTGATGAGCAATTCGTCCGTCTTCACGCCGAGCTTTTTGGCGTAGGTGATGTCGAGCGCGTGCTCGGCGTCGATGAAGGCAGCTACGCCGCCCTGACGTTGCACATTGGCGATGGCGTGCAGGGTAAGCGTGGTCTTACCGCTCGATTCAGGGCCGTAGATCTCGACGATGCGGCCGCGCGGGTAGCCACCGATGCCGAGCGCGATATCGAGCCCCATGGAGCCGGTGGGCACGACTTGAACGTCCCCACCGATCTTCTCGCCGTCTTTCAGGCGCATGATAGCGCCGTCGCCGAACTCCTTCTGGACGCTGGCAATTGCGAGTTCGAGCGCTTTGGTTTTCGGCTTTTCGTCCATGATGGTGCGACCTTCTTCGGGGGTTTGAACTCGACCCGTGGGGAAGCTTGTACTGCTCGGTTGTTCAGATGTCAACGCCGAGCGCCGAGCTCGGACATAGCCTGGCCGCCACGCCCTCGCGCAAGAGCAGGGGGCACACTGCACCGATCGGCGCTGCCCGCCCCGGTCGATGGGCTCATTTGCTGCTCCAATCACAAGTCATTGGGCAGTTGCGACCGCCCTCGTCGTGGGCGCCTTGCGCCAGCCAGTTCAGCAGGGTGCTCCGTTGCGCGTCGGTCAGCGGTTTGACCGCCGGGACGACAGAAGGGTTGCCGGTTTCCGGCATCAGACCGCTAGCGACGGCGGTCTGCATCCGCTGCCAGACCAAGGTCGAGGACGTCGCAGTGGGGAACGGAGCCTGCGTGTCTTCGTAGGTCATCAGCGGCATGGCCGCGCCATTCAGCGTCGGATCCTGATGGCATTGCTGACACACGCAATTGACGACTTTGTACGCATCACACCAACGCACGAGCTCGCCGCTTGCCGCACCGGCAGCTCCGCCTTCGCCGCCCGAACCGCTGCCCGCGCTGAGATCGGGGACATCACCCCCACCCCTACGCTCGCTGCTCTGATCACCACAACCGACGGAGAGCGCGAGCAACGCAGCGGCAAACGCCGTCCCAATCAAGGCGCGAGTAGGTCTCGCAAATGCGGTCAGCATGGGTAAGACCGGAAAGTCTAGACCAAGCTCGGGCGAATCGGCACTGGCGGATCGCGATTTCCGCACAAAAAGCGGCACCGTGACGTACGCGCGGGCTCTAGCCGAGCTCTTTGTTTTGGCTCGTTTTTGCCTCGCTCGTCTCGCTCCGTCAGATTTATCTGCTGTGGCTTCGACGTAAGTGCCGAAAGTGAGAAGGGACCGCGTGGCTCGCTGCGCAACGCGAAGCGCAGCGCTCGAGGCCAACGCGGTACCGTGTGCTTTCTGCAGGCCTGTTCCTCTAGCCTCTGCTGAAGCTCAGGGAGTGAAGGAGCCGCTCTCGCCGCCGGCACCCGCGCCAGCAACATCACCGCTGCTGTCGCCGCCGACACCACCCGCGCTATCACCGCCCGCTCCGCCTTCGGCGCTCGCAGCACCGCCCGCGCCCGCCTCCGAAGCAGCGCCCGCAGCGGGTTCGCTCGCGCCAGCAGCGCCAGCTACGCCCGTGACACCAGCAGCACCGGCCTCACCGACGGCGGGGGTCTTGGGATCAGAGGAGTCGCTACAGCCCTGAATGGTCGCGAGCGCCAACAATGAGATCGCAGAAACACCAAAGACAAGTCGCATATTCTTAGTCATGAGCGGGACTTTCGCTCGAACTGAGGCACGAACGCAATCGGCTGGTGACGACTCGTTGACGCTCGTCGACTCGAAGTCATCTCGGTTGCTCAGCCGCGCCCAGTCGATGCCTTCTCGGTTTCGCGATGGAGAGCACACACTCCCATGAGTGGTCCGCGAGCTCGAGCCGCGCGAACGCTTACGCGCCTGCGGTACCGCCGCCGCCGCTCTTCCCGGCCGCGCCCGCGCTCGAACCGCCGGCTCCCGCACTCGCGCCGGCTGCGCCCGCGTTCGAACCGCCGGCTCCCGCACTCGCGCCGGCTGCGCCCGCGTTCGAACCGCCGGCTCCCGCGCTCGAACCGCCTGCGCCCGCGCTCGAACCGCCTGCGCCCGCGCTCGAACCGCCTGCGCCCGCGCTCGAACCGCCTGCGCCTGCGTCCGAGCCGCCCGAGCCGGCGTGTGCTCCCGCTGCGCCTGGTGCTCCGGCCGTGGGTGCTCCGGCCGTGGGTGCTCCGGCTGCTGGGGCTCCAGCGACAGAACCCGGGCTCGTGTCTCCGATATCGCAACCTTGCAAGCTCACGAGTGCCAGCAAAACGATCGAGGATGCGCCCAACGCGAGCGTCGTATGCTTAGTCATGACCTGTGCCTCGATGCAGAAGGATCGGCCTGACCCGCGGACCTGTCAAGCATTCGACCGGCGCGGTCGGCGTTCAGGCGCGCACTCGGTCGGACTTGGGCTGCGTCACGATCCGGCGCACCTCGATGCGTTCAGCGCGACGCGCACTGGCGCGTGCCACCGAAAATTGAAAGCCGTGGAACTCGACCACGTCACCCGTGCGCGGGACGCGTCCGACGAGATCTGCCACGAAGCCGCCCACGGTCACGGTCTCTGCGTCTTCGTCGATGCCCAAGATCTCGAACAGCTTGCGCGTCTCGGCCGAAGCGCGGCACACGAACACGCCGTCGTTGCGCCTGAAAATACGCTGGTCGACGCGATCGCTCTCGTCTTCGATCTCACCCACGATCTCTTCGAGCACGTCCTCGAGCGTGATCAGGCCTTGGGTTCCGCCGTATTCGTCGACCACGATGGCAATGTGCCTCCGTTCCTCTTGAAACGTGCGCAACACCTTCTCCAAGGGCGCGCTCGCGGGCACCACCAACAGCGGCGTTTGCAGCTTATCGAAGTCGATGTCCGCGCCCGTGGCCAGCGCGCCGTCCCGGAACAACAGGTCCTTCACGAGGATCACACCCTTGGCATGATCGAGATCCGAGTCGGCCGTGTACGGGAAGCGGCTGTGCTGCGAACGCCGAATCAGATCCAGGTTCTCCTGAAGCGTGCGTTCACCAGACAAGAACACCACTTGGGAGCGCGGGACCATCACCTCGTAAGCAGTGAGCTCACGCAACGCCGTAGCACCCTCGATCATGTCTGCCACGCGACCGGCCAACGCGCCCTCGGTGCGGCCGAGCGCGACCAAGAGCCGAATCTCTTCCAAGGACGTGACAGGGCTTTCGTGATTGCCGCGCAAGATCTTGGCCACCACGCTGGTCAAGAACAACAGCGGCTTGAGGATGATCGTGAGGCCAGTGACGGAGTAGGCCACGGGCGCCGCGAGCTGTGCCACGTAGGTCACACCGATGGTCTTGGGGATGATCTCCGAGAACAACAGCACGGCGATGGTGAACGTAAGCGAAAATGCCCAGAGCGTGGACTCGCCCATCGAGCGCACGTACATCGCGCCGCACAGCGAAGCGCCCACGGTATGAGCCACCGTGTGGAACGAGACGATGGCCGCGATCGGGATGTCGATCTCGCGTTTGAACTCGCGCAAGATCTCCGCGGCCCGTGACTTGCCGAGCGCCTCGATCTGAGCGTGCTGAACGCTCAAGATCACGGCTTCGGCGATCGAACAGAAGAACGAGATCGCGAGCGATCCGAGAACGGTGAGAACGAGGAACAACATCGGCCGAGCGCGCGGTCACTCGAGCGCGGGCGCGAGCGTAGCCGAGAGGCTCGCCCTACGCGAGAGCGAGCCTGTTTCGGCCATGAAACCGGCGAATTGTGGCTAAGTCAGGCGCGCGGCGCGCCGGCGACCAGCTGCTGTTGCTGCTGTTGCAAGAATTGGGCGACCGCGCGGGAGCGCTCAATCGCAAACTGCTTGACCTCGCGATTGGACGAACCGGCCAGCGCGTTGAGCAACTTGGTCACGCGGTCGAGCTGACGCTTCTGGAACAAGGCTTCGAAGTAGTTGTTGGCCAGGCGCACGTCGTTCGCCATCTTGGCCTCGTGCTTCTGTAACAGCGCGATGACGGAGTCCAGGTCGCCATTTTGACCGTACAGCGCGGACAAGCAGATCAACGCGAGCGGGTCGTTCTCGTTGCGCTCGACGGCTTTCTTGGCCCACACCAACGCCTGATCGCGCGTGGCTTCGTCCGCCGAGTACAAGCCCTGCAGCGCGATGAACGGCGCCGCCGTCTTCTTGTTCGGCTCGGCTTCGGACAGCGCGTTGATCACCCGGGTGGCCGCTTCCTCGCTCTCGGTCTCTTTGACGTGCGAGAACAGGTACGCCCAAGCGTCGACCGAATTCGGATCGATCTTGATCGCTTGCTCGATCATGGCCCGCTCGTTGGCCGGGTCTTTCTTGCCTTGGAACACCTTGGCCAGGTGCAGCACGGGCAGCGGATTGTCGGGCAAGAGATTCTGCGCGCCCTTGAGCGTGCCCTCGGCCTTGTCGAACTTCCCTTGCTGAAGCTGAGTGATACCCAGGCCGAGCCAATCTTCACCGCCGCCACCGAGCGCGACGATCTTGCTCATCACCTTCTCGGCGCGCTCGAACTTGCCGTACTTCATCAGCTCTTGGACGAACAAGCGCGCGCGGTTCAGATCGTTCGGATCCTCGTTCCAATGCTTTTCGAGACCGGAGAGCAGATCATCGAGACCGATCGCGATCGGACGGCCATCGGCGTCTTGCACTTGCACGGCGGGGCCGTTGAAGCCGAGCAGCTCCCACATCTTGTCAATCTCGAGGGCGATCGGGCCCTTCTTGAGCTGCTCGTTGAGCTCGTCACTCGGCTTGCTCAGGGGCAGGACGATCAGCGCGTTGCCCGGCACCCCGCCGGGAAAAGCACTCACCGGCGCGACAATCGCCGCACCGCCTTGCAAATTGAGGTTGGCGGCAGGGCCGTTCGGAGCTCCGGGCGGGGTCGGTTGGGTCATCGAGGGGGGATTGTCTAGCAGTGCGCCTACAGCTGGGCAATAGTGCGCGCAACATGGCGAGTTCCAGGTCGACTCCACTTCGAATTTTCACGCTATTCCTGGCGGCGTTCGCTTTCTCGGTGACGATTCGCGCACACGCCGACACGATGATCATCAAAAACCCCGGGGACCACTCGCGGTACGTCTTCGAGCCCGAGCCGCACCTGCTCCTCGGCTACGTGGACGCGCCCGGCGTCGCCAGCGGAGCCGGCATTGGGCTCGGCTTTCGCGGCACGGTGATCCTGGTCAACAACGGCTTCGTGCGCACGATCAACAACTCGATCGGCATCGGTTTCGGCATCGATTGGGTGCACTACAGCCACCGCAACGACTACTGCGTGGGCACGCCCGGCGGGGGCTGTTACTCGGACAACCAAAGCGTGAACAACCTCTGGTTCCCGGTCGTGATGCAGTGGAACTTCTTCCTGAGCCGCCAATGGTCGGTGTTCGGCGAACCGGGTCTCGCCATCCGCTACACTGGCTTTCAGGGTGGCCACGATACCCAGCTCGAGCCGGCCTTCTACGCGGGCGGTCGCTGGCACTTCTCCGACTCGATGACCCTGACCATGCGCATCGGCTATCCGCTGATCTCGGTCGGCGTCTCGTTCATGTAACTCGGCCTTCAGAGCCGCTGTGCCCGTAAACGGGCCCGTGCCCGACTCTCGGGGGGAATTCCTGAGGGGCGATCGCGATCCCGCATCGCACCTCGAGGCACGCGCGTTCGCCCGCGCATTACAGCGTCGCGCAGTAAGACCCAGCGCGCGCTGAATCTCCCAGAGCACGGGGCGCGCTCGGACTATCGCCAAGGGAGAGGAGGGAGAAGAGGGCGCCAAGAGCCTTTCGCGACCCATCAAGCCGAAACCACACCGGAGCACACCGGAGATTTTGGGTTAACAAAGCAAGTCACTAGGGCACATTTTCTACGGCGCCAGACAACCAGATAGCCAACGATCACTTACTCGATCGAAGAACGCTGCCATGCGTGGCGCTCAGAACCCCTCCGGCGTCCTTCTCGGGTGCACCACCCCGCATTCGGTGCACAACGACGCCAGCTCTTACGCCCATCGCTAAACCACAAAATTTCCGCGCCTTCTGAGGTGTGGTGCTTTGCTCAATCGCCGAGCTGGGCTCTTGGCGCCCTGTTCTTCCTCCTCTCCCTTGGCGAACCTCCGGGAGACGGACCGCGCCGCCTGGGGTTAAGCGGCGTTTCGCGGACCGAATCCTGCGGAGGAGCTGGGAGATGCGTCGCCGTGGCGACACTTGCTGCTCACTGCGCGCGCCCGGTGCCGGAGTTCGCCGCCGAAGGCTGAGCCGGACGCGGGGGGAATGGTGACCATCAAGAAACAGAACCTCGACCCGGGCTCGAGTAGGGAGACGGAACGCGGGCACGGGCAGGTTTGGGGGGAGAGCCGAGGGGCACAGCCACATTACGCGCAGATCCGCGCACAGATGGCGGTAGGCCGGGACTACGCTATATAGACGGAACGCTCATGAATAGTTTCGTGCTCGTAGCGATCCTCGGCCTAGCCCTTCTGATGATCGTGCACGAAGCGGGGCACCTGCTTGCGGCGCGGGCGTTCGGCATGCGCGTCGTGCGTTTCAGCATCGGCTTCGGGCCCGCGCTCTGGCGCTACCAAGCGCGCGGCAGTGAAACCGTGTACCAGGTCGCGCTGATTCCATTTCTGGCCTACGTCCAAATCGCGGGCATGAACCCGTTCGAAGACGTCGATCCGGACGACAAGTCGAGCTACGCGAACGCGTCGCTGGTCGGTCGCATCTCGGCCATCTTCGCCGGTCCGCTCGCCAACTACCTGTTCGCGTCGGTGCTGTTTTTCGCGGCGCTGATCATCGGCGGCAAGCCCGTCCCCACCACCTCCGTGGTGGTGATGGACGGCCCGGCCAAAGCTGCGCAGATGAAGAAGGGCGACACCATCCTCAACATCGACGGCGTGGCGGTCACGGACTGGGAGCAGATGCGCAAGCTGATCCTCGCCCGGCCGAACAAGCCGCTCGAGATCCAGGTGTTGCGTGGCAAAGAGCAGCTCACGCTGCACGTCACTCCGCAGTTGAAAGAGGGCGGCGGTAAGATTGGCGTGTCACCGATCGAAAAGCAGGTTCCGATCGGCATGCGCGAAGCGCTCTCGGCGTCCGTGCGTCTGCCCTTCAATGTGGTCGAAGAGTTGGTGTTCGGCCTGTCGCGCATCATCAGCGGCAAAGAGAAGCCGGACTTCAAAGGCCCGGTCGGCATCGTGCGTGAGACGTCGAAGGCCGCCGAGCGCAGCTCAGCCGAATTCTTGTGGTTCCTGGCCGCGCTCAGCGCTTATTTGGGCGGCTTCAACCTGCTGCCCTTCCCCGCCCTGGATGGCGGGCGGCTGACGTTCCTCGCCTACGAAGCCGTCACGCGCCGCAAGCCGAATGCGCGTGTGGAAGCGAACATTCACGCCTTTGGCTTGATGCTGCTGATCGCGCTGATCACGGTCGTGACGTTCCGCGGGAATTAGCGTCTGCCGTCACGCGAGAGCCGCGGCGCGGCGTGCCGCGCTACTACTCGCACCCGCACTGCCGCAATCTCCCTCGCTCGACTACGCGCGCCTGTTCCGGGGTGCCTGCCGGGGAGCGCGCTTGCGAGACGCACCTCGCGGCTGTGCCGACGGCGCGGACGCCACCCCACCGAGCACGTAGGCCGTGAGAAAACCTGTCAATTCGGCGACCAAGCCGTCGGCATCGAGCCCGGGTGGGCCCTCCAGCAAGTGCGCGAGCATGGTCGCGCGCACGGATTGAAAGATGATGAACGCCGCCGCATCGACGTTGCCCACGCGCAGCGGCGCGCGGGTCGCCGTGAGAAAGTGCCGTACGAGTTCGATCACGCGTCGGTCGAAGGCTTGCACGCGCTCGGCCTTTGCGACCCTCAGCCCCTCGATCGCGAGCACGCGGTGCAGACCGGGCGATTGCGCGTAAAGATGCGCCAGCCCGCGCAGTGCCGCGCTGATGGTTTCGACCGGGGCCTGATCCAGATTGCCCTCCGCGAAGACCGTCAGCATCACGGCCATCGTGCGTTCGAATTCGCGATCTTGGAGCGCATCGAGGATCGCGTCGCGGTGCGAAAAGTACTGGTAAAGTGAGCCGATGCTCACGCCCGCCACCTCGGCGATGCGCGTGGTCGTGGCCGCTTCCAGGCTCTCGCGGTCGAGGATCTGCGCCGTCGCCTCCAGGATCGCTCGGACGGTTTCCTTCGCCCGCGGTTGCTGCGGTCGCTTTCGCGCGCTGGGTGCCATGGGCCTCGGCGAGCGTTCTACACTGCCCGAGCGCTGGCGTCGCCGAGGTGCAATGCATTGGCCTTTGCCCGTAGGGACTCGCGCAACGAAAATCGGCGGTCGAAGCCGTCGAGGTTCTTGTGCACGACGGCCTGGAAGCACTCGGACGAGCCCTGTAGGGCAATGCGCCAGGACCAGCCGAGAAATAAATGCCACAGGCGGTACCAGCGCTCACCGTACGAGCGCGCGATTTTGGCTCGGTTTGCCTGCCAGTTCTGCTGCCAACGCTGCAGCGTGAGCGCGTAGTGAACACTCACATTTTCAACCGAGTGGATGCCGAAACCCGCCTTCTCCATAGCCTTCGTCATTTCACTCAGCGGCAGCGACGCATCCGCGCCTGGGAAAATGTGCTTGTTCATGAATAGGCCCCACACCATGTCCTCCGGGCGCATCCCTACGGGCGGTACGCCGAACGGCCCGCCGCGACGGAGCCCGCACCACTGAATCAGAAACAGCCCGTCATCCTTCAATCGTTCGCGAACGACTTGGAAGTAACGCGCGAGGTTCTTGAGGCCCACGTGCTCCACCATCTCCAGACTGACGATACGGTCGTATTTCTGTTCCGGGATCTCACGGTAATCGAGGCACAGAATCCGCGCGCGCTCGGTCACGCCCCGCTCTGCGATGCGCGCGTTGCCGAACGCCGCGCCCGTCTTGGCCAGCGTGACGCCCGTGACGTCCGCGCCGAATTCGGCGGCCGCGTGTGCGGTGAGCGTGCCCCAGCCACAGCCGATATCGAGCAACGACTGACCCGGCGCGAGCCCGAGCTTTTGACAGACGAGATTCATCTTGTTCCGCTGCGCGTCTTCGAGCGACTCCTGCTCGTCTCGAAAGACGCCGCTAGTGTAAATCATCGAATCGCCCAGGAACGCCGCGAAGAAATCGTCGCCCCGATCATAGTGGTCGCGCACGATCCGCCGATCCTGGGATTTGGAGTGGATCAGCCACTCCGGGATCATGCGCGTGACGAGGAAACGCAGATGCCCCAGCGTGATCTTGAAGTCGACGAGTTCACCGCGCGTATCGAGAAAGGCGCCCAGATCGGGGATATCGATCGCGCCCTCGATATACGCCTCGTGCAGCGTCTCCATCGGCATCGGGCCACGCTCGAAACGGCGCTCCAGCTGTTTATCGACGAACACCACGTAATCGGAGACTCGAACCATCCAGGTACCTCCTCGCTGTGCGATGGACCAGAGAGTGCGGGATGCGACTCACTCTGTCTATTCGCCTTCCCCTCACTTTCACGAGCGGCCCCCGACAGGCGCAATCGCCAGCAGGACAGCACGCGGCGGATGGCTGGAAGGCTCGCGGGGCTCAGGTTTTGGTCGACGGCAGGCGCGCGAAATCGCGCAACCGTGAGCTCGGAAGCGCCGAATGGCACGGGTGTATGTTAAATTTCAAAAACGTTGGTCATGGCCACCGTACCCGCTGAAGTCATTCGCCCATTGCGCCGCGTGGAATACGACCAATTGGTCGCCCTCGGCGTATTCCAAGACGAACGCATCGAGCTGCTCGACGGAGCGCTGTACGAGATGAGCCCCATTGGCATCCCGCACGACTTCGCCGTGCAAGAGCTCACGGAAATTCTCGTGCAGGCGCTGCACGGCCGCGCCAAGGTACGGCCGCAGATGTCCTTCGCAGCGTCCGAAATCTCGGAGCCCGAACCGGCTCTGACGCTCACGCCCTCGATCTCCTGGGATTCAGAGCAGGCCAATCAAGCCCTGCTGATCATCGAGGTCGCGGAATCCTCGCTCGCGATCGACAGGGGCCGCAAGCGCCGGTTGTACGCGAACTGCAACGTCCCAGAGTATTGGATCGTGAATCTACCCGAGCATTGTATCGAGGTGTACACGCTGCCGGAGCCCAACGGTTACGCTCGCGTCGAGAGGTACGAGCCCGGCCAAGCGATCCGCCTGGGTGCATTCAGCGATGTCGAAGTGCGCGTTTCTGCCGTGATGAAGTAACGGGCGAGGCGCGTCGTCCTATCCCGAGGCAACTCGGCGTCGTGGCTTCGCGCGCACGTCGATACGGCGAAGATCAGTGGAAGTCGCACCTTCCCGGCGCTCTCGCTTGGTCCGGAGCTTGCTGGTGGGGGTATCGGAACGGCAACGTGCCGCGGCTCGACGTCGAGTTCTAGTTCTGGCAGCGCGGCGCGCTGGCCGTTTTCCCGGGTTCGTAGTCATCCGTCAGCGTCTCCAGGAAGCAGAGCAGATCGTCGAGTTGGTCTTCGGTCATCGGCTCGGCGGAAGCGACCGCGCGTCCATCGAGCGGTTTTTGCCGGTCGATGTTGCCCTGCAACAACGCCGGCAGATCATCGAATTTTTGCACCACGCCGCCGACGTATTGCGTCGTGACTAGCCCGTAGCGCGGAAAGTCGGCATCTGGTTTGGCTTTCGCGGTTCCGCCAATGGTCGGATACCAGAGCTCGGGTCGGGTATCGCGCGTGTTGTAGAAGCGCACCGCCTGTTCCAGGCTGTGAATCACGCCATTGTGAAAGAAGCTGTGGCGAGTAGCGACATTGCGCAGGGTGGGCGTCTTGAACATGCCGCAGAATTGGTTCGGGCGCCCCGGGACATAGGCGTGGTCTTTGCGAACCGGTCCGCAAATCCCCATGTCCACGTAACCGCGCTCGCGGTTGGCCGGGATTTCTGGGTTGCGTGGCACGCCGATAGCCTCGAACGAGAAGTCAGTGAACATGCTCCGGCTGCCGTCGACACCCGGGTTCGGGAAATGGCACGAAGTGCAGTTGCCGATTTCGGGATCGTTGAAGATCTGGAATCCACGTTCTTCGGCATTGGTGAACGTGCCTCCGACTAGTTTGGCTTCGTGACGATCGAACTTGCTATTGTACGGGTGGAAGCTGGCATCTTCGGTTTGAAAGCTCTGCAGCGCGAGCTGTACTTTTGCCAGCGCGGCATCGGCGTCGTCCAGCGCGCGCGGGCCGAAGGCGGCCAGGAACGCGGGCGCGTACGCGGCCGCGCGCACTTTGGCGACCACCTCGGCGGCGCTCTTGTTGGCCATCTCGACCGCTGACAGCAGCGGGATTTTTGCCTGTTCACCCAGTGAATCGACGCGGCCGTCCCAGGTGTAGCCACCGCCGGGGGCGGGCTCGGCGATGCCGTCGGAGTTGTCGAGTAAGTCGGCGTAGGCGGGCGTGTATTCGGTGTAGCGGAGAGACGGCACCGCGCGCGTGCCCAGCGCTTTGCCGCTTGGACCGCCGACTTGAACGGCGAGGCCATTGGGCGGACCGTAAGCGTGCCCCGGGTCGTGGCAAGTGGCACAGGCCTGCTTGCCGCTGGCTGACAGTGACTTATCGAAGAACAGCTCGCGGCCAACATTCGCCGCAGCGCTCATCTTGAAGACGGGTGCACGACGAGCGGCACTGGCGGGCGCGGCTTCCGCATGAACCAGGTCGGCTTGGAGAGCCACGGCGGTGGGCGCGGGATTGCTCGTGCCCTCACAAGCCGTCAGCACGACCACGGCAGACAGCAGCCATGGGTAGCGTTCGCAACTTTTCATCGCTCGGTCTCCGTAAGGAAATGACGCGAGCTGCACCGGCCCTCGATAGAGAGGGCCGGCACGCTCGCAATCCGACGTTATTTCAGCAAGCTCGGTGTCAACGGCTCGAGTGCGAGAAGTCGAACAGATCGAACAGATCGTCGACGGCAGGCATGTTCGTTGGAACGTACGGGTCGTTGGCATCCGCAATCGGGTTCGGCAGGTTGTCGCGGCTGCGGTTCGTGACCGGCGAAAGCGTCCAATTGCGCTCGATGAACTTCAGGATCGAGGTGTGATCCGCGTAGTTGTGGCTGATCTTGCCGCCCGTCGAGTACGGCGAGATGGCGATCATCGGGATGCGCGGTCCGTCGCCGAAGAAGTCGATCGGCTGGATGAAGCCAGAGTCGTAATACGCGCCACCTTCGTCGAAGGTGACGATCACCAGTGTGCTGGCCTCGAGCGCCGGGTTCGCGTGCAACTTGGCCAAGATGTTCTTCACGTACGCTTCGTACAAGTTCAGCTTGGAGGATTGTGGGTGGCCGTCGAGCACGCCGTCGGGGTGGGCAAAGGAGACCGCCGGCAGCTTGCCGCTGGCGATGTCCGCGTACATGTCGACCGTGTCTTTGATGTGTTCGCTGCGTTCGGCCGGATCGGCCATCACCGACGTTTGATATTCGAACGGGTTGCAGATCTGGCAATAGCCGGACAACCCTTGCACGGCGCGGTTGTAAAGCCCGCCGTAGAAGCGCCAGGAAATGTTGCTCTCACGCAGTGTGTCGCCAATCGAACGCTGCTTGGTCGGGGGCACGAACGTACCCGTCGTCTTGAGCGTGCCGTCGGGTTGATAGGCAGGGTTGGTGTTGTTGAGGTAGTAGTAGGTGTTGGCTTCGCAGTTGGGGCTCGGGCGATGCGGCAACGCACCCAGGTAGTTCACGATCGGGCCGACGCCAGGCGCCGTCGGATCGGAGCAATTGCTGAACGCGCCGTCGATCGTATAGTTGTTGTTGGTGTTGGGCCGCGGGTTGGGGTTGGCGATCATGTTTGCGGGCGGCGCGACCGGGTGACCATTGCCGTCCGTCCAGGCCACGGCATCGGCGAAGCCGAGCATCGAGTGGTTGGCGCCGGTGCCGCCCTGCACGGATTGATGGAAATTGTCGCTCATCGCGTATTTGTCGGCCCACTCTTTGAACAGCGGTGCGTCGCCGTTTTGGACGTTGAAGAAGGCCATGGAGTTGCTCGTGCCGTTGTTCGCCGTCGATGCCGAAATGAGCACGAACGGGTACAAATCACTGCGGCAACCCGAGGGGTTCTCGGCCGTGGCATTGGCCAGCGCACAATCGGACTGCTGCCACATTTGATAGAAGCGATGCAGCGGATCGCCCGTATACGCGTCGTAGGGCATCGTGGCGCTCGTCAACTGGAACGGACCGGCAGGTAGGTGCTCGGCGTTGGGGATGCGCGTATCCGTTACGCGCGCCGGCAGACCGCTCGCGCCGGTGGTCGTCAACACCAGGTCGGACGGATCGAGATCGGTGATGAACGCCGCTGCAATGGCCGCAGAAGTGAACGGCGGCGCCGTGTCGCGCGGAGCGGTCGGTGTACCGGCGGTGGTGGGCGGGGGCAACACGTCGTAGGGCGTCTTGCTGGCAGCTCCGATGTAGTACCCGGCTTCCGGAGCAGCGCTCGCCTGGATGGATTGCTGATAGTTCGGGCCGGGCGTGCCGTCGGCGTTGATGATGCCCTTCGACAGCAAGTTCGACACCGTCTGGCCGGGGCGCGGCACATAGGTCGCGTACACATGATCGAACGTGCGGTTTTCGCCGATCAAGACGATCACGTGCTTGATCGGGCTGACCGTGATCGGGTCGGAGCACGTGATCTCGACCGTTTGGTGCGAATTGCAGGCGCTGTCGCCATCTGCCGCTTTCAGGGTGATGGTCGCCTTGCCGACCTTGGTGCACGTGAACTGGGCCGCCGCACCGGCTGCGTCGGAGATCGCGCCGGAGCTCGCGCTCCACGAATAGCCGAGCGCGCTCGGTGCATGGTCGATATCCACTGCGTTGGCTTGCAGAGTCACCGAACCATTCACGGCAACCTCGGCCGGGCTCGCGTCGATACCGTCGATGCGCGGGCAGGCGTTCACGCTGCCGTTCACGAGAATGGCGCCCGTCTTCGGCTGAATGTCACAAGTGAGATGAACCGTAACCGGTTGGGTCGTCGCGCTTTCGATATCGAAAGTGGCGGATCCCGCGCACGTGCCCGAAGCGTCGGTCGTGTTGCCCGTCAGGCTCAACGAGTAACCCTTGCCCAAGGGTAAACCGCTGATGATTGCACTGACTTTTTGACTGTTCTTAACGTCGATCGAACCTACCTTGCTGAATGAGTTCGGTCCAACGATCGTGTAGCTGACACTGTCGATGGCGATCCCCGCGCCGAGCTGTAGCTCGAGGCCGACGGTGCCACTCTGCTCTGCGCTCTCGGCCGAACCGGGACCTTCGGCAGAAGAGCAACCGCTGAGCGCCCAGCCCGCAACCAGCGAGCCCAGCAAAACGCCGCTAATTATGCTTGTTCTCATCACAACACCCTTCGTACGACTCACACGCGCGACGAGTCGCGGGTAGTCGCGCCTCGCCCACCTGCGCGGGCGACTGTACGAGTCGTGTTCGACGCGAGAGGGAACGTTGCGTACCGTCTGTGCAAGGAACACGCGCCGAGTACGTGGCGCTGCAGTGACCGCGCACACCCCTCAGACGTCGCCGCCATGACGATGATGACGATTGCGCGAGTCAGCAGACCAACGTGTGTCCGCTCTGTTGACGGTCTCGCCCTGAGCGGCCCGGAAGCGCCCGGCTGGCCGCGGGTCCGTCAGCCCGGCGCGTGCTGACGTCGAAGCAGGGGCTTCAACTTACGCAGCGCAGGCTCACCGCGCTTGAACAGCGACCACTTCAGCTCATCCCGAGCTTCGGACAGACCCACCGGCTTCGGGCGGAGGCCGATTCTGCGCAGCGCGTGGTTGATGGTGTGCAGGCGCGTAATGCGGTCCGACCGCTCGGTGCGGAAAGTGACCGCGAGCGAGATCGAAAGGTCTTCCCCAGTCTTCGCCCAATGCGGAGCAATGAAGGGATGATGGACGCCGGTACCCGCGGCCAGGTCGTACACCATGGCCTGCGCCTCGAGCTCGGTTCGGTAGCTCGGGCGAGCCAGATCACGACGCTTGAACAAAACATCTCGTTCTTGCTCGCCGAGTACACTCGGATCCCAAAGCCGCATCACCTTGGGGCCGCGCAAATGGATCAAGAAATTCATTTCCCGATCCATGTGATAGGGCGTGATTGAGCCGGGGGCGGCAATGAAGAAATAGGCCGCCGTATAAGTCATGGGCGAGTCGAGGTCGTCAGTGAAGAAGCGAATTTCGTCCAGGATCTCGTTGATCAGGGGGCGGTACTTCGGATCTTTCTCGGGAGTATTGATGGTGATCGAAGAGCGTGTTTCCACCAGCCGATTGACGGTATCCGCGATCGTCAACCCATTGGGGTTCTGACTCGCCACGTGGTCGAAGTCTGCCCCGACGGGGACTACGCCCGCGCGATGCAAGATGTCACGCGGGGGCATGCGCAAGGTAAGCGCCTTCAACTCCGCGAGATCCATCAGCGGGTGCTGGGCGAGCCGATGCGCGAATTGGAACGGACGCCAGTTGTAGTTGGTTCGAAACGTACCCCAATCGAAATCAAGCCACGTCATATCGACTAGAATACAGGAATGCTCGGATGAGTTTCAATCTCTTTGAGCAGCAGAGAGGCAATCACGACTCGAGAGCTGGCGGCCCACTATTTCCACACACGACTCTTCAGCTGGCGACCGACCCGGCGCAGCTGATCGCGCGTGCGCACGAGCATGCGCTTGCCGAAACGTGCGCTCGGAAATGCAGCGGCCAACTCGAGCAGCTCTGCTTCGCTGAGCGAGCTCTCCGCTACGCGCAGATTCGACTCGAGGCTTTCGAGTCGGCTCGAACCAGGGATCGGGAAGATGTGATTGCCCTGCTCGAGCAGCCAGAGCAGGCAAACTTCGTGCGCGGTGGCGCCGCGACGCTCGGCGATCGCGCGAATGACGGGACTTTGGGCCGCGCGGACGTGACCCTTGTGCCCGCCGAGTGGACTGTGGGCAATGAAAGCGATGCGACGCGCTCCGCAATAGTCCACGACGCCGTTGCTGAACGCCGAGCGGTCGAACAGATTGCAGCGATTCTGCACGCTGGCAATTTCCGCTTCGCGCTGGGCCTCTTGGATATGGCCCAGATTCACGTTCGACAAGCCGATGTGTCGGATCTTGCCCTCCCGTTGCAACTGCGCGAGCGCGCCGACGCTGTCGGTCAATGGCACCGCTGGATCGACGGCGTGCAGCTGATACAGGAAGATCGAAGACACGCCGAGGGCACGCAGGCTTGCGTCACACGCGGCCTTGATGCGCTCGGGTCGGGCCTCGATCGCCCACTCCCCGTTCGGGCGGATGTAGCCGACCTTGGTCGTCACCAGGACGCCTTCCGCCTTCGCCTCGGCGACGGCGCGAGCCGCCAAGCGCTCACCGTAGCCGATCTCCGAATCGTCGAGACAATACGAGTCGGCCGTGTCGATCCAATTGATGCCGGCATCCAGTGCCCGCCGGATGACGCGCAGGGCCGCTTCTGGACTCGGGCGGCCCTGAATGGCGAGCGGCATCGTGCCCAACCCAAGCCGCGTGACCCCAATTCCCATCGTACCGAAAGCTAGCTTACGCATCTCTAAATCGCACTGCTCGGAATAGCAGAGACCCTTTCCTGCACTGGCAATGGCGAGCGGCCCGCGCGTTCGAGCCAAACCCACTCAAGAGGTGACGTGAAAGGCGTAGGGCGCCGTGCTCGGCTGTACTTGCTTGCCGAGCATGCGCAAAGTGCGTTCCTTCGCGCCCGTGTACAGCCGCATGGCCGCAACGAGCGCCGAGTCACGCAAGGGATCGACGCCGAGTGGCGCGGGATCGAAGCCGAGCCGGCGCAGATGAGTTTTTCCGCGGCAGAGCAGACTCCGCTCGCGCGTGGAGTTCGTGTAATAAGTGAAGCTCATCGTTACCGATGGCCCCTCGCCATTTTCGACCAAGTGCGGCGCCGTGCTGGGCATGTACGCGCCCATACCGGGCTCGAGCTCGAAGACACGGGCCTTCTTCCGAAAATCTTCGTGGAAGCGCACCAGATCGCGTGATTGATGGCTCAGAAAAAGCTCGCGTGCCCGTTCACTGACCACGCTGCGGTCGAAAGCGTCCCACACGTACAGCCGCTTTTTCCCCAAAATGTGCAGGATGAAGTTGTGCTCCAGGTCCATGTGAAACGGCGTCACCGCGTGCGGGGAGGTCACGAAAATCCAGCCTCCGCGGTACGACATGCCCGGGTCGACGGCATCTACGGTCGGCTTGGCCGCATCGAGCACTCCGTCGACGAGCTTTCGATAGCTCTCGTCGGTCTGCACATTGAGTAGAGAGGTCCAAGCTCCCGCCCGACTTACATCCGCCAGGGCCGCACTGCCGGGCATCCTACTGGGGTGCGTTTCGGGCGCCGTGTTGAACGGGGTGTCCGGCCTGGCCCGATCGCTATGCGATCGAATTCGGCCGCGCGCCTCGAGCCGCTTGGCCAGCTCGTGCAGGCTGTCCAACTGCAGCAATGGGTGCGAGGAGAGCGCGTGCCGGACCGCTTGCACGCGCCAAGGATCGAACGGCCGATCCAAAGAAAGCCAAGGTTCGTTCGCCGACTCCATCTACCCTCAGTGTCGATGTTTCTTAGGCGCGTTGCCGAGAGGGCACAAGTATCGCGGACCGGGTTCGGCAGCGAATTCGGCAAGAACATTCAAGTCCGCGCGCGAAATACGGAGTTCACACGGCGCTCAATGACCGGCACGAGACGAAACATGTTCGTGACATTGGCAATCAGACTCGACGTTGCTCGTCGCGAGTCGAAGCCTCGCGACTCAGGCCGGTCGTGAGATACCCGTGATTTTACCCGCAGCTAGCGTCCAAATCTCGTCGGCCAGCTCGCGCGCCAGAGCGTGCTCGTGGGTCACGAGCAGGATCGTCAGGCCCGGCCCGGAAGCGCCGTGCGCGCCGCGGGCGACCTTGCGCAGCACTTCCCGGACTTCCTCTCGTAGGTCGGGGTCGAGCGCGCTGGTCGGCTCGTCGAGTAAGAGCACACTCACGCCCTGAGCGAGCGCGCGGGCAATCGCCACGCGTTGCTTCTGGCCGCCGCTGAGCTCACGCGGCATGGCATGGGCCCGCTCGCCCAAACCCACTTGCGCGAGCAATTCCCGAGCGTGAGCTTCGGCAGGCGCGCGCGCGGCGCCGCGCGCGATGCGCGGCGCGAGCGTGATGTTGTCGAGGACGCTCAGGTGCGAAAACAGGTGAAACTCCTGAAACACCATGCCGACCTTCGCGCGCAAGGCGTGCAGCGTGCGCGCGTCGTGCGCGCCTGGTTTCAGCGAAAAGCCGGCGATCTCCAGGGTGCCTGCGTCGAACGTTTCCAAGCCGTTGAGACAGCGGAGCAGCGTGCTTTTGCCCGAGCCGGAAGCGCCGAGCAGGGCCACGATCTTGCCCTCCGCGACGGTCGCGTCGATCCCTGCGAGGACCGGGCCGCCGGCGAACGCTTTGTGCAAACCCGCGATCCGAATCATGCGCTTTGGTACCTGCGTTCGAGCCAGAGCGAGAGCCGCGACAAGGGAAAGCTCAGCGCGAAATACATGCCGGCGCAAAGCAAGCCGGGCACGACCCAATCACGCAGCTCGACGGCCACGATGGTCATGCGCTTGGTCAGCTCGACCACCGTAATCACGCTGACCAACGAAGAATCCTTGAGCAAGGCGACGAAATCATTGGTCAGCGCGGGCAGCGCAATGCGCAGTGATTGCGGCAAGAGCACGTGCCTGAGCACCTGAATGCGGGACAGGCCGAGCGAGCTCGCGGCCTCGGCTTGACCGCGCGGCAACGCCGCCAGCGCACCACGATGCACCTCTGCCTCGTAGGCCGCATAGTTCAAGCCCAACCCCAAAATCGCAGCTTGGATTGGTCCCAGCCGAACCAATGACGACAAGCCGTAGTACAGCACATACAGCTGGAGCAGCACGGGAGTGCCCCGGAACAACTCGACATAGGCCGTGGCCAGCACGCGCGACACGCGCCCACCGTGCGAGCGAACCACGGCCAGCAGCACGCCGAGCGGCAACGCCAAAGCGAATGCGCACACCGAAATCAACAGCGTGAACAACGCGCCCTGGAAAAACAAGCCGAACTGAGCTCTCGATATCGTCTGCTTGGCCGGGACGGGAGCCGGCCCAGGGATCGCCGCGGAAACTGGCGCGAGCGGCGCCACCGCGGCACTCGACGTCGACGGCAGCGGCAGCGGCGCGCGCGCGCTGAGTTCAGCCTGACGCGCGTCCCAAAGCCGCCAATGTTCGAGGATTCGCCGCAACTCACCGCTTTCGATCAGCCGCGACAGCGCGGCGTCCACGCGCGTAGCCAGCTCAGCGTCGCTCGGACGCATGCCGATCACGTAAGTGCCGCGCGCCAAGTCTTGCTTCACGCAGCTGAGCCCCGGCTGAGCACAACCGTAGCGATCGGCGATCACGTGATCGAGCAGCACGCCCTCCACCCGCCCCTGGGACAGATCCAGGTACGGCTCTTGCTGTCCCTCGTACAGCACGACCTCGGCATGCTGGGCCTGAAGCAGCTCTTGAGCCACCGTTTGGTTCAAGGTCCCGATACGCCGTCCGGACAATTCAGCCAGCGAGTGCAGCTGGGAACCGCGGCGCACGGCCAATGTCTCGCCATAAACGAAGTAAGGACGGCTGAGGCGCAGACGCGCACGACGCGCCGGTGTATCTTCCAGTCCGTTCAAGGCCAAGTCGAAGTCACCGCGCTCGAGCGACGGGATCAGGTTCGACCAATCGTTTTGGTGAAATTTGGCACGGACGCCGAGCTCCCGCGCCAAAGCTTCGGCAATCTCGACTTCGAAGCCGATGATCACACCCGGCTGCGTGGGGCTTTCATAGACATAGGGCTCACCGCCCTGCAGATCCGCACCCCAACCGAGCTCGCCACTTTCGTGCACCGAAGCCCAATCCGCGCGCGCCATGGCCGGCCAAAGGCAGGCCAATACGAAGCAAAAAACGGCCCAAACGCGCACGCGAACCCGAGCTTACCATGCTAGCCTCGGGGCCGTGCGCGCCTTCAAGTTCGCTTCGTTCGCGGCTCTCGCGTCGGCCGCCGCTCTCGCGCCGGCCACGGTGACCGCGCTTGCCACGCTCAGCGCGTTACTCGTCTCGGGCTGTCGTACCCCGTCCGTCGGGCTCGGTGAAGGCCCGCGTGAATACGTCGCCTCCGACTACGAGCTCGTGCTCAAAACGTGGACCCGCAGTGAACAGCTGACCACGGTCAACGCCATGGACAACGTGCTCACCGTGACCGCCACCTACGAGTCCTGGGACTTTCGCTGGGCGTACACGGTCCGCTACGCAGAGGACTACCGGCTCACCGTCGACCAACGACACGCCCTGCTCGAACGTTCACTCGCCGAAACTCGCGACGCCCACGAGTTTTACGTCGCGCTCTACGCCGAGAAGCACAAGTGGAACGATCTCACCGCCAAAGAACCCGCGTGGATCGTGCGCCTGACGGATGACGAAGGCACCGAAACTGCGCCCTCCGACATTCAAAAAATCAAAAAACCCGGCGCGATCGAGCTCACCTATTTTCCCTACTCTTCGCCGTGGCGCAGCGCGTTCCGCATCACCTTCCCCAAAGTGCGGGCCGACGGCCGCCCCACCATCTCCCCGGGCGCCCGCTGGTTCGGTCTGCGCTTCGCCGGCGCTCAAGGCAACCAAGAGCTGATCTGGGAAGTCGAAGCGCCCCGCAAACACCTCACGCAACTCGCCCGCCCCCACGCCGGCTGAACCGGCCGAGTTGAGAGTGGGCGCTCGCGCTCCCGCAACGCACCTCTCAGCGCGCCCCGTGCCCGGTCCATCTCGGCCGGAAGCAACGCCAAGCACTGGGCCCGCCCGGCGCGTCGGAAGAACAGCGACGTAACGCCAAGCCGTTGAGGCACGCGATCGCGCGGATCGACTTGAAATGTACACAGCGTAGGCGTGGGCGCCTCAGTCCGTCTCCCGGCGCCCGCCCTGCGCATCGGAAAACAGCGACGTACCGCCAAGTCGTCGGGGCACGCGGTCGCGCGGATCGACTCGAATGTACACAGCGTAGGCGTGGGCACCTCAGTCCGTCTCCCGGACTATCGCCAAGGGAGAGGAGGAAGAAGGGCGCCAAGAGCCCAGCCCCGCAAAGAGCAATGCACCACACCCCAGAGCGCCAAGATTTTTGGGGTTAGCGCAGGGGGTCAGTGCCGGCGTTGTTACGCACCCAAGACGCGGTCGCGCACCAAACGAAAAAACGGCTATTCTGAGCGTCACGTACGGGAGAGTTTTTCGATCGACTGCAGACCTTTGTTCTCTGATTCTTTGAGATGCTCGCGTCGTACCAAATGCGCAGGCGCGACGCGCCCTGCTAGCCCCCAATCTTCGGCTGTGCTGAGGTGTGGTGCCGGGTCGCTGGGGCGTGAAGAACTCTTGGCGGCCTCTTTCTTCCTCTCCCTTGGCGATAATCCGAGCGCGCCCCGTGCTCTGGGGGATTCAACGCGCGCCGGGTCTTACTGCGCTTGCCGTAACGCGCGGCGAATCGGGAGTGTTGTGAGGTGCGATGCGGGATCGCGATCGCCCCAATCTCATTCTTCGAGGTGAGGGCCCGCGAGTGGCTAAGGTGAGGTTAGCTCGCGAAAATCTCGAGCAACGGCGGCACGCTGAGCAGGAGATCGTGGGCGACGCTGCGGGGGGCGAAGAGGACGAGGGCGCCGCCTTTGCCGGCGCGCGCGTCGTTCGGAGCTGCGCCGTTGGAGAGGACTTGTGCGCCGAACAAGAAATCGCCCGGGCCGAGTTCGCTTTCGATCGCGTCGCCGACCATGATTTCGAGCCGTCCGGCGGCCATGATGTACATGCCGCCCACGGGTTTGCCCTTGGTCGTCAGTGCTTCACCGGGGAGCAGGCGTTTGATCTCGCAGCGGTCGGTGACCAGCGCGCGCAGCGAATCGTCCAGCCGTTCACCCATGGGCCCCATGGCCACGCCCGCGAGCGCCTGAAAGCGATCGGCGAGGTTCTTCAGATCCTCCACCACCCAGGGATAGTCGCGCACGATCTCCTTCAAGAGCTCGATGTCCCAAACGGCGACTTCGCTTGCATCTTCAGCGGCCACTAGGCGCAGCGCGACGCCTTCTTCCAAGTTGCCCTCGCTCCAAACGATGTCGCCTTTCGCTGCGCGCGCGCAGGCCAAATCGGCGATCGCGGGCATGACTTTGACGCTGCCTTTGACGACCAACGCCAGGCCGAAAGAGCCGATCTCTTCGTCTGCGCCCAGGCGCTCGATGCGGGCTTCGCGGGCGAGGATCGCCTGACCCTCCGGAGGAACGTCTTCGAGCCCGCGGACCTCACCGAGCAACACGTCTGCGACGTGCGGATCCGGCTCTGGTTCGGGCGGCGCAGACGGAGCGGCCCCGGGCGTGCCGAGCATCGAAAGCGGGAAGCGATTGGAGTCGATGTGCGGTTGAGTCGGCAGTTCCTCGGAGTCGTACGCGTGACGAGCCGGTGCCGGCGCGGGGACGTCGAGCGCGTCATCGTCGATCACGTCGTCCTCGAGTGCGTCGTCCTCGAGCAGCGCGTCCTCCTCGGAGAGCTCGACTTCGCTGTCCCGCAGCGCGACTTCCGCGTCCAATTCGTCTTCCGGGTCCAGCTCGACTTCGCTGTCCCGTAGTTCGACTTCGCTGCCGCGCTGCCCGATCTCCACGGCCGGCGCATCGTCGTCGACGTCGTCTTCGAGGACGATGTCATCCTCGAATTCCACTTCGTCGACGGGCGCGTAGGAGGAACGCGGCGGCGGGGGCAAAGAGCTCGGCGGCGGCAGGGAGGTCGACGGACGTGGCAACGGCGCCGGGGCCGCAGGCGGGGGAACCGAGGTCATCACCCCGCTGTCGTCGTGAGCTTTCAATAGCTCGTCCAAGTCCGCGCTACCGGAGTAGTGCGGCAACGGCGTGGGACGGCGCGAAGGCATCGGCGGACGAGACGAGGCGACCGGAGGGCGAGAAGCCGGCATCGGCGGGCGAGACGATCCGAGCGGCGGACGAGAGATGGGAGCCGGCGGGCGAGAGGGCCGCGCCTGGTGCGCAACGAGGTCGTCGATCATGCGCCGCAAGTCGGAGGCGCGCCAAACGTTGCCCAACTGGTCGGCGGAGTCGGCCGCTCGTCGCAGCCAGACGATCGCGTCGGCCTGGCCACCGCGCGTCCATTGGACCTTCGCGGTCTGCAATGCCCAGGCCACGTCGTCGTCGTCGTCGTCGAGCGGCTCCGGAAATGGCGGGTAGGGCTCGGTCATGGGGCGAAGGCTGGGGTCATGGCGCGCTCAGCAACTGTTGCGAGAATAGAATAGTTGCCGAAGCTTACACATGTTCCATCGACGGCGGAAAGAGGTCGCTCGCCGAGTCTGAGCGGAGATTCAGTGGGCGTGCACCAAAATTTCGCGGTCTTTGGCGCCATTCGGCGGTCCGACCATGCCGCGCTTTTCCATCATTTCCACGATCTTGGCGGCCCGGTTGTAACCGACCGTCATCTTGCGCTGTAGCCAGGAGGTGGAGCAGCGCTGAGTTTCGGCCACGATGCGCACCGCTTCGTCGAAGCGCGGATCGATCACTTCGTCGGCTTCCTCGTTCTCGCCGTCCCCGTCCGGGCAGAGCAAAATTGCCTCGTTGTACTCAGGCGAGCCCTGCGCGCGCAGATGATCGGTGAGCAAGCTCACTTCCTCTTCACTGACGAACGGGCACTGCACGCGTTGCGTGTCGTTGGCGCCGTTCAGCTTGACCAACATGTCGCCGCGCCCGAGCAAGAGCTCGGCGCCCTGCTCGTCGAGGATCGTGCGGCTGTCGACCTTTTGCGCCACGCGGAAGCCGATGCGCGAGGGGAAGTTGGCTTTGATCATGCCCGTGATCACGTCCACGCTCGGGCGCTGCGTAGCGAGCACCACGTGCATGCCAGCCGCCCGCGCCTTCTGCGCCAAGCGCGCGACCGACACTTCTACCTCTTTGCCCTGCTGCATCATCAGATCCGCGAACTCATCGACGACGATCACGATGTACGGCAGCTTGGCCGGCAAATTGTGGCCGTCGAAGCCCTCTTTCGCAGCCGGCACCATCACGGTCTGGCCGTTCGCGTCGATGGCTTCGACCATCTTGACCTCGGGCGGCGGGATCTCGCCGGAGGCAATTTTCGCGACCCAACCGTTGTACGTCGTGATGTTCTTGGTGCCCGCGTTGGCGAACAACTGGTAGCGGCGCTCCATCTCGTCGACCGCCCAACGCAGGGCGGTCGCGGCTTGCTTCATGTCGGTGACGACCGGCAAGAGCATGTGCGGAATGCCGTCGAAGGGCGCCAGCTCGACCACCTTGGGGTCGATCATGAGCAGCCGCAGTTCGTCGGGCGTGCGCTTGAAGAGCAGGCTCGAGAGCATCACGTTTAGCCCGACGCTCTTGCCTGCGCCGGTCGCGCCAGCCACGATCACGTGCGGCATGGACGCCAAGTCCGCATAGAACGGCGCGCCCACGATGTCTCGCCCGAGCACCACCGGCAGCGGCGCTTTTTCGGCCAGCTTGTCGAAGCGCGCATCTTCGATCAATTCACGCAAGTTGACGGCCACGCGCTCGTCGTTCGGGAGCTCGAAGCCAATCCTATTCTTGCCCGGAATCGGCGCAATGATGCGCACTTTGCGCGACAGCCCCAAGGCCAAATCATCGGCCAAGCTGGCCACCTTGCTGACCTTCGTGCCGGCCTCACAAGAGACCTCGTAGGTGGTCACGGTCGGGCCCGGATGGATCTCTTCGACTTTGCCGACGACGCCGTAGTCCGCGAGTGTCTTCTCCAGGCGCGTCGCGTGCTCCAAGATCTTGGAGCGGTCGAGCACGTTCAGGTTGATCACGGCAGGCTGCAGGATCTCGTACGAGGGCAGCTGAAAGGTGCCCCGCTTGGGCGTCTTCTTGACGACCACGACGCGTTCGACCTCGAGCGCGGGCTTGGTGTCGATGATGCGCGGTTCACCGTTCGCCGCGGCAGCCGGCGCGGCCGGTGCGACTGGCGCAACCGGTGCCGCCGTGCTTCGGCTGGCCATCACCACCGGCGGTTGCGCGGACGAGGAAGGCGGGGGCGGTGAGGGCGAACCGGCGAGCGCGCGCACCAGGGCACTCTCCTCGGCGTCGTCGTTGCCGTTGACGACGCTCGAAGGCGGTACACTCAGCATCTGCGGCAAGGGCTCCTCGTCACCCAAATCGAGGCTAAATTTAGCGATTAGCGGCTCACCGGGGGCATCGAGGGTGGTCGAGCGCCCGTGACGTAGGGCCTCGGAGATAGAGAGCGGCGGGCTACCGGTTTGCACCATGGGCAGCCAATCAGCGTCATCTTCACCGAGCGAGAGCAGAATTTGTGCATCGTCGGCGTTGGCCTCGATGCGCGGCAGCGCGGCGTCGCGCGCGGCGCGCTCGCGCTCGCCGCGCAGCTTGCGCGCTTCGGTCCAAGCGCTGGTCGTGCGCTTCAATAGCGCTTCCAGACGCAGCGCGAGTAGCCGCAGCAACTCGAGGGCGCGCTGGCAACCGGCGATGAACGAGAACGTGGCGCGCCCGATCAGGATCAGACCCACGATGGTCAGCGCGACCAAAAACGAACCGAGCGTCGAGAACGCTTCGCGCATCAACTCGCCGAACAACAGCCCGACGTTGCCCGCCGCTGGCGCATTGCCGAACACCACCGCGTCGGGCAGAGCCACCTGAACCAGCGCCGAGAGCACGATCGCGACCACCAAATCGCCCGCCACCCGCAAGCCCAGCGCGTGGGGGCGCTGCCCGCGAAAGAGCGGGGCGCCGCACAGGGCGATCTCCAGCGGCAGTAACCAGGCCACCAGACCGAAACCCTGGATCAGGACCGCGGCTACATTCCCGCCTACCGGGCCGACCCAGTTCGCGCCGTGCACCGAAGGATCCAAGGGATCGACCCGGGCGGTTGCGAGGGCCAGGAACAAGAACGCGGCTCCGGTAAACAGCAGCAGCGCAGCGGTCTCGAACAACCGGCCGAAAAAACGCGACCGCGGCTGCTCGCGCTGAATTCCCGGGCCCGAGGGAGAGGGCGACTCCAGGCTCGGGCCACCCGCTGCCGCACGAGTACTGAACAGTTTAGCGCCCATTTGTATACCTATACCTACATTAGGCTACCTCGTAACGCAAGCATCCGGCACAGCTTCGGCGCCGGGGACTGGGCCGGGGCCGCGCCCCCCATCCCGGGATGAGCCGCCCGCTTGAGTCGGGGTGCACTCGGGCGGTACTATCACTGTCTTCGGTCTCGGGTGATTTGGGCAAGCGCGCAGCAGCTCGACTAGAGCGGCTGATCGTCGCCGGAGCGAATGAGCTCCTGCAACCTCGCAATGCCCCTGGCTTTTCGGAAGTTTCGGGCAAGAGGACCAAAAGGAAAACATGGCAGGCAGCAGGCAGCGACAGAAGACGCTTGAGGGGGCGACGGCAGGCCGATTCGTCGCAGCGATCACAGTGGCAGCGGTACTCACGCTCGGTCAGGGCTGCCGGACGAGCGAAGACGACGTGCACCGTTGGTCGAACACGGCCCAGGGTCCACGCAAGCTCGTGGCAGTGTTGACCCACGACAAGTATCCGATCGATCTCCGGATCGAAGCCGCCGAGACGCTGGTCAGCATGAAGCCTCGCGGCGGTCGTCGGATCGGCATCCAGGGCACCGACGAGCAACAGGGGTTGGTCGATGCACTCGCGCAAATGGCCCCCGCTCCGCGCAACGCGTTGATCGCCAAGCTCGTACCCAACCTGCAAGCAGAGATGGCCAAGCCTGCGCCCGTGCAAGTCGTTGGGCAGCCCGCCAAGCCCGACTTGTCGGTTCCCTACAAGGATGCAGCCTTCGCGATCCTGACCCACGACGATGGCGCGCTCATCCCCGATGAAGCGCTGAAGAAGAGCGTGCGCGCTTCGCTAGCGCAGTGGTGCTCGACCAACTTCGCGGATCGTCTGGACGATTCTTCGCAGCTTTATGGCGTCGAACAGGTGCTGCGCGAGCTGAAAGCCGAGGGCGTACGCGGCTTGCCCGACCTGATGTTGCCCGGCGCGGCCAAGCTCGATCGCATGGCAGACCTGACCGCCGAGCTGGGCGACGCCGAGACCAAGTTGCGCGCCAGCCAACGCCTGGTCGATGCCGCCCGCAACGTGAGCTCGGACGCTTGGGTTGCGCAAAAGAAGCCCGCCGTCGAAGCCGCGAACAAGGCCTCCAAGCTGGCACCGACACCCGATCAACTGAAGGCCCAGCTCGCGCAATATCAGGAAGAGGAGCTCTTGCGCGTGTTCGGCTCGATGAAGAAGATGGGAGGCAAACCAGTCGTGGATTACCTGCTCGGCTACGTGCAAGACAAGAATGGCCTGGAGAAGCGGCGCACGGCCGCGATGGCCGCACTGCAGGGCAATCTCGATCGAAACAGCGCCGCACAAGCGCAGGTGGCCCTGTCGATCGCGGGCGATCCGGCTACCCCCGACAGCCTGCGTGACCTCAGCCTGCAGCGCGTCGGCGAGTTCCCGCGCGCAATGGTGGTCGAGAAGCTGTTCGAGCTGTTCAAGAACGAAAACTGGAAGGTGCGCTGGGTAGCAGCCAGCCTGGTGCTGAAGATGAGCGATTCCAGCCAGGTTCCAGAATTCATGACCCGGCTCGGTCAGGCCGACGGCCTGGCCATCACCGAACCGCTCAGCTACGGCGGGCTTTTGGCGGACATCAAAGGCACCCCTACCCCGGCCGAATTGGCCGCGAAATATGCGGGCGCCGGCAACTCGGTCGCCGCTCGCCTCACGGCGCTCAGCTATTACTACTCGTCGGGCACCCCGGCCGACCTGCCCAAGGTAGAGGCGTTCGAAAAGGACAACACCGCCACCCCGAAGTGCAAAGCCGACGCCAAGGAATGTGAGTGGAAATGCACGGTGCAAGGCGCAAATGGTGCGGACGAAACCAAGGACATCAAAACCGTTGGTGAATTCGTGGAATTTTGCGTGAAGCCCGCGATGCAAAAACGAGCCAAAGGGGCAGCGAAGTAGCGTGCTATGCCGCTTACGGGTCGTGTCCCGAGCGTCCGCTCGCGCGACTCGTAGCGAACCACGCTGACGCAGGATTCATCGCATGACTTCGGATCCCAATAAGAAGACGACGCGGTCCTTTCAGTGCCGTGAGGCGCTCTGGCAGAAGTTCGAACAGATGGCGCGCGAGCTCGAGTGCTCGGTCGACTATCTGATCAATGACTCGATGAAGCAGTACGCGCGGCAGCGCGGCTACGGCGCCACGGGCGCCGGGGGCGTGTCTATCCCGCCGCCCTTGGTCGGTTCGGCCACGCCGCCTTCGTCGCGTCCAGGCTCCCCTACGCCCCCGCCGCCGCCGCCGCTCGTGGTTCCACCGCCGCCGCCGGTCACCAGCGTTGCACCGCCGCTTCCGCCGCCCGTCGGTGGTAGCCGCGGGGCGGCGCCGCCGGCGCCGCCCCCACCCGCCGGTGTTCGTCCGCCCAAGCGCACGGGTGCCAACCCGGTACCGCCGCCGCCGCCGCCGAACGCAACCGTTTCGCGCCGAGCGCCGCCCCCGCTCGCGCCCTCACGCAGCATTCCGCCGCCGCCCGGGGGAGCCAAACCCGCTCCGCCTCCGCCGCCGATGCCGCAGAGCTCGCTGCCTGCTCCGCCCTCCGGCGCGCTCAGCATCACCTACCAGGGTGAGGTGTTCCAGGTGACGAAGGATCGTTTCATCATCGGTCGCGGCAAGCAAACCAGCGATCTGACCATCAAGGATCCGAACGTGTCTCGGCAACACGCGATGATCGAGTTCTTGACCGGGCAATATTACATCGTGGACATGGGCTCGACCAACGGCGTCGAGTACAACGGGCAGCGCGTGCAACGCAAAGTGATCAGCGACGGCGACACGTTCAAAGTGTGCGACCACGAGCTGCGCTTTTCGTTTCAGTGACTCGCTCGCGCGGCCGCGGCCTGCGCTGGGCGCTCGCGCTGTGCGGCGGGCTCGCGCTCGGCTCCGCCCCGCGGCGGCTCGTGGCAGAGCCGCGCGCGTTTCGCGTGCCCGGCGAGATGCCCATCCCCGAGTGGGTGCACAGCGCAGAGCTGACGCGCAGCGACGAGCCCCTTTATCAAGGGCCGAGTAGCGCGGAGCCGCGGCGCGGCGCGGCGGCTCGCGGTGCGCGCTTGCCGATCTTCGGCAGCCAACACGGTCCGGGCTGCGCGACGCGCTATTTACTCGTGGGAGCGCTCGCTTGGCTGTGCCAAGACGGCGCCGCACTGTCACCCGCCGCGCCCGACGTGGACGGCGAAGGCAGCCTGATCAAGAGCCACGATGGCCTGCCCTATCGCTATCATTTCGTCGGTCCCGACGGCAGCTTCGGTTACCGCGCGGTGCAGACCGCCGAAGACGGCGTGCCCGACGCGCAGCTCTTGAAGGGCTTTGGCGTGGCCGTGATTCGGGTCGAGAAAAACGCAGAGGGCAATCCGTTCGGGTTGACCACGGAAGATCTCTGGGTGCCAATGCGCGACCTCAACCCGATCACGCCGATCGCGTTCCACGGGCGTGAGCTATCCGGCACGCTGAACGTCGCTTGGGTCACGAGTCTGGTCGCGTTCGCTTCGCGCGCGCCCGACAAGCCCAAGGATCCGAAGCTCAAGCTGAGTCGGTTTCAGACTCTAGACGTGCTCGAGCAGCGCCTGGTCGGCGGGCACCGCTGGTTTCGTTATGCGGATGACGCCTGGATCAGCGATCGCGATGCGCGCGCGCCCACGCCGACCGAATCGCCGAGCGAGCTGCGTCCGGGCGAGCGCTGGATCGACGTCGAGCTCGCGACCCAGGTGCTGACGGCTTACGTTGCCGATCGGCCGGTGTTCGCCACGCTCGTCTCTACCGGGCGCGGCAACGATGGTTCGCCGCTCGCGACGCCTCGGGGCAGCCGCCGGATCTGGGTGAAGCTCCGCGGCAGCAACATGGATAACTTGGACGACGAGTCCGCCGCCGAAAATTACGCGATTCAGGCCGTGCCCTGGGTGATGTATTTCGACCACGGCTACGGGCTGCACGGCACGTTCTGGCACCGCCAATTCGGCAGCAAGCACAGCCACGGCTGCGTGAACCTCACGCCACTCGACGCCGAACGCCTGTTCGGTTGGACCAGCCCGAAACTACCGGCTGGATGGACCGCCGCCTTGCCGACCAGCTACGAGCCGGGGACGCTGGTTCGCGTGCGCTGACGGCCGCGCACGTCGCACGAGATTCGAGCTTTAAGAAAGGGGAAATCGCGGGCCGAGCCTGCAGCTCAGCCCGCGCTCGAGCGCGAGAGCTTCAGACGATCTTGGACTGGAGCAAGAAGGCGATCGCGAATGCGAAGAGCACCAGCGATTCCATCAGCGCCAGACCGAGAATCATCGGCGTCTGGATGCGCGGGGCCGCGCCCGGATTGCGGCTGATGCCTTCCAGAGCGGCCGCAGCAGCGCGACCCTGACCGAGCGTGCCACCGAGCACGGCGAGACCGATCGCGATACCCGCGCCGATCGCGGCTGCCGCTTGTGCGCCGCCGCCGACGCCGCCGCCGGCCTCCTGCGCGAAAGCACTGGAAGAGATCAGGGTGGACATCGCTACGGTGGCCAGCGCCACATTCTTCTTGGACATAATCATCGACTCCTTAGTTTTCCCAGCAGCGAGGACGAGCGCCTCGCAGAAAGTATGTTCGCGGTCTCGGCTCGCTTTAGTGCGCCTCGTGTTCGGTCGCCAGCCCAATGTAGATGCAAGTGAGCAAGGTGAAGACCAGGGTCTGGATCAAGACGATCAGAACACCGAGGAGCATGATGGGCACGGGCACCAGCACGGCCACCAAGCTCAGGAAGATCCCGAGAATCAGGTGGTCGACGGCCATGTTCAGCATCAAGCGAACGGCCAGCGTGATGGGTCGCACGAAGAGCGAGATGACTTCGATCGGAAATATCAACCACCACAGGTACCAGGCCGGGCCGGCCAGGTGGGCGATGTAGCTCCAGCCGTTGGTAGCGATACCGTAAGCGTTGAAGCAAACGAAGACGACGAGCGCGCAACCGAGCGTGATGCTCAGGCTGCTGGTCGCGACCGGGAAGCCCGGAATCAGCGCCATGATGTTCGAGAAGAACACGAACATGGCCGAAGCGCCGATCAGCGGGAAGTACTTCTTGGCGCGCTCGGCATCCATGACGCTCTTGGCGAGGTCATAGAAGTAGCTGAGGAACGCTTCCATGAAGGTGCGCAGCGTGAGCTGCTCTTCGGGCACGACGGCGGCATCCGCATTGGCGAGCTGCGATTTGACTCGACCCGCGATGGCGAGCACCACGAGCGTGACCAACAGCGAGGCCGCGATCGGCTCGAAGCTGCGCCAGCTGGCTCCATCATGGCGAATGACCGACGACCCGAGCGCGTGCGCGTTCTTCTCGAGGGTCTCGTGAATGTACGTGAGGAGAAGCGTTAACCAAGACGTATGCTCGGGCATTTCCTAACCTTTTCCGGACGGCGCGGCTGCCGATTTGAGCTGCGAGATGACGATCCCGACGGGCATTGCTGCGTAGCCGATGACCAGTGGCAAAAGCTTCGCGTAGCCGCCACGAACCAAAAACAAGACTCCCAAAAACATCACCGCGAACTTGAGCATCGCCAGCGAGATCCAGGGTGAGCGCGCAGCGGCGGGATACAAGAAGCCGCGCACGGTGCGCGAGATTGCCCACAAGTTGCCGATCGCGAGCAGCACGCCGATGGCCACGCTCAGGCGACTGCCGCCGCCGAGCAAGCTGGGGGCTGCGAGCGTGAGCACGACGCCAACGATCGCCACCGACCAAATCGCCGTCGCGATTCCGTTTGGTTCAGTGCTTTCCGTCGCCGTGTTCATGAAACTTCTTCCGCGCTTGCCGATCTGCTTCTTCTTGAGCTTCTGCGTCTCGGTTCGCGCGCTTCAGCGCTCGCCAGACGAAGCGGGCTCCAGCAGCGAACCCGTATGCCAACCCGACTAGAGTGAAGATGCCGTGCGTGCCGAACTTCTTGTCTGCCCACTGCCCGAGCCAAAGGCCGAACAGAACGCTGGCCGCGAACTCGAGGCCGACAGTTCCGTACCGGCCGACACCTTTCCAGTCTTGCTGCACAAATGCTCTCGTTGAGCGAGAGCGGCGGTCGCTTAGCATGGCGTTCGGTTGGGGGTCAATCTGCGGGGTAAAGTGCGTGCTATCGTGGGCGAATGCGTCGCGCGAGCTCTGCGCTCACTACCGCTCTTCTGGTTTCCGGACATCTCCACGCAGCCGAACCAGCTCCATCCACCCCCAAACCCCCGCCCGCGCCGGCCACGGCAGCGCCAAAACCCGCGTCCGCTCCCGCTCCGGCTGCTCCCGCTCCGGCTGCTCCCGCTCCGGCTGCTCCCGCTCCGGCTGCTCCCGCTCCGGCTGCTCCCCCTCCGGCTGCCCCTGCTCCCGCCGCTCCCGCTCCAGGCGCGGCCCCGCCGCCCGAATACTACGTCGAACCCGGCGGCCCACCGCCCACGGCCCCCCCTCCGGGAAGCGCTCCCGCGCCAGCGACGGGCGGCCCCCCCGGTCCTCCGGGCCCTCCCCCGCCGCCGCCTTCCGGCGCGCCCATTTATGAACCGCCGCCGCCCGGCTTCTTTCCGGGCGATCCCGTGTTCGAGCCGCCACCCCCGCCGGAGCCGCATCACCTCGCGCCGCGCACCGCCCTGCTGCTGGGCGCGCGCGTGGGTTGGTTCATTCCCTTCGGCAACCTTTGGGCGCGTCGGACCGCGGTCGGCGCGAGCGGTGTGTCCTGGAGCGACTACAGCAGTTCAGGACCAATGTTCGAGTTGAACGCGGGCGCGCGGCTATCCCGCTACTACAGCGTGTTCGCAGTTTGGGAACGTGCGTGGCTCGGGTCGGGCAAGGGCGACTCGCAATCCACCAGCCTGAGCGGCCAGGCCGACCACGGTGATACGGACTTTTGGGGCGTGGGCGTCCGCGCATCGACCGATCCAGATCAAATCGGTTTCGTCACCGAGCTCGCGGTCGGCTATCGGCGCGCGCGCGCCGTTTACGACAACGGCAACGAGATCCAGTTCACCAACGCGCCGTTCGAAACGCGGCTCGGTATCGGCGCCGACATTCGTTTGAATCGCGTGGTCACCATCTCGCCCTTGGCCACCTTGGGCTTCGGCCAATTCGGGACGATCGAGAGCGTCGCCAACGGCGAAATTCGGGATGAGACGTTCCACGCGCAGGCAGACGCGCACGCCTGGGCCACGTTCACCATCGGCGGGCATTTCGACCTGCTCGGAAGCCCCAACTGAGCCATGCCCGAGCTACTGACGATCGTGCTCGCGACCTCGAACCACGGCAAAATCGCCGAGCTTCGCGCGCTGCTCGCTGATTTGCCGGTGCAATTGCGCTCCGCGGCCGAGGTGCTGGGCGAGCAACCGAAGATCGTCGAAGACGGCGCGACGTTCGAAGACAATGCGTTGCTCAAGGCGCGTGCGATCGCGCAAGCCACGCGCACCCTCGCCCTCGCCGATGACAGCGGGCTCGAGGTCGACGCTTTGGGCGGGCGGCCCGGCGTGCGCTCCGCGCGCTTCGCCCACGAACGCGCGACCGACGCCGAGAACAACGCGGCGCTGCTGCGCGAACTGGCGGAGGTCGAAGAAGGCGATCGCAGCGCGCGCTTTCGCTGCGTGCTCGCGCTCGTCGATCCGTGGCACGAGTCCGACGTGCACGTGGCCGCCGGCAGCTGCGAGGGCAGCATCGCGCGCGCGCCTCGCGGCAGCGGCGGTTTTGGCTACGATCCACTGTTTTTGGTCGAAGGCCAGGACGGCAAAGCGATGGCCGAGCTCTCCGAAGCAGACAAAAATCACGTCAGCCACCGCGGCCGCGCCGTGCAAGCCCTACGCGCGATTCTGCTGAACCTGGTCAACGCGCGGCTCGACGAAGCGGAGCGGATCGCGGGCTAGTTCGCGCCGCAAAAGCGGCCGATCCCCCGTGAACGTGAACGATCTTCTCGCCTCTTACAGCGCCAGCAGAGCGGGCGATCGCGATCCCGCATCGCACCTCACAAGAGCCCTCAATTCCCTACCTTCTGCCGCCCCGCACTGGTGCATGCGAGCAACTAAGAGGCAGCCAAGAAAGACGGTCGAGCGTCCGCTTGAACGAGCTTGCGGCTTCGTCGACAGCGAGTGACGGAGCGCTAGCCCCCTGTGTTATCTTGGACCGATGATGACGGGCATGCGGGGACGTACGGGCGGGCTGAGGGTCACAGGTTTCGTGATGGCCATGGTGGCAAGTGGCCCGGCACTCGCTCAGGTCACGCAAACGGACGCGGTCAAGACTCCGTTGCCGCAACCGGTCGGCTCTGCGGAGCTCAGCTTAATCGACGACTCCTGGGCCTGGAACGCGAACACGATGGTGAATCGCGATCCACAGGGTGCAAACCTGAACCCTCCGGTGAGGTACGGCGACTACTACGCTCCCCCCGCCTACCCGCAGTTCGTCACCGGCGATGCGATCAATCTGAGTGGCTTGTTCAAGTGGCGCAAAGAAGCGATCGACCCGGTCCTGGATGCCAAGACGGGCCCCGGATACTTCTCGGGCAAGTGCGGCTTCAACGCTGAGCTGCTGCTCCTCGGTGGCAACTGCCAGGCTGAGTTCGGCTGGTACAACGTGCTCGACCCAGCGAGTAAAACCCCGCCCGCGGCAACCGAGATCTACCCGCTCATGACTGCCCCGCAAAAAGCCCTTCAATGCGTCCAATATGACGGCAAGACTCCCAAGACCGACGGCTTCTGTCCGCTCGCCTGGGACAATCGCGACCCATACGATCTCTCGATTCTGCGCTGGATCCCGAAGGTATTCAGCTCGGGCGACGTCACGCTCGATTCCCGATACAAAGGCGGCAACGTGGCCTTTGCCTTGATCGGCGATCCGTCAAAGTGCCCACAGAACAAGTACTCGATGTACGAGCACAACCAGCGCAACTCCGGCGGCGAGCCTTGGGTGACGAGCTTGATCTATCAATCCAAGCTCGACCCGAACGGCTTCTACATCGCCTTCGAAGACTTGCCGATGTCAGCCGCGGATTGGAAAAAGCGCAGCGACCTCCCGAGCACCTCGGGCGCGGACGGCGACTTCAATGACTTCGTGGTTTACGTATCGCGAGTCCCTTGCCCGGACGAAGTCGACGCGGCCTGTGTGGGCAAGAGCTGTCCTAGCGGACAGAAGTGCCAACTCGGTGCCTGCGTCGACCCGTGCTCCGGCGTGGTCTGCACGGGCAACACGCTGTGCGTCAACGGCGCTTGTTCGTCGCCCTCGTCAGGCGCAGGCGGAAGCGCAGGCGCAGCGTCGTCAGGCAGCGGCGGAAGCGCAGGCGCGCCCCCGTCCGGTGGCCGTTCGTCGACAGGGACGGCCACCGCTGGCACCGGCGAAGCGGGCGAAGAAAGCGTGAGCGCGCCTTCCGGTGGGGCCGCGGGTGAGAAGGACGACGCCACTTCTCCGGCCGGCGCAGATGCGCGAGGCGGCACATCCGGCGCGGCTCCGACGCCAGCTGCCGCACCCCAAAAGTCGTCCAGTTGCGGTTACGCCGCGCTGCCGTCGCGAGCGGCCTCGCGGGCGTGGCCCGCGTTCGGGCTCGCGTTCGGGCTCGCCGTCCTGCGTCGCCGCCGTCGCGCGCTCAGCTGACCGAGGCGACGCCCGAGCGCTCGCCCAAGTGGATCCAAATCCGCGTACCGCGTGGTTCTTTGGGCTCGAAGGCGATGCTGCCGCCATGGGCTTCGATGATCTGACGCGTGATCGCGAGGCCGAGACCGGTGCCGTTGCTCTTGGTGGTGAAGAACGGCTCGAACAGCCGGGCACGCGTGGCTTCGTCGAGGCCCACGCCTTCGTCCTCGACCACGACGTCGGAGCCGCCGCCGACTCCGGCGCTGACCGAGACCGTGACGCGGCCGCCTCCCGGCATCGCTTCACGGGCGTTGCGCATCAGGTTGTACAGGGCTTGCTTGATCTGCGCTTCGTCGACGGTCGCGGGCACGGGCACGGTCGCGTTGTGAAGCTCCAGCGAGACCCCTTGCTGTTCCAGCTCACGGCGCATGAACTCGGCCGCCTCACCCACCACTTCGCGCAGGTCTTCCACTTCCAAGCGCTGGGGGCCACGGCGCGCGAACGACAGGTATTGTCCGCTGAGTTCGGTCAGACGCTCCACTTCGCGGCGAATGGCCCGCAAAAGCTCGCGAGATTCTTCGCTGGCGTCGGCCAAGTCGTCTTCCAACAGCTCCACGTTCAGGGCCATAGAAGACAGCGGATTGCGGATCTCGTGCGTGACGTGCGCGGCCATCTTGCCGATCGTGGCCAGGCGCTCGGTCGCGAGCAGCTCGTCGTTGGCTCGCGCAATCGCGGAGACCATGCCTTCGAAGGTCGCCGCCAGCTCGCCGATCTCGTCGTTCGAAGCCACGGCTTGGCGCGGCTTGAGGTCGCCGCTGGCCACCGCCTTGGCGCGCTCGGTCACTTGCGCCAATGGCTTCAGCACGCGCCGCGCGTAGAGCGCCATCGCCACACCGACCAGCGCCGTCAGCGCGGCCAGCGCCACCAACAGCCGGATGGCCGAGATTTCCCGGGCCCGCGCGCGGTCCAGCAATAGGTCCACGTTGCGGAGCGCGTGTTGCTCGAGTTGGTTGAGCCGTTTGGAGCTCTGCGAGCCGCGTGTCACGAGTTCATCGCGCAGGGCCTCCGCACCGGCATCGTCGCGACGCTCGAGCGCGTCGAACAGGCGGCCCACGCGTTCGGAATCACCCGACAAATAATCTTCGATCGCGCTGGTCTCGTTGGACAGCTCTTTACCGGCCGCGCGGGCGCTCGGGTCCGTGGAAGTAGCGAAGGCCAGCGCGATCGCCGCGCGCACCTCGTTGAACATGCGCGGGCGACCGATGCGCAGCGCCAAATCGAACCAGATGCGAATGTCACGCGGATTGCGCGCGGCCGTGGCGTGGTTGAGCTGGGTGTTCCAGGTGTCCTGTTTGGCCACCAGATCATGCACCGACAGGGCGAGTGGGAAGTAGCCGCGGCGCATCAGACGCGCCTCGGCAGCGGCGTTGCGCTGAGCAACCACGCTCCAGCCTGCGGCCAGCGCGAAGGCGATCATGATCAGCGCGTACGACCCGAGCACGCGGGTTGCGACGGTGCGCTTTCGGTCACTCATGCGGCAGAGCGAGACTTTGAGCGACGATACTGGCGATGTCCACGGCGGGCGTGCCCTGGGCTCGGAAGCGACGCAGGCTCGAGGCACACGCGGTCACCAGCGTGCCACCGCCCGCTCGCTCGTGCGCCTGGAGTCGCAAGTCCGCGATCTGTGCCGAAGTCTCGGGCATCGAAATCGGTAACAACGCGCCGCCACCGGAGCACTCGGCGGACTCGCGCTGCTCGGCGAACTCCTCCGGCTTTCGGCCCAAAGCACGGGCCAGCACGAGCCGAGGTGCCTCGTACTCACCCAAGCCTCGCCCGAGCGCGCACGGGTCATGAAAGCGCACCGGCCGATCTCGACCAAACCCCGGTATTTCACGCAGTTTTTGGGCGTGGTCCGCGGCCAGCCGCACGAACGGCAGCGCGCGCAGCCCGCCCAGCGAAAGCGCGCAGCCGGGGTCACCGACCACGAAGCTGTGTGCGCCCTGCGTTTGCTCTTCGATCTGCGCGCGCGCGGCGTCGAAGCCGGCTCGGTCTCCGGCGTGTAGCAGCGGCGCGCCGCAGCAGCCCGACACGAGCCGCACGGGGCCGAGCAGTGCCACGACCGAGCGCACCATGGCTTTCGCCTCGGGGCGCGCCTTGCGCAGGTACGCGCAACCGACCAAGAGCGCGACCTTGGCGTGCGCATCGACACCCGGCTGTCGCCCGAGTTCCGCCAGCGTGACGCCCGCTTCGGCGATGCGTTGCCCCTGGCGACGCTCGCTGGCGACCACCGCCTCGGGAGCGAGCCCCGCGTCGCGATACTCTGCGCGTGCTGCGTAGAGCGTGTCAGCGACCGGATTTTTGTGTTCGCAGAAGCTGGTACAGCGATGGCAACCCGTGCAGCCCCAGCTGGTCAGCGCGGTCTCGCGATCGGACGGTAGGTCGCCACGCGCATTCAGCCAGGCGGCGGACATTTTTGCCCACGGAATCAAGGCCTCGCGCGCCTCCACCTGCGATACTGGGCAAGTGCTGCGGCACAGCTTGGGGCAATAGCCGCAGGTCTCGAGCGCTTTTTGAGCCGTTTGCAAGAGGGGCAGGCGCGGCGCGCGGCTCATCTCGTCACCGGACCGGGCTCTTGACCTGAGTTCCCTTGCTCGGCCGGTTCGACTTGCGCATGCTCGGCTTTTTGCCAGGGCTCGACTTCTCGGAGCTCTGCTTCTCGGGGCTCGGGCTCGTGGTTTGCGGTAAGCGCAGCTCGAAGGTAGCGCCCGCGCTCGAGGACCTGACCGAGACACTGCCCCCGTGCTCTTCGACGATCTTCTTCACGATCGCAAGACCGAGCCCCGTGCCACCGGCCTTGCCCATGGTCACGAACGATTGAAACAGCTGACCTTCGATGGCCGCGGGGATGCCCGGCCCCGTGTCTTGCACGGAGATCACCAAGTCTTGGCCATCCAGGCGAGCGCTGATGGTGAGCACACCGCCGGCCTCGCCCATGGCTTCCACGGCGTTGCGCGAGAGATTGTGGATCACCCGCGCCAGCCGGCCTTCGTCGAAGCGAGCAACCAACTTGGTGTCGACCTGGAACACGAGTTCTACCGGTTTCCCGCTAATTTCCAGGGACAACTGCCGGCGAACGTCGGCGAAGAATTTGTTCAGGTAGACCTTGCGCACGAACACGGTCTTCTCGCCGCGCGCAAACTCCAAGACCTCGCGCTGCATGGCCGTCAGCAAATCGAATTGCTTCAGGATCTCTTCCGAGTATTCCGCGCGCACTTGGCGATCGTCGGAGTCGGCCATCAGCTGCGCGTAGCCGCTGATCACGCTCATCGGTGATTTGAAGTCGTGAATCACTTGCGACAAGAGCCGGCCGATCGAGGTCAAGCGCTGGCTGCGCTCACGGCTGCGGTTGGCGTTGAACAAGCGCACTGCGGTCGAAACGTTGGCGCTCACGAGCCGCAAGAGAGAGACGTCGGCTTCGTCGAACGTGCCGCCGTCCTCGTGCGCAAACAAGCCAATCGCGCCGAGCGGTGAGCTCTCGCCCTCGAGCGGTACGGCCAGCACGGTGGTGACGGGAAAGCCGAAGCTGCCTTCGATATTCGCGGACCAGCGAGAGTCGCTGTCGGCGTCGTTCAAGGACAGAATGTCCTCGGCGGCCATCGCGGCGCCCAAGAAACCCTCGCGCGATTTGACGCCGATCCGGCGCAGCTCGGTCGATTTTTGGCTGTCGAACAGGTACTCGACCAAATCCCCCGAGTCTTCTTCGGACAAGAGTAGGCCGGCGCCACGAGCCTCGCAGGCGGCGGCGCATTGTCCGAGCACGGCCAGGGCCAACTCCTCGAGCGTGGTGGCGCGGGCCGTTCGCCGCTCGAGCTCGAATAGCAGCGAAAGATCCTGCAGCTTTCGTTCGAGCTGATCGGTGGTATCGAGCAGCTGCTTGTTCTTTTGAATCAAGGACAGGAACAGCCGCGAGTTGTCGATCGCCACCGCCGCTTGGGTGCTGAGCGCAGACAGGATCGACTCGTCCTCGCTGCTGAACTCCAGACCGCATTTTTTGTTCAGGACCTGGATCACGCCGATCGTCCGCCCCAAGTGATTCTTGAGCGGCGCGACCAGCATGCTCTTGGTGCGATAGCCGGTCAGCACGTCCCAATCGCGCTCGAATTGCGGATCGGTGTAGGCATCGCGAATGCGAATCGACTTTCCAGTCTGGGCGACGATGCCCGGGATGCCATGACCGAGCTTCATCCGGATCGAGCGCACCTTGTCGCCGACGACCAACCGGCTGACGAGCTCCTTCTTGCCTTCGTCCAGCAGGTACAAGGTGGCGCGGTCCGCTTCGACCAAATCGGTCAGCTTGCTCAAGATCAACTCGAGCAGATCATCGAGGTCGAAGGTGGTGCCGAGCGCGACCCCGACCTCGCGCAGCGCCGCCGAGACTCGCCGTTCGTGGCGAAGCGCTTCGGTCGGATCCAAAGACGTCCCGTCGGGGGCGTTTTGGATGGTTTCGCTCCCCGTGCTCACAGCACGATCGAACCACGATCCCTCGCCCAGATCCATAGACTCGTCTGGCAGCGCCCGGGATCGGGAAAGTCAGCCCCGTGTCCTATCTCGGGAATATCCGACACAGGTCGCAAAAATAGCCGCGCTGCGGCCAAAAAGCGCAAGGATTGTCAGACTCCCGATCCGGGACAAGACGCTCTCGGCTACACTGTGCAAAACTCGGCCGGAGACCACACGCGGTCCACGCGGCCGGGAGGAAGAAATGGCCTTGAAGCAGCTTCAGTTGATGGTGCGTGGTCGCGTTCAAGGCGTCTACTTCCGCGCGTCGGCGCAACGCGAGGCACGGCGGCTCGGTCTGACCGGCTGGGTGAAGAACCGTGCCGACGGCTCCGTCGAGATCGTGGCAGAAGGTGAAGAGGTCGCGATCCGCGAGCTCTATGGTTGGGCACAAAAAGGACCCGGCGCGGCGCGCGTAGACCGCGTCGACACGCGCTGGCGCAGCTTCACTGGTGACTTCCCCGATTTTCGCATCACGGATTGAGCCGCGCGCGGCGCGCCTCCGCAGGTGGTCGACGTGGGCTCGGTCGTTTGCTCTCGGCTACACCTTGCTCAGCGCAAGCCCGAGCCACGCTCAGAGCGCGAGCGCACCGAAACTCGCCGAGCACTTGCCGGAATTGCCGGCAATTCCCAGCCTAGAAGTGCCGCGCCCCACGCCCGCGGACTTGGAGGAGCTGGACGCCCGACTCGGCAAGTTGTGTTCGAGCGACGCTGCCGAGCGCGACGCCGCACGCCGGGAAGTGCTGGAGGTCACCGCCAAAGCCGTCCCCGCGCTGCGCTTTCGGCTCTCCTCGATTGCCGAGAGCACCAAGCACGACGAACTGAAAGAGCTGCTGCTCAAGATCCGCAAGAAGGGTCGCGACGACGCTCGCGACGAGCAGGCCTCCGACGGCAAGCGCGGTCGGGTCAAGACGCCCGACTATTTGGCAATGGCGATCGAACACGCCGAGCCCAAATCGAAGCTCTGGTGCAGTTTGGCCTCGGTACTGGCCGAGAGCCGCATGCTCGCGCAGATCGGCACGGTCGAGGCCGTGCGCGGCCTGATCGACGTGTACGTGCGCTATGGCGAATTCTTGCGCGTCGACACGCAGCTCCAGCTCGAAGCGCTGGGCGATCGCGCGGTGCCCGCGCTGATCGAAGCGCGCCGGCACCCCGCCGAAAAGATCGTCAAATGGTCGGCGCGCGAGCTCGACGCGCTGGGCAAAGCAATCCCGAGCGAAGCCGTCCAAATGACGGATCTGCAGGTCTTGGCCGATGTGCTGCGCGCGTTCGGTCGAGTGCGCGATCCAGACGCGGCGCGGATCGTCGTCTCTTTCTCGAATAGTGAGCGCGCGCAGGTGCGCGAAGCATCGCGCCAAGCCATCGCCATGCTCGGGGAGGTCGGAGCGTGGCAGCTACGCGACACGTACGAAACCGTGGTCGGCAAGAAACCGCCGCGCGACTGGAACTGGGAGCGCACCGCGCGCGAACTGTTCGGCGAGTTCGACCGCCTGCGCTCGGCCGAGGTCGCCAAGCTGTACCAGTCCGGCATCGACGCGCGTGAGAAAGGCGATTTGGAGGGCATGCGAAAAGCCTTCGATCAGGTGCTGACGCGCAACCCGGACTATCCTCAGCGCGAAGCGCTCGCGAGCGCATACCTCGACTATGCCCTGAAGAGCGTGAGCAAGAGTCCGGCCGACGCGCTGGCCGCGCTGCGACGCGTCGAGCGGCTCGGCAAAGGCACCGAATCCGAGAAGACCGCGACCAGTCTGCGTCTCACCCTGGAGGCTGAAGCGTTGGCCGACGCGGGCATCGCCGATCGCACGCTGCTCGCGCGCGCGCTCGAAGCGGATCCCAAGAACTCACGCGCACGCGAGGGCCTCTCGCGCTTCGAACACGGCGAGGTCAAGACCGACGAGTCGTCCCGCTACTACGGCGCAGGCGCGATCGGCTTGGTCGCCCTGGGCGGCATCGCGGTGGTGCTGCTTCGAGGACGTAAGGCGGAACCTCAGCCGTCGCTGCCAACAGTCGCTGCAACGACGGTTACCCCTCCCGACGCACCCGCGGCCGCGAGCGAGACGCAGAATGCCGAGAAGCCCGCCGCAGCTGAACCCGAAGCGAAGTCGTGAGCAGCGGCAGACTCCCTCCGCAGAGCATGGAAAGTGGGCGCTCGATACCCAGCATCGCACCCCGCACACGGCGCAGTGCTCGGCTCTGAGCGGCTCCCTGATTGAACCGCCAAAACGCCAAAACGCCAGAAGAGACAGAGGAAGATTGGGGTTTACGTTGCGCGACAGTGTCGACGCAGGAACGGCGCCGGGGGACTTTGACGGTCCCCGGGCGGTCGCCTAGATCGCCAAGACTACCAAGATCGCCAAGAGCTGAAGGCTCTCGGAGCGACGACATCACACCCCTGCGACACACAGAAATTTTGGGGTGAACGTGGCGCGGCACAGTGCGCATGGGGTCGACGGCGCAGACGGGGCACGGTGCGACCTAGACGAGAGGTGCTCTGGCGGGTACAGCGGTGACAGGCAACGTGTGCCGCGGGTGCTGACGCGGCACAGGGGTGACAGGCGCGAGGTTCAGACCGGGCACATGGGTGAGGCTAGTGCTGACGGGCACATGGGTGACAGCTAGTGCTGACCGTTGGTACAGACCGGGCACATGGGTGACAGCTAGTGCTGACCGGTGCAGACCTGACACATGGGGTGACAGGCAACGTGTGCCCAGCCGTTGTCACGACGCGATCGTCGCACTCAGCGATCCCCTCTCCCTCTTCTGGCGTTTTGGCGTTTTGGCGGTTAATTCTCCTCTGAGAGACGCGGAGCGACGGGAACTCCGCATGCAGCGAGCTGCAGCGCTGGATCGCGATCGCCCCCTTCTCCCTGCTCGGGCAGACTTGCGAGCGGTCGCGTGCGCTGCGCGGCGAGGACCTGCCCGGGTATCAAACGCAAAAAAGCCCACTTCGCTGGGTAGCGAAATGGGCTCTAGTGCATCGTCTACTGCAGGGTCGAACCCGTGAGGCCGCGGGCACCTCACCCGTTAGGCTCAGCCAGCAGCGGCGGCTTTGGCGGCCTTCTTCGGCTTGGCGGCTTTTTCGCCCGCCTCAGCCTTGGCCTTGGGCGCCTTTTCTGCGTCCGACTTCGGAGCGGCAGCAGCGCGCGGTTCGCCCTTGTCGACGAACTCGATCATGCTCATCGGCGCGTTGTCGCCGCGGCGACGACCGAGCTTGACGATGCGCGTGTAGCCACCCGGGCGGGTCGCGAAGCGCTTCGCCAAATCGACGAACACCTTCTCGATCAGATCCACCTTGGTGCTCTCGCCGCCCGATTCGGTCACCTGGAAGCGACGGAGGAAGCCACCCACCTGCTGCTGCGCGGCTTGACGGCGCGCGCGGTCAGCGATGCTGAGCTCGGAGTGGGGCGTGTAAGCGACCTTGCCGAGACGAACCGCCTTGGTAATCAGACGCTCCGCGACGCGCCGTAGCTCCTTGGCCTTGGCGTCGGTGGTTTC